>JAABUQ010008825.1_pt1 | contig 13955 bp, 11 predicted proteins | sample 5560001 | NCBI WGS metagenome assembly JAABUQ01 (sample SAMN10711888, study PRJNA513371) | rock metagenome | isolation source: Antarctica rocks | place: Antarctica: Victoria Land, Finger Mt nord | collected 2015-12-18
TTTCTACTACCTGAAAAACATCGCCGGGCGCAGGCTCGTCGGGCTGCGCTGGTGGAACGAGGTCAATACTGGCACGGGGGACAGCCATTGGGTGTTTGAGAGCCAGGATCGGAGCGGGCAGGGGGAAGGAGGGGGGGTGCAGAATGCGACTGATAGGCGGTATGGCTTTCCTCCTGTTTTTTGCTTTGGGTGGGAGGGAGATGGGTATGACAATGGAGTGGTGGGGGGGGGGATGGTTGGGATGGGATGCGGGGGTCAGGGAAGAGGGGAATGGGGATGGGAATGGGAGAAGGTGGATTTGCTGATTTGGTGGTGTGGCAGGTTCTTCTGGCTGGCACTGTACGCACAACCGGCCCTCTGGGTCGCGCTGGGCGTGCTTGCGATACTCAAGCTCGAAAGTCCGATCTGGCTGTCTTTGATTGGTAGGCTCTCTTGTTCCTCCACGCCCTGCTACGAACCCAACATCATTTTTGCTCGTGGCATGACAGTAGTCTACGGGGAACGGTCGTGGAGAATATGCTAATGTGTTTGTGTGGCAGTGATCGCGCTCGTTCTAACAATCACAAATACCCTCGCCTTCTCGCGCTGTGATCGGTTCAGCCAAGCTTCGAATTTGGCGTCTGGTGCTTTATACTCTGGCGGGTTAGCGAAGAATGTGGCGGGGAGTATGTTTAGTCGGTTGTTCAATCGATGAAGAGGCATGAGTGGCGGAGTGTTCCTTATATGTGGGAGAGACAGTAGGGCATGGGACTTGTAGATTAGAAAATGCTTGTTTGACTGCTAATCTATGCTGGGTGTAGTATTGGGTGCTACGCTAATTCTGCTTGTTCCTTGCTGGCAAGGTCGTCTTTTGTGAGCTGATATGTGCTGTAACATGCGTGCTGTACTGCTGCTCATGGGTGAATTGGGGAAGTCGATGTGTGTAGATGCTGCCTTCCTTCCCTCCTTGAAGATTCGTCCTCCCAAGAGTTCATCTGCCCAAGGGGCATCACTTGGCAGAAAGTCGGCTTCCGTTGATTTGTCGGATGGACATAAAGAAAGTGAGAACTGTAGTTGTTGACCATCGATCATCTTCTCTTAGTAAGTGGTTTCTCATCCTCAGTTGGTACAGTAGGCCATTGATCAGCTGCAAGATGTCCTAGAATTAGCTTTGCCTCTAGCAATCATTTCACGCTCTCCCTCACCTCCCAACCCCCCTTTAATCAACTTCCAATACCATTACAACCTCAAAATCCTCGCTCGCAACCTTGGACTCCATAGCTGCAACCAAAGCTTTCATGAAACCCTCCCAGTCATAGTTTTCTGGGGATTCTTTGCGAATACCGTGCTCCCGTTTATTCCACATATAGGTCGCCGAGATAAATTGGATTTTCTCTGTAGTCCTCTTGTCGAGAAGGCATGAGGAAGGCAATCTGGAAAACAGCTCAAGTACGATATTGCAGAGCTTCAACGGTACACTGACTTGTGCCCTTTTTGGCATACTGCTTGCTTTGACTAAAAGAGTGGTCTTGGCCCGTGCCTGTGCCCATAGCGGGTCATCCTTGAATTTCTCGAGCTTGCATTCCTCGTTCTTGGATTCGGTCTTGGATTCTTTGGGGACCGATTCCGCCGCTGTCGTAGAGATTGCGCTCTAGGTTGGTTTCTGTCCTACTGATAGCTCATGATCGGAATCAGAGTCAATCGACACCACATTCGTAAGGTTTCGTGACTGCTTTGAAGGAATCCTTGGATGACTTGAGCGGATGGAAGGAGTTTGCGCCATTGAGAGGGTCTGCGTCGTAGAAGGCGTAAAGCCACCAGGCCCATTGTGGCGAGAACTGACAAGAGGAGCGTCAGAGTCGCTGCTCAGAGCTTCCGAGATAGAGGCCTCCTTCTTCGCTCTCTTGGCTTCTCTGGCGGTCCTTGTCTGAGATTGTCTGTCCGGCTTTGCTTTCTTACGATTTCCTGCTCTGGGTGGTATGCCTCGTGTCAAGTGCTTGCGGTGTCCTTTATCTGGCTTTGACTCTGGAATGACGTTTCTCAGATCTTCATCCTCGCCTTCCAAGGGATTTTGTGTCCATACATTGACACGCGAACGTGGTCGAAAATAAGAAGGTGCCGTTGTATCTTCGAAGACATTCCACCCAGATGAATCGTTTTCCGGTTCATCTTCTTGGGCTGCGCTTTCCCGTCGACCCCTCTTTGAAATGCCACTCTCGAACACATTCTCAGGATCGAGGTGTAAGCTCGGCCGAGCCTTTGGGGTACGCGTCTTGTTGTCTTCATCAGCCGCTGGTGCTTGGCGTTTCTTTAGATTTATCTCCGTGGGCAGTTTTTGAGCATCTACGGCCAAACCTGTCATCAAGGAAAAATCGATATCCGTAATGAGTCTCTTGCCATCAGCTTTGCCCTAAAGCCCATCAGTTCATTTCCTGTAAGCAAAGGCTAGATACTAACGTCAACCGCATGTGCATTCGTAGCTTTGTAATTGAACATATCCTCGGCCATTTGAACGAGCCTGAGAGGTCAGCATATATTGAGAATCAAACCTCAATCGGAACTATGTATACCCAGAGCCTTCTCGTTCGGTGTCTCAAGGCCAGAGGAACCCTCTCTGTGGCTCTCTCTCCGCGAGATGCCTGCGATTGCTCGCGCCCCAGAACTTCTTCCCATGAAGACTCAAGAACTCAGCAACCATGGCCTTAAAAGCAGTCTCATTGTCTTGCAGCCGGAGGAATTTCAACATGGAAGTCTCAACATGACCCTTCACAGCCCCAATAAATTCTTTTCGTTTCTGGGTGAGTGGTGTTAAACCGAGGCAGTCTAGGTAGTATTCGTAACATCTTCCCTTTGTAGCTTTTGATGTAGGGGAATAGCTGAGATACGCATTTTGAGTTGTTGTGTTGTCTAGATTGTCAGCCTTTGCATATGCTCCTAACCGAGAGGCTAGAAGCTGACTTTGAGTGGGAGGCGTAACAGCCATAATCGAACTTGGGTGCACTATCTTTCCAGGCGATGTTTTTACTACCTTAGGTCCTAATGCTATTGCTGAAGGCTGAGCATGAGCAGTGGGCGCCTTGATGGGAGTTAATATCCCAAATCTCTCACCTGGGGGTTTCACGGGTGTGGATCCTGACGCTGTCTTTAAAGACTGAGAGCTCTGTTCGAACGACGAAGATGGCCGATAACTGTCGCGGCTTTCCTGCTTAGCATCACTCGGCTGGTGCGTAAAGACTTCAGACACGTTGAGCTGAGGCAGTGAGGTGGATGGGGCGGGCCTGCGCCAGGCGTTGGTATACTGGTCCAGGCTCGGTAGGTCAGCTTGCTCCGCTGCCTGCGGCTGAGCTCGTGATGGGTTGTATATATTGAACCCTGTTGCTGAGTTGCCACAAGGACCATGTCGATTGGCGTCCTGGTCCATACCTGTTGTGATATTCGATTCACTAGGCCTGCTGGAAGAGACACGAGGTCTTCGACGGAGCCTCAACACTTCTGCTCTCAGCTTATCTAGATGAATCTGGAAGATAACTATCATAGATTTTACCATCTTAAGCCATCAATATTATTCCTCGCTTCACTGCGTGAATCGCAGAGGTGACATGATAATGAGGAACGTATGTGGACGTCAGGCAGCCGCAGATAAACGTTGGAGTGCGAGCGGCAAATGAGGTTTGATGACTGAGTTGAAGGAGAGACGTAAACAGTGTTAGGTGGATTATGAGCCTTATGCAGGTCTTAGGTGAATCGGAAGGTCGTTGGCAAGGAAAGAGATGAGGTGATTAGTAAGTGGTAAGAGGTCCATGGAAGAGGTGCTGAATTCAATAGTGTACGTGTGATGACAAGCTGATTGAAACCGGAATGTATGACCTATCAATGACCTAGTTCGGTGACCATAGCCCTGAATGTTTTGACTTCCTTTCAGACAAAGGGAAGGAAGTGTTTTTTGGGAGGAAGTATTCTGAAATATGAGGAGAGAAGTGTGAAGACTAGCGTGCTAGGCGAGATTTACAGTGCTAGGCGATACCTCTTCACCAAGAGCATAGTAGTAGCACGCCAGCAATTTCCGATCTCGACATCGTGGCAGCTCATGATTCGGAGTGTATTGAAGGTCAAGCTCTTTTATACACGATCTGGCTTCTGGGGTTGGAAGTGACGGGTTGTTCTTGCATCAATATACGGATATGCTCAACATTTACGCTTTGAGGTGGGTATCATGATAGTAAAGAAAGGTAGGGCTACCTTTGGTATCTTAACGATTAAGGTGCAATCCTCATCTAGCCCCGAGCACTTCTAATGCCTCTCTCAACTCCTTCACGGCAGTAGTCACATCCTCAAAGTTCAATGCCGACATTGCAAACTTTGCATGTCTTTGCGCCTTGAGAACAGACTCCTCATCACTTCGAAGGTCATCTTGTTCAGTCACGCTCACAGGCGCCGTTGGGCGTGAAGTAGCCCGCCTGGACTGTGCACTTGCCATGGTTGCAGGAGAGGGATGAGCAGCCCGAGGGACTGCAGTATGAAATGTAGGAGGATTGGGAGGATACGAAGAACCAGCTCGAGGATTGGGAGGGGGGTCTTCTCTTTGGAACACAGGAGGCTGAATGGGATGAGGGGCAGGAGGGGGCGAAAAAGGTGGCTCATCCATGTTTGGAGGTGGAAACGAGTGCAAAGAGTTTGCTGGTGGCGCTGAGGGATGTGACAAGTTGGGTGAGATCGAATGGGGAGGCGGCAACGGAGATACATCTGGCAGTGTTGCTGTATGAGTGGAGCTAGCCGGTATTGACGGGGCATCCGGTAGGGAGCCTGTAGTACTAGGGCCAGGCACGCTTGGGAAATATCCACCACCCTCCGAATCTCTTCGATCAGCAGATGAAGGCGCAAGCGGTGAAACATCTACTGGTTCAGTGTTGTGATAGTAGTCCTCTGTTGTTTCAGGTGGAGACAAGGGTTGGTGATGCGAGACCTGAGGCGGAAAGGATGGCGCTCTGGAGGGATGTAGAGATTCATCATATATAGAGCGCTGGGCTAGATGTGGCTGTATTTGGTCCTGCTCATCGGGGACCTCCTGGATTGAAGGTTGACGAGGTGCTGCCCTGGGATCATCCGACATGTCTATGTCTAGGTCGTTCGCATTTGGAGGCATTTGCTCTACGCCAGGGGACGGCTCTGGCGCAGGATTTGATAGATTGGGGTCTTCCCCAGCCGTGATCGCTTTGGCAATGCGCAAGGCGTGGTATTTGGCGAATTTAATCTTCGATGCTACTTCAGCATCGAGAGGTCCCCAGATCTGACAAAGTTCTAGAAAGGTGGCCGCTGCTTGAAAGGTATCTGCAGTTTGTCTTCCAAGTCTCATCAGCTTCGCGACCCTGATAAAATATAGAGTATCGTACCTTGACGCTTTGTTGGCTTTCATGGCGTTGTCTGCCCGCTGGAATGTCTCTTGGCCAAATTGTTCGACGTATGCTTGGCCGGCTAGGTCATCGACGATAGCATCGTTTTCTGCATAGTCGGCCCTAGTCTGGTGTGCCTTGAGCATTTGCATGACTCAGATGGCCATTTAGACACACCTGCTCAAGCTTGTCCATCAGGTTCATCGTGTAATTCATACTATCCGAGTCTGCAAGGTGTCGATTCTTGGGTATGATTTGTTCGAGAATCCAGTAATTGCCTGTCTTTGTTAGATCATGGAAAAATGTGAGGTAAACGGCCGCTCACACCAATAAGCTATCACAGGCTTCGCTTTCTCCACTTGCCCAGCCCGTTGCGCAAACCGAGCAATGTCGGCGGCCTTCAAAGACGGTGGGATCGTCGCGGCCATCTCGAAGCTTCACTGATTGGAAAAGAGCTGGAAGAAGAGGTGCGACTGTTGTATTCCAGTCGTAGCTCGTTGTCAGAAGACTCTAGGTTGACTCTTTCTGAAAGAGCTGGAACGTAAGGTGCGTATGTCTAAAGCCGACGCTAACCCCCGCAGAACTTACGGGTGTAAAAGAGAGGGAAGAGGACAGTTGTTGTCTTATTAAGACCATCATATACACCATCAGTCTTGAACTTCCCTGTCATTACCAGATATATCAAAATGTTGTCCAAACCTACTTTGGCTATTTTGGCCTCGATCTTCTTCATCGCTGCAGTCAACGCAGATGGTCTCTACTCCAAGAACTCCGCCGTTTTACAAGTCGATGGGAAGAGCTATAACAAGCTCATTGCCAAGTCAAATCAAGTTTCGGTAAGCATTGGGACCACTGGATCACTTGAGGAGTTTACTGACAGCGTTGTAGATTGTCGAGTAAGCAGACCCTTACCAGAAGCTAGAACCTCCATTGAGACCTCCCCTAGGTTCTATGCCCCATGGTGTGGGCATTGCAAGAACCTCAAACCCAAATATGAAAAGGCTGCCAAGGGCCTCAAGGACTTAGCTCAAGTAGCAGCAGTCAATTGCGATGAGGAACCCAACAAGGCCTTCTGTGGGACCATGGGCGTCCAGGGTTTCCCCACATTGAAGATCGTCAAGCCCTCCAAGAAGCCAGGAAAACCTACTGTGGAAGACTATCAGGGCCCACGAGAGGCCAAGGATATCATAGAGGCCGTCAAGTCCATGATCCCAAATAATGTGAAGAGAATCACAGACAAAGGGCTGCTGGGTTGGCTGGACAATAGCAATGAGACCAGCAAAGCTGCACTCTTCAGTGATAAAGGCACGACCAGCGCACTAGTCAAGGTCCTGGCTAATGACTTCCTCGGCAATATGAATTTTGCCCAGATCAGGGACAAAGAGACAACAGCTGTCGAGATGTTCGGCATTACGGAATATCCCACCCTGATTGTCCTACCTGGAGGAACCCAAGATTCAGTCAAGTATAGCGGAGCCTTCTCTAAGGAGGCAATGAAGAGCTTCTTGAGTGAATACGCCTCGCCAGTTGCTAATTCCAAGGACCAGAAGCAGAAACCGATGGGCGAGGAATCGGAAAAGCCTTCCGGTAAAAAAGTTGCAAAAGAAGAAAAGGCCAATGAATCATTTTCGGAAGCTTCGGCCTCCCAAGCATCGTCTGAGGCCTCAGCCGAAGCCGCTGGCGCTACATCTGTCACTCTAGAGGATGAGAGCAATCCCACCGAATCACCGGACCCAATAGTCATTTCCGACGAAAAGCCAATCGTCATTCCGGAAGGTCCAGAGCCCATTCCGACTCTCGAAGAAGAGGCACCCCTCGAGCAAAAATGCTTCGGCGAGAAGACATCGACGTGTGTCCTAGCATTGCTCCCAGCCATAGAGGGTGAGGAGGCCATTCTACCTGAGTCGGCAACGACTACTCTTGCAAGTCTGGCCGAGCTCGCCGAAAAGCACATCGACAGAAAAGGCAACCTCTTCCCCTTCTTCTCCATCCCTGCGAGCAATCCCGCCTCAGCGAACATCCGTGACGCCTTGAAGCTTGGGGGAGATAAAGACTTCGAGCTGATCGCTGTCAATGCGAGAAGGGGTTGGGTCAGGCATTACGCAGGGGAGAGATTCGATTCATACGCAATCGAAAATTGGGTTGACAACATCCGCTTTGGGGAGGGGGCGAAGAGCGCATTACCTGAGGAATTGATTGTCAAGGCAAAGACAGAGGAAAAGCCTGCTGAAGCCGAGCACGGCGAATTGTAGTTGGTCTATATAGCGAAAGGCAGTCAGTCATGTAGAAAATCGATCAAAGGGGGCATTATGCGAGGCATTGATCTCCTCTAAAGGTTCCTCGGCAGATTGTGGTTGATAACTGATAGAACATTGTGTTTGCTCGCAAACACGCTAAGGAAACGCCTCGCCGGATTTCTAAAAAGAGCAACTCGTATCGACCGCCCGAGCGGCTTTCAATCTAGCCGGCAGCGACGACCAGACACTTGAGTGTTTATCTTCTTCCACTACATGGTTCCTTGGTATGATAATAAAGACGTGGCCTTGTGCTCAACAATAGTACAGCACGTGTGAGGCAAGGCCCAGACAAGTCTGCGGAGAAACCTTCCAGCAGGCCGCTACCAAAATTTATCCCAACTATCAAAGATTTTGACTGCTATCCGATTACCACGACAATACACGAACCAATGTCCCCTACCCATCGACAGCTACTCCTCAAAATGAATTGGATGTTCGAGAAGAGGCAGACCAATCTGAACAATGGTGGAAGCGGTGACGGAGACACCAACGATCAGTTCTGGGGCTATTCGCCTGTGAGTCCTTCAGAGCAAACCGAAAGGCCTCATACTGATCGAGAGAAAGACCGGTTTTGCTATCAAATGGGCCATCATAGGGGCTATCCTGTTATCGATTCTGCTCTGGCTCGTTGGAGGATATTATCATGCGCAAAGCAGAGTTAGGAGAGGCCTGCCACCACTGGCTTATCACAGAGTACGTCTCTAGTACAGTATTGGTAATATTCCTGGACACAATTAACGATACATTCCAGTTCCTCCTCCCACGATCACAACGAGCCCGCTTTGCGCCTCAGGCTCCTCCCTTCTCATTCTACCAGCATCAACAGGGGCGACAGGGTTACAATGAAGGCTACCCGATGCACGCCTATCCTCCTCCAGGTGAATTCTACCACACACCCCAATGTCATGCTCCATAGCTTATTGAACAGCCTACAACCCTGAAACTGCTCCGCCAGTGTATCAGCCCCCGGACGAAACTTCCAAGGTCAACCCCAATCAAGATTGGAACGCTGCTCCTCCCTCTGGTCCGCCACCTGGCCACGCAGATGCAGGACGTTCATCGAGTGCATAGAGAAAAACAAGATATGCAGTGGCTGACCGCAAAGCAGAGCCAAAGCGAGCAGGATTCTCTTGTCAAAGTGACGATCCCGTGACGACGGCGGATCGATGATCCCTGCATTTTACCCCCGTCCAGCTCCTTACCTTTAGCTCCACATGGCGTATACACCCAGAGCGAACATAGCTTACTCAGGCGATTGGAGTTCCTGGTAGCATATTTGGTTGCTGGAATATACTTTGGGAAATGGCAGCATATTTAGCAGGGCGCAGAGAGTCGACATTCCTCTTCGATTTAGTACGGTAGCTCAATTATCCAATATCCATAGCATCTTCATCTTCTTCAAACGTAGTAAAATGGGGACCACCAACGCCACCAGTATCCATATCTTGCTTCATAGTTTCCTTCTCTTTATGCCCATTTGTTTGCGCGGCAGCTTCAGCTTCAGCATCCCGTTTAGATTTCTCCCTCGCCCTCTCCCTTGATTCAATAATTGCTTTCCTTACACTGTCCTGCTCTTCAGGTACCGAGAGCGACGAGGGAACACTATACAGTACCATCTGATTCTGTGCAGAAGGATGCACATTAGACAGCAGTACAGCTTCCGGAATCCTCCCCAACTTCTTCTCAATATCTGGGAGAAACACCAACTTCTCGTCCTCAGCGTCTATCTCCGATAATTCAGCATCCAGATTGTGGATATAGACTTTGTTACTTGTGTCGTCGAGGTACATCGACTCGTAGTCATGAGCCGGGGGGGGAGGTGTAGGTAGGGGTTTGGAGACGGGGACGTAGAGGCGGCCATTTTGTTCTGCCATCCATTATTAGCAGCTTGTACAGAGTGCAAAGAGCATAGACAGAGTCACCATACCTAAATTGAGTAAATCAAACCTCTTCGCAAGGCGTTGTTCACTTTTCAAATCGTCCTCGGCGCGGCGTTTTTGACCATGAGAAGTTGAATCCTTCCACCCCGGCATCTCTATCCCCCTTCCACCCTCAATCTCCACCTTTGCAATCGTCAATCGCGTCCGTCGAGGCAGGATTCAGAATTTGGAAGCGTCAGGACAGGTTCATACGCGGCCCGAATCGCTGTCAGATCTTTGTAGGTTCCGCGCTCGCTTGATGCGAGGAGTGAAGGTGGGACAGAGTTGCGGAGCTTTGAGTCACGCGCTTTCGAGCGCTTTCTACACACGGCCGTCTCTTTCCCTGTGCAACTCTACCACTACAAGATTTATCGGCAAGCAGATGGTTAGGATGGGTTCGACGGAGCAATGGCCCGCTATGCGTGTCCGGAATACTTTCATTGATTTCTTCAAGAAAAATGGACATACTTTTGGTAAGAGGTATGCTGCGAATGGATTTTATATTGGTACTTATCTCAAATACAGTACCCTCCTCGTCCGTCGTACCGCATTCAGATCCCACTCTGCTCTTCGCCAATGCTGGTATGAACCAGTACAAGTCCATCTTCCTTGGTACAGTCGACCCTTCTTCCGACTTTGCCCACCTCAAGCGCGCCGTGAACTCGCAAAAGGTAAACGTGCTGGACACTTGGACGGTCAATTGGTTAACTTCCACAGTGCATCCGCGCTGGAGGCAAACACAATGTAAGATGAGGACCTTGCGAGGAGACATCATGGCTTATTCTCAAAGGACCTCGACGATGTGGGTAAAGATAGCTATCACCATGTGAGTCCCAGTCGAATGCTCCCTCTGAAGCATCCCCATTGACGCTTTTGCGCAGACATTCTTCGAGATGCTAGGCAATTGGAGTTTCGGTGACTATTTCAAACAAGGCGCCATAGAATTCTCATGGGAGCTTCTCACAGAAGTCTATGGCCTCGACCCAGACCGTCTGTATGTCACTTACTTCGAAGGCAACGCAGGCGGAGGCCTCGAGCCGGATCTTGAGGCGAAGAAGATATGGAGGTCTGTCGGAGTGGCCGAAGATCACATCCTGCCAGGAGACATGAAAGACAATTTCTGGGAGATGGGCGATCAGGGCCCCTGTGGTCCTTGCAGTGAAGTACACTATGATCGGATAGGAGGCCGGAATGCTGCGCATCTAGTCAACCAGGATGACCCGAACGTGTTGGAGATATGGAACAACGTCTTCATTCAGTACAACCGGGGACCCGACAGGTCGTTAAAGCCGCTACCAAATAAGCATGTTGATACTGGGCTAGGATATGAGAGACTGGTTTCGGTGCTGCAGAATAAAATGTCGAATTATGATACCGATGTTTTTACACCGCTGTTTGCTACAATACAGAAAGTCACGGATGCGCGGGAATACAGGGGAATGTTTGGCGATGAGGATCCTGATGGCATTGACACTGCCTATCGAGTAGTCGCTGACCACGTACGGACACTTACCTTTGCAATCTCGGATGGTGCTGCGCCAAACAACGAAGGGAGAGGATACGTCGTTCGAAGAGTTTTGAGAAGAGGGGCTCGGTATGCTAGGAAATACTTCGATTCAGACATTGGGGAATTTTTTTCAAAGATCGTACCTACTTTGGTAAAGCAGATGGGTGATATGTTCCCCGATATCAAGAAAAAGGAGTCCGACGTGATCGAGATACTGAATGAAGAGGAAGAATCATTCGCCAAGACTCTCGATAGAGGGGAGAAACAATTCGAGCACTTCGCTCAACAGGCTAAGCTGAAGGACTCCAACAGGCTTCACGGTGCTGATGTCTGGCGATTGTACGATACTTTTGGCTTTCCGGTGGATCTGACGCGGCTGATGGCCGAAGAACAAGGCTTGAGTATCGATGAAAACGAATTCGAAACGGCTCGATTACAGGCCAAAGAAGCCAGCAGAGGAGAGAAGAAAGCTGTCTCAGATCTTCTAAAACTAGGAGTACATGAACTTGGCCAACTAGACAAGATGAATGACGTCTCCAAAACCGACGACACCCCCAAATTCGGCCGCGAAAACGTCACCGCCCAACTCAAGAAAATCTACCACGCCGGCAAATTCCATGACTCCACCTCCTCCATACCCTCAGGCTCCCAAATAGGCCTCATCACTGACCGCACAAACTTCTACGCCGAGCAGGGCGGCCAAGAAAACGATACTGGGAAGATCATCATCGACGGCGTCGCAGAGCTCGACGTCCAAAATGTCCAAGTCTACGCCGGCTACGTCCTCCACACCGGCTACATGAAATACGGTACTTTCACTGTCTCGGACAGCGTCATCTGCGAGTACGACGAGCTCCGCCGCTGGCCCATCCGCAACAACCACACCAGCACCCACATCCTCAATTTCGCGCTCCGAGAAGTGCTCGGTGATGGTGTCGACCAAAAAGGCTCGCTCGTCGCTCCAGAAAAACTCCGCTTCGATTTCTCCCATCGCGCACAGATCTCAGACGAAGACCTCGAGAGAATCGAAGACATCTCTACCAAATATATCAAACAGAATTGCATCGTTTACGCCAAAGATGTGCCCCTAGCCACGGCCCGCGAGATCGAAGGCCTACGTGCGGTGTTCGGCGAAACCTATCCCGACCCCGTGCGTGTCGTTTCTGTGGGCGTCGAAATCGAAGATCTGTTGAGCAACATCAAAGACCCCAAGTGGAAAGAAGTCAGTATCGAATTCTGCGGCGGCACGCACGTGCTCAAAACAGGCGATATCAAGGAGCTCGTCATCACCGAGGAAAGCGGGATCGCGAAGGGCATCCGCCGTATCATCGCCGTGACAGGGGAAGATGCCTATGAGGTACAGCGGCTCGCCGAAGACTTTGCAGAACGGCTCGGGCGGCTGGAAAAGATGCCCCACGGGGCCGCGAAGGAACAGGAGGTCAAAAGCACGCAAACGGACCTGAACCAACTCTCCATCTCCGCGATCACAAAGACCAAACTCCGCGACCGCTTCGCCAAGATCGTCAAGCAGCAACTGGACGAGCAGAAGGCGTTTCAGAAGGCCGAGGCGAAGAAAGCGCTCGACGCGGTCTCTGAATACTTCGCAGAGCATCCCGCCGAGAAAAGCGTGATCCTGCAGCTACCGATCGGCGCAAACGCGAAAGCCGTAAGCGAGGCGGTGAAGCACGTGCAGACGAAGAGTAAAGAGAAGACGGTGTACCTGATGGCGGCGGACCAGGGGGAAGGGAAGATCATCCACAGTTGTTTCGTCTCCGAGGTAACATTTCCTCCATCACCCTGTTCCTGGGCTGCAGGAGAGCCCTTCGTTAACAGCAAGCAGGAAGCCAGCCAGGCCGGCCTCTCCGCCAGCGACTGGACCGGCGCCGTCTCCGCCATCGTTGGGGGCAAAGCCGGTGGGAAAGGCGCGACGAGTTTGGGCAACGGGACCAAGCCGGAGAAGGTGGACGAGGCCGTCGAGACCGCGACGAAGTTCCTTGAGCGATTCCATTGGTGAAGCGGGCGCGTTGTGGGTGCGGTGGGACGGTGGAAAGTATCTGCCTTGGTGGCAGGAAAGCTGAGATCTCGCTCTGTTGCGCTCCATTACTCATTCCTGCGGGGCGATGTCGCATCCACCATGGCCGGACGCCAGAGCAGGAGACTCCCTGCACTTTTACTGTTCCCCCAACCCAGCCTCTTGTCCCCTATCCGCCTGTTCCCCATCCACCACCTCGCCTCGAACCCCCCCACCCCTCACTCCCCTATCCCCTATCCCCCCTCTTCCCCCTCCACCTCCCCCTCAAAGACACCCCCTCATCCCTCCCCTCCTTCACTCACCCAGCCATGATGCACCACCGTCCACGCACCCCCCCTCAAAACACACCCTTCAAAACACACCCCCCTCAAACCACACACCCCAACCCCAAGCGCACCCCTTCTAGCACAACAACGCGGAAATTTTCTCAGCAGGAAGGTTCGAAACCATGAGAAAGCGTATGCTTAGTTGGTGGGAGTGTTGCTATTGAGGTACCCATATCCCAGATCCACATCTGGAGAATAAACCTATCCTTCTTTCCGACTAGGAATGCAACGTCTACCCCTCTCCTCGTCTCATTAATTTTGGTGTAGGGATGTTTGAATCGCTATGCTATGCTCTGCTATGCTTCGTGTCAAATCACTTTATGCGCTGCGACCCGTGTATGTCAAAGTATTTCTAAACGGCAGGAGAGAAGGTGGGTTCTCAGCCACCGGAGCCTGCACCGGCTTTCTCACCCTCCCCCTCCCTCGCACTCTCAGACTGTATAGGCTTAAGCACCTGCTCCTGAGCCCCAGCCCCAGCCCCAGTCATCCCATTAACACCACCATT
>JAABUQ010008826.1_pt1 | contig 13955 bp, 10 predicted proteins | sample 5560001 | NCBI WGS metagenome assembly JAABUQ01 (sample SAMN10711888, study PRJNA513371) | rock metagenome | isolation source: Antarctica rocks | place: Antarctica: Victoria Land, Finger Mt nord | collected 2015-12-18
ACTGAAGGACACCGGCGTCAGCGTCACCGCCCTCATGCCCGGCCCGACCGATACCGAGTTCTTCGAGCGGGCCGGCATGGAGGACACCAAGCTCGGTCAGTCCAAGAAGGATGACCCGGCCGAGGTGGCCCGCCAGGGCTTCGAAGCCATGATGGCGAGCAAGGATCACATCGTGGCCGGATCGGTCAAGAACAAGGCTCAGGTCGGTGCCGCCAAGGTGTTGCCCGACACGGCGATAGCGGCGGCCCACGCCAAGATGAGCGAACCGGGTTCAGGCGACTGATCAACAACCCAGCGGCGATCGCCACCCCGCGTCACAGGCGGGCGGTACCGACCACGCCCAGCAAGTCAAAGGTCTGATCGGCCACCGCGGGCCACGAGGTGTCGTCTTGCTTGGCCTGGCTGGCCCGGGCGGCGGCAGCCAGGGTCTCGGCGTCAAGTGAGCGCAGGCACTCGGCGAGGTCCTCGACGGTGGCGCCGTAGGTGATGGCGGCGTCGCCCAGCGCTTCGGCCAGGTACGGCCAGTCCGAGGTGATCGCCGGCAGGCCGTGGCCAATGGCGTCACCGACCGTGCCGGTGGTGAGCATCCGGTGGTCGAAGGGCAGGACCAGCGCGTCGACGGCGACCAGCCGGCGGTCGTAGGTGTGGCGGTCGACCATCTCGTAGGGCCGTGCCACGATGCCGGGATGGGCTTGGGCCACCTCTTCTGGACCGAGGGACAAGACCCACAGCTCCAGGTCGCGGCGATCGCTGGCCGCGAACGCGTCCATCACCAGGCCCACGTCCTTGCCCGGCCGCGGCGCCCCCACCACGGCTAACCGAGTCATCCCCGGCGTGAGGCCGTGCTCGGCTTCCACCTCGGCGCGCACCGCCTCGGGCGCCGAGTTTGGGAAGTGGCCGTGAGGGATCACCCGGTGCATGGCGTTCTCGCGGAACTGGTACCTGGCGGTCACCTGCTCCTGGCCCCAACGGCTGTGGTGGATGGCGCCGTCGGTGGCCCCGGCCCATGCCTGGTACACGTCGTCGATCGGCGCGCCGGCGTGGGGCGCGAGGTTGTGTTGGGTCCAGATGATGCGGACACCGGACCGTTGCAGGGTGGCGATGAAGCGGAGGTGGGCGGCGAGATCGTCGCCCAGCAGCCACTCGGGCCAGTGGAGATGGAACTGGTCCCAGCGCTCGAACAGGGCGGCCAAAGCACCGGGATGGTGCAGCCGACCCCACGGCACCTGCCGGTCGACCACCCGGCCGTCGGCCACCAGCTGGTTGTACAGGCTGCGGTGGTAGTGATGGTCAGCGGCCGAGGTGAGCACCCGCAGCTTGGGCGTGACCGACCACGAGAAGCGCATGGTTCGGGCGGGGTCGATGTCGATCTGGTGCACCACGGGAAGTTCTGACCAGAAGCTGCGCCACTCCTTCATGCCGCTGGTGTCGATGGTGGCGACGGCGTGGGGTGACGGGCAGGCGAAGTCCACCCGGAGGGGGCGGCCGTCGGCCTCGGGCACGGCCAAGGACACCGACTGGGGCACCTCGTGGAAGGAGAGCTTCTCCTCTGCCCGCAAGGTCCGCCCATCCACCCGGTAGGTGACCCGTCGGCATCCGGCCAGGGGGTGCGATCCGTTCTCGAGCTCGAAGCGCCCGGCCGGCCAGAACCCCTCGTGGTGCACGGTGAGGCCATCCTCGGTGAGGCCACCGTCGGTGAGTCCACCGTCGATGAGGGTCATGGCAGCGGGGAGGTTGCCGGCCACGTACCGGTGGCCACCGGCCACCACCAGCGGCACGCCGGTCACCAGTGGCGAGCCCACCGGCACCTCGAACAGGCCAGGGTTGCGAGGGCTCGGGAGGTAGTCGCTCACGGTCGAGCCGACCAGGGGCAGCACGAACGCGAGCTGACGGGATCGGTAGGTCCACACCGCGGCGCGCCCCCTGGCGTCGAAGGAGACCAGCTCGTGGCGCTCGGGCCAGAGGGACCTCGACGGGTTGGTGTCGAGGACCGGGTTGGCGCCGCGCAGTGAGAGGGCGGCGTCGGCCAGCTTGCCGAGGCAGTCGAGGGTCATCTGCAGCCGGCGGGCGGGGCCGCGGTAGTCGAACGGAGAGCGATGCTGGTGGGCGGTGATCACGCCGTCGCCGGCGAACCAGCCAGCGAGATGGTCCAAGGCGCTCGCCGCTCGCAGCAGCCACCGACCCGGCTCGTCGCTCAGCGTTGGCTGGCGGACGGCCAACGCCGCCAGCTCGACGGTGAGACACACGCCGAGGGCGCCTGTCGAGCGACCCCACGCGATGGCCGTCCCGTCGGTGGTGGCCACCCGTTCCACCAGGTCGAGGGCCGAGCGGGCACCGTGCTCCCACACCGGCCCCATCCGGTCGGCCAGTGGCTCGGTGAACAGGTAGGTGTCGGCGCTGTAGATGTCGTACCGGCCGATGCCGGACTGGGAGTCGTCGAGAAGGCCCGAGGGAGCGTCCCGTAGCCGCGCCGCAGCCCGGCCGGCGAGGTCCTCGACGATGCCGGAGCCTTCGTCGAGCAGGCCCAGCGAGAGCCGGCCAAGCTCGCAGCGGGCCAGGACGGCGGCGTAGTTGCGGGGTAGGGCGTCGCCGTCGAGGAGCTCGATCCACGAGGATGAGTCACAGGCGGCGGCCAGGTTGTGGCGCTCGGCCGCCGACCACCCGGCCATCACGGCGTTGGTGGCGAAGGGACCGAAGCGGGCCAGGGTCTCCGACACGCGGTACGAGAAGAACGTGTGGGTGCCCGGCCCGTCGATGGGTCGCAGCACGGTGCCGATTGCCTCGACGGCGTCGTGTCCGGCCACCCGTTCCAGCCCGCCGGCGTGGAGAAGCCCGAGGGTGAAGGCCAGGTCGGCCCGCACATCGGGCGCCACGACGTGGCCGGCGAACACACCGGGCACGCGGAAGCCGGCGAGGTGGCGGTCGATCAGCGCCTCGAGCCGTTCGACGACGAAGGCCTCCAGAGCGTCGGCCAAGACCAGAGAGGACGGCGGCGCAGACGGGCGGTGGGTGGTCACGCGATCCGGTCCAGATCGGCGTGGGCGACCGGATAGCGCGGTGGCCGGCCGTGGGCGAAGCGCTCGATCTCCTCGATGGCCACATCGGCCAAGCGCACCAGCTCGGTGCCCTGGGCGCCGGCCAGGTGCGGGGTGAGGAACACGTTGGGCAGCTCGTACAGGAGCGAGCCGGCCGGCGGAGGCTCCGGTTCGGTGACGTCGAGGACGGCCGAGATGCGGCCGGTGACCAACTCCCTTTCCAGGGCGCCCACGTCAACCAGGGCGCCGCGGGCCGTGTTGATGAGCGTCGCACCGTCGCGGAGCAGGGCCAGCTCGGCGGCGCCGATCATCCCCTTGGTGGCGGCCACGTCGGGAGCGTGCAGGCTGACCACGTCCGAGGTGCGCATCAAGTCCGCCAAGTCGACCTTGACCACGCCCAGGCCATCGGCTTCGGCTTCACTGAGGTACGGGTCGTACACCGCCACGTGCAGGTCGAACGGGGCCAAGCGTTGGATCACCAACCGGCCGACGTGAGATGCGCCCACCAGCCCCACCTGCTTGTCGACGTTGCCGACCGGGGTCGGGCGCCGTAGGCGCAGGGACCGGTCGCGGTACCACTCACGCGAGACGAACGCCCCCTTGTTGGCCAGCACGATGGCGGCGACGGTGTACTCGGCCACGGGCACGGCATTGGCCGACGCCGCCGAGGTGACCACGATGCCGCGCTCCCACACCGCGGTGGTCACCACCCACTTCACCGTCCCTGCGGCGTAGGCGATCAGCTTCAGGTTGGGGGCCCTTGCCACGGTGTCGGCGTCGATCACCGGGCAACCCCAGTGGGCCAACAACACGTCGCACGCTCCCAAGAGCTCTGCGGCGCGGGCGGTGCTGAAGTCGTGGATGGGTTCTTCGTCAAGCACGTGGGCCACCTCGCGCAGGCGAACCCACTGGGCGTGGGTGAAGAAGACCGATCCCAGCCCGGCCATGGCCGCCACCGCTACGCGAGGTGGGGTGGCGGGTGAGCCGTGGCCTGTCATCGGGTGCAGGGTGTACCAGCTCCTCGACGTCGCCCTGCGACGCCGTACCCTTGGCTCGTGCGGGGCCACCGGTGAGCGGGCGACCATCGAAGCGGCCGTGGACCGAGGTCACCCACCAGAGCCCCAAACCATACGTGCATCCCCTGGTCACGCCGGCGGGTCACCCCTTGAGCGTGGTGTCACCTCCCGACCATGAGTGGCACCGAGGGCTGTGGTTCGCCATCAAGTTCGTCGACTCGGTGAACTTCTGGGAGGAGATCGACCCGTTCGGCACCCAGCGCGTCGTCGGCCCGGGCCAGCTCGAGTGGGTGCGCCCCGACGGGAGGATCGCGCTGGTCGAGCGGCGATCACTCGCCGCCGTGGACGCAGCCGCGGCGGACGACGGGAACCACGCTGGTGTTGGGGCTCGGAGCTACGCCCTCGACTGGGCCACCACGCTCACCGCGCCCGACGGCGCGCTGCTCGATCGCACGCCGTACACCACCTGGGGGGGCTACGGCGGCCTCGCCTTCCGCGGGACCCGCCAGTGGCGTCACACCCGCATCCTGCTGGCCGACGGCGCCACCTACGAGCGACCCGAAGGCGTGCCGGCGCTTTGGTGTGACCTGTCCAACGACGACGCCGGGATCACCTTCCTCGACCACCCGCACAACCGTCGCCACCCGGTGCCCTGGTACGGCGCCACCCGCTCACTCGTCTACGGGAAGGGTTGGTCCAACTTCGTGAACGCCGCCTTCTTGTTCCACGAGCCGATGCTGTTGGCGCCCGGTGAGGAGCTGCGCCTGCGGTATCGCATCATCGTGCACGACGGCAGGTGGTCTTTCGATCAGGCCGACGAGGCGTGGCACCGCTGGATCGCCTCACGCTGAGACCACCGGCCCAGCCGATTCGAACTGACACGGACGTCAGGTATCGTCCGGCGCCGTGAGCTCAGGTTGGCTGGACGGCAAGGCGGCCGTCATCACCGGCGCCGGCCGCGGGATCGGCCGGGCGGAAGCGTTGCTGCTGGCGGCCGAAGGGGCCCACGTGACGGTGAACGACGTCGATGCCGACGCCGCCGGCGCCGTGGCCCAAGAGATCCGTTCCGCCGGCGGACGGGCTGAGCCCAACGGTGATGACGTGTCCACGTGGTCGGGAGCCGAGCACGCGGTGCGGGCGGTCATCGAAGTCAATGGCCACCTTGACGTGGTCGTCAACAACGCCGGCATCCTCCGCGACGCCATGAGCTTCTCGCTCACCGAGGAGCACTGGGACGATGTGGTGCGGGTGCACCTCAAGGGCCACGCCGCCATGGCCCACTTCGCCGGCGCCCATTGGCGGGAGCGGGCCAAGGCCGACCAGGACAGCACCGGCGGCCGCATCGTCAACACCGTGAGCGAGTCGGGCCTCTACGGCCTGGCCGGCCAGGTGAACTACGCCGCCGCCAAAGCCGGCATCGCCGCCATGACCGTGGTGCTCGCCCGCGAGCTGCGCAAGTACGGCGTCACCGTCAACGCCATCGCCCCTCGGGCCCGCACCCGCATGACCGAGACCGTCCTCGGTGCGCTGTTGCCCGCCGAAGGCCAGTTCGACGAGTGGGATCCCGCCAACGTGGCCCCGGTGGTGGCGTGGCTGGCGAGCGACGCGGCGTCGGACGTCACCGGCCAGGTCCTGGTCGTCAACGGGGACAAAGTCCACCTCATGCACGGTTGGCACCGGGTGGGCAGGATCGCCAACGACGGACGGCGGTGGACCGTCGGCGACCTGGAAGACCGACGGGCCGAGCTGTTCGGCGAGCTCGGGTCGAAGCTGCCGCCCATGGGCTTTGGCGAGTAACCGGCTCGTGGCGCATCGCTTGGGTTCAACGTCGATACCGAATCCGACCGTGGCAGTCGCATTCGGTACGGGCCCCTCGAGACGCTGGACCTAGCGCGGTGACCACCAACGTTTGCGAGGTCGCCGGCGATGGGTTTGTGGGGGGTGCCCGAGGGGGGCGGCCCTTGCGCCGGCCCCCCTCGGCCTGGCCCGGGGCGGCTTCGCCGGCCGGGTCAGTGCAAGGACAGCGCGGCCGTGGGCCGCTCAACCTGACTCGACCAGCAACCTCTGGTTGCTGGTCGACGCACTAGCGCGCCGGTTGCGCCCACACGACGATGCCTCTGCAAGTGGACCAGTTGCGGTGGATGGCGGCGACCGTCGGCGCCGAGGTGGCCTACGTCGACGTGGCCACGGGTGCTTCCATCCCGTTCTCGGACTGGGAGGCGGAGTCCAACCGGCTGGCCCGGGGCCTGGTCGGCGCGGGGCTGGCCAAAGGCGAGCTCGTCGCCCTTCACTTGGAGAACCAGCACGTGTTGCGGTGGATCGTGGTCTACGCCGCCATCCACAAGGCCGGGGCCGTGGCCGTGCCCACCAACGTCCGGCTCACCGACCGGGAGCTGACCACCATGCTGTCCCACGCCGAACCAGCGGCGGCCGTGACGTCCACCGCGTTGTCGCCCACCGTGGCGTCGGCGTGCGGCGGCGCCGACCGCTTGCGCATCCTGCTGTGCGCCGACGACCCGGAGCAGTGGTCGGCCCTGCTGCACGCTGACAGCGACAGGTTCCAGATACCGGTGACCGACGAGGACCTGGCCGACGTGTTGTACACGTCGGGCACCACCGGACTGCCCAAAGGCATCGCCGTCCGCCACCGTGACACCCACCTCGTACCCAACGGCACGCCACCCTGGACGGGTCGGTCGTGGTTGCACGCCTCGCCCCTGTCCACCTTCGCCGGCATCACCTTCGTCTACAACCCCATGAAGATGGGCATGCGGGGCCTGTACCTGCCCCGCTTCGATGTCGACAATTGGATCGACGCCGTGGAGGAGCACCGGCCCACCATGGCCTTCCTCGTGCCGGCCATGGTGCAGCTCCTGCTCGACTCGCCACGGTTCGCGAGCGCCGACCTCACCAGCCTCACGGTGGTGTCGATCGGCTCGGCGCCGTTGGCCCCCACCTTGCACGAAGCCATGACCGACCGCTTGCCCGACGCCATGATCACCAACAACTACTCGATGACCGAGTCCGGCTCGGCCTTCACGCACCTGCCGCGCGGTGAGCTGCGACGCCGGCGCGGCTCGGTGGGGCGACCGTTGCCTCCCACTGAGATCCGCATCGCCGACGATCGGGACGCGCCGGTGGCGCCCGGCGAGGTGGGTGAGGTGCTGTTCAAGGTGGGCGAGCACCACCGCGAGTACTACAAGGACCCCGACGCCACCGCCCAGGCGTGGACCGGCGAGTGGCTCCGCTCGGGTGACCTCGGCCGGGTCGACGAGGACGGCTTCCTCTACATCGTCGGGCGCCAGAAGGACCTCATCATCCGGGGCGGCAACAACATCGCTCCCGCCGAGATCGAGAACGTGCTCTATGAGCACCCTGGGGTGCTCGAGGCGGCGGTCGTCGGTCTGCCCCACGAGGTGCTCGGCGAAGACGTCGGGGCCGCCGTGGTGCTGCGGCCGGGGGCGACCGCTGAGGTCGACGCCGCGGTGCTCCGCGCCTTCTGCTCGGAACGTCTGGCCGATTACAAGGTCCCCCGCCGCATCTGGTTCGTCGACGCGCTCCCCCGCAACGCCACCGGCAAGGTCGTCAAGCGGGATATCACGCCGTGCTGATGGCGAAGACCATGCCCGAGTTGGGTCTGATCACTACCGACATCCGGTAGTGATCAGACCCAACATCAAGCGGCCTGGTCGCAGCGACGATGGGATGATGCTCGGATGGACCCGCTGCACTCGTTCTCGCTCGCTGATGTGAGCGGCGAGCACCGTCGCAACTACCCGCAACGCACCGCGATGGTCGACGGCGAGGTGCGCCTCACCTGGCCGCAGTTCGACGACCGGGCCAACCGACTGGCCAACGCGCTGTCGGCGATCGGAGTTGGCCGCGGCGACGTGGTGCTGTGGTTGGGCCAGAACAGCTTCCGCATCCTGGAGCTTCTGGCCGCGGTGGCCAAGATCGGTGCGGTGTGCGGGATCGTCAACTGGCGCCAGACCGCCGACGAGCTGGCCTTCGTGATCGACGATGTCGGCGCCTTGGTGGTGGTGTGGCAGGACGCCGACATAGGCGACACCGTCCGCGCCGCTCGCGCCAAGGCGGCCACGGGTGACACCGGCCGCTGGCTCCGCCACGACGCCCCGGCCGACGACCCCGAGAGCTACGAGGCCTTCCTGGTCGAAGGCCCCGATGATCCTGCGAGCGCCGCCGACGACGACGCCCAGGCCGGCGTCGATCCTTCCGCTCCGGTACTGCTGCTGTACACGGCCGCCTTCACCGGCAGCCCCAGCGGTGCGCTGCTCACCCAGCAGGCCGTGCTCACCCAGTCGCTGGTGATGGCCAACCTGCAACGGATCGACGCCGGATACCGGTACCTCAACTGCGGTCCCCTGTTCCACGTGGCCACCTTGATGACCACCCTGGCCACCTACCTGTCGGCCGGGGTAAACGTGTTCACGCCCCGGGTGGACGCCGCCGAGCTGTGCCGGCTCATCGAGGCCGAGCGCTGCACCGGCGCTTTTCTCATGCCGCCCACCATCGACCAGATCCTCGAGCTCAATGCTGACCGTCGACACGACTTGTCCAGCCTGCGAGCCTTTCCGGGCAAGCCCGAGTGGAACGCCATGGTCACCATCGACGACTCGCCGTGGGCGGCCAAGCCGGCCGGCTACGGACAGACCGAGGTGATGGGCATGCTGAGCTTCAACGCGGTGGGCGGGGACTGCACGGGTAACGCCGGCCGGCCGGCCCCGTTGGTCAAGGTGCGCGTCGTCGATCCCGACGGCCACGAGGTGCCGCCCGGGGAGACCGGTGAGATCGTGGCCCGCGGTCCCCAAGTGATGGTGGGCTACCGCAACCGGCCCGACGAGAACGGGCGCCGGCTGGCCGGCGGGTGGCACCACACCCACGACCTCGGCCGGCGCCACCCCGACGGGTCGCTGCAGTTCGTGGGTCCGAAGAGTCGGCTCATCAAGTCGGCCGCAGAGAACATCTATCCGGCCGAGGTGGAAGCGGCCCTCGACAGCCACCCGGCGGTCCGGGAGTCGGCGGTGCTGGGCGTGCCCGACCCGAAGTGGGGCCAGTCGGTGCTGGCCGTGGTGGTGCGCCACGACGGTCAGGCGGTCAGCGAGGACGAGTTGATCGACCACGTGCGGGACTGCATCGCCTCGTACAAGAAGCCCAAGGCGATCGTGTTCCGCGACGAACCCCTGCCCCGCCACGGTTGGCCCATCGACTACGACACGTTGGACCAGACCTACGGCGGCGGCGGCTACCCAGGCGGCGGTTGAGCGGCTCGGGAACGAGATCCGTGGGAGCGGCTCCGAGGTGGCTATTCCGGCGTGAGGACGAGCTTGCCGGTCATGTCGAGCCATGCGTCGGGCGCGTCGTCGAAGGTGGCGGTGTGGGCGGTGACCAGTTTGGGATGGAGGCGCCCGTCAGCCACGAGAGCCAGGGCGGCGGGCATGGCCGCCACCGCGTTCACGCGGCCGGTCACGTAGCGGATGCCCCGGGTGTACATCTCGAGCAGGGGCATGGGAGCGCTCGAGCCGAAGTGGATGCCGGTGTCCACACAGGTCCCTTCCGGTTCGGTCGAGCGCAGCGCACAATGCAGGTCGTCGGTGGAGACGCCAGTGGTGACGGTGAGCTCGTAGGGACCGAGCTTGCGGGGCGGTGGTCCCTCGATGACCGTGGCCCTCAACCGCTCGGCCCGGGCCAGGCGATCGGTGTCGGTGTCGACGTAGTCCACGCTGCGGCCGAGGGCCACGGCGATCCCGGCGCAGTAGAGCCCGATGCTGGCGGCGCCGAGCACCAACATCGGACCCGAGCCCGGATGGGGGCCGACGGCCCGCCATGCATCGGGGATGTTGTCCGAGAGACTGGCCACATCGGCGGCATCGAGATCCGGGGGTAATGGCAGCAGCATCACGTCGGCATATGGCACCCGCACCCGGTCGGCCATGAGCCCCCCGTACGGCTCGGACCGCCCCAACGGTCCCAAACCGTACGCGGCGCCAGGGCCGGCGGTGCGGCAACTGCCGGTGACGCCGCGCCGGCACCGATCGCACGTCCCGCACGAAACCTGGAAGGCCAACACGGCGCGGTCCCCCGGCTCGACGCTCGTCACGTCATCGCCCACGTCGACCACCTCCACCACGCCTTCGTGCCCGAGGGCGAACGGGCCGGGCAGCGGCACCAGGCCCCTCACCACGCCCACGTCGAGATCACACGCGGCGACGGCCAGCGGACGCACGATCGCCTCACCCGGCCCGGCGAGTCGTGGCTCTTCGACGTCCGCCCACTCCACGCGGCCCGGTTCGAGAAACTGCAATTGGCGCATCGACTGATCCTGCCAGTCACGCCGCCCGATCCGCTGGCGTTAGCCCGGGGGCGGCCCGGTCTGCTCGGGCTGGTCGCCCAGGAAGACGATCTCGCGCCACGTGAACCGCCAGCGGCCGTCGTCGCCCAGCTCGAGCTCGTCGTGGTATCGGCCCACCGAGGTGATGGCCCGGTGGCGGTCCACGAACACGAAGTCGACCCACGCCCGGGCCGTGCGCCCGCTGTCGTCTATCTCGATCACCGGTGCCGCGCACAGGTGCTTGCCCCGGCGCTCGGGCGGTTGGCCCCTCTCGATGAACGCGCGCACCGCGTCGCGGCCCTGATAGGTGCGGCCCATCACGCGCATGCGGGCGTCGGGTGTGAACAGGTCGGCCCACTCGGCGAAGCGCCCGTCGTCGCACAGCGGTCCGTAGGAAGCGATCGTGCGCCGCACGCCCGCTTCGGCTTCGGCGGAGGTCGCGGCCACAAGCCCGAAGGTACCTGACACAAGCGTCAGGTACGCTCCCGGCCCGATGGCGGTGCCCCCGAACGAGCAGTGGCGGTGGCTCGACCTCGACCGGCAGGGTCCCTACGAGAACGCGTCGGTGATGCCGGTGCTGGTGCGGTCGGTGGCCACGGTGCTGCCCCCGCAGCCCATCGCCCAGACCAGCGTCTGGGGTCAGACCCACATCAACGTCGGCTGGTTCGACGACGTGGACGCCACCCTCGACTTGGCTCGCTGCGACGAGCTGGGTGTGCGCGTGGTGCGGCGCCAGTTCTATGGCGGCGGCACCGTCTACTACGAGCAGGAGTGCTCGATGATGTGGGGGTTCCTGTTGCCCAAGGGCTACGCCGCCCAAGGGCTCGACGCCGAGCTGCGCCGCTTCCAGTCCGTGCTCACCGACACGCTTGAGACCGTGGGCCTCGGCGAGGTCGAGTTCGAGGGGTCGTCGGACCTGCGGTGGCACGGCCGCAAGCTGGGCGCCCTCACCGCCCAGGACGTGATGGGCGCCGACTCCATCGGTGGCTTCCTCAACCTGCGCCGGCCCGACCTGAGCACCTACCTGCAAGTGGTGCGAGTGCCCGACGACAAGTTCAAGGACAAGGCGGTGAAGGACATGTCCGAGTACGTGTGGACCGCCGAGGAGGTGGTGGGTCACCCCGTCACCTACGAGCAGGTGCGCGACGCGTTGGTGGACCGCCTCGCCGAGGCCGGGATCGACCTGATGCCGTCCGAGCTCAACGACGGGGAGCGCAAAGGCGTGGCCAAGATCTCCACGCGCATCGGAAGCCCGGAGATGATCCGGCGCATCTCCAGCGATCGCTTCCGGGCCGACGCACCACCGGGCAGCCGGGTCGGGTTGGCCAACCACAAGGGTCGCAAGCTGTGCCGGACCGGGGTCGCCGTGGCGGCAGACACCGGCGCCACCGCCACCATCGTCGCCGCCATGATGGCCGGCGACATGCACGTGGCCCCGCCCGACTCGCTCGACCGCGTGGCCAGCGCGCTGGTGGGCGCGCCCGCCGACGATCGTGCTGACTTGCGGCACCGGATCGCCGGGGTGTTCGAGGCCGACGACGTGGTGCAGGCCGATCAGCTCATGGGGGTCACCACCGACGACTTGCTCGCCGCCGTCACCAAGGCCATCGCCGCCGCCACCGCTGGCGACCCAACAACTGGCGCCTCCCACCCGCTCGCCGCCGAGAAGATCTCATGAGCCCGCTCCCCACCCTGGACGGTGCCCGGATCCTGGTGACGGGAGCGTCGTCGGGCATCGGTGCCGCTTTGGCGCCGATGCTCGCCCAACGGGGCGCCGCTGTTGGCGTGGTCGCCCGTCGCACCGAGCGGCTGGCCGCCGTGCTGGCGGATTGCGAGCGCTACGGCCCCGGCCACCAGCGCTGGACCGCCGATCTGTCCGACCCCGCCCGGGCTGCAGAGCTGGTGCTCGAAGCCTGGACCCGCTTCGGTCCCCTCGACGCCGTCGTCAACAACGCCGCCATCCCCAAACGACGCCGGGTCCAGGACCTCACCAACGCGGAGGTCGAGACGGTCATGCGCACCAACCTCCTCTCCCCTGTGGCGCTCTCCCTGGCCGTCCTACCCCGCATGCTCGAGCGCGACGCCGGCGTCATCGTCAACGTGTCCAGCTTGGGCGGCCGGCTCGGCATCCCCGGTGAAGCGGCCTACTGCGCGTCGAAGTTCGCGCTGTGCGGCTGGTCGGAGTCGATGGCCGCCGACCTGTGGGACACCGGCGTCGACGTGCGGCTCATCGTGCCGGGCGCCATCGACACCGAGATCTGGGACCAGCCCGGGAACGACGCACCGCTCTACGACGGCCCCTTGGAACCGCCCGAGACGGTGGCCGCCGCCATCACCGACTCCCTGGTCACCGACGGGGTGGAGCGCTACGTGCCCGACCTGGTGGCCGTGGCCGAGTTCAAGACCGCCAACCTCGACACCTTCCTCGCCGGCGCGGTGGACATGGGCCGGACCCGCAACGAAGGAGGCGCTCGGTGAAGGCGCTGCAGTTCCTCACCGACCCCGAACCGTGGCCGGAGCCGCTCACCGACGACGACCCCCCGTTGCTGCACAAGCTGGCGGCGTCGCCGGTAGCCCTGGTCGACCTGCCCGACCCGCCGCTGCTGGGAGACGACTGGCTGGTGTTGCGCAACCGCATCACCGGCATCTGCGGGTCGGACTCAAAGCAGGTCCTGATGGACTTCGACGACAGCGACGACAACCTCATGACCGCGTTCATCTCCTTCCCCGAGGTGTTGGGCCACGAGGTGGTGGCCACCATCGACACCGTGGGCCCGGCGGTGTCGTCTTCGGCCAGGAGCGGAGCCGGCCTCGAGCCAGGGCAGCGGGTGGTGCTGTACCCCAACCTCGGGTGCCGGCCGCGCGGCATCTCGCCCATGTGCCCGGCGTGTGAGGCGGGCAACTACTCGATCTGTTGGAACTTCCACGCCGGCTCCCTATCGCCCGGCATCCACACCGGCAACGCCACCGAAGCCACGGGCGGCTTCGCCGAGCTGTTGCCAGCCCACGCCTCCATGGCGTTCCCCGTACCCGACGGCGTTCCCGACGAGGTGGCCGTGCTGGCCGACCCGTGGTCGGTCTCCTTCCACGCCATCACCAACCACCCGCCGGCATCGGCGTCCAAGGTGATCGTGTACGGCGCCGGGGCGCTGGGCTCCACCGCCACCGCCATCTTGGGCCAGCTCTATCCCAGCGTCGACGTGGCCACCGTGGCCCGCTGGCCCGCCCAGGCGGCGCTGGCTCGCCACTTGGGTGCCACCGTGTTCGACCCCGAGCCGCGAGACGCCTTGGTGGAAGCCCTGGCCGACTGGTCGGGCGGCGTGCTGCGCCGGCCCTGGAACGGACTGCCGGCCACCTGGCCGGGCCACGTGGACGTGATCTATGACACCGTCGGCGCCCCATCCACGGTGGAGGTGGGCATCCGGGTACTGCGCGAGCAGGGCACCCTCGTGCAGCTCGGGGTCAGCTCGCCGGCCCGCTTCGAGTGGACGCCGTGGTACTTCAAAGAGTTGCGCCTGGTGGGCTCCAACGCCTTTGGCGATGAGACCTTCGAAG
>JAABUQ010008828.1_pt1 | contig 13953 bp, 10 predicted proteins | sample 5560001 | NCBI WGS metagenome assembly JAABUQ01 (sample SAMN10711888, study PRJNA513371) | rock metagenome | isolation source: Antarctica rocks | place: Antarctica: Victoria Land, Finger Mt nord | collected 2015-12-18
GCCTGCCTGATCGGAATGTGTCGTACGCCCCCTTTTGCTCCAGGAGGTCGTGGAGGCCCTGAACCGCCTGACCGCGAGCCTCTGGCCAGCCCGGGCCGCCGCGGCGGCGAAGGTGGGCATGTGCCGGCCGCCTACAGCGCGAGGCGGGCCTTGCTCATCCGCAGCGTGGCGACCATGCCCGCAGCGGGCCAGTCGTAGGCAACGGAGCCGCCGAGCTGCCCGGTCATGCTCTGGGCGACCAGCTTGCTGCCGAAGCCCGTCGGCCCCCTAGTGACAGCAACCGGCGGACCGCCCCGCTCGGTCCAGACAAGCGTCAGGTCGTCGTTGTTGGCAGCGCATGACACGTCCAGCATGCCGTCCGCTGCCGAGAGCGCACCATACTTGATCGAGTTGGTCGCAAGCTCGTGCACGACCAGGGCCAGCGTGGTGGCCGCGGCTTCTCCGACGCGCAGCTCCGGCACGGAGGTGCGGACGCGGCTGCCAACGCTCTCCTTGTCGCTGTAGGGCGCGAGCAGGATGGTGAGCAGGTCGCCCAGGTCTGCCTTGCTCTTCGCCTCGCCGGGGATGAGGCGCACCAGTTCGTGGGCATGGCCCAGGGCGGTTGTGAATTCCATCGATTTCCTGAACCCCACATCGAAATCCTGGAGTAAGGTCCTGGGACGGCGACTCCCGGCGTTGGCCTTGAGGGTGGCCTTGAACCCTTGCGGCAGCGGGCCCGTGGCCGCGCCCCGGATGACCGGCCGGAATGAAGTTCTGCGCGTGTCCCATCGCCGTCACCCCTCCGTCCATGCCTCTTTAAAGCCGACCAGCCCGTTACGCGAATGGCGCCGCCGACCAGGCTCCTCCGGCGTCTCCATAGGAATATGGGTCGTATGGCGCCCATTCGCTGTCGTAGTCGATCCAGATCTCCGTCTTCATCGTGAGAGGGGCGGTGAGGTCGGCCCGGACGCGTCCGGTGGCGACCAGCTCCCACGGGTAGCCCAGGGCCGCGGTGCGGTTGGGCTCCGACGCGTAGGCGGTCACCAGCAGCTTGGCCGGGTCGGCCGGGCGGATGACCGCCAGGCGGTGCACCAGGTGCTCCTCGTGGCACTCGTCCCGCGGCCAGTCGCGGAAGCGAGCGAGGACGGCGGCGTTGCCGAGATCCGGGCCGCGCAGCTCCTTTTCCGTGAGGATCAGGAAGCGCCAGCCGTTCTCCTTGGCGTGGCGCCGGCCGGCCATGATGCCGGGCTTGAGATCCGCCCAGCCCGCGAAGAGGGCGGCCCGGTACTTGACCTCGATCAGTTAGGCCAGGTCCGGCGGCCCCGCGTGGCGGGTGAAGTAGTCCGGGGTGTAGCGCCGCCGCCGCCGGCCCGTCCGGTCCGTGTAAGGTATGGTGACCGGCTGCCCGACGAACTCGGTGAGGCTGCGGTCGAGGCTGAGGTGGGTCAGTAGGTCCCGCTCCAGCGGGGCTCGAACGCCACGGAACGCCCGAGCACCGGAGTATGGCCGCGCATGCCCCGATATCCCGGCTTGATTGCACGCGCCGGGCGCGTCGGAGACGCTCCAGCAATATCCTGTTCATCCGACATCTGTTCCAGGCTTTCGTTGGTTTCTGTCCAGTGTATCTATGTGCGAACAGCGCTTAAGCCGTTGTTCTACAGGGTGGGCGCTCCAGGAATTCGATGGAATTGACAGCTGTGCCAGGTAGCGGTCGGGCCAGAGGATCAGGTTGGCCACGCCCGTCTCGTCCTCGACGGTGATGAACATGACGCCCTTGGCCGAGCCGGGCCGCTGCCGCACCAGCACGATCCCCGGCACCACCACGCGCCGGCCGTCGCGCAGGTGCAGCAGGTCGCGGCAGGCCACCATGCCCTGCCGGCTGAGGTCCCCGCGCAGGAAGGCCACCGGGTGCCGCCGCAGGCTCAGCCCGGTGCTGGTGTAGTCCTCGACCACCTCGCGCCCGCCAGGCGCGGCCACGAGCTGCGCCGGCCCCTAGCGCCTGCCTCGTAGCCGACCGCGCAAACTTTAGGCTCGACGACCCTGCCCTCAGCGACGTGACCGGTGCCGGGGCCATCGAGCCGTGCAACATGGGGAGCGCAAGGTGGCGCAAGCTAGGACCAAAGGGTTATGAAGGAATAGTGAACATCAGGGATCGCCGCGCTTGCGGCACCCGTTCAGGAGCCGTGTTTTTCATGGCCGACAAGGCTAGGACCATCCGTGGAAGCATAGACGGCTCCGTGCTGACGCGGGCCGCGCAGTTCTTCAGCCTCTCGCTCGGCACCATCATATCGGAGGTCCTGCAGAACGCCCGCAGGGCGTCGGCGACCAAGGTCGTAGTCACGACCGAGAAGACCGGTTCCCTCTTCAGAGTGACGATTGCGGACGACGGCAACGGGGTCCCCGATTTCAACATCCTGACGACGTTCGGGGCCAGCGGCTGGTCGGACGACTCAAGTCCAGCCGAGGACCGAGCGGGCATGGGCCTGTTCAGTCTCGCCGCATACGGATGCGTGGTCAGCAGCATGGGGCGGCGAGCCGAGCTCTCGCCGGAGGTCTTCCGGGGCCAGGCGGAGGCCGCCATCACCAAGGTGCCGTTCTCGCACGGCACGACCGTGTCGTTCTCGCTCCCCCGCGACGTCGAGCGTGGGGAGAACCCCACGGGCCTGGATTTCATGCAGTCGATGGTGCAGGAAACCTTGTTCTACCCGATCCCGGTCGAGTTGGACGGCACCCTGCTCCGGAACGCGATCTTCATGTCCCACGCCGAATGGGTCACCGACCATGCCGGCGTCAGGATCGGCGTGCACGGAGAAGCCACCTGGGCGCGTTGGTGCGACGAACATGACCTTGCGTTGCCGAGTGGCGGCGTGACGGACGGAGGGTTCATCAGCTTCGGCGGACACCTAGTGCAGGCCCCGTTCGCCGCGGTTGACGAGGATGGCCACGAGTGGCGGGTCTTGATCGAGGTCGGTGAGGGCGCCTCGATGAAGCTCAAGCTGCCGACGCGGGACGCCGTCGTTCGCGACGGCGCATGGACGGACGTCATGGCGGCGATGGCCGCCTCGCTATGCCGCGAACGGTCTCGCAGCGGCGGCCATCGGCTTCCCATGGAACTCGTGGCGCTCGCCAGGTCGACCGGCGAAGCCGTCGAGGATCCGGAACTGCACCTGAGGCCATTCGCGGAGCGCTACCTCCGCCTCGCCGTGCTCGGCGGCGACGGACGACGCGGGACGATGGAGTCGATGACCGGAGGGAGGGCGTCGGACGCGATCCTGGTCCCGCCGGGCTGGCGTCCGCAAGCCTTGGACGCCCTGCTCAACCTCGCGGTCCGGGAAGGCTGGGGCGGCCGGCTGGCTCGTTGGAACGGTTACCTGGCCGGCGTTACGTCATACGATGCATTGCCCCGGATCATCCGCATCGACGTGATCGTCGGGGAAAACGATGGACGGACGGTGTGGATGGAGGGCTTCGAACGGCCATTGAGCCCGACCGTCACAGGGCCCGAGGCCGACTCGGCCGCGGATCACCAGGACCGTTCGGTGGCTTACGGCTGGAGCACGCGGGCGAGGACGGCGACGAGGCGCCACGCAGAGGGGGCGCCGAGGACGATAACGGTGGTCGTGTGGATGGCTACGGGGGACGGGCTGCAGCAGCTCAGCGGTGAGATCGATCATGTGTTCGCGCATTCCGGCCAGGACGGGCCGGACGAGGCGGTGTTCGCGACGGGGCGCCTGGAGCGCAAGGACATCAGGCTGGCAGCGGGCCGCTACGCCGCCCTGTGGGCAGACGAGATCGCCGCCCGGCACGGGGACGACGAACACTGGGAGGCGGCCTACGGCGATGCGGCAGCCGGCGCGGAAAGCGGGTTGCGGAAAGCCTCCATGGACTCGATCGACGCCTTCCTGGCGGCGGCGCTGAAAACCGGCGAGGACATCGCCGAGCGGACCGGGATGCTGGACGACGAGATCATCGGCAGCATCACCGTCACCGTCGGGCCCGGCGTCGACGGCAAGGCGAGGACCATATCGTCCATGGTCTCCTCGGCATCGGCGAGCGCCACCGCGCAGGTGGACGCCAGGACCCCGAGGTCCAGGGAGCGCGACGATGGCACGGACGGGGAGGAAGGGACCGCATGAGTGAGCACATGGTCAGGGGCGCGCTCTCGGACGCCGCGCTGTCGAGGGCCCCCGACCTGTTCGACCTGTCGGATGCCTCGGTCGTCTCCGAACTGCTGCAGAACGCCCGCCGAGCAGGCGCAGCGAACCTGTCGGTCGATGCCTCGGCGGATGGGGGCGACGGGATCGCGTGGGTCAGCTTCCACGACGATGGACACGGCGTCCGCGACTTCGGCGATCTCGTGGCCTTCGGCAGGAGCAACTGGGGCGCTGAGGTCGCGGACCGGGAGGACACGGCCGGCATGGGGGTGTTCTGCCTGGCATCGCGCGGCTGCACCGTCCAGAGCGGCCGGACCAGCGTCAGGATAACGACGGAGGTCTTTGCCGGCCGTGAGGACGCCACCCTGGAGGAGGCTGAGCCAATCCGGGGAACGCGGGTCACCTTCGCCCTGAGGCAGGGCGGCCGCGGACCAGCCCACGACATCACCGCGTTCGGCGAGGCACTGAGGCGCGAGGCGGTCTTCTGTCCGATCGACGTCACCCTGCGGGGCAAGCGGGTCGAGAGGATGGGTTTCCTGGACGGGGCTGTCCATGTCGAGGACGCGCCGGGGACCGCGGTCGGCGTGTTCGACCGAGCGGCCTGGCAAGAGCGGGCCAGCAAGTACAGGTTCAGGACGGGCTGGCGGTCCCGGAACGAGGGGCGTGGCGACCCCAACCAGATGACCGTCAACTTCTGGGGACACGCGGCGATGACGCCCGCACTGCTGAGGATCCCGAACGGGGACGACGAGTTGACGGTGGCCTGGGACGTGAGGGGGCGGACGCCGTTGAGGCTGGTGCTCCCGACCCGCGACCTGGTGATCGAGGATGAGGCGTGGCACGCGCTCGCGAGGGGTGGGATTGCCGCGATGCTGCGGTATGTCGCCGGGCTCGGCGAGCACCGCGTGCCTATGGCTCTGGTCGAATGGGCGAGGAAGGAAGGGATCGCGGTGCGGGATCCGTTGTTCCAGATGGAACGATGGGTGGGACGCCCGCGCTCGGCGACGTGGGCCTTCGCCAGCCCGCCGCCGGACAAGCGGTTCGATGCCCGATCGGGGTTGGCGTCGGGCGAGCCGGGAAGCTGGATCATCGGGCCGGTCGGCTGGCCGTGCCGTGCCGTGCACGCCTTGCTGGCGGCTTCGGCGGCGTCGAGGTCGACGCGGGCCGTGGTCGCGCCCGACGATAGCCTCGACGGCTTGGAGGGGTACGATGTACTGGACCGCGTTGCGGCGGTCCACCTGCGGATCGTGCTGCAAGACGGATCCGAGGCCGATGCCCTCGACTTCCAGGACGGGGATGGCTGCGACTGGCCCGAACTTGAGGACTTGCTCGACGACGCGGAGGAAGGGCGGGTGACCTCGATCACCGCGACGGTGGAGGTCGAGGATGCCATGGGGGTCGTCCGGGTCGAGTTCACCGCAGACATCCTGGTGGCGATCCTGGAATGGGACGACATGGTCCCATGGGGGTCGGAGGGCTACCGCCTCTTGATCTCCGAAGGCATGACGCTGCATGGGGCCAAGCGCGCGGCGAGGGTGGTGGCCGCGGCCCACGTCGCGACCCTGGATATGGTGGATGGGTTCGAGGACATCGAGGCCGTGCGCCGACGGGCCGAGAAGGACACGCACAGACGGATAGCCCTGGCGTGCCCGGGAGGCGAGGAACGCATACTGGCCGAGGCGGCGAAGGTGGCAGCGACGCTCGCGGCGGGTCCGAAGCTGTTTGGCGACGCCGAGTGCCCTGTGGCGACCCTCCTGATCGAGCGGATCGACGAAGAAGGGGCACAGGGGGACGATGAGCTGAGCGTGCGGGTGCGCGCGACATCGACAGGAGGACGGACGGCGATAGTCGAGTTCTAAGCGCAACCCCGCGCGTAGGCCCCAAGCCCGGCACCTACCTGCCCTGCGTGCGGCGTGGACGGACAGCAAACCCCCGGGCACCGCCATTCGAGGCGGAAGCAATGGACGTCGAGTGGAACCACCATCTGCTTCCCAGGGATGACCCTCATGTGGCGTGTTCGTCCAGTCGTTGATTGGCATCTGGCCCTTGGTGTTGACTACGTCGCCATTGGATGAGCCGAGGCTCATGCGCGAACTTGATCAAGCCGCCGGGCAGGCGGCCAAGAACATGCGAACTTCGATGTCGGCGTCAGCCGCCGCGTAGGCGGAACCTTCAATCGTGAACCATGGGTCGGCGGCGGGTTCCGGCGCTGGTCGGCACCACGCTACCTCAGGAAGCCAGGGTTCCCCTGGGTCCCATGCCTGCGCCGGCTTACGCCTTACCTCAACCGCGCGGCTGCGTCAGGGGCAGCCACCACTTCACCTGCTGCGGGTATACAACCCCGGCAGCACCTTCTCCCTGGTCCGCTTTGGGTCGCGCCGCCGTGGACCGTCTCCGTCTAACCTCAACGCGCGCCGCAGCCCTCTCGTCTGCCGCGGCTTTCAACTCGACCTGTGCGCGCTGCAGCTCCGCACGCAGCCCTACCATCGCAGCCTCTCGTTCCTCGACCGTCTCACGGGCCGCCCGTGTCGCCTGGTCTGATCGCGACAGGGCCCCCTGCAGCGTGTTGACCGTGGCTTGGGCAGTGGCCAGGGCCTGCTCGGCCCGCTGCCGGCCGGCGCGCTCCTCGGTCAGCTCCCGCTGCAGGTCGGCAGGGCTGCGGACCGGGGTTGGCATGCGTTCGACCGGCACGTCGCCCTCGCGCGCGAACTTGTGCCGGGCCCGCGGGGCGGAATGGCCGGTACCACCGGCACTGCCGGACCCGCTGCGGACCGGGGGCGTGCTCCTGGTGCCCAGGTTTTCCAGGGCCTGGCGCATCCGGAGTTCATCGAAACTGGCCTCGGCATCTTCGGAGTTGTTGCGTCCCGGTGGGGATGGGTTGAAGGCAGGCATGGATGCGTCGTTCTCCGTCAGCCCTGCCAGGGGTCGGGCATGGCTCCCTGGCTATGGCGTGCTGATGTGCTGCGTCGGCGGGCAGCCTGAACCACTGCGGGCTGCCGGATGGGAGCTGCCGAGTTCGGCGGCTCCGTGTGTACGGCGCAACCGCCCATCCTGCAACGCCAGCCTGACAACAGACGATGGTCAGAGGAGACGCATCCGGGGATGAACGCGGTAGGAGAGGGGGGAAGCCGGTCCGGTCGGTGGGCGACGGTCAGGCCGGCGCCATCCCGCCCGTCATCGACACACGGTGCGCCGTCCGCATCGTCTCCACAGCTGCGGCGGCGTTCCGCGCCTCGGCCTTCGACGCCGGGTCCACGTCCGCGGCGGCCTCGGCCGTTTGCTCGATGCCCTCCGCCAGTCCGCTCTGCAAGGCGTCCAGGCGCTCCTGGTAGGCGTCCGGGTCCAGCGCCTCGCGCCAGCCGGCCAGCAGCCGCTCCATGTGCATCGTCACGCGAGCCTGCGTCGGGTTGCGGCTGACCAAGTCCATGAGGGCCTTCATGTCGTCGGCCAAGGTCTTGCGGGCTGTCTGCACCATGGCGGTGTTCCTGTGTTCACGCTGCCATATGGATACGGCGCCCGGTTGGCTCCAGGGCCTGGCCAGGCTGCATGTCCCGTCAGTCAGCCGCGTCCCTGGTGCCCACGCCCCGCAGCAGGTCGGTCAGGTCCTCCAGGCGGTCGGCGATGACGTGCACCACCTCGCCCTCGCGCTGCACCCGGCCATGGCAGGCCAGCATGGCGGCCGACAGCACCAGCCGGCGCTGCGCCAAGTAGCGGTCGGGCCAGAGGACCAGGTTGGCCACGCCGGTCTCGTCCTCGACGGTGATGAACATGACGCCCTTGGCCGAGCCGGGCCGCTGCCGCACCAGCACGATCCCCGGCACCACCACGCGCCGGCCATCGCGCAGGTGCAGCAGGTCGCGGCAGGCCACCATGCCCTGCCGGCTGAGGTCCCTGCGCAGGAAGGCCACCGGGTGCCGCCGCAGGCTCAGCCCGGTGCTGGTGTAGTCCTCGACCACCTCGCGTCCGCCTGGCGCGGGCACGAGCTGCACGGGCGCCTCGACGATCTCCGGCCGGGGTCGCTGGCCGGCGTCGGCGGCAGCGAACAGCGGCAGCACTGCCCCACTCAGCGCCCGCACTTGCCAGAGCGCCCCCCGGCGGTCCAGGCCCATGCCCCGGAAGGCGTCTGCCTCCGCCAGCCGCTCCAGCGCTACAGGCGGCACCTCCGCCCGGCGCCAGACCTCCTCCACACTGGCGTAGGACGCACCGCCCCGGTGCGCCACCAGTTCGGCTGCGTGCGCGTTGGCCAGGCCCTTCACCATGAACAGGCCCAGCCGGACCGCAGTGCCCCGCCGGCGGTCGCCCTCGCCCTCGCTGTCCCCGCGCTGTTCCAGCGTGCAATACCAGCGCGACTTGTTAACGCACACGGGCCGCACCACGACGCCGTGCTCCTGCGCGTCGCGCACCACCTGCGCCGGGGCGTAGAACCCCATGGGCTGGCTGTTCAGCAGAGCCGCGCAGAAGACGTCGGGGTGGTGGCACTTCAGCCAGGCGCTGGCATAGGCGATCAGCGCGAAGCTGGCGGCGTGGCTTTCGGGGAAGCCATACGACCCGAACCCCTCCAGCTGCGAGAAGGTCCGCTCGGCGAAGGCGCGCTCGTAGCCGTGCCCGACCATGCCCTCGATCAGCTTGTCCCGGAAGTGGCTGACCCCGCCGGTCAGCTTGAAGGTGCTCATGCTCCGACGCAGTTGGTCCGCCTCGCCCGGGGTGAACCCGGCGCAGTGGATCGCGACCTGCATCGCCTGCTCCTGGAACAGCGGCACGCCGAGCGTCTTGCCCAGCACGCGGCGCAGCTCCGGCTTCGGGTAGTCCACCGCTTCCTTGCCCTCGCGCCGGCGCAGGTAGGGGTGGACCATGTCGCCCTGGATGGGGCCGGGCCGCACGATGGCGACCTGCACGACGAGGTCGTAGAACGTCGTGGGCCGCAGGCGCGGCAGCATGGCCATCTGCGCCCGGCTCTCGATCTGGAACGTGCCCAGCGTGTCGGCCCGACGGATCATGGCGTAGGTCGCGGGGTCCTCGGGCGGGATGCCCGCGATGTCCAGCGCCGGGCCGCCCTGCTGCTCGATCAGGTCGAAGCAGCCGCGCAGGCAGCCCAGCATGCCCAGGCCCAGCACATCTACCTTCATCCACTTCAGGGCATCGATGTCGTCCTTGTCCCACTCGATCACCTGGCGGCCGGCCATTGCCGCCGGCTCGATCGGCACCAGTTCGGACAGCGGCGCCCGGGTCAGCACGAAGCCGCCCGGGTGGGTGCCGAGCTGGCGCGGGAAGCCGACCAGCTCCTGCGCCAGCTCCAGCGCCAGGCGCAGCCGCCGGTCCCCGGGGTTGAGGTTCAGCGCCGCCGCGTGCTCCTGCAGCGTGCCGTCCTCCGGCCCGCCCCAGACCTGGCCAGCGAGCGCGCCGGTTACGTCCTCCGTCAGCCCCAGCACCTTGCCCACATCGCGGATCGCGCCCCGGGGCCGGAAACGCATGACGGTGCAGCACAGGGCGGCGCGGTCGCGGCCGTAGTGCTCATACACCCACTGGATCACCTCCTCGCGGCGCTCGGCCTCGAAATCGACGTCGATGTCCGGCGGCTCGCGCCGCTCGGCCGAGACGAAGCGCTCGAACAGCAGGCCCGAGCGCACCGGGTCGATGCTGGTGATGCCGAGCACGTAGCAGACGGCGGAGTTGGCGGCCGACCCCCGCCCTTGGCACAGGATGCCGCGACCCCTGGCAAAGCGCACGATGCTGTTCACCGTCAGGAAGTAGGGGGCATACTCAAGCTCCCCGATCAGCCGCAGCTCGTGGGCAAGCTGCCGCGCCACGTCCGGCGGCAGGCCGCCGGCGTAGCGCAGCGGCACGCTCTCCCGCACCAGCCGCTCCAGGCCCGCCTGCGGCGTTTCGCCGGGCACGTCGGCCTCATCGGGATACTGGTAGCGCAGCTCGGACAGGCTGAACGTGCAGCGGTCCACGATCTCCAGCGTGCGGGCCAGCGCCTCCGGGTGGCGGGCATAGAGCCGCGCCATCTCGGCTGGCCCCTTCAGGTGCCGATCAGCATAGCGCTCTCGGCGGAACCCGGCGTCGTCGATGGTGCAGCCCTCGCGGATGCAGGTTACGACGTCCTGCAGGATGCGCCGCTCCGGCGCGTGGTAGAGCACGTCGCCCGTGACCACCGTCGGCACCCCGGCCGCCTCCGCCATCTCGGCCAGCCGGTGCAGCCGCACGGCGTCGCCCGCGCGCCGGCGCAGGCACAGCGACAGGTAGCCGCGGCCCCGGGCGTCTTGCCCCAGCCGGGCCAGCGCCCCGGCCAGCGCGGCGTCGGGCTGGCCGGGCAGCAGCACCAGGAGCAGGCCGTCGCCTCCTGCGGCGAGGTCGGCCCAGGACAGGTCGCAGCCGCCCTTTCCCGTCCGCCCCTTGCCCAGCGTCAGCAGCCGGCACAGCCGGGCGTAGGCGGCGCGGTCCGTCGGGTAGGCCAGCACCGGCAGGCTGTCCCGCAGGTCCAGCCGGCAGCCGACCACCAGGCGCATGCCGGCCTCTGCGGCCCGCGCATGGGCGCGGGCGATGCCGGCCAGGGTGTTGCGGTCGGCGACGCCAAGGGCGGCGAGGCCGAGCGCCTTGGCGGCCAGCAGCAGCTCCTCGACATGGCTGGCGCCGCGCAGGAAAGAGTAGTTCGTGCTGACGTGCAGTTCGGCATAGGTGCCGTGCGGGGCCGCCGTCATGGCACGCCCCCTCGTCCCGTCAGTCCCTGTGCGGGTGCTTGTGGCCGCTGGTGGACGGCGCCGTGGCGTCAGGGCGTTTCATGAGGACGAAGCCAGACTGCTCGACGATCTGGGCCAGCCGCTCGGCTGTGACCCGGGCCATGACGTCGGCGGCTGTATGCACCCGCTTCCGGCCCAGGAACTGCAAGCCATGCGACAGGGCGTCCACGAACTCACCTGGCTTGACCGGGCGCAAGGCGTTCTTCTCGTCATCCGTCATGGCTCCGTGGCTCCTTTGATGCCCTGCCCGAGTTCAGAACATAATAGGAACATTAACCGTTGGGGAAGGGTCTTGTGCCGGCATCCGCGCCAGTGCCCCATCCTGACGGTGGCATTCCGATGCTGGGAGGCGCTGCGCATGCTTGGTGCCGATCTGTTCCGGCCGTCCCACCGCGGCCGTCTCGGCCCCGTGCCAGGCGAAGGCGGGGCAGCCCGGTGCTGGAGGGTCAGGAGGATGACACTCAACTTCGTTCGGTCATCCCGGCGGAGATGACTGGCAGCGGCACGAGTGGGGGCGCCGCCGACCTGAGTGTCCCCTGAGGTGGCGCTGCACCGGAGGCTTATCCGCCCGCTGCCGATCCGCCGCCTGTGCGTCGGATGCCTGTCGCCGGCCATCATGGCCTTGCGCGATAGCTCGCTCACCCCGTCAGAGACTTTCCCTAGACCGATCTGGTGTGCGACCCGGGCGCGGCTGGGATGGTGGTCCTCCGTCCGCCACCGTGTCCTCCAGGTTCCGGCATTGAGGCCCAATGCCTGCGAAGCCGCCCTGTCGAGAAATCCCCGTTGAAGGCATTTTGTCAGGAATTCCTTTCTCGTCGTCCCACCCGCCCCTGGGCGGAACCCTCTCAAACAAACTTGCGTGTATGGCAAATGAAGCTATGGTCCCGATACCGCGGCTCAGGCCATTGACCTGTCCGCCGCGAGGTGCTTTCGCGGTATCCCGGGTTCCGGGAAACGGCCGGCCTGGCCGGCTCGGTTTCTGCCGTGGTCATGGAGGAGGTCGTGCCTCCATTGGACGTCAGCCCAGCCCCCATGGTGTTCCCGACGCGCTACCCTGGTCCCGCTCTATCCACTCCGGCAGACCATTCTGGAAGCGGGTCGCGCCGACGTGGCGGTGCGGGGTGCGGGTGTGGTGGGGCATTATGCTCGATAGTCGGGCCTGCATGTCGTGCCGCGCAGCTCCACCAAAGCCGTGCGGCGCATACCGGTGCGGGGCACCGTCAGCGCTCCGGGCCTACCGGCGGAGACGCCGAGCCGGTTGCTGACCGGCCCGTCGATTGCGGTGAGCGGCGACGTCCGTGCCCGGCCGCCTGGACCCGTCCAGGCCTTGGACCATCGACGGCATGAACGCCCCGGTCATCGTCGTGCCGCAAGCGGCGCCTGCTCGCCAAGGAACGCTGCGGGACTGGGTTGCCTTTCTCGGTGCGGCGCTGGGCGCGTTCATGGCGGTGCTGGACATCCAGATCACCAATTCGTCCCTGGCCGACATCCAGGGCACCCTGGGCGCCAGCCTGGACGAGGGGAGCTGGATCAGCACGGGCTACCTAATCGCCGAGATCATCGTCATCCCGCTCACCGGCTGGCTCGGCCTGGTATTCGGGCTGAAGCGCTACCTGCTGGTCAACGCCGCCATTTTCCTGGTGTTCAGCGTGCTGTGCGGCACGGCGACCAGCCTGCCGGAGATGATCCTGTTCCGCGTCGGCCAGGGCTTTGCCGGAGGTGTGCTGATCCCGACGGCGTTCACCATCCTCCTCCTCCGCATCCCCCTGGCGCAGCGTGGGATTGCCGCCGCGATCTTTGGGCTCGCGGTGACGTTCGCGCCGGCCATCGGGCCCACCATCGGCGGCTGGCTGACGGACAACTACTCCTGGCACCTGGTCTTCTACATCAACGTGCTGCCGGGCCTGTTGCTGCTGGGCATGGTCGCCTGGGGGCTGGACGGCGCGCCGATGCAACTGCACCGGCTGGGGCAGGGCGACTGGTTCGGGATTGCGGCAATGGCCGCCGGGCTGGGCTGCCTGGAGTACGTGCTGGAGGAGGGGCAGCGCAAGGACTGGTTCGGCGACGACCGCATCGTGCTGGCCGCCGCCATCTCCGCGGTGTCGCTGACGGCGTTCCTGGTGATCGAGCTGACCCGCCGTGAGCCGTTCATCGACCTGCGCCTGTTGACCCGGCGTGCGCTCGGCGTCGCAAGCCTGGTCAACTTTGCCGGCGGATTGGGCCTGTATGGGTCGGTTTACATCCTGCCCCTCTACCTGTCCCGGGTGCAGCACTACAACGCCCTGCAGATCGGCCACGTCCAGATGTGGATGGGGCTGCCGCAGTTGTTCGTCCTGCCGCTGCTGCCGCTGGCGCTCAAGCTGTTTGATAGCCGGTTGGTGATCGGCTTCGGCCTGACCCTGTTCGGGGTGAGTTGCGGCATGAACGCCTGGATGTCGCCCAGCACAGGCATCGACCAGTTGAAGACCGTGCAACTCGTGCGAGCTGCCGGGCAGCCGTTCATCATGGCGCCCCTGTCGCAGATGGCGACTGTAGGGATCGCGCCTGGGCAGGCCGGAGCAGCGTCGGCGCTGTTCAACATGATGCGCAACCTCGGCGGCAGCGTGGGCATCGCGGCGCTGGGCACGGTGGTCGAGAAGCGCGAGCACTTCCACTTCAGTGTCATGGCCGAGCGCGTGACCCGCAACGGCGCGCGGACGGTGGAGCGGCTGGGTTGGGCGGCTGCTCAGTTGGGGTCGGAGGCTCGGGCTGTCGGGGCACTGGCCGCACAGGTGCGAAGCCAGGCTTTCGTGATGGCCTACTCCGATGCCTTCGCGGTGATTTCGGCCGTTCTGCTGCTGAGCCTGTTGGCAGTGCCGTTCCTGATACCCGCCTCTAGGGGCGATGGCAGCGGCGGCGGACATTGATCCAGACGGATGCTGGAACCGCGGCAGCGCAAGGCCATCCGGTGGACCCCGGAACTGGCTCGTGCCGGAATGCCACCGCATGTGGCGTGCTCGTGGGACCGGCGATAGATTGGCGGCGAGGGTCGTCGGGAAAAGCCCGACGGAGAGGCGGCACTGGGCGGGTGAAAAATCGCG
>JAABUQ010008830.1_pt1 | contig 13947 bp, 13 predicted proteins | sample 5560001 | NCBI WGS metagenome assembly JAABUQ01 (sample SAMN10711888, study PRJNA513371) | rock metagenome | isolation source: Antarctica rocks | place: Antarctica: Victoria Land, Finger Mt nord | collected 2015-12-18
GCTTTGGGCCAGGCTCAAGGAATGGCGTGCGGTCGCCACGCGCTACGAGAAGACCGCCAACTCCTTCATGGGCGTCCTTTGCATGGCCGCAGCCATCGACTGGATCAAAGGCTAACAGGCCCTAGTAGAATTTATTTGTACTTAGTAGTTAACCTGGTAAACCGCAGGGGATAACTTCACAACATACTGTTCTAAAATGTTGTTTTCCCAACATTGTCGCTTGGTAAATAGCACGGTCTTGCCTGATAAACAGCATGCCGCTCTTAGGGCCCAGCCGGGAATAACCGCTCTTATTGAATACTTCAACCACCTAAAAACGCTTGATACTTTTCTGTCAACTCGAGCGCTTGTATCCGGCTGGGCCCTTAGGGCGCTTTCTAGGTGCGATGGCGACCGACTCTATGCGACTGTTTGCCCCCTGGTAAACCGCAAAGTTCACGGCCTCCTTGTAAACCGCATGAGGAGCATGCAAGGCTGGGGAGGTGATTACGCTGTTGTTGCGGTTACCTCGTCGTATGCGGGGGTGGAAGCCGGAATAACGCTAAGAGGCCATTTCGGAATCAGGGCGGAACGTTTATCTCTGGGGGTTGGATGGCCGGGCCATATGTGAGTCTGGGCAGGTGTTCGAAGCCTTGCCGGAGACCTCATGTGGACGCCGACCACCCACGCGCAGCATAGCCGCGCGGGCTTACGCTATGGAAGTGACGTGACCGACGCCGAGTGGCTGCTTCTCTCGCCGTTCCTGCCTTCCCCGAGTTCGTGCGGGTGCCCGCGGAAGTGGGAGATGCGGGAGATCGTCAATGCCATCTTCTACGTCCTGCGCGGCGGCATTGCCTGGAACCTGCTGCCCAAAGCCTTCCCACCCTGGTCCACGGCCTATCGCTGGTTCGCCCGGTTCTGCGACGACGGCACCTGGGAGCGGATCAACCATCACCTGGTGATGCTCGACCGCGAGCGTGTTGGCCGCGAGGCAAGCCCGACAGCCGCCGTGATCGACAGCCAGAGCGTCAAGACGACCGAGAGCGGCGGCGTCCGCGGCTACGACGCCGGCAAGAAGATCAAGGGTCGCAAGCGCCACGCCATGGTGGACACCGACGGTCGGGCGCTCAAGCTGCAGGCCTATTCAGCGGACATTCAGGATCGCGACGGGGCAGGATCGCTGAGTCGCCGGGTCCGCGAGGCCCAGCCACCATCACGTCTCGTCCTGTCTACCGCCTCCCCCGATCCGTTCAAGCAGATCAGCCCGCTTTGCGCGCGCCGCCCGTAACTCCCTGAGCAACGACTTAATTTGAGCGTCGAGCTTCCGGAGCTCGGGCGACAGCTCGGACGGCGGCCCGCCCCCGTTTCCCGATACCTTCATACGGCGCATATGCTCGACTTCGGACCGGGTCAGGCTGGGACGTACGATCCGCCGCTCGACTGCGCGCTGGATCTGTGCCTCGTCTAGGAGGCTAAGGGCATAGAGCACAGTGTAACTTTGCGGCAGGGTGTCGCGGGACACGCGGTTGCTATCCACAAACCGCGCCGCTCCCATCATCTTGCTCAGGTTCCCGCTCGTCCATCCAGACAACAATTCGCGCCCCGAACGCAACAGACGCGCGAACTCCTCTGGTGACAATACGGCGCGGACGTCATTGAGCACGCGGCCGATATGCACCCCGCCGTCCACCATGCGCGCCGTCTGCTCGCGGACGCTGTCGATAGATGCGACCACGACGGACAGCTTGCGCGTATCGTCCACCACGGACACGCCAAGCAAGCGCCTAATCATTTCTGCTTCTAGAAGCGTCGCTGGGCGTGAAGCCATCTCGAGGTTGCCCCGGGGTGGCGGAATATCTTGCAACGGAAGCATTGCAGGGACGCCATTCTGGTCGACGATCGGGCTCGCGGGCGAGGATGGCAAAGCCTCTGCCGCGCCGTAGTTCTCCATGATTTCGAACACGCGGGCCGTCTTAGCCATGATGTCCACTTCCTCCGGACACACTGGACGCCAGTCGTTCACGCATGGACCACGCCCGGATGGAAGCCGATCTCCTGGCGAACGAAGTGCCACAAAGCGTCAAACGCCTCCCGACCGGGATCATCAGTATCGGTTGAAGCCAAACCGCGCATGAACTGGGTCGAGATCACATCTAGCGACGGGATCTCGACCGGGCATAGCCGGCCGCGCTGGATAATTGCATTGCGAGCTCGCTCGAAAGTACGCGTGCGGCGGTTGACCCGATTGAGAACAAAGACGGAACGGCGATGTGGGATGCTTTCCCCGAATGGGACAATCTCATCCAGATCCATGCCACTCGCCGAAGTTGGGATCACCACAAGATCAGCAAAGCTGCACACAGAACGGATCGGCTGTATCGATTCGCCATGGCCAGGCGGTGTATCTACCAAGATTAGGTCTACGTCAGCGATCGCGCGGAGGTCACGCCATTCACCTACCGGAATGAACCGAATCGGAATGTCGGGGATCCCGGCCTCAGGATGCCGCTCGATCGCGGCCCTGCGACGCACCGCCCATTTGTCGAGGCTGTGCTGGCCGTCCATGTTGACGCCCAGCACGCGCAGACCGGCTCTGCGACCGGACACCAGCATCGACATTGTGAGTGTCGTTTTGCCGACGCCACCTTTAGGCGCCACGACGACCACAATGCGCGGGCTGGGCAGAAGCCTTTCGCTCCCGGCGACCGTCAAGAGTTGCGACATGGAGTCTCCACCGTATGCTTCACAGGAAGACTTTTAGTCAGAGCGCGCGACGGCACAAATGGCATACCAAGAAGTCACCTCGCTCACATGACGTTCCGAGGCACGGTGATGCCAGGCTGCAACATCTATAACGCAGGCAATCATGATAAAACTGCGCGAAGATGGAACGCGCGTGAGCTCGCCTTGGGCTGAGCATACAAGGCGCGGTTGGGAGCCACGATCCACTCGTCTTCCCCGGGGAAGAATGACGGTGCCGTTAAGAAAATCTGGCAATCGCCTGAAGGTCGCAAGCGTCCAGTGGGGACAGGACACCGTCCAGGTGCTTGGCATCCCGGCTGGCCCGAGGCTTGCGGACGCGGCCGGGTCGCCGGCGCGCAGGCCGGGGTTGCCGGCCGATGCGGCCCCGGGCGCGTGCTGCATGGAGGCCGGCCTTGGTGCGCTCTCCGATCAATGCCCGCTCGAGCTGGGCGACAGCGCCCAGCACCTGCAGCAAGAACATGCCTTGCGGCGCGCTGGTGTCGCTCGGGTCGCGCAGGCTGCGGAATGCGCGCCGCCCGCCTCGAGCTGCTCGATGACCGCGAGCAGGTGACTGACGGCGCGGGCGAGGCGGTCGAGGCGCACGACGACCAGGGTGTCGCCGGGCCGGATGTCGCGCAGCAGCCTGGCCAGCACGGGCCGGCAGCAGTCGGCGCCGGAGGCGTGCTCCTCCAAGATGTCGCTCCAGCCGGCGGCGCGCAGCTCATCGAGTTGCGGATCGGTGCCCTGCTTCTCGGTCGAAATCCGCGCATAACCCAAGAGCCGACCGGACACGCCGCTTTTGCTTGATTTTGGTCGAGCCATGACGGTGCGAGCCTCCTGCGAGGCCCGTTTTACAAATCAACAAAGTGCGTTCAAACGGCCTTTTCAGCCGTTGCTGATGCTCCACCCAGCCATAATGTGGACCGCCAGCCAAGCGGGCCTGCTTGCCGGTGATGGTCCAACTTCCTAGACTGCTTCCATGGATGCTGAGCCCTCCGACGCTCCCCCGCTCACGCGCGGCCTGGAAGACACCCTCGCGTCGCTCGATACGCACTTGGCCGAGGCTGAAAGGCAGGCTGCCGCCCTACTCAAGTCCGCACGCCGCCTGCGCCGCGCAGCAAGCGAAGGCGCTGTCGCCACAGCCTGCCCGCCGCGATCGCTGTCGCCGAGGACGACGCGGCACGCATCGGCAAGCCGTTCGCTGATGCCGCCGCGGCACTCCGCCACGACGTGGCGGAGGCGTTCGCCAGCGGCGCCTGGCTCGACGAGCTGGCGGCTGCGGCCCAGGCCGCGGGCGTGGTGCTGGTGCGGCGGGACGGGCGGGTGACCGCCTTTCCGGTGGCGCTGCGGCTCGACGGGCGGGCGCAGGGCGTGCGTATCGGCCGCCGGCTGGAGAGGCGCATCCGGCCGAGCTTCCTGGTCGCCCAGCTCAAAACGCTGCAGCAGCGCCCGGAGCGGTTCAACGCCCGGCAGTTCCTCGACCGCCTGTTCCGGCTGTATGCGAGCCACGCGCGCGCCGAGGATCTGTCCTGGCGCCCCGCCCGGCCCGGCCAGGGACCGTTGGTGCCGCTGGCCGAGCTGCACGACGACCTGACCGTGCTGCCGGCCGCTGCAGCCGATTACCCCCAGGAGGAGTTCGTCGCCGACCTGCTGCGCCTCGACCGCCAGCCCGACGCGGCCGGCAGCCAGGGGCACCGCTTCGAGCTCGGCGGCTCCACCGGGCGCAAAGGAGGCAAGCGGCTGACCCTGTTCGACGAGGCGGGCGAGCAGCACGACTACTACGCCATCCGCTTCATCCTGGAGCCGTCCCATGGACGTGCTGACGACCCAGCCGCTGCCGCTCGCTGAGTGGCTGTCGGTGATCGAGCGCGAATACCTGTCGGGGTTCGTGCCGGCGGGCGGCGCCTCGGTGAAGCTGGCCATCCTGGACGATGCGGCCTTCGGCCCGGCGGCGGACCGGCTGATCGGCCTGGGGCAGCAACGCGCGATGCTGACGGTGCATGTCGATGCCGGACGGACCCGCGTGCATCTGATGCACGAGCTGTTCTTCGCCGTCGCCCGCGCGCTGCCCTGGGACAGCCTGGTGCAAGGCTACCTGGAAGGCCTGTTCGCCGCCAACGCCTACCCTTGGCCGCGGCCGGGTGCTGCGATGACGATGCCCGAGCTGGCCACAGCCTTTGCCGTGGCGCCCAGCCTGCTGGCCCGGCAGCGCGACCAGTGGCTGACCGCCGACCTATGGGACGACCGGCGGCTGGCGCAGGACTTCCGCGCTGGCCTGCTGCGCTTGTGCCTGTCGCGGCTGGAGGTGGACGGCGGCGAGATGGCCGGGCCGGTGATGCAATGGCTGCGCGGCGAGAAGATGCCGGCGGCGTTGCTGCGCGCGGCCGACATCTCGGTCCGCATCTCGCGCACCACCGCGCGGGCCATGCTGGCAGCACTCTGCCATTTCGTGCGCAAAGCCGGCGCCGCCGGGCTGATGGTGGTGCTGGACGTGCGGCAGCTGTCGCGCCCCTCGGCCAGCGAGGGCGTGCTGCGCTACTCGCCGGCCGCGGTGATGGACGGCTACGAGGTGCTGCGCGAGATCATCGACGACGCCGAGCACCTGCCGGGTCTGTTCGTGGCGGTGCTGGCCGACGCGGCGCTCGCCACGGGCGACCCGCGCCGGGCGTTGAGCCAGTATGCGGCGCTGCAGATGCGCGTATGGCCCGACGTGCGCCCGGGCGACCGGCAGAACCCGGTGGCCCCGCTGGTGTGGCTCGGCCCATGACGGCCCCTCCATGACCATAGAGGCGCGCACGGCCATTGAGGCGCTGCGGGCCGGCGTGCCCAACCGCGCCGCCATCCGCCTGATGGGTACCGAGCAGACCGGCATCGAACATGCCTTCGAGGCGGCGCTGAGCGCGGCCTGGGCCGGCGCCGGCCCGGCAAACGCCGGCATCGGCCTGGCCGGCGGCTTCGGCACCGGCAAGTCGCACATGCTCGGCTACCTGGCCGAGGTGGCGCGCCAGCAGGGCTTCGTGGTCAGCCGCGTGGTGGTCAGCAAGGAAACGCCGCTGTCGCACCCGGGCCACGTGCTCGCCGCCGCCCTGCGCGGTGCGGCGCTGCCCGACCGGCCGGACGACCCCATTGCCGCCTGTGTCGCAGCGCTTCGTGCGCGGCCCGAGGCGCTGGATATGTTGGAGACCGCGGTCAGCACGCCGGGCGCCGGGTTCGCGCCGGTCTTCGCCGCCTGCTTGTTCCTGCTCCGACGCGCATCCACGACGCCCGAGATGCTGCGCCGCATCGCGCGCCTGTGGTCCGGCGCCAAGGTGAGCAGCCCCGCCCTCCGCCAGGCGCTGTCCGCGGCCGGGGCCGGCCGGATGTTCGCGCTGAAGCCGCTGCCCGCCGCCGAGATGACCGGGCAGCTGACCCGGTTCGTGCCGCTGCTGTTCCGCGCCGCCGGCTATGCCGGCTGGTGCCTCCTGCTCGACGAGGTGGAGCTGATCGGCCGCTACACGCCCCTGCAGCGTGCCTTGTCCTACGCGTGGCTCGCGGCCTGGCTCGGCCTGGGTGGGGAGCGCCGCTGGCCCGGCATTGCCGTCGCCTACGCCATCACCGACGACTTCGCCGCGGCCGTCATCAACGCGCGCCTGGACAGCGAGAAGCTGCCGGAGCGGCTGGAGCTGAAAGGGCGCGATGCCGAGGCCGCCCTGGCACTGGCCGGCATCCGGCACATCGAGCGCACGGTGCTGCAGCATCGGCTGCTGCCGCCCACGCCCGACGACTTGGCCGCCTGCCACGACAAGGTGCTGCGCCTGTACAGCGCCGCCTACGCCTGGCCCGCGCCGGCGCTGCCGCCGGGCGAGCGCACCAGCTCGCGCACCATGCGGCAATACATCAAGGGCTGGATCACCCAGTGGGACCTGCGCCGGCTGGACGGCAGCGACGTGGCGCTGATCGCCGGCAGCATCGCCAGCGACTACACCGAGAACGCCGCCCTGGCGGAGCCGGGCGCATTGGACAGCGAGGAGGCGTAGCGGGCCGATGCACCTCGTTCCCGTCGCGCCTGCGTCGCAGCCCTGGGGGCTCGTCTGGCGCGCGCCGCTGCCGCCGTATCAGCAGGCCGGCATCGCCCGCCTGCTGGCGGCACCTGGCGTGCTGCTGGCCGACGAGATGGGCCTGGGCAAGACCATCCAGGCGATCGGCGCGCTGCGCCTGCTGCTGCGCGGTGGCGCGCCCAGCCCGGCGCTGATCGTGGTGCCGGCCGGGCTGGTGCTGCAATGGCGCCGGCAACTGCGCGAATGGGCGCCGGAGCTTGCGCTGTCCACCTGCATCGGCCCGCCAGACGAGCGCCGCCGACGCTGGCGGGCATCGGCGCAGGTTTACCTCACCGGCTTCGACGCCCTGCGCGGCGACATGGCGCTGCCGGCCCCCTACGGCCCGCGCCGCCGCATGTGGGAAGTCGTGGTGGCCGACGAGGCGCAGCGGATCAAGAACGCCCACACCGCCATCGCCGCCACCGTCAAGGCACTCCCCCGCCAGCGTGCCTGGGCGCTGACCGGCACGCCGCTGGAGAACTGCCCCGACGACGCCGTGTCGATCCTCGATTTCGTCGCACCGGGCCTGCACGACCCGGCCGAGATGGTGGCCGGCCTGCGCCGTGCCCTGTCCGTGGTGCAGCTGCGCCGCCGCCGGGCCGAGGTGCTGCCGGATCTCCCGCCCAAGACGGTGTTCGAGTTGGCACCAGAGCTGCTGCCCGCGCAGCGCGCCGCCTACGACATCGCGCATCGCGAGGGCCTGGTCTGGCTGCGCTCGCTCGGCGCCGAGCTGCGGGTGACGCACGTGCTGGAGCTGATCCTGCGGCTGAAGCAGATCTGCAACGCCTGCCCGCGCACGAGAGCATTCAAAATCGTGGGGGTGATCACGCCGCGGCTGTCGTCGTCCTGTGGTCATCGTTGGCGGGCCGGAAGCCGGGGTGGCGACGGCGGAAGGCGTCCTCGAGCGTCTCGTTCAGCACCGCCGTGCGCACGTCGAGGAAGGGTTGCACGGTGGCCCTGTTCCAGCGCATTTGCTGCTTTTTGTTCATGCGCTTGGCCACGATCTCATTGACCGCGCTTTCCACAAACGCGGTTGAGATCGGCTCCCCTCGCCGACGCCGGGCGGCGTAGTGCACCAGCGCGTCCTCGTTGCGTTCGAGGTAGCCCAGCAGCTCGCTTGCGCGTTGCTGAAGGCAGCCCATGCTGGCCACGTCACGCAAAGGCTTGCGCTCCGTCCAGCGGCACAGGGCGGCGAGCTTGCGCCGACACCCGGGCCAGCGCCCGTGCCACAAGCGCCACTTCGCGCGCTCCAGGCCGCGAACCGCTTCGCCCGCGAGGTGCGCGTCGGCCGTGCCTGCGCCGAGACCGCGGGCTGCCTGCAGCGCGTGCTCGAAGCGCACGGCCGCGTGCCACCAGTCCAGCACGATCGTGGCGCCGGGCAGCGCCTCGCGCTGCAGCCGCCACAGCCCGGCATCGCCGTCGCACAGCACGGTCGCCGGCGTGTCCGCGTGCACTCCGGCAGCAGTGAGCGCCTGCCGGAACGCCTCGGACGCGATCGCCTGGCCGTTGCGGGCGAAAGCGAAACGGTGCTGGGCGCCGCCGGCATGGATGACCTTGCCCGCGACCACCTCGAAGTGCCGCTCATCCTGCCGGTGCCGACTGCGGACGTAGCCGCCATCCAGCCCAACCACGACCGGTTCGGCTGGCTTCGCCGCGGTCTGCTGCGCCGTCTTGGTGACCTGCGGCTGCACAACGGCTTCGCCGACCCGCAACGTCCTGTTCCGCACCGTGCCCGTGTTCTGCGCCCCACTCATCGGCAGCAACTCAGACAGGAAAGCCGCAACCTTGCCGAACGGCACCAACGCCGCATACCGAGCCGTCACGTAGGCCAGCTCTGGCGCGACGGCATCCTTGCCCAGATCCAACGCGGCGAAGCTCTTCGCCTCACCCGGACCCTGACAAGGGCAGACGTGCAGCCGGCGAATGCGCACCGGCACGTCGCCGAACAGGGAGCGAAACCTCGCCCCATAGTGGCCCTTGCTGGCCAGCACGCGCCCGCACGCAACGCACGAGCGACGGCATTCACCCACCACAGCCACCTGGGCCGGCACGATCTGAGCCTGGAGTGCTGCCGTGAGCTGCTTCGCCTCGGCGAGCCGAAGCCCAAGCTCGGCCAAGCCGGCCTGCTCATCGCGCTCGATGCAGGCAAGCTCGGTTTCCGTCGTCACCCCAGGCCGAAGCTCCGCAACCAGCTTCACCCGCCATACCAGCTTCGACACCAGCCCACCCTCTTCCCGTAAGCCCGGAACCTAACCCGACCCAAGAGCACCCCACGATTTTGAATGCTCTCGCAGGCGAGCGTCAGCGGCCCCATGCCGCCACCCGTCGCGACGTAGAGCGTGTCGGCCCGCAGGCCCTCCAGCGCCGCCAGGCTCAGCGCGTCGATCGACGCCTCGCACACCGCAAGCCGGGTCAGGGCGCCCGTGCCGCCCGGCAGGCGGAACAAGCTTTTGTCCGACTGCTTCGAGAAGCCGCGCCAGTCCGGGCCGCGCATGTCGATCCCGGTCAGCTCGCCCGCGTGGCCGCGGTGCGCGAACCAGGCGCTGCCGCATGGCCCCTCCCGCACGGCGTCGAACAGGTCCGCCGCCGCCAGCACGGCCGTAGGCAGCGCGCGTTCGCCAGTGAGGTAGCCCCAGGTGGCCGATCCCCGGCACAGCCGCCGGCGCCGCGCCCAGCCCTGGGCCACCGGGACAGCGGGCTGGTCCGGCTTCCCGGGCTTGCGCTCCATCTCGGGATGGGCAGGCCGGATGCCCACCATGCCGCGAAGCAGCCTGCGCACCTGGCCGAAGTTCAGGGCAGGATCGAGATGCTGGGTCAGGCTGAACACGTCGCCCTTGGCATCGCTCATCGGGTCCCACCAACCGCGGCCGCCGTGGTTGATGATCAGCACCTCGCCCGCGCCGCGGCGATACTTCAGGCACTTCGGCGTGCTCTCCCCCTTGTCGAGCAGCCAGCCCGGCTGCAGCCGCTCCAGCAGCGCCGCACAGCTCACGCTTGCCCGCAGCTGATCCAGTTCCACATCGTGTCCGCTCATGTCCGCGCTCCTGCCCGGGATGGCAGGGCGGAGCCGGGGCCGGACGGCGCTGCGTCCGTTCTCCCCTCTGCATCCCGCCCTGATCCCCTCCCGGCACCCGCAGGCGCGGGCCACGGGGCAAGGGCGGGCGCAGCCCGGGAGCGCCTTGGCGCGACGCACCCTTGCGGCGTGGCCCGCGGCGGCGGTAGGTCCATCTCGGTCTCCCCTCGTTCGTCCTCCCCCGTCGTCGCGCAGGCGGGCGCGAGTGGAGAGCGCGATCGGCGCCAAGGGCAGGGAGGGGGAGTCGGGGGTTTGAGGACGGCCGGTTCGCCGCCAGCGTCGGTGTCGGGAATGGGCCAACACCCCCGAAGCCGGTGAAGGACAGCAAGCACGACTGGGGATCTCGCCCGCGGCGCCGAAATTCGTGAGGTTCGCCAGATGCGGCAACGTCGCGCCGCAACACGCTGAGCTGGGACCGCTTTCCTCGTCAGGAAACGTCAAAGGCCGTGCGCTTTCAGGGGTTTCGTCCCGGATTTCACGTTTGTCACGATGCAATGTTCTTGATTTGTTCAAATGGCGTGACGTAGCGTGCCCGCATGCCCGACCCTCACAAGCCTGACCCGGACCGGACCGACCTGACCGCGGCCTCCCCGCAGGAGATCGCCGAAGCGTTGTCCTACGCGCTGCGCTACGACGAGCGCGGCAAGCCCCGCCGCGGCGGCGGCGAGTTCGCCACCGGCATCGCGGCGGAGCGGCTGGCAGAGCATCTCCGCCGCGCCGGCACCATCGTCATGAAGGCGCGCGCCGCGCGGCCGCACAGCACCGGCTAGGGCCGCGCGGAATGGCTGCCGCCGACCAGCCCGTCGATCGCGCCGCGGTCTTCCCTGCCCTTCGGGCACGCATCGCGCGCATGGAGCGCGGCGCGGCGGCGGACGCGGGCACCTTGTCCCTGTGCGACGAGATCGACGCCGCCTTGCCGGGTGGCGGTCTCGCTCGTGGCGCGCTGCACGAGGTGCTCGCTGCCGACCCAGGGGCAGCGGCAGCCTTCTGTGCGCTGATCCTGGCGCGGGCCACGGGGTCCGTGGTGTGGATCAGCGCCACCCCGGACGCCTGGCCGCCCGGCTTGTCGACCTTCGGACTGGACCCGGCCGACCTGGTGATGGTGCGGGCCGAGCGGCCGGCCGATGGCCTGTGGGCCTTCGAGGAGGCGCTGCGCTCGCCGGCCGTCACGGGTGCGGTGCTGGCCGCGCGCGGCGCCCCGCCCGGCATGGTGGCGGGGCGGCGCCTGCAGCTGGCAGCCGAGGCCGGCGGCGTCGGCCTGCTGCTGCTGGCCGACACGGAGCAGACGCCGCCCTCCCCCGCCCGCACCCGCTGGCGCGTCGGCGCCGCGGCGGCCGAGGACCGGGAACGCCCATGTTGGGATCTGACGCTGCTCCGCTGCAGCGGCGGCCGTCCTGGCGCGTGGCCGGTGACGTGGGAGCGGGACACGGCCACGCTCGCCCCTTGCCGCGCGAGGCTGCCCGCCGCAGCCCTGGCATGAACGGGCATCGCTTCCTGGTGCTGCACCTGCCCACGCTGGCGACGGACCGGCTGCGGCAGGCGGAACCCGCGCTGCAGGGCCAGCCACTCGCGGCCTGGACCACGGTCGGCAACCGCCGGCTGCTGACGGCGGTGGATGCGCCCGGGACGACACTGCACGCCGGTCAGGCCTTGGCCGATGCTCAGGCCATGCACCCGGAGCTGCTCCTCCGCCCGGCGGAGCCGGAAGCGGACCGAGCCCTTTTGGAGCGGCTGGCGCTCTGGGCGCTGCGCTTCACGCCGGCCTCGGCGATGGACCCACCCGACGGACTGGTGCTGAACATCGCCGGGTGTGCCGAGCTGTTAGGCGGCGAGGCGCCGCTGCTCGCGCGGGTCAGCGCCGGGCTGGCGCGCGGCGGCATCGCTGCCCGCGCCGTGGTCTCGGACATCGCGGACGCCGCAGCGGCGCTGGCCCGTGCCGGACAGCATGGCCTCCTCGTGCCATCCGGCCGAGACCGCGCCCTGGTCGAGGGCCTGCCTCTATCAATGCTGCGCCTGCCGTCCGACTGCCTGGCCGGACTGCACCGCCTCGGCCTGCAGCGCGTCGGCGACGCGCTGCGCCAACCCCGTGCACCGCTTTCGCGACGCTTCGGGCGGGTGCTGCTCGACGCACTGGATGCGGTCGAGGGCGATCGGCCGCGGCCGATGACGTCGGCACGCCCCCCAACCGAGTTCAGCGTGGCGGGCAACTTCATCGACCCAATTGTCACCCGGCCCGGCATCGACCGGGCGCTGGACCGACTGCTCGACGAGCTTTGCCGCATTCTGACGGAAGCAGGTCGGGGCGCCCGGGAGGTGACGCTGCGGGCGTTCCGGGTCGACCGCGACGTGCAGGAGCTGACGATCGGCACCGGCCTCCCGACGCGGACGCCGGCGCACCTGCGGCGGCTGTTCGCGGAAGTGCTGGAGAAGCTGGAGCCGGACCTCGGCTTCGAGCGCATCACCCTGCAGGCGGGCGTGACCAATCCCTTCATCGCCGGGCAGGACGGCATCGCCGCCGTCAGTTCCGACCGGCAACGCGCTCGGGAGGCGTTGGGCAAGCTGCTCGACCGCCTCGGACAGCGCCTGACGGTCTGGCGCCTCGCGCCGACCGATAGCCACTGGCCGGAGCGGGTGGTGCGACCGGTCGGCGTTTTCGAGGCCGTGCCTCGGGCCCGGTCGTGGCCGGGCCTGCCGCAGCCGGTGCGCCTGCTGGAGCGGCCCGTGCCGCTGATGGTGGTGGCGGCGGTTCCGGATGGCCCGCCTGCCCGCGTCCGTCACAATGGCGCGGTGCATCCGGTGCTGTGGGCGGACGGGCCGGACTGCCTGGAAGCGGAATGGTGGTGCGAGCCGGAAGACCGGCCCGGCCGCGACTACTACCGGGTGGCGCTGACCTCCGGCGCCCGGCTGTGGATCGGGCGTGCGCCGGCCGCTCGCCCCGACCAGCCGCCGCGCTGGTTCCTGCACGGCTACCTGCCGTGACGGGCTTCGCCGAAGTCGGCGCCCGGTCCAACTACACGCTGCTGGAAGGCGCGTCGCACCCGGCGGAGCTGGTGGCGACGGCCAAGGCGCTCGGCCATGCCGGCATCGGCGTGTGCGACCGGAACAGCCTGGCCGGGGTGGTGCGTGCCCACGTCGCGGCGAAGGAGATCGGCCTGCCGTCGATCGTCGGCACCCGCCTCGTGCTTGATGACGGAGCCAGCTACCTCGCTTGGCCAACCGATCGCGACAGCTACGGCCGGCTGACCCGGCTGCTGTCGCTCGGCCGCATGCGGGCGCCGAAGGGCATGTGCCAGATCGGCCGCGAGGATCTGATCGGCCATGCCGCAGGTTGGGCAATGGCCGCGATCCCCCCTGCCCTGCCCGACGCAGCGTTCGCAGCGCAGCTGAAGGCCGACGCTGCGGCGCTGCACGGCATCCTGTCTCTGCCGCTGCTGTGCTCGGCTCCTGTCCTGCGGGACGGGGCCGACCGGCACCGGCTGGAGCGCCTCGCCACCATGGCGGGCGCGGCTGGGACCGGACTGCTTGCCACCACGGACCCGCGTTTCCACGAACCGGGACGGCGACGGCTGGCCGACGTGCTGACCGCGATCCGCCTCGGGCGCACCGTGGACACGATCGGCGTGGCGGCCGAGCGGAACGGGCATCGCTGCTTCAAGAGTCCACACGAGATGGCCCGACTGTTCAGCGGCTATCCGGACGCCCTGACCAACACGCTGCGTGTCCTCGAGGCCGGCAGCGGCTTCTCGCTGGACCAGCTACGGCACGAGTACCCCGACGAGATCCTGGAGCCGGGCCGCACGCCGCAGCAGACCCTGGCCGGCCGGGTGCGCGAGGCGGCGGCGAAACGCTGGCCGGACGGCGTGCCGGCCGATATCCAGGCGCGCCTCGCGCACGAGCTGCAGCTCATCGAGCAGCTGGACTACGCGCCGTATTTCCTGACCGTGGACGAAGTGGTGCGCTACGCCCGGCGCAAGGGCATCCTGTGCCAGGGCCGGGGCTCGGCCGCCAACTCCACGACCTGCTACGTGCTGGGCATCACCGCGGTGGACCCGAGCAAGCACGACCTGCTGTTCGAGC
>JAABUQ010008831.1_pt1 | contig 13945 bp, 14 predicted proteins | sample 5560001 | NCBI WGS metagenome assembly JAABUQ01 (sample SAMN10711888, study PRJNA513371) | rock metagenome | isolation source: Antarctica rocks | place: Antarctica: Victoria Land, Finger Mt nord | collected 2015-12-18
TTTTGGTGGATTTCGATTTGGCCTGGTGGGTGGTTTAGTTTCTTTGGCCTTTGAGGTGTGGGATAGGACTGTGGAGGGGGCCGGTCCTGTGCGGTGTGTACTAACCATGCTGACGTTGGAGACGCGAGTATTGAATGGTGGATGAGATTTTGGTATGCGTGGAATGTAGAGAGACTTTTTTCTTTTCAGAGTTTAGAGAAAATGGGGTGATTGTGTCGGGGTGTTGTTTTTTAAGGCAGTTGTGCATTGGCTGTGGATGGAGAATTCTACAACTCAGAAGATAGTATAAGGTTCTCGCTATTGCTTGTGCAAAAGTTTGGGTAGGGAGACATCAAAAAGAGCATAGCAAGATTAGCCCAGAGATCAAGAACAGGTATGACAGACCTTTCTTCTCTACGTTCGTGATGCGTATGAGAGATTCAAAGGCGTAGAAGTCAAATCATGGTACTCCGTATTCCAATAGGAAATGTAAGTGGGTGGTAAATTAATAGTTTTTGGATTATTATATATAATAAGAGATTCCTCATTGTGGAAGGGCACATTCTAATGACCGTCGTCCTTGCCTTTTACCAGAACGACCCGTGGTTTGGCCCAAATTCCATTCTTCAATCTTTGGAACCACAACTTCGAGTTGGAAAAAACATCATTATTTTTTTCAATCTTTGCATTTGATTTTTTTGCATCTCGCTCTTGTATAGATTGTCTTTCTGTGTGCTTTGGGGGCTGGGGGGGGACTGTTGCGTGTGGTTGGCACTGTCTGGGATGGGCTCGGCTAAGTTGGCAAGAGCTTCGGTGCAGATTTGATGCCGTTGAATGCCCCGGGATAGATAAGACTCTTGGCCAGCTTGAGGTCCACCTATACGTGGTGCTGGCTACGAACCTTCCATCCTCGATGATGGGAGAGCCAAGAGATCTCTCCGACAACACTACCTCTTTTTCAGCAATCTATCGTCGTCCTCCGTTACGTTTTCCATTACTTGGCTTCCTCTCGAACGAACAACATCAACGAACAATACGGAAACTTATCGTCTTTCGCAATTTCGATTACCCCCCGGGGAATGATAGAGGGCCGCCGTCAAAGATGTAGCTCGGCTAGAGAAGGTGCATAACAGGAGGGTATAACGGAGATTTCAATAATTAATTGCTTTCTACGGAAAGTAACTATAAATTATTCGGACGAAGGGGCTATTCTTCGTGTAGAATGGATTTATCCCTCTTCCTCGAAAACCGTTATATTTAATTGTGATATCGATCTCTTGCCTGTGATTCTAAAGCGGGAGCGAGGAGAGAGTTTATTCGGGTGTACTTTCGAAGGTGGATCCTTTGTAAAGAGAAAGCTTATATCTACTTAAAGGGTGCCTATTACCTGCGTACCCAGTTAAAGGTATTTGGTTTGATAGGAGTGGCCCCCCTATCTCCCCATATAAAACAATAAAAACAACAATCTTCCCGATAGATAAGACTCTTGGACACGTCTACTGCAATTTGTGAGCATTTCTGGTTCTAGTCTACGGGAAAAGGAGATAGCAAAGACATAAATAGAGCATGGATTTAGATGTTGATTGATAATGTACAAAGCCGAGGCGGTATATGCTCTGCGGCAGTTTCTCTACTTCTAAAAAACCCTTGGTGCTTCGATCCCAATGACAATGACTGCCGTCTCTATCCATTGACGCCGGTTGCGAACATCGATCAAGATTCTCTCCAGAGGCTAGACAGCACGGATCGCCAGGCGTGTGCAATGGCGCCACCCTCCATGCCAATCCCCGCTCGACGTCTCCCTCGCAATTACTCTCTACAGAGTCGCCCAAGACGCGTATGTACCAATCAAAGCAAAAGTAGTGTAATGTCCAGTGGACGTAATATGAACAGTAGAAGCGAGTGTTCCAAGGCGTATAAAGTATCACAGGCTATGCAAAGCAATTGAGCGAGGAGCCGCTGAAGCGAGGAACGAATTATGTATGCTGAATGTTCGGATGCTGGTATCAAACCATTAAAAGTGGGCTTAGTTCGATGCGAATGGTAGGTGCCGATGGTTTATCTTGCTCAGGCCGTAATGCGTGTGATCATCAGTCGTGGGGGTGATTCAACAGATGGTGGGGATGGCGGGGTCGTGGGAGGCCTTAAAAAGGAAGGATTCAATACTCGGCGTCATCGCTGGGCTTCTGTATCCGAGCCAGATGCTAACGTCTCGCCCTCCCACGTATTGCATTCGTCAACTGGGCTAGCGGTGGCGGAGCTAGCAGAGTACGACGAAGACGAGCCCACAGTCCACTCATCGGTATCGCTCTCATCGTCCTCAATATCCGCCGCCAAGATGTAGCCCTGATCAGTAACATCTTCGCCGATTTCAACATAGTCGTAGTCCCAACGGACTATCTTTCCGGCTTGCTGGCGTGGTAAATATTTGGACTTGGAAACGAAGAAGATTGCTGCGGAGAGAAGACCACCTCCGACCAAATCCACCAAATAGTGATGCGAGAGATACAGGGTGGCCCAGCCCAGCCAAAGTGCATAAGCGACGAACAGTGGGGTCAGGTTGGGAAACACGGTGCTCATAAATAAAGCCTCCATGACCGCACTGCCCGCGTGCAATGATGGGAAGGCACCGAAGACCATGGGTGATCCCGTGAATCCGGGTGTATACAATGCGATCCCAAACAGCTCATCGATCGCCGCTAATCCCGCCGGAGAACCGTGCATCGAGTAATTCGCAGGGGCAAGGCCATACATTTTTTCATACCATGGAGGTGAACAAGGAAAGGTCAATTGTATGGCCACTCCAATCAGATTCATCCAGCCATAGCTTCTCGCGAACACTGGCGTTGTGCCCGGCGCGGCAAAAACGAACATGACAATCGAGCACACCGCAGGGGCTCCGAAATGTATTATGCCATATGGCAGCCATGCTAGAACGCTCAGGAAAGTGCTCGTGTGGGCTGAGAGGATATTGCTGAGGTTTGCGCCATAAAAGATGTTTTCGAGGGCAGGGAGGACGCGAACCCATATTGGAGGTCGCCATTCACTTGGGATGAATCTGTAAGAGAAATTGATCAGCAAAAATACCCTGTAATATGCTTTGCACCTGACTTTGGCAATTCGTTGGCAGTCAGGGAGAATCCCGCTCCGCACGAGCAGGTAGGAAGAATCGCTTACCCGCATGCATAGAAGAAGATGAGCCACATCCATATAGCCAGCGAAGGGAGCAGGAATTGGCGTGTGACTGGGAGAAGGAGGGCTGTAATTATGAGTGTCGAGAATACGGTCTTGACGATAGGGCCTGGTGAGGGTATTATGCATAGGGAGAAGATGCCGAGGATTATGAGTATGAGGTATTGTCCGTCGTACACGGACCAACGGTGTTGCCGTAACGACTTGAAGGTGTCATGGACGGAGAAGGACGTGCTAAGCGTGGTGATGGAGGAAGAAGGCGACTGTCGACTCCGTATCTTCGAACGTAATTTCCGCCGCATTCGGTGAGGTATTATGGTGGGCATTGTGGGCGACCAGGGCATTGGGAGCTTGGCCTTGGAGTAGACATTATGAGAATCATGTTTCATGTCCTGCAGGTCGAGGCTGGATTTCTTCATGATGCTGAGCCCGCCGAAGCAGGGCGGGGGGAGATATGATCTTTTCCCTCGACCGCCACTGTCGCAGAGCGCTGGATCGGTGGGGGACGAGGGTATCTGTAGGAGCAGCACAGGATGCGTGTGATGAAAGTTCTTATCTCATCAAAAGAGGGCGGAAGACTGGCGCCGGCGCGGTGTAGGTATTCAGAGGTTGATAGTGATGAATAACGACCGGGCAATCGGGCTGCGAGTAGGTACGTCAAGGTGCATGCAAACTTTTATTTTGCGGGAAGCAGCAATTGATAGCTTTGACTTCTCACTTCTCACCCTTGATCACAGAAAACATGTGTGCAGCATGCTCTATAGGTAGTCTATGAAGGAGTTCCGATGTGACTTGGGGAGAGATTCACAGCGAATGAAAGTGGATTGAGGGAAAGAAGGGAACTCGTCATAATTCCAACCAGCTTGCGCGTTTAACGATACTTAAATCTGACTGGAGCACCTTCCATTACTTTCAGATCGAAAAAGTCTTGAGAGTCTTTGCGAACGGGGAGAGGGGGGGGGGGTGGATGGCACTAGTAGCGCCAAGAATACAGCCAAGACGCCTTCCGGCGTTTGAGCAACGGGATTCGTCCGCTGCAAATGTCTGCCACGCGTCCACCTTGCAGATTGAAGAAACAACATGCCTTGATGCGCTGCCAGTACGAAGGGTATCGAGGCTCTTTCACCATTGTGCCTCTTCCACCTAGCACGTTGCAAGTCCTGCCTCGCTGCGACAACAAGGCCTGTGTGTTTTGTTGAATCATTCTTTGAGAGCACGCATATGAATCCCGTCCAACATGCTTGCGTTGCTTCGTGAGACAATTCTTAGATAATCGTCACCCATGAAATGTACCTCAGCCACCTGCGTCTGCGTACCTGAAAATTCCCACTTTACTTTAGTGCTCGCATGGCTTTCCGCTTTCAGTGTCTCTGTCCCTTCTCGCTTACAAATAAATTACCATTATCCCCGAACTGCAATTTCCAGCTCACCGAGGCCAATTTCTTTAATCGGCCTTCGGACTCTTGGCAGTCACGAAGATCTCCGTATCTCGATCTGTTCCAAGTCGGACTGCTCACGCGACATCACTTCAGCATACTATTCTTCCAATTGATGAGTCGCTGTCTTCCATCGCCGCTCGAGTCAGGAGTATATTCAGCGAGGAAAGAGATTCGGGATGATTGAGCTCTTAGCGTAAGGTAGATTACGGAATCTTCTGGCCAAGAGCTCAGGGCGGATAAAATACTTGTATTGATTGTTCATTACAGCCATTGAACAATTGAATTGCTCTCCGCCCTCATCCGAAGAAAACTATGCTGACGTTAACATGCATGCTTGCTTGATCCTCCGGGCTTCTTGGCTGGAAAAGGGCCTTTTTCTGAACGTCTCTGATATGCCATCCCGTGGCCGAAGAATGTGTGAGAAGTACCAGTGCTCGAGCAACAGCACATTCACATCTCCACTAGCCTTCCATTTCACTCCATCAACTTCCTTCTGCGGAAGCTCTTTTATACAGTCCGATGCCAGCAGTACTTGAGCATCAGAGCTCAACATACTGTTCAGCCACCTCCCTCGTTGCTTGCCTCTCCGCCTCATCCACCTCCTCATGAGTCCACCCCGCCTTGATGAATATCTTTCGGATGGTTGGCCGTTTGCGCTTGCAGTAGTCCATGATATGGTTATAGTAATTCTTGACCAGCTCTACTTTCACACGCGCATACTCATCTCTCAGCTCTGCGTCGACTCTCAGAGTGTCTCTTAGTGAACGGTAAGCCCTTAATGGAATGCTGCCTTCGGCGACCACATAGACACTTCTTAATGGCGTGACTCCCTCCAACTTGAAGCTCCATCTATCCTGCACACCACCGTCGCCAATGTAACGGTACCCGCCTTGCCTCCTCCCCCATCCAAGGGCGTCATCAATCTGTTTCAATTTGTCGTCATTGAAATCTTCGGGAGCGATAATGATGCAGACATCGATCATGGCCTGAGGCTTGAAGAGAAGCTGCGGAATGAGGTCAGAGCATGGATCGACGACCACGATAGACTTCGACAGAAGACCTGGCACCGCAGTGCTGCCGATGTGTTCAATGGCCAGATAAGACACACCCTCATCCGCGAGGTCTGAGGCGAGGTCACTCTTGATCTTTTTGAAGTATGATGGCCAGAGAGGGTTGTACTCCTCAACACCAAACATCAAGCGAGAGGGTCGTTCACGAACAAATAGTGGCGGTCCGAACTTCTTATTGTAATAGTCAGACATGCTGGCATCCAGAGAACGGCACTTCTCAGACGCGACATCCGAGCTGGATGAAGAGGTTTTGGCGAACATTGTAGATTCCCAGCTAAGACTGTGGAAAGTGGAGCAGGATTGGTACTGTGTGTGAGAGGGTGGCTTGAGAAATCTCAGGCAAGATCGTTCAGTCGGTGGCTGCTTGACAAGGTTGGCTTTGAGTCTTGGTTGAGCGGGCCCAATAGTGATCAGAGCTGGAAACAATAAGGACTCGGGACTGAAGCGGCTTTTAGTAGCTGGTCTTGAAAGAAGTAGTAGCTGGCCTTGATTGTGAGGATTCCAAATCAAGGTCAGTCCTGTATTGTTGAGAAGACCGAGTTTCTTGAACAAGTGACGGAGATGTCAATTGGAGCATGTGAAGATGAAAATTCTGGTCCACTCACAAGAGAACTTGAAGACTTCTGTGAGGGTGACATGCATACAGAACCCGCTCGAAGTGTGGTCTTGAAGCCTGTTGTTGATTGAACTGTTGCTGGAGGAGATGTGCTGCGTAGTAGAGGCGGTTGCTGTTGCTAAATAAGGAAGTTGTCGACGAGGTCGCCCAGGTCGTGTGGCTGCCCTCTGCTGAATGTGATTGTCGATTGGAGATGCAGCGGGTAATTGACGGAGACGTGCAGATGACGGGGATGATGAAGCAAGATAGCGTTCAGTGATGAGATACACGGATTAATCCTGTCGGAATCGTCGAGATTTGTGGAATTGTAGCCTTTGTTCGAGAGATCGTAGTGTCAGAGAGGAAGACTTGTGATATCAGAGAGAAAGACTCATGGAACAGACTGAACGTGTGATGATGATGAAAGGCTTAAGAAGTGGGATGTCGGATGTGAAGGTCCCTAGACTGGTACCAATGAAGGAATACCCTACTTGGACTCGATTGAATTTGGACGGCATTCTCTCGAAAAGCCAATGGAGCCGGTACCAACAATGCATACAATGCATTTCGTGCACCTCAGACATGGCAAATACGCATGGACCGAGCCCCAGCCCAGTCTAGCCATTTCTCAAAGCGTCACTCTCTCACTCTCTCATTTCCTTCATTCACATCTTCCACATCCTCTGCATGCCGTTAGAGCCCCTCCGAGAGACTAAAACAACCCCAGATTCACTTTCCCCCTCTCCTTCCTAGTGTCCTCGCTCTTTCTCACCCCCTCCCTCAACATCCTCTCCTCCTCCTGCGCCCTCTTCAATTTCTCCTCTTCAAACCGCTTCCCCTCCTCCCAATGTTCCCCATACAAATCTTGATATACAGCTGCCGTCTCATTCTGCATCTGCTGATTCCACAATTGCAAAGCTTGCATTTGCGTGGTATGAATTGTTTCTGAGAGCTCTGGCGTGATAGAGTTGCTACATTTGGCTCTCTTGGCGAAACGTTGGATAGACGTTTCCGTATGATCTTCCTCGGGTAGACCAGCCGTTTTCCGCTTCTCCTCCTCCGCGATCTGGGCGCGTAGTTTGGCAGCCAAGTACTTGGCTGTGTGACCGACTGCCCCACCTTGTTTTGTAGGAGGGAGAATATCGAGAGGTGGTGCCGTGAAGAATAAGACGTGACCTTGATCATCTTGTTGGAAGCGATCGCGGATATGCGAGGGGATGGCTAGGTTGGCATTTTGAGGCAGGTGGAAAACTTCGCTGGGCCGAGGATAGCTGGTGCCAGCGGCTTGCGATGGTGCGGCGGACCGTTGGGGTTGAGGAGGGTAGCGATTCTGCTGTTGGGGGGTGTGGTAGGTGTCTGGGTGGGTATAGGTGGGGGCTTGTTGAGTGTATTGGTGAGGGTGCTGGAGGGGGGCTGGGGAGGCGGAGTGCTGATGGTACTGTGGAAGTTGTGAATTGGCGTAGTGTTGGGCGTGGTTGATGTGGGACGCATTTGTGCTTTGGGACGCCTCGGGGCGGCGATAATCAGGTGTATTATAATTTGATATGGCTGGGGGTGGTTTTGCTGCTTGTGGTGGTGGTTGGGGTGGTGGTGATGGAGTTGGTTCCGGGAGTGGGGATTGCTTTAATGTTGATGTTAATGAAGAAATTCAAGATGAACCTTCAGGGTCCAGCGTTGACTCACATTTTCATCTCGTGGACCTTTGTACACAGCACCAGCGATGGGAGGGGCATTCTCAACACCCCATCTTGGCTTCGGCGGTTCATCTGTCTCCTTTGCATCTTCTTTGAGCAAGTGTAGTAACGGGCTGGGTACTTTCTTGACTCTCTTGACATGATCGAACAAGTCCATCTCATAGTCTTTGTCCCGGACCTCATCTGGCAAGCAGCTCGCCCATGTTTTGATCTTGTTCAGCTTGTGTTTCTCTTCGTTGTATCTAGAATCGCACACATAGACTTCTTTGTTGGGCGATAAACCGCGGGGTCGACCTCTACTATATCGAGTCGTAAACATCACAAAACATCGATCGATGATCTCGTCGATTCGGTGGTCTCGATATTGTCCGGTTTTGACTACTTCGTTGGGGAAGAAGTGCTTTTCAAAGTGGTGTACAGTCTGCTCTGGTCTATAATACCAGCAAGCGTTGATCCACTTCTCGCCGTCAGTGTCTTGCCAAGTACGATAGATTTGTGCGACGATTGGTTTCGTCACGTCATTGGGGTTCTGGAGGTGTATCCAATCGCCAATCTTCCACAGCTCGCCATTATGCAAAATGCCATTTGGCAGAGGCAATCGCCCTTCTTCCAGTGCATACTCTGTGTCAGGTTTCGATTTCTCTTCATCTGCAAGTTTGTGTGTTTCCATCTGGAAGATGATCAACCCTACTGCCTTGTATCTGTATAAATCTGACTTACCTGTAGTGATACTGCGTCTTGGTAGACTTGGCTGTCTTCCATATTGTACGACTTGCAGTTGTTGAACATGACATCCATATCGCGCAAGAAGTGGTCTACGGACTGATACTTCTTTCGCTTTTGCTTTCGCTGCGATGTGTCAGGTGTAGCCGTGGCTTAGCATTATTCTTATAGAGCGGAGGGCGGACATACCTTGATTTGCTCGATAGCCAGCGGCTCCTTGATCTCGATGTAGTAGTCCGGAAGCTCAGCTTTGTCCGGCAGCTTCTCGAATGAATGGACCATTACGTTCCCCTTGTTGTTTTTGAACTTCCGTATTCCTTTCAAGATGTTCTTGATTCTAGCCTCCATAGGAGTATCCACCTTAGGCGGCCGACCTCTACGTTTCTGCGAGACTCCATCACTCTTCTGATCTCCGTCCCCTTTTCGTCCGCCCTCTCGTTTTGTGATGGCAGCAGTGGATCGAGGGCCCCGCTTCTTCTTTCGCTTACCACCGTCATCATCAGAATCATCATCTTCATCCTCCTCATCTTCGTCATCGTCATCCTCTTCTTCCTCCTCTTCCTCTATAGGTGGTGGCAGCTCCTCTACTGGTGGAAGGTCTCCCAGATCAGGCCATTGAGCCGCTTCAGCAGTGATTATGCCCCTGTCTACTCTCTTCTTGAATTCTTCCTGGAAGAGCCTTCTCATCGTCAAGGCATCTTGATAGGCCCCCGCTTCGGGCCTGTTGTACGTTTGGGCATTGTGTGTTATCAGTGCAGCGTCACGAACAAATTCGCTGAATGTTGTATAAGTCCTCTGCAGCTGGTTGGCCTTGAGTGTGCTCAAGGCTCTGACCTCTTTGATGACTTCGTAGTAATCGGGCACCATTCTTTTGTTCGGTTTCTTGTGGAATACTTTTGAAGGGTCGTGGCCACTGTTTGTTGCAGTCAACATATCACTCCTAGGAAGCTGGAGTACCTGAGATTATAGGCTCACTCTGGATCCCTGTAGTCATAGACCCATTGGGTAATCTGCTTCATGGCTTTCCATTGCTCCTCTGTGACCCCTTCAACTTGCGGATTGGGCTGCTCTCCAGGCATCTCGGTGGTCTCCATTGGCGTCGGGCTGCCGGAAGCGTTGGAGCCCGCCATAATCCTGGCAACGACAAGCTTCGATAATTTGACTCGACGAAGTGGACTGGAGTCCAGAGCAAGGGCACTTTGACAACTGTGGCCGTTTGAGCGCGTCGAAAGATCGCCAAAGATAGTAATTAGACAGCTCGGCTCAGTTGCCTTTCCGAGAGGGGTACTACCGGAATATTTCCGATCCTCGGATCGTGCAATTGAAGAAACAAAGCATTCGAGAATCACTTCACTGTCATCAACCAATAGAAACTGTATTCTATTCCCTATTGCTGAGAACCGCGTTTATGGCTTTCCAGCGTATTTCAAATTCTTACCATCGGCTCATCTAATTATTAGAATGACATTGAGCAGTGCTTTGCGTGTGTCCGTTGAGCCTTGCACCATGAATTTCCATCGGCTCAAGCATTCAATGCTTGCAATCCGTCGAAAGTGCCCCTAATGATCGAAGAGGAATCTCGAAGTATGCTAGGTCATATTGATATGGCACTTTCGTAAGGCGACTTTGATAGATGCATCCGGGACATTATGCTGGCTTTGCTTGCCACCTCCCAGCAGTCCAAGAAGGAGCCCATCTATCTGACAAATGTCGAATTTGAAGGATATCCAACCACTCCACTACGTATTCCTCTGGTAGACCGGAGGAATCTGGCTTTGGCCGCTAGCTATGCTGCTAAGGTGACCAGAGGATGGGATCCTTACAGAGGCATGACATGGAGTTTGACACTTTCGAACACCTGCAGTCGCCTGAATTTGCGACCGACAGAGACAACGAAGCTGGCGATTTTGTTAATGCGTTTCAAGGATGGCTTCATCTTACGAATGCTTGGGCTGTTTTTCACAACCTGAGACGAGCCGATGAGATGGTAACCCTCACCTGTATGCAGACAGGTTGATACAGTAGAGGATTAATGCGAAAGTCTGGGCCTTGGGGCCAATTATGTCTTAGTTGCGCCATCGCTAAGATGAATCCTATAGATGGACACTTGACGATGCCAAATGCAATTAGCTAGCGAGACGGGTTATATCCCGAGCGATAATACCAGAAAAAGAATGCGTCTCATTCTTCAGATGTCCATCCTCAACATAGCCCCCCATGGCTATGGGTAGGATGAGATTTTAGGTGTGAGTAGCTGGCGCCAGTGCAGGGTATGAGCAAGGAATACGAGAATCCTTCGATCGGTCGCTCCTCCACTCAATTGCTTCCCAAGTATTTACATGCAATGCTTCGTCCACACGTCTTTTGCATGATTCCCATTTCATTCGGCCCATGATGGGAGCTTCAAGCGCAGATAGCTGGCCACCAGTCTCAAGCAACGACGCATTGCTCATGGAGCACGTTAGCTCTGATAAAGAACATGTGGGCACTACTGCCGAAAGACCGTCCCGAGGTACAATGCAAGGACAACTATGGGAGCTGTCGTTGGCATCATGTCTCCTCATCATGCCAATGCTTAGCCTCAGTATCGCGCTCATATGCCTGGTGTACACCCAGCTCGCGCCAGATAACAAATCAACATACTCGGAAGGCGATCACGCGAATATTCCCATTGGCTCATCAGCATTCTACATCTCATACTCTGCCACGAGCCTGGCTTTGATTGCATCGCTTTCGTCGACGCTTGCCACCGTTCTCATATCCCCAGCCATGGTGCTGTTCTCATATCTCGCAGCGCATTACATGGCAATCTCGTCGGATGCGCCGCATGTGCACAAATTGCCATCGCCATACCAGCTTGAGCTTCTGATTCGGATTCTGGATGCGAGACTTATGGCCGTTGGGTCCTTCATACGCTACGGATTGGGTTCGAAGGGGAAACGAGTGCGCATCATTCCTTAATCTAACAACCGTTGTTTCTCAGCATGACCCGACAAATGTGTGGGCTAATTGCTCTGTGAATCCTGCACTAGGAACCAACGCCGGTGGATTAATTCATCAAACCGAATTTGTCCGGACCGTGAACAACCTGTCTTTATTAAATCAGGTCTACTCCATCGGAGGGCAAGCCGTGATAGCAAACCCTCCAATGCCCAGCGTCTCTAAATTGAATCTAAACATTGACTTCCAGGCGACTTCTTTTGCGTCTCACACCTCCTGCCAGATGGTGACGGGTGATTGTGGGCTAAACGCATACTCATCGAATACGACCAGTGGAGCTCAAGAGACACCATTCGTATGCAACGTGACAAGGGCCGGCCTTGATGTTGCAGGGAACTTCTAAGACATTAGCAGTCACCCTAATTCAACCAATAACACCTTTGGTCTTTTTGGGGCCAGCGAGGGAAGTGTAAAGTCCTACTCGATTAGCTTCCAGTACTTCGATGATGCGGAGTAGACGCAGCGATCTTCGCAGCTGGGGCCCACGAATTACTCCTCTCCTCGCCTCTGGTGGGCTTCCATCTTCACGCTGGGTTCCGGATGGGAAAGCGACCGACATAACGCAGATATCGTCACCGGCGAAATTATGGCCGAGACACAGATTGCGAGTCTCGGGAATGGTCGCTGGGGGGGATCCTCTCTTGTAACACGAATCTTTCCCAAGTGGTAAGCAAAACCTCCTATGGTGCTACTGTCTTCCGGCCTAGACTGACAGTCTCCAGGCATTTGTATCTAAGAATGGCTCCTTGAGCATCTTGGAATCGAAGCCTTTGAATAACACAGCAGCTGTGCCATTTGTCTCCGCGATGAGCCAGGGTTTCGGGTATGACCAGCTGCAGCAGGCCATTGAGCGAGCAGCAGCCGCAGCAGAGAATTCAGCTCCAGATATCGCGGATGCCTTTGCAAGCACGTATGATCAGACCCCGGTCGCGCTTCCCGCGGGAGTTCTTGTTCCCCGGTCGGTAGATAATGAGAATGGGACGCGTCAATATGAGACCTTGGTAACCCGGTTGCCGAAAGCACGGTTCCTAGCTCTCCTGACTTTAGACATGCTTTACGTTTGCATCGGTATTGGACTCATGATCACCGCGCTGTCCGCCTTGTTCTTTGGTGACAAAGTCCGAGATGCTCAAGCGCGCCTGAGCGTTGCAACAGTCGTTGCGGAATCCTTTGAGAGTCCTGCGTTAGGAGAGGATGCGACCTCGATAGGCGTCCTGTTTGCTGAAAGACGGGGCTTCAAGACGAGACGGGTCGGCCTCTCTAAAAAAGACGGTGGTGGTCGACAGTACCAGCAGATGATATGCAGAGGGACATGAGAGATTTACGAGTGATCCTGTACAAATAATGATATGGAAAAGTCCAGAGGGACTAATACATTACAACAAGATACCTGAAAGCCTACTCGGGCCATAGCGATCGAAGTAGACCCCAGAGACCGAATCAGAGTCTAGTACATAGATGGTGTTAATACGGCATCCACATTGGGCTTCCCATCGTAGCACACTGCCTTGGGTTGTTTCGTTATTTAAAATCGGCGATCTTCGCGTCAATGGTAGGGATAGAGGAAATGTGGAATCCCCTTTAGATCCTTAAGGGAGGGGAGACTTTTCGAGAAGTAATATATAGGTAGTAGTACTGTTCGGTAGGATGAGGGTGAATCCACGTGATGCGACGCACTAAAGAACGGCGCTTGAACGGATCAGGAGGAGAAAAAACAATCCGGTCATTTTCTACAACATTCTCGTTCAGTGTCGACTGAAAAATACTTGCACGTTATAACTTTTATTTTCGAGCTCTTTGATCTCTTCACCCTCCTTTTACTCTTCTGTCTTCGCCCCTGGAAAAAAAGTAGCCTCCGCAATGAGGATCCGTCTCCGTGAGCCCGCTGGACAAACCACTATGACACTTCCAGAATCAGCGACAGTCGGTGACCTGCAAGCGCGGATTACTGAGCAAATCAAGTTTCCAGCTTATGATGTCAGATATGGTTATCCCCCGAAGCCTCTGTTACTTAAAGACTTTGAGAAGTCCATGAGGTTAGCAGAGATGGGCATCAAGATGGACGGAGAACAACTCATTGTGAGCCGGAGCTACACCGAAGCTGAGCAGGCGTCTACACCTCTCCCACCTTCTACAAAATCATATCCAACCACATCCACGCCAGCGAAGCAATCCTCTCAAAAGCCCGCTCTCTCAGTGCCGTCCAACACCTCCTTCTCCTTCGCAGGCGTAGGCACCGCCATGCCCCCCCCA
>JAABUQ010008832.1_pt1 | contig 13943 bp, 14 predicted proteins | sample 5560001 | NCBI WGS metagenome assembly JAABUQ01 (sample SAMN10711888, study PRJNA513371) | rock metagenome | isolation source: Antarctica rocks | place: Antarctica: Victoria Land, Finger Mt nord | collected 2015-12-18
TGCGGCCGGGCGACCGCGTGAACCTCGAGCGCGCCGTGCGTCTGGCCGACCGCCTCGGCGGCCACATCGTCCAGGGCCACGTCGATGGCGTCGGGACGCTCGCGGCGCGCACCCCAGTGGCGGACGGGTCCCAGATCGTCCGCATCGAGGCGGGTCCCGAGGTGCTCCGCTACGTGGTGCTCAAGGGCTCGATCACCGTCGACGGGATCAGCCTGACGGTCGCCGGGCTGGACGAGACGAGCTTCTCCATCGCGCTCATCCCGCACACCCAGGCGGTGACGACTTTAGGCTTCCGCGAGGTCGGCAGCCAGGTCAACCTGGAGGTGGACGTCCTGGCCAAGTACGTGGAGCGGCTGCTGGCGCCCATGCTCGGCCGCGACGCCGAGCCCGCGACGGCCGCGCTCCTGGCTCTCTAACCTCTCTAAGCGTCAGCGCCCAACCTGCCCGCGGTCGGCTAGCCGTTCGTCGGCGGGACTTCCGCGACGGCCAGGCGGCGGTCGATCAGGCGGCGCACCGTGTCGATGTGGGCGCGCGTGTGCCTGAAGGCGGACTCGCCGTCGCGCCACTCGATGGCGGCGAAGATGGCCTGGTGCTCCCGCAGCGACTGCTCCGCTCCGTCGCGCGTCTGGAACACTTCGCGGTGTTCGCGGATGGCGTCGCCGACGAGCTGGACGATGCGCGTCAGCAGCTCGTTGCCCGTCGCCGTGGCGATGGCCGTGTGGAACGCGGCGTCCGCGGTGGTGCCCAGGCCGCCGGCGGCCATGTCCCGCTCCATCTCGGCCAGGCAGGCGCCAATGCGCGCCAGGTCCGCCGCGCTGGCGCGCTCGGCGGCCAGCCGGCCCATCTCGGGCTCGATCATACGGCGCACCTCCACCTGCTCGGTCAGGTGGCCGCGGTTGGCCAGGAAGGCGGACAGCGGCGCGATGGTGAACCAGACGTGGTTGCCGCGGGCGGACAGGCCGCCGCCGCTGCGCGAGCGCTCCAGCAAGCCCATGACCTGGAGCGCGGTGAGCGCCTCGCGGATGGAGGCTCGGCTGACCTGGAAGCGCTCCGCGAGCTCGCGCTCCGCGGGCAGCTGGTCGCCCGAGCGGAGCTCGCCGCTGGCCACCAGGCCACGGATCTGCTCGATGATCTCCTCGGGAACGCGCGTCCGGCGCACGGGCAGGATCTTCATGGGCGAGCCATCAGCTATCAGCCTCCAGCCATCAGCGGGACAAGCATACGGCCGCCTCATGCCCTAGCGTCGCGGTGTGCCCGAATTTCGTAGTGGTTCGCGGTGCCCTCACCCGGCCTTCGGCCGGCCTCTCCCAGAGGGAGAGGCGGAACGGCCGGCAAACTCTCCCTCTCCCTCTGGGAGAGGGCTGCGGGGCGAAAGCGCGGCGGCGGCTCCCGCCGCTTGAGGGTACGGGGACACGTACAAACGCAGGGCACACCCGCACGCTGCTGACAGCTAATAGCTGACGGCGGATAAGCTGTATACTGCCTTGGTCTGACCATCAGGCACGGGGCTCCGTAGGTGGGCGTGTGCCAGGGGATGTGAGCCGTGACGTCTGCCATTCACCAGTTCGACAGGGCCGCCGAGCAGTTCAAGACTGACCAGCCCAAGCTCGCCAACTGGGTGGACTTCGACCTCCTCGGCAACGAGGCCGCCAGGCAGTTCAGCGCTTTCGACCGCCTCGGCAAGGACCACCTCATGGGTATCCGCATGCTCGGTGGCGCCGGCCGGCCAAACGTCATGTACGGCCTCCGCCACGGCCACCCCGAGGTCATGGACATTGTCCAGCCAGGCAAGGCCTTCGGCTTCGTACCCGCCGGCGCCGCCCACCACCTCACCCAGGACTACGGCTGGTGGCACGTCAACGACACCGAGGAGATCTACATCCCCGTCCCGCTGGTCAACGGCGCGCTGGCCTTCGTCATCCTCGAGGCCACCTTCGCCGATCGCTGGGACAAGTTCCAGTGGTACTGCCTGTCCTGCTACACCTTCCTCCACCAGCGCAAGGTCAACACCGGCCGCGTGGGCATGGCAGGCTACTGGGAGGCCGAGGCGGCCGCCGTCACCGAGTTCAACGAGGATCTCGAACGGCGCACCTGCCGGAACTGCGGCGCGGTCCACCCGCTCGCCTACAGCTTCTGGCAGCCGGGCAAAGAAGATCTCTGGTAACTGGTACACGGCACAGAAAGGGCTGGACGCATGGGCCGATTCTCCACCAAGGCGCAATACTTCCTCGATCCCGCGGGCGGCAAGCTGGACGAGCAGTCGGGAAAGTTCGAGATCGGCCATACCAAGGCGTCCAAGAAGTTCCTCCAGGAGCTCCAGGAGACGTACATCCAGCCCGTCTGGGACGTCATCGACAAGGACCCGATCCTCGCCATGCTCGGCAGCCGCGACTGCACAGACGAGCAGCTCTTCAAGACGATGGGCATGTTCTGGCAGTTCGAGCGCTCCGTCGGCGCTCTGCACGGCACCTGGCTCCTGGGCTACACCTTCGGCTCCAAGGGCGAGTACCAGGAGGTGGAGTACCTCGAGGTTCGCCAGATGTACGACGAGTACAAGCATGCGCGGATGTACGAAGATGCCATGCTCCAGCTTGGCTACGTCGACTCGCGCAAGGAGCTGTTCACCCACCCGTGGTGCCAGTTCTCACCCGAGGCCCTGGGGCTGCACACCTTCTTGCAGCGGCTCGGCACGTACCCAATCGCCGTGCGCGCCGCCGGCAATCACCTTGCCAGCGAGGCACCCCTGATCCCGTGGTTCGAGCGCGCCGGCCAGGTCATCGGCAACCCGCTGGTGGCCGGCACCTTCGGCGCGCAGACGATCGAAGAGACGGAGCACATGAAGATCGGCGAGTACGTCGTCCTGAAGTACGCGCAGACGTCTGAGGTGCAGGCCCTGGCGCGCTGGGCCTGCCATATGGTGAACACGCTCACCATGCGCTTCCTGGACAGCTTCGCCAGAGCCCTCGAGGTCAGCGAGGAGCACCTGCTCCTGCCGGTCAAGAACGGCCGCGTCGACGTCCCGGTCGCCTCGGCCAACGGGCACAGCATCGGGCCGGTCCAGGTGGAGACGCCGACCGAGATGGTCCCGGGCTTCGTCCTCCCCTCCCAGCTCGTCCCGGACTAACCGGACTCGAGCAAAGACCGACACAGCGGAAAAGCGGAAAAGCGGAAAAAAAGTAGCAGCGGAGGGATCATGGCAGGCAGCCCCAAGCACGAGCCCATGGTGATGGTGAAGGAGTACTGCATCGAGTGCGCCGTCTGCCGCGAGGTCTGCCCCTACACTGCCGTGTTCTTCATCCCCACCAAGTGGAAGATCGCGCTGCAAGTGGACCAGGTTCGCTGCACCGGCTGCGGCGGGCCAGAGCATGCGCCGTGCGTGCAGTTCTGCCCTTCCCCGGGAGCTCTGGTGCCCGCGTCGTCCCTGTCGCCTGCTATGGCAGTGGCGTCCCCGTCCCCGGCGAGTGCCGTCGGCGCTTGACGTCCTGAGCGACCTGCGACTCCTCCGCCTGGTCGACCTGACGCATCCGCTCCACCCAGCCATGCCGTACTGGCCCGGCGCGGGGTACGGCCCGTTCCGCTACGAGACGATCAACGTCTTCGAGCGCGACGACAAAGCGGCCGGCGTGTTCGAGATGCCCGAGCACATGGGCACCCACGTCGATGCCCCGAACCACTTCGTGGCCAGCCCGGTCTCGGTCGACCGTCTGCCGCTGGACGTGCTGATCCGGCCGGCCGCCGTGCTGGACAACGTGGCCAGGGGGGACAATAGTCCACCGCTGCTCGAGCCGGACGCCGTCGCCGCGTGGGAGGCCAGGCACGGACGCGTCCCCCAGGGGAGTATCGTCCTCGTGCGCAGCGGCTGGGGTGCCCGCTGGGACAACCCGGATCGGTACCGCAACGACAGCAGGGGCACCATGCGCTTTCCCGCCATCTCCGAGGCGGCCGCCCGGCTGCTCGTCCGGGAGCGTGGCGTCGTCGGCATTGGCGTCGATACGCTGAGCGCCGACGACGGCGCGGCACCCGCATCGCCCTGCCACCGGGTGGTGCACGGCGCGGGGGGGTTTATCCTGGAGAACCTGGCGAACCTGGAGGAGCTGCCCGAGGATGGGGCCTTCGTGCTCGTAGCTCCTCTCCCTATAGCCGGCGGGACGGGCGCACCGGCTCGGGTGCTGGCCTTCTGCAACCCCTGACCCAGAGACGAAGGACGAAGGACGAAGAGGGAGACCACATGGCCACTGAGCTGACGCAGCGCCTGGAGTCGGTGCTGTCCATCTTCAGCTTCGACAATCTGCCGCCAGACGTCAGCGCGGAGCTGGTCCCGATCAAGGCCCAGGACGGCGGCGAGTCGCGCGGCATGCTCTACCAGAAGGGGACGCCGAGCACCGTGGTCATGGTGATCCATCCCCGCACCGACAGCACGCGCCACTACGCTATCCCTGGCCTGGTCCAGGCGGGCGTCGCCGCGTTCGGCCACAACACCCGCTGGCTCAACAACGACATCGAGACGATCCACGAGAAGCTGGCCCTCGACGTCGCCGCGGCGGTCCGGACGTTCCGCGAGCGGGGGTACAAGCACGTCGTCCTGCTGGGCAATTCAGGCGGCGGCGCCCTGTACACCTTCTACCAGGCCCAGGCCGCCAGCCCTGGCAGCCGCGTTACTGCCACGCCGGCTGGCGATCCGCCCAACCTGAACGAGTGCGACATGCCCGAGGTGGACGGGCTGATCCAGCTGGCGACGCACGCCGGCCCAGGCCGCTTCCTGCAAAACTGCATCGACCCCAGCGTCACCGACGAGAGCGACCCTCTCTCCTGCGACCCAGCGCTGGACCTGTACGACCCGGACAACGGCTATCGGACGCCGCCCGAGCCGACCACCTTCGCGCCTGAATTTCTGGAGCGGTACCGGGCCGGCCAGCGGGTCCGCGTCCTGCGGCTCGACGCCATAGCGAAGCAAGCGGTCGAGGAGGGGCGCCGCTGGGGGGCGATCGTCGGCTCGCCGGACTTCGGCCGCCTGCCTGCCCGGGACCAGCTCAAGATCCGCCAGCGCGCCGCGGCCGGCGCCATCATGACTGTCTGGCGCACCATGGCGGACCCGGCCTACGTCGACCTCAGCATCGACCCGAACGACCGCGACCGCGGCTCGATCCGCAGCACCAACCCCGAGACCTACAACTACACCGAGTTCGGCTACGCCCGCGTGCTCACGCCCCGCGCCTGGCTCTCCAGCTGGTCCGGCGCCTCCTGCCAGGTCGACGCCGTCGCAAGCGCCAGGCGCATCACCATCCCCACCCTCCACGTCGCTCCCCGCTGCGATCGCGAGGTGCTGCCCCAGAAGGACACCCTGCCCATCTACGAGAACACCGCCGGCGCCGACAAGCAGCTCGTCTGGATCGACGGCGCCGACCACTTCTTTCGCCCGTCGCCCCACAGCGGCAAGGGCGACGAGCGCGAGCGCACCCTCCGCATCATCGCCACCTGGCTCAACAAGCGGTTCGCATGAGCTTCACCTATTACCGACCCTCCAGCGTTGCCGAGGCGGTTCGGCTGCTGGGCCAACACGGCAGCGCGGCCAAGGTGCTCGCCGGGGGCCAGAGCCTCATGCCGCTGATCAACATGCGGCTGGCGCGGCCGGCTGTCGTCGTCGACATCAACCGCCTGGGTGAGCTCAGCTACATCCGGCAGGAGGAGGAGAGCGGCACCGTCGCTATCGGGGCGCTCACCCGCCACGCGGCCGTCGGGCAGTCGAGCACGGTGCGGCGCTCCGCCCCGCTGCTCGCCGCCGCGACCGAGCTGATCGGCTACCCATCCATCCGGTCTCGGGCAACCTTCGGCGGCAGCATGGCCCACGCCGACCCCGCGGCCGAGTACCCGACCGTCGCGGTGGCGCTCGGCGCCGAGATGGTGGCCCGCGGCCCGCGCGGCGAGCGGCGCATACCCGCGCGGGCGTTCTTCGCCGGCCCACTCACGACGGCGCTCGCTGACGATGAGCTCCTCGTCGAGGTGCGCATCCCCACGCAGGAGCGCACGCCGAACACCGGCTGGGCTTACGAGGAGCTGGCCACGCGACCCGGCGACTACGCCACGGTCGGCGTCGTCGCCCTGCTCGAGGTCGACCCGGATGGCCGCTGCGGCGACGTCACGCTGGCCTACACCGCGCTCGGGCCGACACCGATCGTGGCCACCGAGGCAAGCAACGTGCTGCGCGGCCAACCCGCGACCGCGCAGCTGTTCGACCTGGCGGGCGGGATGGCGGCGGAGGAGGTGCGGCCGGACGACGACGCCCTGTATTCAGCGGCCTACAAGCGGGAGATGGCCCGCGTCTACACGCGGCGGGCGCTCGAGGCGGCGCTCGCGCGGCAGCGATCTGGATCCACGTCCAGCGGGAGGTCGAGCTAGGGTATGGCCGCCGATCAGATCGACCTGACAGTCGTCGTCAACGGCGTCGTCCGCGCCTGCCGGGCCGCGCCAGAGGTGACCCTCGCGGAGCTCCTGCGCGACCACCTCGGCCTCACGGGCACGCACGTCGCCTGCAACAACGGCATCTGTGGCAGCTGCACGGTGATCGTGGACGACGAGCCCGTGCGCGCCTGCCTGATGCTCGCGGTCCAGGCCGATGGCTCGACAGTCGCCACTATCGAGGGCCTGGCGACGGTAGACCAGGACGGGACGCGGCGCCTGCATCCGCTGCAGCAGGCGTTCGTCGACCACGGCGCCGTCCAGTGCGGCTTCTGCATCCCCGGGATGATCATGACCGCCAAAGCTCTGCTGGACAGGACGCCGCGACCAACGGTTGACGACATCAAGCACGCGCTCGAAGGCAACCTGTGCCGCTGCACTGGCTACGTGAAGATCGTCGAGGCAGTCGGCGCGGCAGCCGACGCCAGCGGGAGTAGGAGTGGGAGTAGGAGTGAAACCCATGGCCACTGACACCCCCCGGCCCACCGACGCCGCAGCCGCCACCCGGGTGATGCCGCTGCGCGCGGTCGGCCGCAGCGTGCCCAAGCGTGACGCGCTCGACAAAGTCACCGGTGCCGCCCGCTACACCGGCGATCTCACCCTGCCCGGCATGCTGCGCGCCCGCTTCCTGCGCAGCCCGCACGCCCACGCCCGCATCGTCAGCATCGACACCAGCCGCGCCGAGGCCCTGCCGGGCGTCCACGCGGTGCTGACGCACAAGAACACGCCCAGGACCAAATACAGCGACACGAAGACCGACCAGCTCAGCCTGCTGCCGTTCCCGCCCAACCTGGACCAGGTGCTCTTCGACGACACGGTCCGCTACGCGGGCGAGCCGGTCGCCGCCGTCGCGGCCGTCGACCTGCCCACCGTGGAAGCCGCGCTGGCGCTGATCGAGGTCGAGTACGAGCCGCTGCCCGTGGTGCTCGACGCGCTCGCCGCGCTCGCCCCGGACGCGCCGCAGGTCCACGACCACGTCCAGAACAACACGGCTGGCTACCTGCCGCTCACCTTCGGCGACGTGGCGGCCGGCCTGGCTCAGGCCGACCTGGTCGTGGAGGAGACGTTCAACACATCCCGCCAGAAGCAGGCCCAGATGGAGCCGACCGCGTGCGTTGCCCACTGGGACGAGACCGACAGGCTCAGCGTCTGGTCGCCGACCCAGACGCCACACCTGACGAAGCAGAAGCTCGCCAGCCTGTTCGGGGTGCCGCAGAGCCACGTGCGCGTGGTCAACCCGTACATCGGCGGCGCGTTCGGCGCCACGCTCGGCTTCACCCTCGAGCCACACGCCGTCGCGTTGAGCCGCGCCGCGCGCCGGCCAGTCCGCCTCGACGTGACCCGCGAGGAGATGTTCGTCAGCAACTCCAGCCGCCACCCCATGACGATCACGCTCACCATGGGCTTCACCCGCGAGGGTAGCCCGACGGCGATCAAGGCCCGCGTGGTCAGCAACACGGGCGCCTACGCGACCGAGGGCGCGGACGTCACGGGCGCGACGACGGCGCACTTCTTTCGGCTGTACCCGTGCTTCAACATCGCCTTCGAGGGCATCACCGTGTACACGAACGCGCCGCCGGCGGGTGGCTTCCGCGGGTACGGCGGTCCCCAGGCCTGGTTTGCCGTCGAGCAGGTGATCGACATCGCGGCGGAGCGGCTGGAGCTCGACCCGCTCGAGCTGCGCCGCCGCATCAGCGTGGACAAGGGCGGCTTCGACGCCGTTCTGCAGATCCCCATCGCGAGCTGCGGCCTGCCCGAGTGCCTCGACCGTGGCAGCGCGGCGATCGGCTGGGCCACGCGGCGCGGCCACGGACGTCCAGATCCGACGGCGCGGAAGCGGCGCGGCGTCGGCATGGCGAGCGTCATGTGGGTCAGCGGGACTGCTTGTCTCGTCTCGACGCTGGATACCAGCGCCGCCCTGGTCACGATGAACGAGGACGGCTCCGCCACCGTCGCCAGCGCCGCCTGCGACATGGGCACCGGGGCGCGGACCGCGCTGGTGCAGATCGTCGCTGACGAGCTCGGCGTGCCGCTCGACACAGTGCATATCGGCGCCGTCGACACCGACCTCACGCCTATCGACGCGGGCGCCCACGCCAGCCGAACCCTCTTCATGGCGGGCAACGCCTGTCGCGCGGCCGCCGCCGACGTCCGCGAGCAGCTCCTGGCCGCGGCCGCCAGCGAGCTCGAGGTCGATGCTGCCGATCTCGAGCTCGACCAGGGGGCCATCCGCGTCAGGGGCGTCGCCGACAAGTCGACAACGGTCCAGGCGGTCGCCCACGGCGTCTACCTCAAGGGTCGGCAGTTCCTCGGCCGAGGCGTCGCCCCGCAGACGAACGAGCCCCCGTTCGGGGCGCAGTTCGTGGAGGTGGAGGTCGATACCGAGACGGGCGTGGTCGAGATCGTCAAGCTCGTCGCCGCGCATGACGTGGGCCGGGCGATCAACCCGGTCATCGTGGAAGGACAGATCGAAGGCGCGCTCCAGCAGGGCCTCGGCTTCACGCTCATGGAGGACGTGCCGCTGGACCCCGAGACGGGCTCGCCGAGGACGGTGACGCTGGCCGACTACCGCATGCCGTCCGCCGGCTGGATGCCGCCGACGGAGGTCATCCTGGTCGAAGACGCCGGGCCGACCGGGCCGTTCGGCGCCAAGGGGTGCGGCGAGATGGGGCTCGGGCCGACGGCTGCCGCGATTGCCAACGCCATCTACGACGCTGTCGGCGTCCGCATCACCGCGCTGCCGATCACGTCCGAGCGGGTCCTGGCGGCGCTCAAGCGGGCGCGTTAGCGGACGACGGCGGGCGAGCGCGGGCTGCCTCGAGCGCCCGCATGAACAGGACGCGCTCCTCGGCCGGCGACCAGCGGGGCGGCGGCCGGTACGGCGGCCGGTTCGTCTCGACGCGCAGCACCAGCATGGCGGGCCCGTCGCTCGCCTCGAGCCCCGCCAGCGCCCGCGGGACCTCCAGCAGACCGCTCGCCGCGAACACGGACGGGATCCCGGCCGCCTCGGCGGCGCGGACAAAATCCACGCGCGGCGCATTCGCCAGCGGCTGCATCCCGGTCGACTCGTAGCAGTCGTTCTCGAAGAGCACGATGCGCAGATTTTTGGCAGCGGTCGAGGCGATAGTCGCCAGGCTACCCAGGCTCATGAGAAGGTCGCCGTCGCCTTCGAGCAGGAAGACGCGCTTGTCAGGCACTGCCATCGCCAGGCCGAGCGCCAGGCACGGCGCGACGCCCATCGGGTCGGACGCCGCGTACGTCAGCTCGTGGGCGAAGTCGGTGCGCAGCCAGTCCAGGTTGGTCGACCCGAGACCGAGCACGACGACGTCGTCGGCGTTCAGTCGACCCTGGATCAGGTGCAGGCAGTGGAGCCGCTGCACGGGTCAGCCGAAAGCGTCCACGCCCACGAGGACCCGCTTGCCCAACAGGACGACCACCGGGGCGCGCTGGAGGAGTGCGTAACGCGCGGCCTGCTCCACGCGGGGGATATCCTTCGGCTCGAGCACCTCGACGTACTTGATAGGGATCGCGTCGAGCACCCCTTTGATGACCTGGCCCTTGTACATCTGGAAGAAGAAGCTGTCCTCGACGGTGCCGCGGTGGGCGCAGAGGATGAGCTGCGGGAAGTGGTGCTGGTGCACGTGGGCCGCCAGCGTGTTCACTGACAGCAGCACACCCGCCGTCTGGCAGATTGTGACGCCGAGCCGACCGCCGAGATAAGCACCGCCACAGATCGCCAGCGCTTCCTCTTCGCGGGTCACGCGCACGTGGCTGAAGGACCCGTCGCGGTCGAGCGCCTCCAGCAGCCCACTGAGCCACTTGTCCGGGAGGCTGCAGGCGAGGTCGATGCCGGACCGCTTGAGGGCGGCGACGATCTCCTGAGCGCAGTCGCCCGCCTGGGCGAACGGTGCCATCCTGGCAGGAGCCACGCTATGCGTCACCGCCCCGTTCGCCGGGGCAGCCGGCACCTTCAGCTCACTCACGGACCGGTCGCCTGGGCGGAGGGATGTGGCCAGGGCTTGTAGCCGTTCGCGGCACCCTCACCCGGGCTACGCCCGGCCTCTCCCAGGGGGAGAGGCTTAACGGATTGGCCTCTCCTGGACTGGGAGACGTTGCCGAAGCCCCCTCTCCCTCTGGGAGAGGGTCGGGGTGAGGGCGCGCCGCGCCGGCCACGAACGCTGGGCACACCCAGGGCGGCGCACGGCGTTGACGCTGCATCGCTATCAGCGTAGCATCCGCGCTCGCCGGTCTGGCCGTCTGGCGAACGGACACGCCGGCTCGATGCCCACGATGCCGGGAGGTCCAGACGAGACGTGAGCCAGCAAGCCGCGGATGTCGACATCCTCGTGTCAGGCGGGGTCGTCATAACTGTCGACTCCCAGCGGCGCATCTTCTGGGATGGCGCCATCGCCGTGCGGGGCAACCGTATCGTCGACGTCGGGCGCCGCGAGGACGTCGCGCCACGGTATCGGCCGGGGCGCACCATCGACGCCCGCGACAAGGTGGTCACGCCCGGCTTCATCCAGACCCACGTCCACGTCTCCGCCGAGCAGGGAGTCAAAGGTGTCCTGCCCGACACCATGCCGCCGGGCCAGTGGGTGCGGCAGGTCACCCAGTTCTACGCCGCGGCCAGCCCCGAGGAAGAGGCGATCAACGCCACGTTCACCTTCCTCGAAATGATCCGCACCGGCACCACGTGCTTCATCGAAGCCGGCACCACCAAGCACACCGCCGCGGTCGTCGAGGCGATGGGCAAGGTTGGGATTCGCGGGTGCATCGGCACGTGGAGCTGGGACATCCCGCGCCAGCCAGAGAACCTGTACCAGACCACCGCGGAGGCCATCGACTCCAACGAGGCTTTGATCCGCGAGCTGAACGGCGCCCACAACGACCGGGTGCGCATCTGGACCTCGCCCATCGGCCACACGATGACGTCCGACGCCCTCCTCCAGGGATTGAAGAACCTGGCCGACCGCCACGGCACCGGGATGACGATGCACCTGTCGTCGTGGATGGCGGACGTGGAAGGCTACCTCGAACGCACGGGCATGCGTCCGGTGAAGTACTACCACCACCTCGGCGTGCTGGCGCCCAACGTCGTGCTGGCGCACATGGTCAACCTGGACCAGGAGGAGGTCGAGCTCGTCTTGCAGACGGGGGTGAAGATCGCCCACTGCCCCACAACCGCCGGCTGGTTCGGCTACGGTCTGAGCCAGGTGAGCCAGTTCCCGGAGATGATTGAGCGCGGCGCCACCATCGGTCTTGGCTGTGATGCCGAGACCTGCTCCAACAATCTCGACGCCGTGCGCGCCATGTACTCCAGCGCGATCATCTTCCGCGACGCACGGCGCGATATGAACGCCATGCCCGCCGAGAAGGTCCTGGAGATGGCCACGCTGCACGGCGCCCGCTGCGCGCTCCAGGAGACCGACCTGGGTTCGCTGGAGGCGGGCAAGAAGGCCGACATCGTCCTGTTCGACGCCTCTCGCCCAGAGTGGCGCCCACTCTACAACCCGGTGGCCAACCTGGTCTTCGCCGCCGACGGCCACAGCGTGGACACGGTGCTCATCGACGGCCAGGTCGTCCTGGAGCACGGCCGCATGACGACGATCGACGAGGATGCCGTCATGGCCGAGGTCGAACAGGCCGGTCGGCGCATCCTCGAGGGCACGGGGTGGACACCGCCGATCAAGTGGCCGGTGGTGCGCTAGCCGAGCGGGCCAAGGGCTATGCCTGCGGAGTGAGCTGGGCCAGCGCCGTCGAGGCGCGCAAGGCCGTGGCCAGCTCCACGAGCGCCCGCCCCTGGAGCGACGCGCGCTCCACATACGACGGCTCTAGCGCGGCGCTGCCGTTGCTGACGAAGCCTTCGCGCGGCAGATACAGCCCGGGGGGCACCACATGTGCCGCGAAGAACCCCGCCAGGACGTTGCGCAGCTCGTTCACCGCCAGGAAGTGATGCCAACTGGCGCCCGTCAGAACGACAGCCACAGCCTTTCCCTGCAAAGGAGCCTCCGTTTCACGCCACATGCCGCGCGGCAGCCGGTCTAGCAGCAGCTTGAGCGGCGCGGCGTACGAGGCGCGGTAGACGGGCGATCCGACGACCGCGGCATCGGCCGTCGCCAGCGCGGCGATCACGTCCGACAGCACCGCCGTGTCGCTCTCCGCTCCGGCGAGGGAACGCACCTCGGTCTCCGCACCCGTCTCTTCAGCGGTGCGCAGCACGACCTGGAGCGCGGCGAGCGTCCGACCACTGCAGTTGTGCGACGCTGTCGCGGCCACGGACCAGGACACCATCACTGCCGCGGTGAGCCAGATGCAGGCCAATGGTGGCGACGACAGCGTGCAGTCGGTGCTGCAGCTCGCGGACCAGGGGCTCCGGGGCGTCGACGCCAAAGCCAAGCATGTCATCCTGATCACCGATGGTGAAACACCGGACGGCGCCTACCCCGGCGTCGTTCAACAGATGAACGGCGACGACATCACGCTGAGCACGATCGGTATTGGGCACCAGATCAACGTGGGCCTGCTCCAACGGGTGGCCCAGCTCGGCAAGGGCGGGTACTACGACGCCAGCGACCCGTTCAACCTGCCCCAGCTGGTGATCAAGCAGACCCAGCAGCTGCAGCGGCAGGCATCGTCGTGCAGCACGTTGCGCAGGGCCCACGCCCCCAGTATGCGCGTCTCTTCGGGGAATGGGCCGCGGCCATCTGCAACAACACGGTCTTGCCGGCGCCGATAGCGTCCTCGAGGCGCAGTCCAGCCGAAAGCCAGTGTCATCGCCTCGATTCGTGAAGGCAAGATGGACCGCATTTGGGAGTACTTCGACTCCAGCAGCATGGACGCGACAGCTGGGGTTAGATAGCGGGTGGCTCGAAGCGCTATTCTTCTCGCTGGGAACGTAGGCTCGACGCCACCGACGTACGTTCGGCACGGCGTCGAACGGCGTGCAGGATGTCGCGGCGTATCAGACCGGAGCCGGCCCGGATCGCGCACCAGTACGGCAGGAACGCGCGGGCCGCCGCGGCGTCGGTGGGTTGCACGCGAGTTTCAGTGCTGAGCCGTGTGCCGCTGCCGAGCGGCTCGAGTTCAAAGCTCGTGGCCATCAGGACGAACCCCGGACGCCTGAAAGACCGGAACCCTTCGAGGTCGACGACGTCGGCAGTTTCGCCGCCACGCAGCCGCCACGATTGCGCCGCGCCGCCGGCCACGAGGACCTTCGGCGGGTCGGCGCGCAGCTCGCGAAAGCCGCGCTTGAGGAATGCCTCGATGAATCCGCGGTCTGCCGGCCGGTGGCGCCGCGCGCCGCCACCGGCAAGCCGCGCGGGCAGCATTCGAAGTGCCACCAGCAGTCCGGTGAGGCGCAGATCGCGGTTGGAGACGGCGTACAGCGCACTCCAGACTGTTTCGGGCGCGGCGGCGATCCGGGTGGTGTGCCGCTCGCGGTGGCGATAGACGGGCAGGATGCCGTCGAGCACGGTGGTCATTTC
>JAABUQ010008834.1_pt1 | contig 13941 bp, 8 predicted proteins | sample 5560001 | NCBI WGS metagenome assembly JAABUQ01 (sample SAMN10711888, study PRJNA513371) | rock metagenome | isolation source: Antarctica rocks | place: Antarctica: Victoria Land, Finger Mt nord | collected 2015-12-18
ATCCATCAACTCGGTCAGCGGGAAGTCCATGCCGGTGCCCCTGAGTGAGCGTCGCGACCCGCCGTGATTACAGCACCCCTCACGGCAGCCAGCAAGTACCGGCCACCGTTCCGGAATCATGAGCCAACATCTCTTGCGAAAGCAACAGCGCAGCCAAAATATTCTCAAAGTTTGTTGCTCGGGTGGGATGGCCCGTTGGGGATGGCGTCGACGGTCCCGAACCACGATGGTGTTTGATGTAGAAGGTTCGACCCGAGGATCGTCGTCCCGTCGAAGGGGGTTACATGATTCGATCGATGCCGCCGATCGCCGCCGGATTCGCCTGCATGCTCGCCCTGGCCGACCACGCGCGGGCCCAGAATTCGCCGCCCGCCCTCGCCCCCAAGGTCCACCAGCTCGACGCCTCGCCGAAGACGGTGGCCTGGGGCCATTACCACGCCAAGACGTCGCCGGTGCTCCGGATCAGGTCGGGCGACTCGGTGGACGTCCACACCATGCTCACCAGCAGCCCGGGCCGGCTCGAAGGGGCGGGGGTCCCCCCCGAGCAGGTCGAGCCGGAGCTCCGGGCGATCACCAAGGAGGTGACCGACAAGGGGCCCGGCGGCCACATCCTCAACGGGCCGATCTTCGTCGAGGGGGCCGAAGCCGGCGACGTCCTGGAGGTCCGAATCCGCTCGATCGGCCTGGCGATCCCTTATGCCTACAGCGGCTTCGGGGCCAACCGGGGGGCCATCCCCGAGGACTTCCCCTACTCCAGGATGAAGATCATCCCGCTCGACTCGGAGAAGATGGTCGCCCGGTTCGCCGAGGGGATCACGGTGCCGCTCCGGCCGTTCTTCGGGAGCATGGGCGTCGCCCCGCCCGAGGCCAGCGGCCGGGTCAGCAGCGCCCCGCCGGGCATCCACGCCGGCAACCTCGACAACAAGGAATTGGTCGCCGGGACCACCCTGTTCATCCCGGTCCACGTCGCCGGCGCCCTCTTCCAGGTCGGCGACGGCCACGCCGGCCAGGGCGACGGCGAGGTCGACATCACGGCGCTGGAGACCTCGCTCCGGGGTCGGCTCGAATTCGTCGTCCGCAAGGACATGCACCTGACCTGGCCGAGGGCCGAGACCCCCACCCACTACATCGCCATGGGGATCGACGTCGACCTCGACGAGGCGATGAAGATCGCCGTCCGCGAGGCCGTCGCCCTGCTCGTCTCCGAGAAGAAGCTGAGCAAGGACGACGCCTACATGGTCGCCAGCATCGCCGCCGACTTCCACGTCACCCAGGTCGTCGACGGGACCAAGGGGGTCCACGCCATGATCCCCAAGTCGATCTTCGCGAAGTGACCCCAGCCCGGCGACCGGCCCCGTTGCGTCGGGCCTTCGCCCTCGCCATGATGGGATGAACCCATCCTTGCGCGACGGCGGCCCGGGGCCCGAGGTCCATGACGCACTCGATCTCCTGCCCGCATTGCCGGGCCTCGATCGCCATCAACGACGCCCGAGCCGGCCGGTTCCGGATCAAGTGCCCGACCTGCGGCCGGCCGATCGCCCTGACGATCCCCGACGACCCGGCCGCCCCCCCCCTGGTGGCGGCCGGGGACCCCTCGCCGGCCGAACCCCAAGCCCAGCCCGAGCCGACCGTCGAGTACGTCCCCCCGGCCCGGCCGGCCGAGCCGACCACCGAGTACGTCCCGCCGGCCGGCGATCGGGGGCCGATCGAACCGGACTTCCGGCCGCCTCGGACTTTGGGCGGCTATCGGGTCGGCCCGGCGCTCGGGCCGACCCGCGCCGGGGCCGCGTTCCGGGGCCGGCGGTGGGCGACCGGCCGAGCCGTGACCCTGACCCTGCCCCGCCCCCGGTGGGCGGCCGACGCCCGCTACGTCGCCCGGTTCGCCCGCGAGGCCACCGCCTCGGCGCAGCTCGACCACCCCAACCTCGCCCGAGGGCTCGACTTCGGGGTCGCCCGGGGGCTCCCCTTCGCCGCCTCCGACCGCCCCGACGACGCCTCCCCCCTGTCCGACCCGAGCCGGGGGCGCGGCGGCCTCGACCGCTCGGCGCGGGTCGCGGCGATCCTCCACGCCGCCCGGGGGCTCCGCCACGCCCACGAGCAGCAGGTCTTCCACCGCGACCTGACCCTCGACCAGATCCTCGTTGACGCCCTGGGGCTCGTCCGGGTCTCGGGCGTCGGCCTCGGCCTGACCCCCGACACCCCCGAGGACCCGCTTCGGCCGGTCGTCGAGGTCCCCGGCGCCGCCCCGACGCCCCAGGCCTCGCCGCCCGAGCCGGCCGCCGCCCGGGCCGCCCGCGAGGACGTCGCCGCCCTCGGCCGGGCCCTGGGCACCCTGCTCGGCGGGCCGCGGGGGGACCGGGCCGTCCCCCCCGGGCTGGCCTCGACGGCCCGGCGGATGATCGGCGAAGGCCCCGAACCCCGGTTCCCCGACCTCGGCGCCGCGACCCGGGCCCTCGAAGCCGAGCTGGGCGTGGCCGGCCCGTTCACCCCCGGGGACGAGGAGGCCTCCGGCCTCGAAGCCGCCGCCCGAGGGTTCGACGAGCCCCCCCTGCTCCGGGCCCGAAGCCTGGCCGAGCCGGGGGCCCTCGCCCTGCTCGGCCTGTTCGTCGCCGTCCTGCTCCTGACCGGCAAGCCGGCGACCGCCCTCGGCTCGGTCGCGTTCGGCTCGCTGGTCGCCCTGGCCCTCCTGGCCTTCCGAGGGGTCGCAGGCCGCGACCCGATCTTCGACCGGCTCCGCGAGCTGGCCCTCGGCGGGCCTCGGGGGGACCTCCTGACCTCGGCCGCCGTCCTGGCCCTGGCCCTGGGGACCCTGGCCGCCACCCACCTGCTCGCCCCCTGGGTCGCCCTGGCCGTCGTCGCCGTCGCCCTCGCCGGCGCCTACCACCACGCGCTCGACCGGCCGATCGCCGCCGCCCGGGCCGAGCCCCTGGCCCGGGCCCGCGCCCTCCTGCTGGTCCTGCGTCGTCGGGGCGTGGACGAGGACGACCTCCGCCGCTTCGCCTGCCGCCAGGCCGGCCCCGGTTGGGAGGAGTTCTACGAAACCCTCTTCGGCTACGACGCGATGCGCCAGGCCCGCGATCGCTGGGGCCTCGACGCCGGGGGCAAGGCCCGAGCCCGCCACGCCCGCTGGCGCGACCCGATCGTCGCCCTGCTCGGGGCCCCGCTCGAAGCCCGCCGCCGCGACCGCGACCTCGCGCTCCTGGGCTCGATCGAGGAGCGGGGGTTGGAGGCCCGGGGGATCAACCTGCTCACCGCCAGGCGTCGGGGCCGGCGGGTGGCCGAGGCGACGGTGGCCCTGGCCGCCCGGTACCGCGACTCGCCCGACCGCTCGCTCGGCCTCCCCCTGATGACCGCCCTGGTCCGGGCCGCCGACCGACCCGACGAGTTCCTGGCCGCCCCCGAGGTCGCCGAGGCCGCCGAGCCTCCCGCCTGGCGCGAGGCCCTGGCCGGCCTCGGCCGGGGCGCGTTCGGCCCCCGGGCCCGCTTCCTCGCCGGGGTCGCCCTCCTGGCCGGCTTCCTCGTCTGGATGGACCGGAACGGCCTGATCTCCGCCGCCGAGATCCGGGCAGACGTCCTGGCCGCGACCGAAGGCCGCGAACAGGCCGTCGCCAACGCCGAGAAGCTCGGCCGGAAGCTCGTCGAGAACGTCCAGGGAGTCGCCGGGGCCGCCATCCCCACCAGACCCCTCCAGATCGGCCCGGTCGCCCTCGACGGCTCCGGCCTGGGTGTCGCCGGCCTGATCCTCGCCCTCTCCGCCGCCTTCGCCGGGACCCGGATGGCCCTCTTCGCCCTGCCCGGGGCCCTGATCGCCGCCGGGGGGGCCCACCTCCTCGCCGGCGCCCGCCCCTTCGGCCCGACCTCGCTCGGGGCGATGGCCCTCGGCGCCGGCTGCCTCGCGCTGGGCATCCTCTTCGGCCGGACCCGGGATTGACCTCCCAGCCAGGTCGACCCGGGGCACCGACCCTGGGGTGACCCGCGGCCGGGCGTCAGGGGAGCCCCGGCGTCGCGCAACCATTTGATGAATCCTCCGCTTTTCGGTCGATGCTGCTTGTTTTTGACGATACAAACACCCAAAATGGCCCAGGTTTCCCGGTCTAGCGTTTCGACGCCACCCTCATCATCGGCCCAAAGGTCCACCATGAGCACCCGGAGCATCCAGGCGAAGCGGCGATCGTCGCGGTTCGGTTGCGAGGGCCTCGAGCCTCGCGCCCTGCTCAGCACCCTCGGCTCGGCGCCCCCGACCGCCGAGGTCCACGCCCTGGCGACCTCCACGCCGCGCTATGTCGCGGGCCGGTCGCCGCTGCTGCCCTACCTGCCGACGACCCCTCAGGTGACGGCCTCGACCTCGACTCCCTCCTCGGGCGACCTGAACCCATACGGGGTCGCCGTCGTCCCGGCGAACTTCCCCAAGAGCGGCCTGCTCCAGCCCGGCGACACGCTGGTCTCGAACTTCAACGGCCCCGGGGGCTTGCAGGGGACCGGCACCAGCATCGTCCGGGTGACGCCGGGCGGGACCTCGACCCTCTTCGCCAGGGCCCCGGTGGGCACCGGCCTGGCCGCGGTGGGCGTCCTCTCGCGGGGGTTCGTCGTCGCCGGCAGCGTGCCGAGCACCGACGGGACCTCGGCGACCGCCGGCGCCGGCTCGCTGTTCTTCTTCGACCGCAAGGGCCAGGTCGTCGGCCAGTACACCAACGCCGCCTTGCTCAACGGCCCCTGGGACCTGACGGTGGTCGACCGCGGGGCGACCGCGTCGATCTTCGTCTCCAATGTCCTCTCGGGCTCCGTGACCCGGGTCAACGTCGACGTGCCGTCGCTCGGCTCGACCGTGGTCGTCCGCTCGGTCACCGAGATCGCCTCGGGCTATGCCCACCGGGGCGACCCGGCCGCCTTCGAGCTCGGGCCGACCGGCGTGGCCTTCGACGCCCGGAACGGGACGCTCTACGTCGCCTCGACCGCCGACAACGCGGTCTACGCGGTCGGCAACGCCCTGGGCGCCAAGAGTTCCCGGGGGACCGGCCGGGTGGTCTACTCCGACCCGGCCCACCTCCACGGCCCGCTGGGCCTCGCCCTGGCCCCCAACGGCGACCTGATCGCCGCCAACGGCGACGCCGTCAACCCCGACCCCGCCCAGCCCAGCACCCTCATCGAGTTCACCCCCCGGGGCCGGTTCGTCGGCCAGCTCCAGGTGAGCACCTCGCCCGGAGCTGCCTTCGGCCTGTCCGTGACGACCCGCAATCGGGTCACCACGCTCGCCGCGGTCGACGACGCGCTCAACCAGCTCGACCTCTTCACCGTCTGACCGGCCCGAGCCCGAGGGTCCGACGATCACCCCTTACCCTCCTCGATGCCGTACCGGCCGAGGAGGGCGATCATCTCGTCGCGGCAGGCCGACTGGTCGGCCGCGTCGAGCAGTTCGCGGCCCGAGCGGCCCGGGTGATCCGGGCCGGTAAGCGGCACGCCGGCGGCCAGCAGCCGCTCGGCGAGGGTAGCGTCGGGCAAGCCCAGCGCGGTCCTCAGGGCTACGAGGGCGCCGTCGAGGGGGGCGCCGCGGGCGAGCAGGGCGTCGATCAGCTCGAGGTGGCCGGCCACCGCCGAGGGGAGGGCCCCGGGCACGGGCCCGAAGAGGTCCGGCCCCGTGTCCGGGTCGGGGAGATCCAGGCTCGCCCTGATCAGGGCGTCGCGGAGCAGGTCCTCAGGCTTCGGGGCCGAGGCGACGGCGGCCGGGCCGCCGGCGAGGATCTCGCGGGCCGGCCCGGACAGACCGCAAACCAGGGCGGAGTTCAGGTCGAGTGGGACCCCGTAGCCCATCAGCAGCCGGACGATGTCGACGCCCTCATCGCCCCGGGTGTAGGCGGCCCGGAGCATCGCGGTATAGCCGAAGCCGTCGGGCGTCCGCAGCTCGGCCCCCGAGCGGGCCAGGAACGCGGCACGCTCGAGATTCCCGTTCTTGCAGGCGAAGTGCAGGGCCGTCTGGCCGTCGGCGTTGCGGTGGTCGATCTCGGCCCCCCAGCGGAGCAGGATCCCGGCGATCTGGGAGTTGCGGGCGTAGTGCAGCGGGGCCTCTCGCCTGGAATCGTTCAGGCGGTGGACGGCCTCAGGCGAATCCCGGAGGATCTCGATGAGCCGGCCGGCGTCGCCGGCGTGGCAGGCGCCGAAGATGTCCGGGGCGAGGTCGCGGTGGATCCACCCGGGCTCTGGGACGGCCGGCTCTCCGCTCGCGCCATCATCATGGGGCATGACGACTGGTCCTTCCCGGTGGCTGTCCACACCTGACCTGGTTGTGATGGTCGTGATCTCGGGCGATCCAGGATTTGTACCGGATTGCTATGACCAGATCGAGCAGGCGAAGGACGTGGCTCGGCCTGGCTTCGTCCAGTCGAGGTGGAGCGGCAAGCCGCGCCGACCCGAACACCCGAACCACCCCCGACCCGCGCCGGACTCGCCTCCTTCGGTCTGTCTCCCTCCCCCTTCGAGGTGGAGGGCGCGGGGTGGGGGGCGTTGGATCTGGCCTTCGACTGCGAATCGAACCCAATCCCGGTCGCCCTCCCGCTTCGCCCCTCGTCCTTTATCATCGTTGTTGGGCCCGGCGGTTAGTCGGCTTTCCGGGCGTCGGGCCGGAATCGCGGCCTCGCTTGCGGTCGACGGGATGGTCGCGGGTGCCCCGAAGGGGGCCGGGCTCGGCTCAGGCCACCGCCCCGTTTCCCTCCAGCTGGGCCTCGGCCAGGATCAGCGGCTCCTCGGCGACCCGGGCCGCTTCGGGCGAGGGCCTCGGCTTCAGCCGGAGGAAGCGGTGCTCGACCAGGTGCCAGCTCAGCCAGCCGGCGACGTAGCTGAGCGCGAGCGAGGCGACCATCAGCGACCCCTGGTCGATCTGCCGGAAGTGGTTGACGATCGTCTGCTGGATCGGCCACCCGTAGAGGTAGACGCCGTAGGAGATGTCGGCCCCCGCGCCGAACTTGTGGAGGATGCGCGACGGGGCGAACGCCGCCGCGAGCAGCAGGTAGCCCCCGCAGGTCGGGAAGGCCACCTTGCCCACGGAATACTGGAACATGCAGGGGATCAGCACGCAGAGGGCCGCGACGACCCCCAGCTTGCTGTACCGGACGCGGTCGGCGTACAGGTAATAGCAGGTGCCGGCCAGGAACATGCTGTTGGCCCGGATGCACCCGCCTAATAACTCGGACACCGGCCCGGTGAAGCCGGGGCAGCGCGTCAGCCCGGACATGCACTGGACGACGTGATAGGCGGTGACCAGGCCCCAGAGGATGAGGATGACCCGGCGGTGCCGGAACAGCCCGAGCGAGCCGAGGATCACCACCCCGAGGTAGCAGAGGAATTCGTAGCGGATCGTCCAGACGGCCCAGTTCACGGCGTGCGACGTCAGCTCCGGGAACGCGTTGGGCTCGCCGGGCACGCTGATCGTGACGAGCCGCCTGAGGAACACCAGGGGCGAGAAGATCGCCCAGTAGTCCGGGTTGCCCCCGAGCGGGCCGAAGACGAACTCCGAGAGGATCGCCGCGACGATGAACCCCGGGTAGATCCGCAGGACCCGCTTCCTCAGGAACGCCCCGGCCCTCGGCTGGCTCATCCAGCTCTTGGTGATGAGGAAGCCCGAGATGATGAAGAAGGCGTCGACGGCCAGGTCGCCCAGGGTGTATCCCGTGCCGAAGATCCGGAGGAGGGGGTCATTGTCGCGGGTCCCGCCCGCGATGAACTCGCCGGAGTGCGACACGATCACCGATGAGGCGAGCAGGAGCCGCAGGAAGTTGAAGTTGTTCTCGCGCGACGCGGTCGACCCGCCTTCGCGCCCCGGAGCCAGGACGGCGGGTTGGCCCGCTGTTGACATTAAGCCCATCTGCTTAATCTCGCGTGCTTTGTCGGCGACACATGAATGCCCGCGAAAGCATAACAAACTTATGGCCGGCTTGTGCCGGGTTTTCGGGTCGTGAAGCATTCCGGCATCATGGCTCGCGCGGGAATCCCGCTTCGTCCGGGCCGGCGCCGGATCGGTTTTCCTCGACCGGGGCCGGGATCGCGATCGGGGGCCTCGGTCGAAGAGGCGTGGCCGGGGGGGTTGGTGGTCGCTTAGAATGGGGGCTCCGGCGGGATGTCCGAAGGGATGCCGTCCCGCGATCGGAGGGGGCCCCGCCCGCCCCTTTCCGAAGGCCCAATTGCCGAGCGAACGACACGATGTCCATCATGACCGCCGCCCCGTCGCGGCTCCACGCCCGGCTGGCCCGCGAGACGACGGCCGAGGTCCGCTTCGACGAGCCGAGCCGCTGGCTCTACGCCACGGATGCCAGCCTCTACCAGATCGAGCCGGTCGGCGTCGTCCTGCCCAGGACGGTGGCCGACCTCGCCGCCGCCGTCCGGATCGCCGCCGAGGAGGGGGTCTCGGTCGTCCCCAGGGGCGCGGCGACGAGCCTCTCGGGCCAGACCGTCGGCGAAGGCCTGATCCTCGACCTGTCGAAGTACCTCCACCGGGTCGGGATCGTCGACCGCGACCGGATGACCGTGGCGATCGAGCCGGGGGTCGTCCTCGACCGGCTCAACGCCCACCTCCGGCCGCTCGGCCTGATGTTCGGGCCGGACGTGTCGACCGGCGACCGCGCGACCCTCGGCGGGATGATCGGCAACAACTCGGCGGGCGCCCGGTCGCTCCGGTACGGCAAGACGGTCGACCACGTCCGGAGCCTCGACGTGGTCCTCGACGACGGGGAGATGGCCCACTTCGGCCCGGTCGACGAGGCGGAATTGGCCGCGATCTGCGCCCGGGGGGATCGCTCGGCCCGGCTCCACTCGGCGGTCCAGGGCGTGGTCGAGCGGCACCGCGAGGCGATCGTCGCTCGGTTCCCCAAGATCCTCAGGCGGGTCAGCGGCTACAACCTCGACGAGTTCGTGCCCGGCCTGCCGGTCCGGGCGCCGGGGTGGCGGGACGACCCCTGGGTGTTCAACCTGGCCAAGCTGATCGTGGGGTCGGAGGGGACCCTGGCGGTGATCGCCGGGGCCGAGGTCAAGGTCGTGCCGATCCCCCCGGCGCAGGGGCTGGTGATCCTCTCGTTCGCGACGATCCCGGCGGCCCTGGAGCGGCTGGCCGAGATCATCAGCACCGGCCCGGCGGCGGTCGAGATGGTCGACAAGATGATGCTCGACCTCGCCGCGAGCAACCCCGACTACGCCCGGAGCCTGAGCTTCGCCGAGGGGCGGCCCGCCGCCGTCCTCGCCGCGCAATTCTATGCCGAATCGCAAGCCGACCTGGCCGACCGGGCCGAGGACCTCGCCCGGCGGTTCCGGGGCCAGGCCGGCGTGCTCGGGGTCCGGCAGAGCCTCACCGAGTCGGCCAAGGACGACTTCTGGAAGGTCCGCAAGGCCGGCGTCTCGCTCCTGATGGGCATGGTCGGCGACGCCAAGCCGGTCGCCTTCGTCGAGGACACCGCGGTCAGCCCCGAGCACCTGCCCCGGTTCTACGACCGGTTCGCCGCGATCCTCGCCCGGCACGGGACCGTCGGCGCCTGCTACGGCCACGCCGACGTCGGCTGCCTGCACATCCGCCCGGTGATCAACGTCAAGACCGCCGAAGGGGTGGATCAGCTCCGCTCGATCGCCGCCGAGGTGTCCGACCTCGTCGTCGAGTTCGGCGGCTCGATGAGCGGCGAGCACGGCGACGGCCTGGCCCGCTCGGCCTGGAACGCCAAGCTGTTCGGCCCCGAGGTCTACGGCGCCTTCGCCGAGATCAAAGGCGCCTTCGACCCCCTCGACCGGATGAACCCCGGCAAGGTCGTCGCCTCGCCCGACCCCGGCGCCGACCTCCGGATCGGCCCGGGCTACCACGCGGTCGAGCCCGAGGACACCGCCTTCGACTTCTCGGCCCAGGGCGGCTTCGCCCGGGCCGTCGAGATGTGCTCCGGCGTCGGCGCCTGCCGCAAGAACGGCGGCGGGACGATGTGCCCGAGCTACATGGTCACCCTCGACGAGCAGCACACGACCAGGGCCCGGGCCAACACCCTCCGCCTGGTCATGACCGGCGCCATCCCCGCCGACGGGATGGACAGCCGGGCCCTCGACGAGTCGCTCGACCTCTGCCTCTCGTGCAAGGCGTGCAAGACCGAGTGCCCCTCCAACGTCGACATGGCCAAGCTCAAGGCCGAGTACCTCCACCAGAAGTACCGCGGCAAGCTCCCCCCCTTCGGCTCGATCCTGATGGCGCACATCCACCACCTGAGCGCGATGGGCTCGGCCACCGCCCCCCTGGCCAACTGGACCCTGAGGAATCCCGCGTTCAAGTGGGTCCTCGAAAAGCTGGCCGGGATCGACCGCCGCCGGACCCTGCCGACGTTCGCCTTCGACAACCTCAGGGCCTGGCATCGCCGGCACTCGCCCGACCCCAGGGCCGGGACCCGAGGCCGGGTGATCCTCCTGGACGACTGCTTCACCACCTACAACACGCCCGCCGTCGGCCGGGCCGCGATCAAGGTCCTGGAGGCGGGCGGCTACAAAGTCGACCTGGCGGGCCTCCCCTGCTGCGGCCGGCCGGCGATCTCCAAGGGGATGCTCGGGATGGCCCGAGGGCTGGCCGCCGGGAACGTCCGGAGGCTGGTCGACGAGGCGAGGGCGGGCACGCCGATCCTCGGCTGCGAGCCGAGCTGCCTGCTGACCCTGGTCGACGAGTACCGCGACTTCCGCCTCGGGCCCGACGCCGACCTCGTCGCCGCCGCCGCGCGGATGGTCGACAGCTTCGTCGCCGACCGCGCGATGATGCCCGACCTGCCGCTCGAACCGGGATCGGGCCGGGTCCTGCTCCACGGCCACTGCCAGCAGAAGGCCCTGGTGGGCACGAGCGGGACCGTCGCGGCGCTCCGGCGGGTCGAGGGCCTGGAGGTCAAGGAGCTCGACTCGGGCTGCTGCGGGATGGCCGGCAGCTTCGGCTACGAGGTCGGCCACCAGGACGTCAGCGCCGCGCTGGCCAACCGGGTCCTGATCCCGGCGGCCAGGGCCGAGCCCGAGGCCCGGCTCGTCGCCCCCGGCTTCTCGTGCCGGAGCCAGGTGCATGGGCTGGCCGGGATCGACGCCTTGCACCCGATCGAGGTCATCGCCGCCCACCTCCGGGCGACCTGAACGCGGGCGGAGCGGCCCGCCAACGACAAAGGGCCCCGCCCCCGCCTGGTGGCGAGGACGGGGCCCGAAGTTCATCCGCCGGCGCGATGCCCGGCGTCATGAGGGGTTAACTTTACTTGGCGGCGCGACGGCCCAGCGAGCGGCCGCCGAGGCCGAGGCCGAGCAGGCCGAGGCCGAGCATCGCGAGCGAGGCGGGCTCGGGGACGGCGGAGGCCAAGGGCGGGGTGTTCAGCGAGCCCGACACGCTGACGAGCGAGCCCGGGGCCGACTGGGTGAAGCTGAACTCGACGCTCGTCGGCGACGGGGTGAAGGGGGTCGGGTTGCCGCCGGGCAGGCCGGAGAAGGTCCCGACGAGGAAGACGTCGAGGAAGCCGGCGTTCTGGGTCACGACCCGCGAGGTGAGCCCGTCGAACGAGGCGGCGGCCTGGAACGTCCCGAAAGTCGAGTTCGTGAACGAGAAGCCGGCCAGGTTGGCGAGGTTCAGGGTCTTGGTGGTGAAGGGCGTCGCCAGCGGGATGACGCTGTAGTCGCCCGTGGTGCCGCCGGACTGGACGGTGTTGGCGCCGGCGAAGGAGTTGAGGTTCAGCGTGGTCACGGTCGCCAGGCTCGAGGCGCCGTTGACGCTGGCGGTGGTGCCGGACAGGGTCATCGACCCGACGATCGGGCCGGCCTGGGCTTGCGGGGCGAACCCCAAAGCGACGGCGAAGGCGGCGGCGAGCACAATCTTCCCGAAATTCATCGAGAGCATCTCCTCGGTGAGGGAACGAACGGGGGAGGACACATCGGCCGAGCGGCCTCGCCCGGGGGCATGCCGCTCGACAGGGGGGGTTAGGGAGGCGGGACGGTCGATCCCCGGTGTTGAGGCCGGGTCTCTCTGGGCAGCGGCGCGATGGCGCCGCTGCCTACCGACGCGGCCGGCGCGGGGGCGTTGTGCCCCGATGGCCCGGAGGATAAGTTAGAGGGGTGTTGGCGATTTGTCAAAGGAAAAAGCCACGAACTTGGATGTCTGGCCTCTTGTTTAATAAAGAAACGTGCCCGCGACGACCGCCAGGCAATGCCCGATCCCGGCCCGGGGATGACGAAAACCCGGGGGCCGGCCGCGGAGGCGGTCGACTTCCCCGGGCTATTGTCGGAGCGAGGCCGATCGACCGGCCCGGCGACCGAAGGTTCAGGCGGCGCGACGGCGGCTCCGGAGCCGGCCGAGGCCGACGATCCCGCCCAGGCCCAGGGCGACCAGGCCCAGGCTGGCCGGCTCGGGCACGATGGCGCTGGCGGTGAAGGTGTAGGTGACGGCCACCGAGCCGCCGACCAGGCCGGAGCCGCCGAAGAACAGGCCCGACGGCCCGCTGCCGGAGTAGGTGCCGGTGCCCACCGCCGCGGTGAAGCCCAGCGGCACCGCGCCGGTGAAGGCGGAGAACCGGGACGCGTCGATGGTCGTCGAGGTCGCCCCGCTGAGCGGCAGGCCGGGGAAGTTGGCGGTCGAGTTGGCCGCCACCGTGCCGGCGACGACCGACGCCACCACCGGCACCGAGATGCTGGTGCTGGCCGGGCCGGTGACGGTGAAGGGGAAGCTGGCCGTCGCGTTGGCGAAGGTCTGGTCGGCGGCGGTGGTGTTGATCACGGTCACGCTGGCCGTGCCGAACTCCGTCGTGGTGATGGTCACGCCGGTGAGCGTGCCGAGCGTCGGGTCGAAGCTGGGCAGGCTGAAGTTGAGCGAGTACGGGGCGGCCTGGGGCGTGGCCGTGAACGAGAAGGTCTCCATGCCGGCCGAGGCCGGGGCGGCCACGCCGAGCAGCGCGAGGGCCGAGGCGGCCAGGGTCAGGGTCAGGGCGCGAAGGGTACGGGGCATGGGTTCGAACTCCCTCGGAATGTCGGTTGCCGGGCCTTGGATTCGAGGCGAAAGGCGAGAGCATCGGGCGAAGGCGACCTCCGGCCGGCGATGCCCGGGGGGCGAGTCGCTTGCCGAAAGGCGCGCGGCGGCGCCGCCCCATTTCTTGGCGTCGCGACCGGTCACCGACCGGCCGGCGGGAGCCGGGCGCACCTTCGTCGGTCCCCGTCGGCCGGATGGCCGCCCGGGTCCGGGCAACTTCGCCGATAACCTACGAGATCCCCCCGGACTGGCAACCCCAGATTGGCCCGGGGCCCGACCCCGCCGGCGCTCCGAGGGGTCGCCTCGAAAGCCCGGGTCGCGGGCCGGGAAGATCACTCCAAGCCCGTCGGAATCGGGGCCCCCTCGGCGACGCCGGCTCGCCCCGAAAACCGGGCGACGGGCAGAGGAGGGTGTCGCTCTCGATCCTGGAAATCGAGGAGATTGGCCTTGGGGTGGCCGGGGAAAGCCTGGTCATCCTGTAAGTCCGCGTCGGGCCCGATGGGTGAGGACCCGGATCAAAAGGCGGCGCGGCAGGCCGGCCGGCTCAGGCGGGGGATCGGCCCGGCCGGTCGCGCGGGCCGGGCCTCGCCGAGGGCGGGGCCTGGGCCGGGGCCGATCGACCCTTGAGGGGGCCCGGGCGGCTCGGGGCCTTCGGCCGTCGGGCCTCGACGGCCTCGGCGGGGGCGTCGACCTCGGCCTCGACGGCCTCGGGATCGGCCGAGGTGACTTCGGGGGCGGCGGGGACGTCGGCCTCGGCGGGGGCGAGTTCGGCGTCGGGCGCGGGATTACGAAACGAAGCCAACTCGTCGCAAATCTCGATCGGTGAGGAAGTTGGGATGGGGCTCGGGCTGGGATCTCCGGCTCTGTCGCAAAGCGGGCTGTTCTTGAGTTCGGCGGGTTGACAGTTTGAGTGGAAGGGGAGGCCGCCCCGTGGTGGACTGGTTCACGACCAAGTT
>JAABUQ010008835.1_pt1 | contig 13940 bp, 9 predicted proteins | sample 5560001 | NCBI WGS metagenome assembly JAABUQ01 (sample SAMN10711888, study PRJNA513371) | rock metagenome | isolation source: Antarctica rocks | place: Antarctica: Victoria Land, Finger Mt nord | collected 2015-12-18
GGAACCCGGGTCGATGGAGTGACCCGCCCATGACGCTCGCACCCCTATCGATCGCGCTGGCCCTGGTCGGCTGGTCCGATGTCGTCGTTACCCCGAGCCGGGGCGAACGCCCCAACTCGGCGTTCCAGCGGAGCCTCGGCGGCCTGGAGCGGCCCACCGAGCGGACCGGCCAGACCCTCAAGCGATTCGGCCTGGAGGGGAAGCTCCGCCGCGACCCCGCCGCCGTGCTGGCCACGCTCTTGCAACTGGCCCGGGCCAACCCCGACCCCGACGTCGTCTACGCCCTCGGCGAGCTGTCCTGGATCGAGTCGAGGCGGCTGGAGCGGCGGCACAAGGCCGAGTCGATCGAGCGGACCCTCGACGCGATGGCCTACGCCTACGACTATCTCTTCGGCCCCGAGCTGGCCAACGCCCGCCAGCCGTCCGACCCCCGCTATCGCCTGGCCTGCGAGCTGTACAACGATGCGCTCGACCGCCTGCTCCGCGAGGCCCAGATCGGCGCCGGCAAGGTCACGGCGCAGGGGGAATTCTCGTTCCGGCTGAAGGACCGCGAGCAGGTCGTCCGGGTCGCGCTGGGCGACTCCCCCTGGGCGCCCGAGGACGTCGGCCAGCTCGCCCTGGCCTCGTCGTTCGAGGTCAGCGGCCTGCCGACCTCGAACTACCACTACGGCCTGGGCGTCCCCCTGATCGCGGCCCGGCGGTCGGACAAGGCGGCCGAGGGGGTCGAGCGGTTCTACCCTCAGGTGATGAGCTTCCCCCTGACCGCGTTCGTCAGGCCCCCCTCGAAGATCAGGCCGGGCGAGGCCGACGCGGCCCCGAGGGAGCTGGTGCTTGAGCTGGTCGACCCGCTCCGGACCCGGACCGTGGGCGACCCGCCGATGCCGACCGAGAGCGACCTGACCACGCCCCTGGCCTACATGTGGTCCAAGGCCGAGCTCGACCGCTACCGCTGGACCGGCCTGCTCCGGCCCGGCCCGGCCGCCGGGCGGGCCGGGCTGATGCTGATCCGCCCCTACGAGCCGGACAAGATCCCGGTCGTGATGGTCCACGGCCTGGCCTCGACCCCGCTGGCCTGGGTCGCGATGGTCAACGACCTGCTCCGCGACCCGAGGATCCAGCAGCAGTACCAGTTCATGCTCTACATGTACCCGACCGGCATCCCGGTGCCGATCGCCGCTGCCGGGCTCCGCGAGACGCTCCAGCAGGCCGAGCAGACCTTTCGCCTCCCCGGGGGGGCGCCCGACCCGGCGTTCCACCGGATGGTCCTGCTCGGCCACAGCATGGGGGGCCTGCTCAGCCACGCCATGTCGGCCAGCTCGGGCCAGAAGTTCTGGGAGCTGAACACGTACATCCCCTTCGACAAGATCAAGGGTGCGCCCGAGGTCCTCGACGAGCTGAAGCGGTACATGTTCTTCGACGCCCAGCCCTTCGTCCGCCGGGTGGTCTTCCTCGCCACGCCGCACCGGGGGTCGGAGATGAGCCGGGGGATGGTCGGCCGGCTCGGCTCGAACCTGATCAACGAGCCCGACCACATCAGCGACCTGCTCGGCGGCCTCGTCCGCGAGAACCCCGAGGCCTTCCCCCGCCGCTTCCGCCGCCTGCCGACGAGCATCGAGACCCTCGACGTCGACTCCCCCTACCTCAAGGCCCTGCTCGCCATGACGCCGGGCAAAGGCGTCGCCTTCCACTCGATCATCGGCGCCCTCCGGCCCGAGGGGACCGAGAACACCACCGACGGCGTCGTCGCCTATCGCTCGTCCCACTTCGAGGGAGTCCAGTCCGAGGTCATCGTCCAGTCCGACCACGGCGTCCAGAACAACCCCTACGCGATCCTGGAGGTCCACCGGATCCTCCTCGAACACGTCGGCCTCGCCCCCTAGGCCGGGGCGACCGCCGTCCGCCCCGGGGAGTGAGCTGATCGGTCCCGGCTCGGAGTTGGACGCTCGGGCCCGAGCGGGTTAAGATGCGGCCTCGCGTCCCCCTTCATCGCCCCGGGAGCCGAGCCGACGATGACCGAGACCCTGGCCGACCGACTGGCGGCGTTCGCCCTGGCGACGCGGTTCGAAGACCTGCCCGGGGCCGTGGTCGTCGAGGCCAGGCGCAGGCTCCTCGACGCCTTCGGCTGCGCGGCGGGGGCCCTGGGCGAGCCGGCGCCGGGGATCGCGCGGCGGGTCGCGTCTACGAACCGGTCGGAGCCCGGGGCGGCCCTGTTCGGCGGCGGGCGGTCGACCCCGGACTGGGCCGCGTTCTCCAACGGGGTCCACATCCGCTACCTCGACTGCAACGACACGTACCTGTCGCTCGAGCCGGCGCACCCCAGCGACAACTGGGCCGCCGTGATGGCCGTGGGCGAGCACGTCGGGGCCTCGGGCCGGGACTGGATCGCCGCGGCGGCCATCGCCTACGAGGTCCAGTGCCGGCTCTGCGACGCCGCCAGCATCCGGGCCAGGGGCTGGGACCACGTCACCTACGGGGCGCTCTCGACCGCCCTCGCGTCGAGCCGGCTGCTCGGCCTCGACCATCCGAGCACGGTGCATGCCCTGGGGATCGCCGGCACGACCTCCGCCGCGCTCCGGCTGACCCGGGCCGGCGAGCTGTCGATGTGGAAGGGGTGCGCCTTCGCCCACGCCGCCCGCAACGGCGTCTTCGCCGCCCTGCTGGCCCGCGAGGGGATGACCGGGCCGTCGCCGCTGTTCGAGGGCGACATGGGCTTCTGGCGGCAGGTCTCCGGGCCGTTCGAGGTCGCCCAGCTCGGCGGGGTGGACGCCGACGACTGGATGCTGCCGAAGACCTCGATCAAGTTCGTCCCGGCCGAGTACCACAGCCAGTCCGCCATCGCCGCCGCGTTCGAGCTCCGGCCCAAGGTCGGCGACCCCGAGCGAATCCGCTCGATCGAGATCGCCACGTTCCGCGTCGCCGTCGAGATCATCGGCCAGGACCCCGAGAAGTGGCGGCCCAAGACCCGAGAGACCGCCGACCACTCGCTGCCCTATTGCACGGCCGTCGCCCTCGTCGACGGCGAGATCTCCGCCCGCCAGTTCCACGACGACCGCCTGGCCGACCCGGCGCTGCTCGACCTGGTCTCGCGGACGACGGTGGTCGAGGACCCCGCCTTGACCGCCGGCTACCCCAACGGCATCCCCAACCGGATCAAGGTGACGCTCGACGACGGCTCGACCCTGGTCTCCGAGGTGTCGTTCCCGCCCGGGCACGACAAGAATCCGCTGACCGACGCCCAGCTCGCCGCCAAGTTCCACGCCCTGGCCGACCCGGCGATCGGCCGCGAGCGGGCCGAGGCGATCCACGCCCGCCTCTCCGGCCTCGAAGCCGACCCCAGGCCGCACGACGTCGTCGCCCTCCTAGTCCGACCTTCTTGATCGCGCGTGCCCGAGGGTCGGGGGTGGCAGGGGTCTGCGGTACCCCGCAACCCCGGCCCCACGCGGGCGGTGAAGGCCACAGACCGGGGTTGCGGGGTACCGCAGACCCCTGCCACCCCGGGTCGGCGCCTGGGTTCCGCAGTCACGCCCTCTTGGTCCGTCGGGCCGGCGGTTGCGGTTGACCGATCGCCCGAAGTGGGTTACTCATTCGCCTCCCCTCGGGCCTCGAACCGGCCCAGGCCGCGCCCCCGAGGGGTCCGGAACGGAGAAGGATATCCGCATGGCTTCGACGAATCCGGTCCAGGCCGACCGCGACCGCGATGGGACCGTCGTCCACGTCGACGCCGGCCCGTTCTCCTATTCCAGGCTGACCGGCCTGTCCCGCTACACCGCGCAACTGACCCTGGCCCTGGCCTCTCGGGTGCCGATCCGGTTCTTCTCCGAAGGGTCCGAGCTGCTGGCCCCGGCCGACCTCGACTGGTCGCGCGACCAGGACCTCGCCCGCTGGTCGCGGCGGATCTGGCGAGCGAAGCGGAAGCCGCTGGGCGAGCCCGAGGCCGGGGCCCTCGGCCTGTACTGCACGCTCCGCCCGCCTGGCCGGACGTTCCCGTTCGAGGCGAGCGTCCTCCACGACTTCAGCCCGTATACCGTGCCGGCGACCCACCTCGAATCGACCCGGAAGATGTTCGGCGGGTTCTTCGCCAAGACCCTGCTCGCCTCCGACATCGCCGTCGCGGTGTCGCACTCGACCAAGGCCGACGCCGCCTGGCTCTCCCCCTACGACCCCGACCGGATCATCGTCGCCCACTCCGGCCCGAGCCTCTGCGTCGACCGCCACCTCCACCCGAAGGCCATGGCCCGCAGGCCGAATGTGGGCCTGGTCGTCTCGACCCTGGAGCCGAGGAAGAACGCCCGGTTCCTGATGGACTGGTTCCGCGCCTCCCCCGCCCTGCCCCGCGACTCGGAGCTCTGGTGGGTCGGCCCGCTGGGGTGGATGACCTCGCGCCGGGAGCTGCGGCGGCTCGGGGCCTCGGCCGACGGCCGGCGGATCCGATTCCTCGGGGTGGTCTCCGACCGGGCGCTCTGCCGGCTCTACCGCACCGCCGGATGGTCGATCTACCCCTCGCTCTACGAGGGCTTCGGCTTCCCCGTGCTCGACTCGCTCCGCCACGGCACCCCGGTGCTGGCCTCGGGCAACAGCTCGATCCGCGAGTTCGACTCGCCGGGCCTGCACCTCTTCGACCCCCGCGACCCGAGCACGGTGGACGACGCCTGGCGGGCGATGCGGGCCGCCGGGCCGATCGAGATCCCCCGGGGGCCGCTCGACCGGCTCTACTCCTGGGACAACGTGGCCCGGGTGCTCCTCGAAAGTTGCGCCCGAGCGGCCGAGACCGGCCGGGCGTTGGCCTCGGCCTCGACCGCCGCGGCCTGAGCCGGCCGGCGAAACAAAAGGGCCGGGCCCGACGGCGATCGTCGGGCCCGGCCCCACCCGCGAATCATCCACATTCGCGGATCAGTTACGGATGCCGGGGCTCCGGTAGATCCCCTTGTTGTAAGTGACCCGGGTGTTGTAGGTGTTCGATGTCATCATGGATGCGATCACCTGCTCATCCGAGTATCCTTGCCCGATCAGCCCTTGATAGAAGGCGATCTGGTTGGGGTCGGGGTTGATCGGCTGGCCCGCCGCGGTGGGCGGGAGGTTGCCCGAGCGGAGCACGCCGAGGGCCTGGTTGGGCAGGTACTGTTGCAGCTCCGAGACCGTCAGGGAGCTGAAGTAGAGCGAGCTGCCGTAGATGATCGCCTGGGCCACGCCCACCCGGGGCATGCCGGCGTTGATCCTGGACACCCAGCCCGCCTGGCCGGACGCATCGACGCCGATCCCGGCGACGTCGCGGTACACGGCCGTCACGTAGGAGGCGGCGGTCCCGCCGTTCCTGGCGTAATACTCCGGGCTGCCGACGATGGCCAGGACCACGGCCTCGCGGTTGGCGTAGCCCTGGAAGGCGGCGATGGCGCCCGCGTCGGCCGGCCGGCCCAGCAGCGCCTGGAACTCCTGGTTGATGTAGACGCCCCGGCCCTCGGCGCTGTTGAGGACGGTCGTGGCGATCTGGAAGTTGTTGATGGAGTTGGTGTCGAGCTGGCCGAGCCAGGAGGCGACATCGGCGGACGAGGCGTTCCGCTTGAGGGCGTCGCGGTACACGTCGCGGACGAAGCCGGCCTCGAAGTTGTTGGCCGCGTAGTTGCCGGCCGAGGCGATGATGTTGGCGTCCATCACCTCCTCGCGGGCCCCGCGGTGGCTGTCGTAGATGTAGGCGGCGATGGCGTCGGGCGGGGTGTTCTGGACCTGCCCGGGCCCTTCGGCCAGGCCGAAGTAGGAATAGAACTGGTCGTTGAGCGCCTCGGTGCCGTTGACCATCTGGCCGGCGATGGCGCCCGGCGAGAGGTTCCGCGAGACCCAGCCGTTGATCTCGGACTGCGACGGGGTCCGCCCCAGGATCGCCTGGTAGAGCAGGGTGACCTCCCGAGACGGGCTGTTGCCGGCCCGGGTGGCGAACTCGGAGCTGGAGGCGAGGTTGATCTCCAACTGTCGATAAGTGTTGCTCGCCAGGAAGTTGGTGTACGAGGCGAGGCCGAAGGGGTCGGCGGCCCGGCCGAGGAACTTCTGATAGAGCCGCTGGACCTCGGCCTGGCGGACCGGTGGGCTGCTCTCGACGACTAGGGCCACGCCGAGCAGGTTGAGGGTGTTGTTGTTCAGCTCGGAGATCATCTGGTTGTAGAACGGGGCGATCGGCCCGGTATTCGGGACGTAGCCGAGTCCCGCATAAAAGACGGCGTTGACGTAGTTGGTGTCGAAGCTGGTCGAGCGCTCGACGGGCACGCCCGCGGCGTCGCGACGCTGGAGCGGCCAGGGGGGGGCCAGGTTGCTCGGGGCCAGCGAGAGCATGGTCACGTAGTCGGGCCGGTTCAAGGGCTGGGCGGCGGTGCCCGGGTTGTACGAGACGACGGCCAGGGTCAGGCCGCCGCGCCCGCCGGGATACGCCCCGAAGTTGCCGACCGCCGCGGCGGCGTCGACCCCCTCCGGCGTGTTGCCGGGGGCGACGACCTGGGTCTGGAAGAGGACCGTCTCCTGGCCGTAAGGGTTGAAGGCGACGACGTAGGGGCCGGCCGAGGCGACGATGTCGGCCTCGCCGTTGCCGAAGACGTCGGCGACGATCGGCGAGGCGAAGTCGTCGGGGATCGACCCCTGCACCGACGCCGGGGCGATCGCCTTGCCCCCGCCCCAGCCGGGCAGGTCCTGGCCGTTGGGGCCGACGACGTGGACGTAGCCGGCCCGGTCGATCGCGACGACGTCGAGCTGGCCGGTCCTCTGGATGTCGGCCACGGCGATCGAGCCGAGGACCTGATGGGCCGTGGCGTCGTTGCTGGTCGTGTGGTAGGGCCAGCCCGGCAGGACGTTGCCGTAGGGGTCGAGGGCGTAGATGTTATTGCCCGCCGCCCGCGAGCCGGCCAGGCCGGCGGCGTCGAAGTTCAGGCCGGTGCCGATGATGATGTCGAGGTAGCCGTTGTTGTTCAGGTCGGCCAGGGTCGGCGACGACCAGGTCACCTCGCCGGGGATGAAGTGCCGCCACTTCAGGGCCCCGGTGTTGCTCAGGACGTTGACCCAGCCGCCGGTCTGGAAGAAGCCGTTGGCGCTGCTGTCGCCGCCGACGACGACCGAGGGGGTCCCGCTCCGGTCGATGTCGCCGATCGCCACGCCGGAGATGATCGTGTCGTCGTTGGTCCACTGCCAGAGCTGCGAGCCGTCGAGCCGGAACGCGGTGACGTTGTGGCTGAAGGAGCTGACCACGATGTCGGGCGAGCCGTTGCCTTCGAGCTGCCCGGTGGCGATCGGCCCGTACGCGCCGCTGTAGCCGGTGACGTTGACGCCGGTGCTCTTGCCGCTGGTCCAGCCCGGCAGGAGCTGGCCGGTCTGGAGGTCCCAGCCGAAGACCCGGCCATCTTCCAGCGACGGGTTGTTGGTCGTCTCGTCGCGGCCCACGGCGGCGAAGAGGTCCTTCCGGCCGGTCGCGGGGTCGGTGACGACGACCGGCGTGGCCTTGATGTCGGCCAGGCCGCCGGGCACCCGGTAGGTCACCTCGCGGGAGGCCGAGCCGTCGGCGTTCTCCTTGTAGGCGACCAGCTCGGTGCCCGAGGCGACGGCGATGAAGTCGGCGGTCCCGCGGTTGGAGATGTCGACGAACAGGGGGGACGAACGGTAGACCGTCGGCGTCCAGTTCCCGTCGACGGGCAGTTGGAAGGCGGTCTGAGGCAAGGGGGCCGTCATGCAGAGACGCGGCTCCAATGACTCGAACGCGGGGCGTCGCTTCGCCATTGCGATCCTCGGATGCTGTTGGATATGTCAGGAGAGGGGCATTCGAGGGGCGAGAAGCCGGGTTGCCCTGGCCCCGGTCGCCCGAGTGCGCACCACGACGACCCCGCGCCTGGGCGGTCGGGCGGGGCGGGCAATGCGGCATCGGCCTGGGCGAGCTTGTCGGGACTTGAATATATCGGGGCCCGCCCGGGCCCAGCAACATCGGCTCCCGATCGTGAATGGCACGCAACAGACAACCTGAGCCTAGGACATGGGCGGTCGGTTGGGGGGCAGGTCGATCCGGCTTGACCGGTTTTCCGGGTTCGCGTAGCCTCCGGGCGACACCGGAAGGGGCACGAGGCCGATCCGTTTCAGGGAGGATAAGGGATGAGCGCCACGGCGACTTTGCAGGACGAGCTGGCCAGGATCAACTGGTTCCATCGGATCGACCTGGGACAGGGGGTCGTCACCCCCGGCTTCGACGACACGCCGACCAAGCTCGCCCAGGTCCGCCTGCCGGCCGACCTCAGCGGCAAGACCGTGCTCGACATCGGCGCCTGGGACGGCTTCTTCTCCTTCGAGGCCGAGCGCCGCGGTGCCCGCCGGGTCGTCGCCCTGGACGGCGGGGTCTGGAAGGTCGGCGAGATCGGCAAGGCGGGCTTCGACTTCGCCCGCAACGTCCTCCACTCGAAGGTCGAGGACGTCGAGATGGAGGTCTCGGAGATCTCGATCGAGAAGCTCGGCCAGTTCGACCTGGTCCTCTTCCTCGGCGTGCTCTACCACCTGCCCGACCCGGTCTCCTCGTTCCTCAAGGTCGCCTCGGTGGCCGCCCACGACATCATCGTCGAGACCCACGTCGACCTCGTCGAGCACAAGGAACCGGCCATCGCCTTCTACCCCTTCGACGAGTGCGCCAAGGACCCCTCGAACTGGTGCGGCCCGAACCAGGCGGCGGTCGAGGGGATGCTCAAGCTCTCCGGCTTCAAGACGATCAAGTCCTACCCGATGACCCCGGTCGTCTACCCGACCGTCGGCCGCAAGCCCGGCCAGTACGGCCGGATGGTCTTCCACGCCTCGCGCTGAGCCGGCCGTCGATCGATCGATCGGACGGGACGCCGAGGGCCGATCCGAGCCGGGATCGGCCCCGCTCGTTTCGAACGCGGGGGATCAGCCGGCCCGGCGGGGGCTGGCCAGGCGGCCGACGGCGGAGCGGAGCTTCCGGGCGATCCTCGGGGCGTCGTGGCGGATCGAGTCGATCAGGCTCGGCTTCCGCTCCAGGTCGAGGGCCATCCCCCGGATCAGCCTGAGGTATTCGAAAGGGATGAAGTTGTCGAGGACGTTGGCCGTGGCCGAGAAGGCGGGCATGAGGCCGGCGTCCTCGGCCCGGACGTAGAACCGGTTCAGGCCGTCGAAGGCGGCGAGCTTGTAGTCGAGGCCGTCGATCAGCGGCTCCCAGGTCTCGGGCCAGGAGTTCTCGATCAGGAGGACCCGGGGGCGCCAGCGGCCGAAGTCGGCCCCGAGCAGGACCTGCCGCTCGTACCCCTCGGCGTCGACCTTGAGGAAGTCGATCGTCCGGTCGCCGACGTGCCGCTCGCAGACCTCGGCCAGGGTCACGACGGCGATCGGCCGCTCGACCATCGCGACGCCCTGGCCCCGGTAATGCTCGGCCAGGTCGTCGCGGAAGGTCGACCAGCCGTGGTAGACGGTCGACTCGTGGAAGGTCAGGGTCCCCTCGGAGTCGGAGACGCCGACGTTGAGGTTGACGTCGCGCGGGCGGTCGGCCTTGAGGACCTCGAAGACGACCGGCGAGGGCTCGACGTTGATCCCGGACCAGCCGCGGTCGGAGAACAGCTTGGTCACCGAGTGGAAGACCGGGTGGTTGGCCCCGACGTCGAGGAAGAGCCCGTCGGCCCCGGGGAAGGCGCGGGCGAGGAGGATGTCCTCGTGGTTCTGGGCGTAGGAGATCGTCTTGCCGAAGACGTCCTCGAGCCGCAGCCAGTGCATCGTCAGCGATTCATCCATCCTCGGCGATCCCCTTTGTGGAGTCGAGGCCCCGTCGGCCCTTCGGTCGCGCCCCGGGCCGCCCTCAGCGCCTGAGCTTCGCGGTGCTCTGCATGAAGGCGTTGGACCGGTTCGAGTCCTCGACGGCGATCTGGGTCGCGTCGAGCTTGAACTCGGGCATCCGCACCCAGCGGACGTCGACCCCCTCGCCCCGGAATGACTTCTGGAGGTAGTCGCCCAGGGCCATCGTGATCGCGGTCGCCCCCTCGACGTTGAGGTGCATCGCGTCGGTGAAGGCCGGCGGCTGGTAGTTCGAGTGCCGCCAGTCGAGGATATAGAGGTTGGCATGCTTCTCCTGGAGCTGGCGGAGCCAGGCGAAGTAATACTGATCCATGCCGTACTTCTCGTACTTCTCCTGGAGGCCAGGCACGACCGGCATCAGGGCGCAGTAGACGGGGATCTTGTAGCGGGCGGCGAGGGCGAGGAACTTCCGGGCGTAGGCGTCGTTGACCGGGTCGGCCGCCCAGGGGGTCGGGGTCGGGTTGGCCCAGCGCGAGGGGTCGTGCGTGGGGTCGCCGATCCCCTTGGTCATGGCCAGGGCCCCCCGGTTCATCCCCTTGTTCCGGGCGGCCATCTGGAGCCAGGAGGCCATCAAGGGGGTCTCGCCCTTGAGGGCGGCCTTGATGTTGTCGCGGATCTCGTACCGTTCGAGGTAGGACGGCAGGACCCGGCCCAGGCCCATCGAGGCGAACGCCCCGGCGTCGCCGGCGGTCCAGGCCATCTCCAGGCATTCGCCCAGGGTGGCCAGCTCGGCCCACATCCGCTTGTTGTGCTCCAGGCCGTCGCGGAGCAGGTGGGGCTCGAAGTCGACCACGATCGCCGCCGGCAGGACCCCGGCGTCGAGCGTCTTCTTGAGCAGGAAGTACGACGACGGGGCCTGCCCGCCCTGGACCGCCAGGCACTGCGAGGGCTGCGAGAGCTTGGCCTCCAGGACCAGCGGGGAGACGCCGAACTTGACCTGGCTGTCGCCGAAGAAGAGGATGCCGCCGAGCGGCAGCTCCCCCCTGGCGATCCGGGCCGACGTCCTCCAGTCCTCGGCCTCGAGCCTGGAGAACTTGAGGTCGTTGGAGGCGATGAAGGCCTCGCAGGCCGCGACGAGGGCGACCATGCCCAGGAACCCCCGAGGGACCCGTCGCAGGGCTTCGCTGAAGGAAAGGCTCATCCGTGAGTCTCCCGCCGGTCCGTCCCGGCCGATGGTATTCGAGGAGTTCACCGTCGCCCCGGCGGCGATCCGGTCGCCTGCAAGGCCAGCGCCGATTGATAAACGTCTTCGATCGACAGGTCGACCCGGTCGACTCGACCGCGATCCAGCGCCACCCACCGATCCGCCGCGACCGGGCCCCGGATCGCCTCGCCCAGCAGGGCGCTCAGGGCCAGGGCCCCCCGACGGTTGAGGTGGATGCCGTCGCTGAACTCGTTCGCGCCGAAGCCCGACCGGCGCGCGTCGATCACGGCGACCGCGCCCGGGTGCCGGCCCTGGACCTCGCGGACGAACCGGGCGGCCTCGGCGTCGTAGCCGCTGGCGAGGACCTCGGCCTCGATCGCCGGGTGGTTCGGCGGCAGGAGCCAGGCCACCGGGATCGACCGGGAATGGGCCAGGTCGAGGAACCGGTCGAGGTACGCGACGTTCACCGGGTGGGGAGCCCAGCGGCGGTAGAGCGTGCCGACCCAGTGGTCGACGTCGATCGCCGCCGGCGAGCCGTCGCCCATGAGCTGGGCCCCGTCGTTGAGCTTCCAGTTCCGGCGATGGGCCAGGTTCTGCCAGCGCCTCGTCCGCTCCTCGCCGCCGAGGGCCGCTAGCAAGCTGGCGCGGAGGGCATGCCGCTCCTTGAACGTGGGCAGGGCCTTGGCCAGCATCGTCCGGGCGAAGAACGAGGCGTCGCCGGTCGCCCGGGCCAGGTCGAGGCATTCGAGGGGGGAGAGCAGCTCGGGCCAGAGCTCGGCGTTCTCCTCGGGCCCGTGCTTGAGCATGTGCGGGGTCAGGTCGAGGACGATCAGGGCGGGCCTGGCCCCGGCGTCGAGGGCCCGCCGGAGCATGAAATAGCTGGAGGTGGCCTGGCCGGTGTGGAGGGCGAAGTTGTACGCGGATCGGCCCGAGCGGTCGCGGAGGGCCCGGGGGATCACGCCGAACTTGAGCAGGCTGTCGCCGAAGAGGAGGACGTCGCGACCGCTCGCCTTCTCCCCCTTCTCCGCCGCCCGGCCCGTGATCCGCCAGTCCCAGTGCCAGGGGGCGGTGAAGTCGAGGTCGTGCGTGCCGAGCCTCGACTCGACCAGGGCCACCAGGGCGAGCATCCCCAGCAGCCCCCAGGGCCACCCCCGGCGCGGGCCCGGCCTGGGGCCCGGGCTCGCCATCCGATCGAGTCCGTCCGCCATCGACGCGACCCTCTCAGAACTGGAAGTAGATGAACTGGCTGCCACCGAACTCGCCGCCGATCACGAAGGCGTAGAAGCAGGCGGTGTAGAACAGGCTCCGGACGTACCAGGGGGTCCGGGCGATGATGTCGAGGTCCTTGGTCATGTACTGGGCGAACTGGTAGATCACCAGCGGGAGGATGCAGAGCGCCACCGGCAGGATGTAGGCCGAGGCCGGGATCGCCGGCCGCATCCAGATCGCTTCGAGCATGCCGAGGAGCTGCTCCATCGAGCCGGCCCGGAAGATCAGCCAGCCGACGCAGATCATGTGGAACGTGACGAAGACCCGGACCGCCCGCCAGCACGCCTGGTCGATCGGGGCCGTCGGGTTGATCCTCGCCAGCAACGGCCTGGCCAGCCGGTGGCCGACCAGGATCGCCCCTTGATACGTGCCCCAGATGATGAAGGTCCAGGCCGCCCCGTGCCAGAGGCCACCGATGATCATGGTCATCATCAGGTTCCGGTACAGCTTGATCGTGCCGCCCCGGTTGCCGCCCAGGGGGATGTACAGGTAGTCGCGGAGCCACTTCGAGAGGCTGATGTGCCAGCGGTCCCAGAACTCCTGCGGGTTGGCCGCGAAGTAGGGCAGGTTGAAGTTCAGGCTCAGCTCGATCCCCAGGCACTTGGCGATCCCCCGGGCGGCGTCGGTGTAGCCGGAGAAGTCGCAGTAGATCTGGAAGGCGAAGGCGTAGATCGCCAGGAGGGCCAGGCCGCCGTCGATCGTCTGCCAGCGGCCGAAGAGGTCGTTCACGATCGGCGCCAGGTTGTCGGCGACGACGACCTTCTTGGTCAGGCCCCAGAAGATCAGGTAGCACCCCTGATAGATCTGGTCGATGTTGAACCGGCGGGGCGACTGGATCTGCGGCAGGAGCGTCGTCGGCCGCATGATCGGCCCGGCCACGAGGTGCGGGAAGAACGAGACGAACGTCGCGAACTCCAGCAGGTTCTTGGTGGGCTTGATGTGCTTGCGGTAGACGTCGATGACGTAGCTCATCGACTGGAAGGTGTAGAACGAGATCCCGATCGGCAGGATCACCTCGATCTGCGAGAGCGGGATGTTGATCCCCGCCCGGTCCAGGGCGACCTTGAGCGAGGCCGAGAAGAAGTTCCAGTACTTGAAGTAGCCGAGCATCCCCAGGTTCAGGGCCATGCTCAGGAGCACGAACAGCTTCCGCCGGCGGGGGGCCTCGATCTTGTCGACGGCCAGGCCGCAGGCGTAGTCCATCACCGTCGAGAGGATCAGCAGGGCCAGGAACTTCGGCTCCCAGCAGGCGTAGAAGTAGTAGCCGGCCAGGAGCAGAAGGAGGTTCTGCGCCTTGTGATGGCGGCGGAGGGCCCAGTACGTCGGGAACAAGATCGCGAAGAAATACGCGAACTGGAACGTGTTGAAAAGCATGCCCCGCCCTCTTCCTTGAGAACGCCCGAGACCCTTCGACGCGGGCCGCCGAACCTGGACCCGAAGGCCGCCCGCAGGCAGTCCCGCCCTTTTATCGGCCGGACCGGGGCGATCGGTCCAACACGCCCCGGTTTTCTTCGGACATCGTGACCTTCAGGCCGCCCGAGACGACGCCGGCTCGTCGATCCCCCGCGCCCGACGGTGGGCGGCGAGCAGCCCTTCGGCCACGTTGTCCCAGGAGTAGAGCCGGTCGAGCGGCCCCCGGGGGATCTCGATCGGCCCGGCGGCCCGCATCGCCCGCCAGGCGTCGTCCACCGTGCTCGGGTCGCGGGGGTCGAAGAGG
>JAABUQ010008836.1_pt1 | contig 13937 bp, 10 predicted proteins | sample 5560001 | NCBI WGS metagenome assembly JAABUQ01 (sample SAMN10711888, study PRJNA513371) | rock metagenome | isolation source: Antarctica rocks | place: Antarctica: Victoria Land, Finger Mt nord | collected 2015-12-18
TGGCCAAAGTCTAGCTTAGAGCCTGTGTGTAAAGTAGTTTCAGAAGCGGTAGACTGGAGGATATGAACAGACAAGCGTATCCGTCCGACCTGAGCGCGGCGCACTGGGCACGCATCGCGCCGCTGATTCCGCCCGCGAAAGCGGGCGGGCGTCCGCGCATCGTGAACATCCGCGAGATCGTTAACGCCATCTTCTACCTCAACAAGACAGGCTGCCAGTGGCGGTCCTTGCCGCACGACCTGCCGCACTGGAGCACGGTGCATACCTATTATCGCCACTGGCGGCTCACCGGCGTGTGGGACCGCATCCACGACGCGCTCCGGGCTCAGGTGCGCACGAAGGAGGGGCGCGAGGAGAGCCCGAGCGCCGCGATCATGGACAGCCAGACCGTCAAGACGACGGAAAAAGGGGGGTCCGCGGCTTCGACGGCGGCAAGCTAATCACCAGGCGCAAGCGCCAGATCGTGGTCGACACGCTCGGGCTGCTGCTGGCGGTGGTAGTGCATGCGGCCAACATCCAGGATGGGGCCGGAGCCAAGCTCGTCTTGGCGCGGATGCAGGGGCGCTTCCCCCGCCTGCGCACAATCTGGGCCGACGGTGCGTACCGCGGAGGTTTGATCGCCTGGACCCACGAACTCTTGGGCTGCGTCCTGGAAATCGTCAAGCGCAGCGACGACCAGAAGGGCTTCGTGGTGCTGCCCAAGCGGTGGATCGTGGAGCGCACCTTCGGCTGGTTCGGGCGGTATCGTCGCTTGAGCAAGGACTATGAGGAACAGCCGCCCAGCAGCGAAGCCATGATCCGCATCACCATGATTCAGGTCATGCTCAAGCGGTTGGACCCGGCCGCGTGACCTTTACACACAGGCCCTTAGCGGAGTTAGCGTGCGATCACGTCACGGACGCTACGGCCGTGTAGGATACTCGACTCACTGTGAGCCCAACGCGGTCCAAGGGTCACCGATGTCGATGCGACCCCAACGCGGCCCAGAGGTAGCCTGTCGGGCGGCTGAAAGCCAGCGCTCCCAGGAACGTACCAACGCCTACTTAGTCGCGGTCCTCGCACAGGTCGAGCGCCAGGTAGGCTGCGGCGGCGATGTCGTCGACGCCGATGCCCGTGGCGTTGTAGAGGTCGCTCAGCGCGCCGGACTGCCCGAACCCATCGACCCCCAGCGGGACGGTCGGCGCGCCGTAGACGCTGCCCAGGAAGGCCAGGCTGTGGGCCGAGGCATCGTGCACGGTGACGATAGGCGCGTGGCGCTCCTGGCGCGGCAGCAAGGCGCGTAGCTGGCCCAGACCGTCCGTCGCGCCAGGAGCGCGGCGACGGCGGAGACGGTCCTCGCGCAGGGCATTGAACAGCGCGCGCGGGCTGGTCAGGTGCAGCACGTTGGCGGCGACACCTTCGCCGGCCAGCCGGTGCGTCGCCTCGACCGCCTCGGGCGCCATCGCCCCGGTCACGGCGAGCTGGACTGTCGGGGCAGCCGCCGATGGGGACGCACTCGACGCCTCCGCGACGAGGTCGCGGCCTTCGACCAGGCGGTAGCCCCCGGCCAGGGCCTGGCGGCGGAGCTCGTCCTCGCCCAGCCGCGACAGCGCGTTGCCCATCAGCCCCTGGTCGATGCGCTTGGTGGAGAGGCGCAGGTAGGTCGAGCGTCCGTGCTCGCGGTCGCAGCACGCGCGCAGGGCGTGCAGCAGGATCCACTCCGTCTCCCGGGCGAAGGCCGGCTCATAGTAGGCCAGCTCGGGCAACTCGATGCCCAGCGAGGCCGTGACGGTGGACTGGTGGGCGCCGCCCTCGGGGCTCAGGCTGACCCCGGCCGGCGTGCCGGCGAAGACCATGCGCGCGCCGCTGTAGAGCCCGTAGATCAGCGCGTCCAGCCCGCGGCACACGAATGGGTCGTAGACCGTCCCGATGGGGAAAAGCAACTGGCCCGACAGCTCGTAGCTAAGGCCGAGCTGGCCCAGCAGCATGAACAGGTTCATCTCCGAGATGCCCAGCTCGACGTGCTGTCCTCCTGGTCCCGGCTGCCAGCGTAGCGCCCGCTGCGCCTCGCCCTGGTAGTCAGGACGCTGGTCCGGCGCGAACACGCCGACGCGGCCCACCCAGTTCGACAGGTGGGTGGAGATGGCCACGTCCGGCGCCGCCGTGACCACGCGCGGACCGACCTCCGGCAGATCGGCCAGCCGCGGCAGCACCCGGCCCAGCGCCTCCTGCGTAGACAGCTTTGCCGGGTACGGCAGCCCCAGCCGCTCAGGAATGGCCCCGGCCGCGACCAGCGGCCCACGCTCGTCCTGGCCCTGGCGCAGCCGCTCCGCCGACTCCCGGCAGCAGCGCCCCTCGGGCGACGCGGGGCTGAAGGCATCCCACTCGGCGCCCGGCGCGACGCCGAGGTCCTGTTGCAGCGTCGCCATCTGCTCGCCGCTGAGCAGCATGGAGTGGTTGAGGGTATCGCCGGCGAAGGGCAGTCCCCAGCCCTTGACGGTGTAGGCGAAGACGACCGCCGGCGCCCCCGCCGCCGGCGCGTCGTTCCCATCCTGCTCCTGCTCCTGCCCCTGCCCCTGCCCGTTCACGGACACATCGGCCGCGGCGAAGACGCGCAACAGTTCGCCGAGGTCGTGGCCGCCGAGGTTGGCCAGCAGCTCGTGCAGGGCCTCGTCGGGCGTATCGGCCAGCGCGCGCTCCAACTCGGGGTCGGGCGCGCGGTCGGGGCCCTCGGCGTGGACCAGGCGCTCGCGCAGGTCGGCGCCCCGGCGGCGCAGCAGGCTTTGGTACTCCTCGTTGGTCATCCGGTCGATGCGCTGCCGGAGTGCGTCTCCACCGGGCCGGGCGAAGGCCGCCTGCAGCCGGCGGCCATACTTGGCCTCATGAACGCGCCAGCCAGCCGCCCCGAACAGGGCTTTGAGCTGGGCGGCGCGGATGCCGGGGACCACGCGGTCGAGGCTCTGGCGGTTGAGGTCGACGATCAGCAGCACGTTGCCGAGGCCTTGCAGCACCTCGTCGGCCACGGCCTCCCAAACGTTGCCCTCGTCCAGTTCGGCGTCTCCGACCACGGCGACGAAGCGCCGCGAGGTGACGCGGCCAACGTGGGCGCGGGCGTAGCGTTGCGCCGCCGCGGCGAAGGCGGGCGCCACCGCGCCAAGGCCGACCGAGCCGGTACTGAAGTCCACGGGACCATGGTCCTTGGTGCGGCTGGGATAGGCTTGCAGGCCGCCGAACTCCCGCAGGGTGGTCAAGTAGCGGCGATCGAGGCGGCCGAGCAGATACTGCACGGCGTGGTAGGCCGGGGAGGCGTGCGGCTTGATGCTGACGCGGTCTCCGCCCTCAAGGTAACGGAAGTAGAGGGCGGTCAGGATGGAGACCATCGAGGCCGACGATGCCTGGTGTCCGCCCGCCTTAAGGTCGTCGGGGTTGGGGCGCACGTGATTGGCGTGGTGCACGATCAGGGTCGAGAGCCACAGCACGCGGCGCTGGATGGCGTCGAGCACCACCAGATCCGCGGGTTCCGGGACCGGTCGGCCCGACCGTGTCATCTCTGGCCGTGTCGTCGCTGGCGTCTGGGAGTCCTGGGAGGCCTGGGTGAAGCTCGTATCTACTGTTGTCTGTGGCTGATCCCCTGTCGTCGTCATCGTCGACTATCCTCCAAGCCTCATCATGACCGCTATATGCCCGCGCGGCGGCGGCGTCGCGCGCAAACTCCGCTGTACAAGAGCCGTGCCGCCCCTCGCGTTTTCACTCTGCACACAGCATACTTGACAATCGGTACAATGCAGAGGTGCGTGTACTGATGGTCTCCAAGGCCCTGGTGGTTGGGGCGTACCAGCGCAAGGCCGAAGAACTGGCGCGGCTGCCGGACGTGGAGTTGACGCTGGCCGTGCCGCCGTACTGGCGCGAGGGACTGCATCGCCAGACCCTGGAGCGCGCCCACACCTCGGGGTACAGCCTCGTGGTGCTGCCCATGGCGCTCAACGGGCACTACCACGTGCACTTCTACCATCGTCTGGCCGCGCTGATCGACATCGTGGCGCCCGACGTGCTGCACATGGACGAAGAGCCATACAACCTGGCCACCTTCCAGGGCATCCGCCTGGCCGCGGCGCGGCGCATCCCGGCGCTGTTCTACACCTGGCGCAACATCGACCACCGCTACCCGCCGCCGTTCAGCCTGATAGAGCGCTACAACGTTCGCCATGCCGTCTACGGCATCGCCGGTAATGAGGACGCCGCCGCCATCACGCGCGCCAGGGGCTATCGGGGTCCCCTGGCGATCATCCCACAGTTCGGCGTCGATCCCGACATCTTCCATCCCCGCGAGCCGCGCGACGGCCATGAGAACGCACGCTTCGTGATCGGCTTCGTGGGGCGGCTGATCCCGGCCAAAGGGCTGCACGTCTTGCTGGAGGCGCTGGTCGGCGTGCAGGGCGAATGGGAGTTGCGCGTGGTCGGGACCGGCGAGGAACGCCAGCCGGCCGAGGCACTGGCCACGCGGTTGGGCCTCGCGGAGCGCGTGGTCTTCATGGGGCACCAGCCGTCGACCGCCATGCCGGACGTGGTGCGCGGGTTCGACCTGTTGGTGGGGCCATCGCTGACCGCGCCGACCTGGAAAGAGCAGTTCGGCCGCATGCTGGTCGAGGCCATGTCCTGCGGCGTGCCGGTGATCGGCTCGGACAGCGGCGAGATCCCCAACGTCATCGGCGATGCGGGTGTGGTGGTTCCGGAAGGCAACGCCCCCCTGCTACGCGACGCCATCGTGCGCCTGCGCGGCGACCCCGCGGAGCGACAGCGCCTCGCCACGCTCGGCCGCGCCCGCGTCCTGGACCTCTACACCCAGACAGCCATCGCGCACCGCTACCACGACGTCTACGCTCAGATGCAGCGTGGTGTCTAGACACCGGATACTGTTCCGCGTCGACATCGACCCGGACTCCCAAGCGTCAGGGGGTCACATAGTAGGGGAGCGTTGGACTGATGGCAATGAGCCGAAGGAAGGTAAATAGTGTCAGCAAGACGTTCGCGATGACGAGCAGGTAGAACACCCTGTTACGCTGCCGCGCAAAGCCAAAGACCGTCAATGGGTAGATCCCTCCGAAAACCCGCGCCGCCGAGGTGTAGGCGACCCAGATCGCAGGACCGGCAAAAAGGGCGGCGAGCCCGTGAGCAAGCAGCCCTCCGCTCACGATGTCATAGCGCCTCCGCACCTGTCCAAGCGCGACGACGAGCGTGGCGACGACGAGGACGACGACGGCCAGGATGCTCCCCTGGTGTACCAGAGCGTCACGTAGCGAGGCGCCACCCGCTTCGGCGATGACCGCGCCGATGCCAACGAACGGCAGTGCAAAGTTGCCCTGGGAGCCTTGAGCGCCGACGTGTCCGAAGGTTGCGGCGAGGATCACCTGCCACAAGAGGTAAGGGACGCCTGCGAGTACAAGGGCAATCGCTCCGCGCCAACGCCGTGCCAGCAGGTCCGCGATCACCAACGGCACGATAAAGAGTATGGCAACCTCACGAGTGAGCAGCGCCGCGGCAAAGGCTAGCGCCGCCCACGCGACCCTCTGCCGCATATACAGCAGTAAGCCTAGCAACGACAACGCGATCGTCAGCGGCTCGGCCAGATCCTCCTGGACGGCGATGAGCAGGCCGGGATTGACCGCGCAGGCCAAAGCCCACCACACGCTCGTCCCCTTGCCGACTAGCAAGATGACCAAGCCCGAGAGGTAAGCGACGGCCAAGACGGCGATGATGTTGACGCCCACCATCGCCAGCGGACGTAGAGCGCGCTGGCCAAGCGAGGCGGCCCACACGGCGACAGGATAGCCGATGCGCTGGTACCGGAACACGTCATGGTACACGCGCCGTTGTAGGAAAGGATCGTCCGCCGCGAAGTAGTAGGTCAAGCCATCGTAGCCATCTGTATGCCGGAAGATGATCACGTCATGGCCGATGAGGCGCCCGTAGCCGCCGATTGCGCGATCGCCCGCAACGATGAGAGCGCTCAGGTTGCCATGGTAGTGGCGGACGCTCAAGGCTACGACTCCGCCGTAGATCAGTGCCGTAACGAGGACGACCAGGAGTAGGCCATGGTGTACCCAGGGGATCGGCGCTGCGGTCGTCGCGGTCGTCGCGGTTGCCGCAGTCGTTGTGGTTGCCGCGGTCGTTGTGGTTGCCCGAGAGCGTGACGACGGTGCGCTGAGGATAGGTGTTGCTGCTCTCATGATCTCCTCATCTGGCCGTACCTGTTGTTGCCTTAGACAAGGTTCTTCTCGGCCCATTCTGACTTTACAGTTCGACGCCTGTGACAGGCTTGAACTGTAAAGCGCCCACGAACCTTGTCTTAGCCCTATAGTGCCGGGCGACATGCCCGTTTCCTATCCCCGCATATCGTACCAAATCCTCACGGTTTGCTCAGTCATGTGGGACCGCATACCTGAACCCCTTGCCAATGCCGTCCTCGCCACGCGAATGGGGCTACGCTCATTTCCACGATCGCAATCGAAGGACCTCCCCTCACGGGCGATAGGCGTAGATTTCCGCGCTACGGCCTGTGCCGGTGTCGCCACCGACGACATAGATCAGGCCGTCCGCGCTGGTGACCGTGCCCATGCAGCAGAGCGATGTGGGCAGGGGCGCGATCAGCGTCCAACTGTCCGTGCGTGGATGGTAGACCTGCGCAGTGGTCAGCCAACCATTGTTGTAGCCGCCGGTCACGTAGACCAGTCCGTTGCGACCGACGGTGGCCCCCGCGCCGCCCGTTGGCTGGATCAAGCCCGCTCCGGTGTGCCAGGTATGACCGTCGTAACGGAGCAACGTCGGATCGTTGGCGACCGCGCCGCCAATGATGTCCAGGTAGCTGCCGTCGACGACGGCAGCTGGCCCCAGCCGGGGAGCCGGCAGACCGGACGTGTCCTGCCAGCGGTTTGCCGCCGGGTTATATGCCTCGACCGTAGGCAGAATCCTGTGGCCATCGGAGCCGCCGATGGCGTAGATCAGCCCTTTGAACGGGACGACGGCAAACTGGTAGCGTGGGCTGTGCATGGGCGTGAGTCTGGCCCAGGTATTTGCGGACGGGTCGTAGACCTCGACGCGGTCATAAACGACGCCATGGTCGCAAAGGATGGTACCGCACCTCGTGCCTCCACCGAGCACGGCGATGCGACCATCGGGTAGCGTGACGGCCTGAGCCCCCTCACGCGCCGTCGGCATGTTTCTGCCGAGGCTCCACGCCTTGCCGCGCCAGTGGTAGATAAACGTCGTGGCGTACTCCCTGTAGTCGGCGGTACCACCAAACACGTAGATGTTGCCGTCGTGGCCGCGCACGACCGCTGGGCGTGACCGCGCCCCCGGCATCGTCGTGAGATCGATCCAGCGGCCCGTCATAACAGCACGGGCCGCTTGTCCTCGTCCTACAGCTGCCGTTGCGGATGCCGCTATCGGCTGTGCCGTGTGGTACGTGAGAGCCGGCGCCACGGCTGCCATGACGATGGCCACGGCCGGCAGGCCTATCCGTTGAACATGGCGCTTCACGTCTATCATGCTACGCATTCCCCCTCGCCGTCGGCGGTCCTATCATCGTTCTCCGATTAACACGGAGTCGTCTGTAACCACACGTGACTCCCACTGGTAGGGGTACGTTGGGCACCGTTGCGTGCACCATGATGCCTCTAGCACGACATGAGCGCAATCCCCTATCTGGGACGGCGGATAGTCACCGTGCGACATGGCTTCTTCGGGTCAACCAAAAGGAACGTGTCAGAAGAGTGTTACTGCCAGACTTTGGAAAGGTAGTATGCATGCCTTCTTCGTTAAATGAACAGATCTGTATTCACTGCGTCCTTCCCCTGTGCCGTGGACGATAGACGGCGAGCGTGTTGCCCTTCGACTCACCGCCGCCGACGATGTAGATACGCCCGTCGCGCGTGGTCACCATGCCCATGCAGCACCTTGGAGAGCAGCGACGGCGCGCGCTACCAGAGTGCTTGGGCCGGCGCTACACGATCAACGACTACCGACGACCCTACACCCCGGCGGAGATGGCGCGGCTGTACCCTGCTGCAGCAAACCCGGTGCAGGCCGGGTTGCATTAGCCGATGCCCGATCTATAAAATGAGAGGGTACTCGAATAGGTAGGTTGATAAGGAGTCAGCGGCCGCACATGGACATGGATACAGCCCAGGCAGCGTCGCGCGCCCGATTCTCCAGCGATCTCTTGGTGTTTGCCTTCTTTGCCTTCTTGTACCTATTCACGGCGTCCGGGCATATCGAGAGTATCGACGGCAACGTCATGTTCGCCGTGACCCAGAATATCATACGCTCCGGGAGTTTGTCCCCTCACTCCGCGTACGGCCCCATACTGTCCCTGGTGGCTATCCCCTTCTATCTCGTCGGGCTTGTGGCAACCAAGGCGCTGCACTTCTCTGGAGACTACGCCTCAAAAGCTGCCGTGTCGTTCACAAACGCGTTCGTGACGGCCCTGACATGCGTCCTCGTCGCCGCTGTCGCCCGGCGCCTGGGCGCGGGACGCCGCGCGGCTTATGTGCTCGCGCTGGTCTACGGCACATGTACCCTGGCCTGGCCCTACGCCAAGACCTTCTTCAGCGAGCCGCTGACGGCACTCTGGTTACTCCTCGCTTTCTGGGCGTTGCTGCACGTGCCCACGCGCACCCCAATCGAGGATCAGCTTCAGCTCTCCCGCGACGCCGGATTCGACGCACGGGGCCGCGCGCGCCTGTCCGCGCACCACGGCCGCCCCGTCTCCTGGATCATCGGCGCCTTCGCCGCGCTCGGCCTGGGGCTCTTGACGCGCGAGACGACGCTGATTACGCTTCCTCTCTTCGTCGCGTACCTCGTGGTCCGCACGCGCACCCGCCTCGACCGGCGGCGTCTCCTGAGCGTGGCAGGAGTGACCATCATGTTATCCCTGCTTGCGGTCGGGGCCGTAAACGTGGTCCGATTCGGCCGCATCGGCGCGACCGGTTATACGGGCCATCTGTGGACGCCAAACGTACTGCTGGGCCTCTATGGGTTGCTCATCGGGCCGTACAAAGGCCTGATCTTGTTCGTGCCCTTGACTATCATCGCCTTCTTGAGCTGGCCGAGGTTCTATCGCCGCCGAGCGCCCGAAGCACTATTATGCGGGGGCATCTTCCTGGTCTATCTTGTCGTCCACGCGGCGTACATTGATTGGCCGGGCGGCGGCAATTGGGGGCCGCGCTTCCTGGTACCCGCACTGCCGTTCCTGCTCTTGGCGCTGCCATTCGGTTGGACACGCACGCCTCGCTGGACCGCCGCCACAATCATTCTCTGCGCAGCCAGCTTTATGGTGCAACTACCCGCCATCTACGTCAGTTACGCGCGCTACTATCCCGTTGTCGGAACGTACGACGACTTGACGCTGATGGGGCTCACGACCAGGGATCCGTTGCGCTCGCCGATCATCGTGCAGTGGCGTAGCGTGCCCGTCGTCACTGCCCATGTGCGCGATAATCTGCGCGACGTGCCTGGCGCCCGCGACGACCTAGCGCAGAGGCAGAGTGGGCAACCCACGGTGACTCTGACGCCCAGCCAGGTTTTGAGCCGCTCTATCACTGTCAACGTCCCCGACTTCTGGTTCGTGTATCTGTCGCTCAACGGCCATCTATCGCGCGTCTTGCGCGTTGGCGTTGGCCTACTGGGTATCGCTGTGCTCGTTACTGCTGCTCTCATCGCACTGCTACTCCGTTCCATGGCAGCGGTAGCCCCCGCCGCTCGGCTCGCATCTGGCCACCGAGCAGGTCTCCCGTAGCTGGCGTCCACGCCACGCGAATAGGTCTACGCTCATTGAGTCCTTCCCGCGTGCCGCGGGCGATAGACGGCGAGCGTGGCGCCCCGCGACTCGCCACCGCCGACGATATAGATGTGCCCGTCGCGCGCGGTCACCATACCCATGCAGCACCGTGGCGAGGGCAGCGACGGCCCCAGGGACCACCGCTCGGCGGCGGGATCATACGTCTGGACCGTGGTCAGCCACCCGTTGTCGAACCCACCGGCGACATAGACTCGGCCGTCGGATCCGAGCGTCGCCGCGGCGTCTTCCGTACCCTGCAACAATGGCGGCGAGGGATGCCAGGCGTGTCCGTCGAAGCTGAAGAGCGTGGCGTAGGCGGCATTGGCCCCGTTCACGTCGCCCGCGGAGCCGTCCAGGCCTCCCGCGACATCGATGGTCCCGTTAGGTTCGACGGCTGCCGACGCCGCCTCCAGCGGGCGGGGTAGGGCGACGGCAGCGGCCCAGGAGTTGGACGCCGGATTGTAGGCGTCGACGCTGGCCAGGGCAGCGGCGCCGTCGGAGCCGCCGATGGCGTAGATCCGCCCGTCGCGCAGGACGGCAGCGAAGCGATAGTGGGGGTGCGTCATCGGAGCGAGTTTGGCCCAACTGTTGGACGAGGGATTGTAGACGTCCACGCGGTCGTAGACGGTGCCGGTTGTGCACAGGTTGTCCGCGCAGCCGATGCCGCCGCCAAGGACAGCGATGCGCCCATCGGGCAAGGTCACGGCCCGCGCCCCCTCGCGAGCCACCCGCATGGGAGCGCCGCGTGTCCACCTATTCGTCGCCGGGTCGTAGATATAAGTCGTGGCGAGGACTGCCGTATCGTAGCCGCCGAAGGCATAGATGCGGCCGTCCTTGCCCAAGGCGACCGCGGGGCGAGCCAATGGCTCCGGCGCGCGGGCGAGCGTCGTGTCCCAGCTGACCACGGGCGGGCGCTGGGGACCGAAGATGGCGACCTGCGTGGTACCGCCGCCGATGGCGTAGATACGTCCATCCGGCGTTGCGACCACGCCCATCAACGCGGTGGGACGCGGCAATGACGGCCCGTAGCTCCATCGTTCGGCCACAGAGTCGTAGACCTGCACCGTGCTGAGCGCGGCATTGTTGTAGCCGCCAACCATGTATACCCGGTTAGCAGGTCCGAGGACCGCGCCTCCGTCGGTGGCGCCTTGCAGCAGGGGCGGACTGGGATGCCAGATATGTCCATCAAAAGCATAAGCATTGGTGTAGGTTGGCAGATTGATGTAGCCTGGCACGTTCCCGTCGAAACCACCGACCGCGTCGATGGTTCCATCAACTTCGGTCACGGCCATGAGCGCTTCCGCCGCGTGAGGCAGCGGAGGCGCCGCCGTCCATCGGTTGGTCGACGGGTTGTAGGACTCGACGTTGGCCAGGGCCGTGGTCCCATTGGATCCTCCGATGGCGTAAACGCGACCGGCGCGCACCACGGCGGCGAAGCGGTAGCGGGGGCTGAGCATGGACGCCAGCCTGGCCCAGGCGTGCGTCGCGGGGTTATAGACATCGGCGCGGTCATAGACGGTCCCGCGATTGCACAGGCTACTGAGGGCGCAATCTGTCCCCCCGCCCAACACGGCGATGCGCCCGTCCGGCAGCGTGACCGCTTGTGCCCCTTCGCGGGCCACGGGCATGGGCGTCCCGAGGGTCCACCTGTTCGTGGCGGGGGCATAGATATAGGTGGTGGTATAGTCGTGGTTATCGCCCGTTCCCCCGCCGAAGACATAGATGCGTCCGTCCTTGCCCACCGCGACGGCCGGACGCGCGAGCGCGCGCGGCAAACGGGTCACAGAGGTGGTCCAGCCGTACACTGTACCACCGGAGGAGGGCGCGGATTGCGTATGATGAGTGCGGGAGTGCGTGCCAGCGAGGACCGGCATGGGCGCCGGGACCATGGTTGCTCGAACGAGCACGCACGCTATGGTCAGACAGACGACGACAACGGGAACCTTCACGGCTACCTCTCTTACACTGAACGACAGTAGGGATGCCCATAGTGTAGGGGCACGACAACAGGGGCCACATCCCCCGTTGGTCCCGGTTACAGTGGTCATGCGAGGCGGCATGCTGTCACCCGCTTGTCTTCGTGGTGTTGTCGCCCATCCATCTAAGAGAAGTCGAGGACCTTTATCAACGTATTGATCGGCTACGGGTATCATCCCGTCACGACCGGGACCTATATCCAGGCCGCGCTGGAGAAGCGCGCCACGACCACCTTTGTCGGAACGCCCTGGGGCGCGCGTCCCGGCTTCGCGGCCACCGGCGACATCGGCGCGATCGTCGCCGACCTACCGGAGCAGTCCGACCTCTACCTGCACGTCGATTCGGGCTCGGCGTGGTACTTCCCGCGCGGCTTGACTGCCCTGCGCTGTCCGACCGCGTGCTATCTGATCGATGTGCACATCCAGCCCAAGGCGCAACTGGCGCGGGCCATGTTCTTCGACTACGCCTTCAGCGCGCAACGCGACTTCGTGGACGTGCTGCGGCGCGCGGGCCATCCACAGGCCTATTGGCTGCCCCTGGCCTGCGATCCTTCTCTCAACCGGCGCTATGATCTGCCTAAACGCTACGACATCGGCTTCGTCGGCACGACAGGGAAAGGGTACGAGCGCCGGCGCGTGCTGCTGGAGCGCCTGGGCCGGCGCTACACGATCAACGACTACCGACGACCCTACACTCCGGCGGAGATGGCGCGGCTGTACAGCGAGTCGCGCATCGTCTTCAACTGCTCGCTGCACAATGAGGTCAACATGCGCGTCTTCGAGGGGCCGGCATCCGGCGCCGTCCTGCTGACTGACCGCATCGGTAACGGCCTATCCGAACTGGTGACCGACCGCGAGCACGTCGTGATGTACGACGATGCCCAGGTGCTGGACCTCGCCGACGAACTGCTCCGCGACGACGCGTTGTGGGAGCGCATCGCCCGGCAGGGCTACGAGCACGTTCGGACGCACCACACCTACGAGCAACGCGTCGCTACCTTGCTCGACATGATATGCTGCAACCGAGCAACTCCCCGTCTGGCCGCGCCTTTGCGTCAGGCGTCCCGTACCGAGGTCGAGCTTGCCTACGCCAACGTCTTCGCCCGCGCCGAACAACTTAGCGACGCATTTGATCAGGTATGGCACGGTCCGCGGACGCTATCTTACAAACTCGCTGCGACGAAACAGGCTTTGCTCTGCGCCAAGCGCATTCTGACGCATCTATGAATTTCTGCCATGCTGGAGGGTTAGTGGTAGCCCAATCGGGTTATTGACGTCCGGCTAAGAAGCCATCTAGCCTTAGTTAATAGCCGCTGAAACTAGTCCATTTGGAGTTAGCGATTCATGCAGACCAATCTGTGCGAGGCTCAGTTGCGCCAACTTGTTGCTCGAATCGAGTGGCTTGAGAAGCAAAACGAAAGCATGCGTCAAGAATTAGACGTCATGAAACGGCGCCAGGAGAACGAACTAGACGGACTCACATCGGCTGCGGGACAACGGATTGAAGAGGCTCCCAAGCATAGCTCAGCACAAAAATCTGCGGACAGCGGACAACATCCTAGCCGCCGTAGTATCTTGTATGCGACCATATTAGGTGCTGTGCCAACCTTCGGCTTACGAGCTATTCGACAACAGCCCGCGACACCCGCAGATGGTATTCAGGGAAACTTCAGCAGCAACGTAAAGGATGCACATGCTGTTACGGCCAGAGGCACAAACGCCGCGGATGGAGTTGTCGCTTCAAGCGATCACGCCTTCGGAGTATATGCGGAAACTATTGATAGCACCGCTGTGTTTGGCAAGAGCACAAGTGTCGCTGGTAACGGCATCGGCGTTGTGGACTTGAGCGCTACAGGCATTGGGATCGTTGCGCAGGGTGGGGCAACGAATATACCAACGCTGTCAAACTATGTCGGCAGTGGTATTTTTGCATATGCTCCCACTCGATCAGCTATCTATGCGCAAAGCGATAGTGGTAGTGGCCTTACAGCTAGTAGTACAACTGGGATCGGTGGCGTTTTTTCAGGTGAAGCAGGCGCCGTCAGGCTTGTTCCCACGACTGCGAATGCGCATCCAAAGTCGGGTCAGCAAGGCACTTTGTCCGTTGATAGGCATGGTAGGTTATGGTACTGCAAGGCCGATAGACC
>JAABUQ010008839.1_pt1 | contig 13936 bp, 14 predicted proteins | sample 5560001 | NCBI WGS metagenome assembly JAABUQ01 (sample SAMN10711888, study PRJNA513371) | rock metagenome | isolation source: Antarctica rocks | place: Antarctica: Victoria Land, Finger Mt nord | collected 2015-12-18
CGCCGTCTTGAACCCGTACAGACGTTTCTCACACAGACGACCACGGCGACCACGACCACGGCGACCACGGCGACCATGTCAACGCCCGGGTGATGCCGGACCACGGCGACCAGATCGCGTGGCGACCACGATGTCGGTGGCAAGGGCGCTACGCCTCCGCGGCAGAGCAGGTAGCGCTGGTAGGTCATCAGGTCGTGGTTGACCGCGGGCGCAACAGCACGACGACGCTGGCACTTGCTGCGGTGCCTTCGCCCTCTGGTCCGATGCCGTCGTTGGAGCGGGCCTTGACGGAGACGCGCTCGAGTTCGACGCTGAGGGCGTTGGCGAGGTTGCTGCGCATCTGTTCGACGTGCGGACGCAGACGTGTAGACCCGAGCACAACAAAGCTGTCGACGTTGGCGACCTCCATGTTCGCCGCTTGCACTGTCCTGGCGAAGTCCACGACGAAGTCCAGGCTTCGGGCATCCTCGGCGTCAGGGTCGTCCTCGGGGAAGTGTGTGCCTAGGTCGCCGTCTGCTAGTGCGCCCGCCAGTGCGTCCACCAGGGCGTGAGAGAGCACGTCGCCATCCGAGTGGGTGTCGAAGCCAGCTGTTGCCCCCTCGATATGGACTCCGCCAAGGACCAAGCGTTTACCTGCGACGAGTCGGTGAATGTCGTGGCCAAACCCCACACGGCAACTGCAACCGCGGTCCATGTGTTGCATGCTCCCAGAGTCGCAGGTCGCCGGGGCCGGTTCGACCGCCGGTGAAATGCGGCTAGCGTTCAGTACGTGGAGTCCGTCGAGTGGGCGCGGGACGTCGCTGCTGACCTGCTTGCCCCCCTCGGGGATCGTTGGTTACACGTGCAGGCTGTGGCGGCTCGGGCCGCCGGCGTTGCGCTGGTGTTGCCGCGGGAGATGCGGGGTCTGCTTGTCGCCGCTGCATGGCTGCACGACCTGGGTTACGCGCCGCAGCTCGTGGACAGCGGGTTCCACCCGATCGACGGCGGCCAGTATCTGCTCGGGCAGGAGCCGGCTGACCTTGCTGGGCTGGTTGCACATCACTCCTGCTCGCACATCGAGGCCGAGGAGCGGGGGCTGAGCGGGCGGCTCGCTCCCTTCCTCGAAGGACCTCCACCCGTGGCTCGAGCCTTGACCTATTGCGACATGACTACCGGGCCGGCTGGAGAGGCATTCACCCTCGAGCAGCGGCTTGAGGAGATCGAGTCGCGATACGGCTCCGGGCACGTGGTCGTCAGCTCCGTTAGGCGCGCTCGGCCGTGCCTTGAGGACGCTGTCGAGGAAACGGAGCGACTAATAGCGTTGCTCAGCCCTCGTAGATAGTCGCGGTTCTCCAAACGGAATCGAAACTCGTTGCGTAGGTGTCGAACATGCTTCCCCCGCTCACCTGGTGAAGATGCAGGACAGGACTCTTGTAGGCGTTGCTACCCCACGCGTGGGTGTTGACGAGCATGTCGTCGTCGAAGCGAAAGATTGAGTTGTAGAGGGTCGTCGCGTGCGGCTGGTAGTGACCGAGGGCCATGCGCACTCGAGCTGCCATGCCGTCCCCGATGCCCTCCTCTTCACCTCGAAGGCGTACCGCAGGGCTGTCGGCATCACCCAGCAGGATGCGGACCTGGCACCCATCTGTGGCCTTGCGGACGAGCGACGGCACGAGTCCGGGGTCCTGCTCAGGCAGGAACAGGGCGGCGTAGGCCAGGACGTCCACGCGTTCCGATGCCGACGCTGCGAGGTCGCGCCACAGGTCGACTGGCACGCTTGCCCGATGCGGGTAGATCGCGATGACTTCGGCGTCCGCTGTGGCCGCGTCTCCTGCACCCTTGGCGGCTGCAGCGGTGGGCCAAAGGTAGTCGCTGCGCACTTCGAGGTGCCGGGCTAGCGCCTCGCGATGTCGCAAGTGCGGAGTCCGTCCGGACAGCCATCGCTCAATCGTCTTAGGGTCGACCCCGATCGCCTCGGAAAGGTCGCGGGTTGAGCGCATCTTGCGGGCCACGGCACTACGTAGTCGGTCGTTTCCCACTGCACCTCACGGACGCCTAGGGACGTTCCAGGACGTCTCCACAGTAGGGGACGTCTTTAAATTTCCGTTGAACGGGGTAGAGCCGTCCCCGGCTTCTGCCTGAATCTCTGCCTGGACGGATGCGAACCCCTACGGACAGCGGAGACCTGGATGAAGAACCTGCCGATCGACACCTCAGGGATGACGTTGCTGTGCGCTGCGACGCCGGTAGCGGTGGTGGACTTCGAGTCCAAGCGGCCGAAGGCGGACGAGAACGGGAGGCCGCTGTTCAGCGTGCAACTAGTGGTGCTGCACAACGGCGGGGCGGAAATTCTCCCCGTCCGGCTGTCGGGTGCACCGTCGAGCCAGCTGGAACAAGGCATGCCTGTAACAGTTGCCGGACTGGTAGCAACGCAGTGGGCGATGGGCGACCGGTGCGGAATGTCCTTCCGCGCTGACCATATCGATGCAGCACATCCAGCCCAGGCGCCGCCGTCGGCTCGTCCACGGGTCGGACAGTGAACCAGTTTGCGCCCCTTCTGAGCGCCGTCGGCTCGCCCTCGCCGCTACCGATGCTTGGAGTCCACGGCCCGAGGCCTCAACTCCACGCCGCCGCGAGTCAGGTATCGCGCCTCCGGGCCTGGTGGGAACGGTTCGTCGCCGCCAACCCCACTGGCTTCGCCACTGGCAATGGATGCGCCACTACCTGCTGCCAGGATGAGAAGAGCCGTGTGACGGGAGACTGTCGCGCACGGTTCCGTGGGAGCCGGGGGGTGAAACTCCCCCCGGCGACCCGACCCCCTATACGCTGGCCACACGGCGTTTCACGATCGCGCGACCCTGGTCTGGTTCGACGAAGGTCGCCGCGCCGTTCCCGACGGAACTCAGCTGGCCTTGGTCACCGACCACTGCCCGGCCACGCGATGACTGTCTTGCCGAGTGAGCCTTCGTCGAATGACCGCCAGGCCCGAGCGCCGTCCTTGATGGTGAAGCTATTCGGGATCAGCCCTTCGATCGAGATGCCGCGCAGACCGGCGTCGTCCAGAAGCGCCTGGAGCGCGGTGATCGGGAACATCCACGCGCCGCGGACGTCGAGCTGTTTCTGGATGATCTGCGATTGCACGTCGATGATGTTCGAGGAGTCCGCAAAACCTACACACACGACGCGGCCGCGGGTCGCCGCGACGTCGAGCGCCAGCGAACGGCCGGCCGCTGACCCCGAGGTTTCGAGAACCACATCGGCGCCCCGGCCGGCCGTCGCGTCGCGGACGACGCCAACGACGTCGTCGCGTGAAGGATTCGCCGTGATTGGTACGCCGTTTTTCTCGGCGAACTCGCATCGAGCGTCGATTGTGTCGGCACCCACGACCCTTGCCCCCGTGGTCGTCGCGAAGTACGCGCCAGTAAGACCCACTGGTCCCAACCCTACGACGGCGACGGTGTCGCCGAGTCCGAAACCGGCGCGCTTCAGGGCGAGATAACCGGTGCCCGCCCCACATGTGTAGTAGGCGGCCTCGCTCAGGCTGACGCCGTCCGGAACGGATACGCAGTCGCGGGCCCGCACCACCATGTAGTCCTGCATCGCGCCCGGACGATCGAGCCCGTAGGTACCCCACTTGTTCTGGCAGTTGATGTCCCATCCGCGGCGGCACTCCATGCAGACACCGCAGCCGGCCATGTGGTGCACCGCGATTCGGTCGCTGACTCGCAGGTGTGCCACGCCTGGCCCGACCTCGGCCACGACCCCGGCGGGTTCGTGGCCAGGGACCACGTCGGGATCAGTGGTGAGCCCGAAGACCACGCCTCGCCGCTGTTCCGGCTCGGGCCGGTAGTGCATGTGCAGGTCACTGCCGCACAACCCGGCGGCCTTCACCGCAATCAGGACCTCGCCGTAGGACGGCGTCGGGGTGTCGACGTCGCGGATGGCGACCTCCCGTCCGCCGAGTAGATACAGCGCTTGCATACCGGTACTCCTTGTCAGCCGGCGACGGCGAGGGTCTTGATCTCGCCGTCCGCGGCGGGTTTGGTCAACGTGCCTGGGACGTCCGCCAGGTCGATCACCCGGGTGACGAGCGGCTGCAGTTGTAGGGCACCGGAGGCCACGAGGGCTGCGGCGCGTCCGTGCGTCAGCGGGTTGAGATGAGAACCCTGGATCCGCAACTCGCGGGCGAAGATTTCGAACGGGTTGATCGGCGAGGTCATGCCTTGAGGCGCAGCACCGACGACCACGACCGTGCCGGCGGCTCGGACGGTGTCCATCGCCGTCCGCAGCGTGCCCGGTGCGCCCGCAGCCTCGAAGGCGATGTCGACCCCGCCGGGAACCACGCCGTTTTTTCCGGCGACGGCGTCGCCGATGTCGAGTGCCGAGGGATCGACGGACGCCGTTGCGCCCAGCGACTCGGCCAGCACACGCCGGCTGTGTTGTCGCGTTGCGAGAACCACCTGGGTGGCTCCTGCGAGCCGGGCGAGCTGTACGAGCAGCTGGCCGATGACTCCACCGCCGATCACGGCGACCGACTGCCCCGGCGTGATGCCGGCGTGGTCGAGGGCGCGCAGGCAGCATGACAGCGGTTCGGTCAGTGCGCCGAGGGACGGCGCGAGGTTGGCCGGCAAGGGGTACGCCTGCCGCTCGGGCACGCACACGTACTCGGCGAAGCCGCCGTCGCGGTCGACGCCCAGCGCGGTCAGATGCTCGCAGTGCGCGACAAGTCCGAGTCGGCAGTAACGGCAGCGGCCGCAGGAGATATTCGGATCGACGGTAACCCTGGCGCCTACCGGCGTCGTCGTTTTCGCTCCGGACGACACGACCTCCCCTTCGAACTCGTGGCCGAGGATGACGGGTGGCTCGGCGGGGTAGTCGCCGGAGACGAGGTGGCGGTCGCTGCCGCACATGCCGGCAGCGCTGACCCGCACGATGAGATCTCCCCGCCCGGGCTCGGGTTCAGCGACGTCGACGAGGCGTGCCACACCGAGTCGCTCGAGCTGTACAGCTTTCACGAAGCGGCGTCCTCTCCTTGAGGACCGGAAGTCGCAAGGCCGGCCGCTAGCCCCGACCTCGGGTCGAGACGGGCGAACAGCGTCGCCTGGTACGCGTGGTACACGTCGGGTTTCCCCTTCCACAACAGTTCGGTCGGCTGATTCTCGCCGTCGAGCTCGTGGTGCCAGCTGCCGTTCCGGCGGTCGAGCAGGAAGCGATCAGCGAAACCCCAGAATTGCTGATACCAGCTGTCGTACAACGGCTCGCCGGTCACCCGCCACAGCAGCGCGGCCGCGCCGATCGCCTCGGCGACGACCCAGTGGTAGCGGTGGTCGTTAATCGGATTGCCCGCGAAGTCCACGCTGAAGATCAGGCCCGTGCCTGTGGTGTCCCACCCGTCCTCGAGTCCGCGGAGGAACAGCTTCGACGCCGCGTCGAGCATCCAGTCCTCACCCGCAAACGTGGCGTGGAGCTGCACCAGAAGGCGTGCCCATTCGAACCAGTGGCCGACAATGGAGCCGAACGGGCGGAACAGATTGTCGGGATCGGCACGGTTGTAGTCGAGCACGGGACGCCAGTCGGCGTCGTAGTGCTCGGGCAGGCGCCAGTTGTTCCCCGCTGCGTACCCGTGGATCAAGCGTTGCGCGATGCGGGCGGCGCGGGCCAGGAGCTCGGGGTTGCCGGTGGCCTCGGCCGCGGCCAGGTACGCCTCGGTCATGTGCATGTTGGCGTTCTGGCCCCGGTAGGGGGCTAACTGCTCCCAGGCGCGATCGTAGGTGTCGCGGCAGAGCCCCGCGTCCTCGTCCCAGAACTTCTCGCTGATCAGCGCCGCGACCTCGTCGAGCAGTGGCCGCGCCGAGTGCCACCCGGCGAGCACCGCGGTGCTGGCCGCGAGCAGCACGAACGCGTGGCCGTAGGCTTGCTTGCTGTCGTCGACGGGGCGATCGGCGTCGTCGATCGACCAGAACCAGCCGCCGTGCTCGGGGTCGCGGGCTGGACCGTGAAGGTAGTCCAGGCCGTGCTCGACCATCTGCGCGGCGCCAGGGCGACCGAGAAGGTGAGCCAGCCCAAAGACGTGCACCATCCGGGCGTTGAGCCACAGCTCGCGGTTCGCTCCGGGCAACGGCACGCCGTCGGCCGCGAGCCACCGGAAACCGCCGGCAGGCTCGAGCGCGGCCCACTGGTAGAAGCCCAGGAGTCGGTTGCCTTCGCGCTCAAGCCAGGGTCGATGACCTGGCCGGTCAAGCCATCCGTCCGATCGTCGCGAGTACATGCGGTCCTCAGTTTCCCTTGAAGATGCGCGTGATTCGCTCCCGCTCGCCGGCGTACACCGCGACGATGGTGACGACGCCCACGGCGACGAGCTGCCAGTATGCTTGGACGCCGAGGATGACGAAGCCGTTCTGCAGGACGCTGATGATGAGGGCGCCGATCACCGTCCCGAGGATGCTGCCCTCGCCGCCCTCCAGCGGGGTGCCACCGATGACCACGGCCGCGACGGCGAGCAGCAGGTCCTGGCTGCCCGCCGAGGGAGACGCGGTCAGGAAGTGGGCGGTGTCGAGAAAACCGGCCAGGCCCGCTACCAGGCCACTGATGCCGAAGACTCCGATCGTCACGCCGGAGACGGAGACGCCGGAGCGGCGTAGCGCCTCCCGGTTGGAGCCCGCCGCGTAGACGTGGCGGCCGAACCGCGTCTGCTGGCTGACGAAGGCGAAGATGGCGATGACCACGACAGCGATGACGACGATGATCGGGATGACGCCCCACATACCGTTACCGATCGTGAAGACGCTTCCTGGAAAGTTTGTGATCGGGTTTCCGCCACTGATGAGCGCCGCCGCCCCGGAAAAGATGCCCATGGTTCCGAGGGTGACGATCAGTGAGTTGAGCTTCAGCCGGCTGATGGCCCATCCGTTGAGCATGCCGCCGAGGAGTCCGACCGCGAGCGCGCAGGCCAGTCCGGCGAGTGTGATGCCCCAGGCCGAACCTTCTCTGCCTTCGAACATCGTGCTCATGACCTTGCCGGCCACCATGCCCGATAACGCGAGCATTGAGGCGACCGACAGGTCGATCCCGGCCGATATTAGGACGTAGGTCTCACCGAGCGCGAGCAGCAGTACGAGGACGGCAGACACGAAGATATTTGTGATGCTGGCACTGGTGTAGAAGCTCGAGTTGAGGAGGGAGAAGATGACGCAGATGAGGATGAGCACGCCCACGAGTCGCAGGTTGGTCGCACCGAATCCGCCCCGCATCAGGCTCGTGAACTGGTGGATGCCGGTGTCGTCGCTGCTGCTCTTCATGTCCGTCGCCGACGGCGCATGCGCCGGTTGATCGCTTGCCGTCTTCGGACTCACGGTGCTCCTAACCTTAAGAGGCCGCTTCTTTGGCGCCCACGATGAACGCGTTCAGCTCCTCGGGAGTAGTGCTGGCTGACTCCATCTGCGCGATCACCCGTCCGGCCCGCATGACGGCAACGGATCTCGACATACCAAGTGCCATCGTCAAGTTGTGCGCCACCATGACGACGGTCTTATCGGCCTCGACTATGGACTCGATCAACGCCATGAACGAGGCCGTCTCCTTCGGGCCGAGCGCGGCGGTCGGCTCGTCGAGCAGGAGCACTGACGCGTTGAAGTAGATCGCCCGCGCCAGCGCCACCGCCTGCCGCTGACCGCCGCTGAGATCGCGAACTGTGGTGCGCGCGCTCGGCATGCGAATGCCGATCGTGTCGATGACTCCCTGTGCCGAGCGGTTCATCCGACGCTTGTCGAGCATGCGCAGACCGAGGTGGTGATGGGTCTCCTCTCGGCCGAGGAAGATGTTCTCGGTGATGCTCAGCGTGTCGGCAAGCGCCAGGTCCTGGTATAGCGCCTCAACGCCCGCGTGGCGCGCCGCCAACGGCGAGGGGAAGCTGACCGGCTCGCCGTCTAGGAGTAGCGACCCGGTGGAGGGCGCGTGAACACCAGCGACAATCTTCATCAGGGTCGTCTTCCCCGCGCCGTTGTCACCGACGATGGCGGTGAGGCCCGGCGAAAAAGTCAAGTTGACCTCGGTGAGGGCTTGAACGGCGCCGTAGCTTTTGCTGACGTCCCGCACCTCAAGCTTAATCTGGGGAACCTGTTTTTCCGCCACGCGTGTCCTTCGCTGATCGTCGGGTGTGGCCGCTTTCCGCCGTCGACCTACTTGGTGCGGTAGATCGCCTGCTGGGACTCCGGAGTGTTGAAGTTCTCCATCGTGACTGCGACGCTTCCTGGGTTGACGCTCCGCACGATCTTCGACGTCTGTCCGCTCACCGCGTTGACGGCGAACTGCAGCGCGAGCTGCCCGACGTAGTTCGGCTTCTGCGCGATGAGCGCCTGGATGGCCCCCGCCTGCAGCAGCTGGACCTCCTGTGGCTCCGCGTCGAGGGCGACGACCTTGACCTTGCCGGTCTTGTTCAGCGCGCGGATCGCGGTGCCGACGCCCTGGCCGGTGAACGAGTCAACTGCATAGATCCCCGCCAGGTCAGGGTGCGACTGCAAGAGGTCGGTCGCGATCGACTGCGCCTTGGTCGGGTCGTCGTTGTCGAACTGCTGCGGCAGAACCGTTATGCCCGCGTTGGCGGCCTTGGCGCCGTCGACGAAGCCGCTGCCGCGCTCCAGCTCGGACTGCAGGCCAGTGACCGAGTTGATGGCGCCGACGGTGGAGTTCTTTGGCACCAGCTTGGCCATCTCGGCACCCGCAGCCTTACCTAGGTCCGTGTTGTCACTGGTGATGAACGACAGTGCGTACTGGGTGTCCTTCATGTCACCTTGCGACTCGTTGATCACGATGACCGGAATGTTCGCAGCGTGCGCCTGCTGCAACGATGGCAGCAGCTGCTCATAGCCATCGGCCGACAAGATGATCGCGCTGACCTTGTTGGCGATGGCGCTGGCCAGCAGCGGTACCTGCTGGGTGGGGTCGAACGTGCTCGGAGCCTGCACCACCAGCTTGACGCCGGCCTTCTTCGCGGCCGCTTCGGCGCCGTCACGCACGCTGAAGAAGTAGGGGTCGACCGAGTTGCCGTTGATTAGCTCGATCGTCTTACCCGCCGCCGACGTGCCCGTGGGGATGTCGATGGCGGGCGGACTCGCTGAAGAAGAAGACGGTGTGCCCGACGCCGCCGACGCGCCGCTGCCGCTCGTCGTGTTGGTCGGAGTTCCGCACCCCGCGAGAAGTGCGGCACTCGCGGCCGCCAGGACCGCGCTACCTACTTGCCTGGTCTTCATTGCTGCTCCCGCCTGAAACGTCTGTGTCCTCGGGGACGCTTATACGTCGCCAGAGTCGTTCCTAACGCCAGCACGCCGTATGCCGCCGCTTGCGGCCACCATGCTGGGTGTGAGCTGAAGTTAGGTCCGGCACGGGAGCAGTGTCAAGAAGGTATCGATAACGTAAACGTTATCAGCGGCTCGCGGCAGTAGTGTTTGGTGCGCGTCGGGGCAACCGGTGGCGTGCAGACCGGCGGCGGGGCCCGTGTGTGGTGAAGGCCCGTCTGGCGAAGGGAGACAGCGTGAGCGAGGGATCGGCAAGGCGCTACGACTCGCACCCGCGGTATCCGACTGTCGGTGGGGGGGTGGACGTCGGACTGGGGGTGGCCGTCGGCGAGGTCCGGGCCGGCACGATCATCGCCCTGGACGGCCCTCAGGTGCTGCCGTGGGGCGAGGTGGTGGACGAGCTGTGCGAGCTGTTCCATCGTCGCGACCTTGCGGTGCGCCGGGTCGACGTGTGTGCGCACCTGCGGTCCTGGGAGGAGGTCGTCGAACAGACGTCTCAGGCCGCGTTGCTCGACGACCCCGATTTCGAGACGCTACCCACCGGCACGTTGGCCGATCTGTTCCTCGAGCTGCCGACGCCGGCCCGGGTCTGCGACGACGTCATCCTGGTCCACGGGCCGGGGGCGGCGCTGGTCGAGCACGACGTTCTGTGGTATGTAGACCTACCCAAGCGCTACGCGGAAGCAACGGTCAAGGCCGGTACCGGTACAAATCTTGGTCAGCCACCCCACACCGGCGGTGGGTCGACGAAGCGGCTTTTCTACGTCGACTGGCCGCTGCTCGACCGTCACCGGGACGCGGTCGCGCCGAGAATCGCGCGATGGTTCGACCTGCGGGCGAGGCGACGCCCCACCTCGATCCGGGGGGAGGTCCTGACCAAGACCGCGACGGCACTGAGCCGGCAACCGTTTCGCACGCGGCCGACCTTCAACACCACTCCGTGGGGCGGGCACTGGGCTCAGCGCGAGCTGGGCATCAATCCTGACGCGCGCAACACCGCACTGGGATATGAGCTGATTGCGCCCGAGAGTGGCGTGCTGGTGGGCGGGCCGAACGCCGATGTCGAGATTCCCTTCCAGCTCATCGTTTCACTCTGCCCCCGCGAGCTGCTGGGCGATGCCGTGCACGCGGAGTTCGGCACGTCATTTCCCATTCGGTTTGACTACCTCGACACACTCGGCGGCGGACCACTATCGGTACACGTGCACCCCCAACAGGGCTACATGCAGCGTGTCTTCGGCTGGCCATACACCCAGCACGAGACCTACTACATAATGGTCGGAGGCCCGGAACAGCGCGTTTACCTGGGCCTTCGCGACGAAACTGACGTCGACAGCTTCCAGGCCGCCGCGCGTGGTGCGGCTGAATCGGGAGAACCGTACGACGTCGAAAAGTTCGTCCAGCTGTTTGAAGCGACACCGCACCAGCTGTTCCTCATCCCGGCTGGAACACCACACGCCAGCGGGCAGGGCAACGTCGTTCTCGAGGTCAGCTCAACCCCATACCTGTACTCGCTACGCTTCTACGACTGGCTGCGCACCGATGCGGCGGGAGCCCAGCGGCCCGTCCACGTGCCACACGCGTTCGTCAACCTCAACCAGTCGCGGCGCGGCGCGGCAGTCTCCCGCGACCTCGTCCCGCGACCCACGACCGTGCGTGCCGGCAGCGGCTGGCGCGAGGAGCTGTTGGGTCGCGAGCCCGAGATGTTCTTCGATGTCCGTCGACTGGTTCTCGACGGCACTTCGGACCTCCCCGACGACACGCGCGGACGCTTCCACGTGCTGAACCTCGTCGAAGGTCACGGCGCGACCGTGAGGACCCACGACGGTTACCACCACCGGATCGCCTACGCGGAAACGCTGGTCATTCCTGCCGCTGTGGGCTCGTACACCGTCCAGGCCTCACCCGGTGGCGTACGCGTGGTCAAAGCAGTAGTTCGGTGACGGTTAGAGTCCGGGTGTGCGGATGAGGGATACGGGGGTAGGCGCGATAACCCCTGGGGGTGGCGGCTGGTCTTCCGGACGCAGCGCACGATGAGCGATGAGGGCGACTCGTGGGAGAAATGGAAGCCGCAGGGCCCACCAACGAATCCTTCGAAAGATTGACGGTCGAAAGAAAGGGACGCGCTAAGCCGGCCACCATGCGTGATGTCGGCGCGCGGGCCGGCGTGAGTGCGATGACGGTATCGCGGGTACTCCACAAAGATCCACGGGTGCTACCACTGACTCGTGACCGCGTTCTCGAAGCGGTGGACAAGCTCGGTTACCGTCGCAACGAGCTCGCACGGAGTCTCCGTGTCGGAGGTGGTAGCGGCATGGTCGGCCTCGTGGTCACCAACCTGGCGAACCCCTTTTACTCCCAGCTTGCCCTCGGGGTGGAGAGCGAGCTCGCAAAAGATAATCTCAAGCTTGTGCTGGGAAATACTGGGGAGGACGTTGACCGCGAGCGTCACCTCGTTAGTGATTTTGCGTCGCGTCGCGTCGATGGACTCCTGGTGGTCCCAGCGGGCAATAGGCAGACGCATCTGTCGGCGTCCACCCTCAAGTCGCTCCCGGTGGTGCTGTGCGCACGACCTCCGATCGACATCAGCGTCGACTGCGTCGTGCTCGACGATGTCGGCGGCGCACGCAACGCGACGCGCTGGCTCATCGACTCCGGCCACCGCCGGATCGGGTTTCTCGGCCCACCGGCCCAGTGGACAAGCGCCGAGCGGCTGCGCGGATTCCACGAGGCGATGGCCGACGCAGATCTTTACGTCAACGAGAAATGGGTGCGTTGCACTCAGCGCGACGTGGCCTCCGCTGAGGCGGCGGCCACCGAGGTGCTCTCGATGTCGGAAGCTCCGACTGCCCTGTTCTGCGCGAACAGTCGCAACACGATTGGCGCCTACCGCGTGCGACGCAAGCTCTCACGCGATGTCAGCCTGGCCGGCTTCGACGACTTCGAGTTCGCCGACACCATCGAGGGCCCACTCGCCATCGTGTCCTATGACACCGAAGAGCTCGGACGCCGTGCCGCACGAATGCTCATCGACCGCATGGGCGAGGCCGACAAGACAACGGCCCCTCGGCGGGTGGTGCTCCCGACTACTCTGTGCAATTTTGACCACAGCAAACAGTCAGCCGCGGAGGTGCCCTGAGGGCCGCCCCGTGACTGGACAACGTCAGACGTTGCGGCACAGTATGTCGGGCCGACGACAAGTCTGCAATGGGCACGCCGTGCAGAGCACGACGGCGATGACCTTTGTATCCAGGGCCAAACCCGCCCGACGACCCGGCAAGGCGCTACGGATAATGCTAGGTGACCAGCACCAGCGCGGGCCCTGGATGCGCGATGGGAAAATGTTGTGACGCCTGATTACCCTGTTCTCGACGTCGGTGGATCTCATGTCACGGCTGCCCGTGTCGATCCCGCGGGGTGGCAGCCGGTGCCTAGTTCTCGGCACCGGCGTCCATTGCGGAGCGACGGTACCGCCAGTGAGATCATTGCCACGATCACTGAATGCGCGAGCACTCTCGGGCCTCTGGAGGGCAAGATCCTGGCGGTGGCTATGCCAGGGCCGTTTGACTACGAGGCCGGTATCGGCCGCTTCACGGGCGTCGGCAAGTTCGACGCCCTCAACTGCGTCGACGTGCGATCCCAGCTATTTGACGCGTTTGACGGCCCGCCTTCGAGCATCGTGTTCCTTAATGATGCTGCTGCGTTCGGAATCGGCGAATGGGTGTTGGGCGCGGCTGGGGTACAAGACGAAGGACATGACAGACTTGTCGCGATCACGCTCGGCACTGGAGTGGGCTCGGCGTTCGTCGACGCCGGCAAACCGGTCAACCGGGGCCCGCAGGTACCTCCTGACGGCTACGTGCACCTGCTGCTCGTCAAGGGTCAGCTGCTGGAGGACGTCATGAGCACGAGGGCGATCATCGCGTCTTACGTGGCACGCGTCGGGATGACGGAACTTGGGGCCGATGTCGACGTCCGGCGCATCGCAAGTCGTGCGACCGCCGGCGACGTAGCCGCGGTCCGCGCTTTTGCGGATGCGTCCCGTGCTCTTGGCACTGCACTCGCCCCATGGCTGGCAAGGTTCGAAGCTGACGCGCTCGTCGTCGGCGGCGGCATCGCGCAGGCCTGGCCGCTCGTTGGACCAGCCCTCCGTGCGGGCATCAGGGAGGCAGAGCGAGGCCTCGACCGGATTGCGATTGCGCCATCGCGCGATCCCGAGGCCTCGACCGAGATCGGCGCAGCTTGGTTCGCCCACCACCGAGGTCGCGAGTAGCCCTCCCCATCCGTGTCACCCAGCCCTGAGGCGGTCGCACGGAGGTACTGCGGAATGTGCCGGTCGACTGTCAACGGTGGTCGCCTGAGGTTGTCCCGAAGTCGCGGGATGAGCGTGCACGCCCGTGACCTCAAAGGCGCTCGGTACGCGCTGTGGAAGAACCCGGAGAACCTCACCGACCGTCAGCAGGCCAAGCTGGCGTGGGTGGCATAAGCGCCCAGAAGGGTCGCGAGCGCCAGCAAATTCCATGTGAAGGAGCGCGTCCAGCGCATTGTCTCCTCAGGGCGTTGGCTCGCCGACCTCGTGATCGTGCCCGGCGCCCGCGCAAGTCGCAAGTCGCCGCAGGCGGGCCGCTGCCGCTTCAATGAGGGTGAACCGGGTCGGGTGGCCG
>JAABUQ010008840.1_pt1 | contig 13930 bp, 13 predicted proteins | sample 5560001 | NCBI WGS metagenome assembly JAABUQ01 (sample SAMN10711888, study PRJNA513371) | rock metagenome | isolation source: Antarctica rocks | place: Antarctica: Victoria Land, Finger Mt nord | collected 2015-12-18
GAGGATTTTCCTTATTCTGTCACAGGGTGTTGAGAATGACAGTCCCGGCAAGAGTTAGCGAAACCAGCGACGGAGCTCGCGGGAGCTTGTTCCGCGTGCAAGATTTTGCCTGGTTGCTCTTCGTCGCAGTTCTGATCGCTACGGCTCCGGAGACAAACTACGATGCACTCATTCTGCTTCCCGTTATCGGCGCGTTCCAGATTCTGGAGCCGCGGCTCAAAATCTTTTCATCGCGCCAAGGTCAAATCAATTCCATCGTCCTGAAACTGGTGCTCAGCTACCTGTTGATTGGCTTCACGCATACATTCGAAAGCTATTACTCGTCGATCTTCCTGATTCCCGTGGTCTCCGCGGCCACCATCCTGGAACTGCCCGGAGTCATTCTCGTCACCGCCGTCGCCTGTCTGGCTTACTTCTCGTTCCTCCTCCCCGTGTTTGTCGATTACAGCCGTTATCAAGTCACGTCGGAACAGGTGAGTCTTATGTCCTTGCGGGCCGCCTTCTACGCCATCGTGGCCTTTCTGGTCTACGATCAGGCGAAGGCCAAGCGCGACGAAATGGAGCGGACCCAAGAGGCCGCCGAGCGGTTAACGGAATCGAATAAGAGCCTGCGCGAGGCGCAAGCGTCGCTTCGCCGGAGTGAGCGCCTGGCCGCTTTAGGACAACTCACTGCCGGTCTCGCCCATGAATTGCGCAACCCGCTCGGCACCATCAAGGCGTCCGCTGAAATGTTGACCAAGCAATCAACAAGGCACGGCCTGAGGTGATGTCCGAGATGGCCGGATACATTGGAAGCGAGGTGGATAGAATGAACGCTCTGATTTCGAACTTCCTGGACTTCGCGCGCCCATTGCAGATTCACCCCACAACCGCGGATCTCAAAAGTGTGTTCGATGAGGTGGTGAGGCAACAATCGGAGTTGGCCGGGAGCCGCCACGTCACGCTCGCGGTGCATGAGCACCCGGAGCCGCTCGTGTTTACCTTCGATCCGGATCTGCTGACGCTCGCGCTTTCGAACCTGGCGCAGAATGCCGTGCAAGCGAGCGCGGCCGGGCAAGAGGTGGAGCTACGCGCCGAAGAGAGGGCGTCGGACGTGGTGATCCTGGTCAGCGATAAGGGCGAAGGCATCCAGGTGGAGCATCTCGAGAATATTTTCAATCCATTCTTTACGACCAAACCGCAGGGCGTCGGTCTTGGACTCGCGATTGTATCCAAGATCGTGGATGAACATCAGGGGCACGTGACCGTGTTCAGCCAACCCGGCCATGGCACCAGATTCGAGATCACTCTTCCCAAGGCGCAGCAATCTTAAAGCATGGCGGCGGGACGCGTACTGGTGGTGGACGACGAAGACAAGCTTCGTCGCGTAGTGCAACTGCAACTGGAATCGGCGGGTTTCGAAGTGGATGGCGCGCCCAGCGCGGAACAGGCGCTGCCGCTGGCCACGGTGGCTCACTTGATCATCACTGATCTGCGCCTGCCCGGGATGAACGGGTTGCAGTTCATTCAGCAGTTGCAGGCGCGCGGCGTGCAAGCCGGCGTGATTGTAATGACGGCCCATGGTTCCGTGGACGTTGCTGTGGAAGCCATGAAGCTGGGCGCGGCGGATTTTCTACAAAAGCCCTTTTCACTGGATCATCTGACGACCGTGGTGCAGAAGGTGATGGCGGTCCAATCGATGCGTGCCGAAAACGTCCGCCTGCGCGAACAGTTGGACCAGCGCTATCAGTTCGACAACATCATCGGCGGCAGCCCGCTTATGCGCGACATCTTCCACACAGTGGAGCGCGTGGCGCCCACCAGGGCGACGGTCCTGCTGGCTGGCGAAAGCGGAGTCGGCAAGGATATGATTGCGCGTGCCATCCATCACCATTCGCCCCGCAAGACGCATGCTTTCGTGAAAGTGGATTGCACCGCCTTGCCCGAGAACCTGATGGAAAGCGAGCTGTTCGGGTATGAGAAGGGCGCTTTTACCGGCGCTACCGTCAGCAAGCCCGGAAGATTTGAGCAAGCCGACCAGGGCACCGTTTTCCTGGACGAGATTGGAGACGTACCTGGCTCTATTCAGGTCAAACTTCTGCGCATTCTGCAAGACCGGCAATTTGAGCGGCTGGGTTCGAACGTGACGCGGAACGTGGATGTGCGCGTCATCGCCGCCACCAATGTCGATCTCCGCGAAGCTCTGGAGCAGGGCCGTTTTCGCGAAGACTTATATTACCGGCTGAACGTCGTTCCCATCAGCATCCCTCCTCTGCGAGCGCGCAAAGAAGACATTCCATTTCTTGCCATTCACTTCGTGCATAAACTCGCCAACGAGCTAGGAGGGCTGGCGAAAGACATCAGTCCCGCTGCCATCGACCGGCTGCTGGATCATTCGTGGCCGGGGAACGTGCGAGAGCTGGAGAATACGATCGCACGCAGTCTTGTTCTCGCTGAAGGTGAAGTTCTGCAACCTGCGGACATACGCATCGAAGCACCCCGCCATCAGACGCTCGTTGCCTCTCAACAGGCACCCTTGCTTCCTGAAGGAGAAACACTGGAACATTGGGAACAGATGATGATCCGCGAAGCGCTGCGAAGAGCGAACGGCAACAAGAGTCAAGCGGCCCGGCTTCTGGGGCTCACGCGCAATGCCCTGCGCTACAGGCTTTCGCAAATGGGCTTGGACGCTGGTCCGGTTGACGCTTCAGACGCCTAAAGCGGGCAGCTTAAGAAGGGGAAATTTACACGGGCTAAGCAGAGTCTGGCCGCTAGTTAGCCGTGTCCACAGATGCGCAAGGCGTTCCACAGTGCGCATGCCGTGGCAGAAGTTGGGGTCACCACCACACCAAACGTTAAAAATCGTACGCTAATGAATTGGATCACTCGTTTGAGGCTGCTATCACAGGCACATATAAATGCCAAAAAGCTCAAGACTGACACCGGCCACCGGAGACGTGCGAAAACCCTGGTCAAGCAAATGAGAGTTTCACACTGCCGTGCTTCGCTTTCGGTGTTTCGCGGGCTCATCGTTCGGCGGATCGAGTTATGAGCAAATAGAGAGTTCATGCTATCCCATACGGTAAATAACTTTATAAGAATATTGCTGATCGCAACGGTCGCCCACGCACAAGAGCACCAACATCATGAAGAGACGGCAACTGCGGAATCTCTGGGCCGCGTGTCGTTCCCAATCTCTTGTCCAGCAAATGATCAACAAGACTTCAATCGCGGTATAGCTTTGCTGCACTCCTTCAGCTACAAAAACGCGCGACTCCAGTTCCAGCAGATTAGCCAACGGGATCCATCTTGCGCCATGGCGTACTGGGGCGAGGCAATTAGCCTTTACCGTCAACTCTGGGACCGGCCCACCGCGAAAGAGCTCACCGAAGGATCGAAGCTCGTTCGGCAGGCTAAAAGCGTGCCCATCGAAACTGATCGGGAGCGCGCCTATATCGATGCCGCGGCAGCGTTTTACAACGGCAGTCAAACGGTGAAGTACGAGGCCCGACGAGATGCCTACTCCGAGGCGATGAGACGCGTACATGAGTCTTCACCGAAGGATCAAGAAGCATCACTGTTCTATGCTCTTTCACTTCTGACGTCGCCTGACGCCAGCAAGAACAATTTCGCTATTAGGCTCCAGGCAATAGCAATCATCAATGATGTATTCACGCAGCAGCCGAATCACCCTGGCGCGGCTCACTATCTAATCCATGCCTGCGACAATCCTGTCCTGGCCGCTCAGGCTCTAACTGCCGCCAGACGCTACGCTGAAATCGCCCCTGCATCAGCTCATGCCGTGCACATGCCTTCGCATATCTTCGCGCGTCTGGGCATGTGGGAGGAGGACATTCAGTCCAATTTTGCCTCCGCAGAAGTCGCTAAGCAGCAGAATTCCTATCCGGACATGTTGCATGCGATGAATTTTCTCGAGTATGCGTATTTACAGAAAGGCAACTTTGATCGAGCAAGGCAGATCGAAACACAAGCAATACAGGTCCCGAAGGAAAAACTCGTTGACATGGAAGGCATGTTTAACTACGTCCGTGTGCGTTTTCCGTCACTGTACCTGCTCGACACTCACGATTGGAAAGCCGCGCAATCCATGTCGGTTCCTGATGACGCTGAACCCGATTTCCAAGCCGTTGCCTACTGGACACGGGCTGTCGCCTCCGGCCATCTCCGCGACATCAGCGCAGCAAAGGCGGCTGTAGCAACTTACGACCTCAAGCTTGATGAAGTTCGGAATAGCAAGTACGCTTACGTTGCGGACTCGATGCTTGGAGAACGAGATGAAGCGCACGCTTGGCTAGCCTTTGCTCAAGGCGAGATGCGAACAGCAATTGAGCTGATCACCGCCGTAGCCGAAAAGCAAGATCGGGAAGGAAAGGGAGAAGTTGCGTTGCCCGCGCGCGAGATGCTGGCGGACATGCTACTTGCTGGAGGACGGCCTAACGAGGCACTAGCTCAGTACCGACTTTGCCTCCGCACTGATGCCAACCGGTTGAACTCGGTGCTCGGCGCAAGACGCGCAGAGGAACTGGCCGGTCATTGAGACCAGGTTTGAGTGTTGCCTAACGTCCTCGGAAAAGAGACTTCTGGGCGGGTTGCTTGATACCCTCGGTTGAGATCACCAAAGCCGGGTCTAAAGACGCACAATCTTCTCGGAACGGACGCCCTTCAGCGCGTTGCGCGTGTCCACGATGAGCTTGCTGCGCTCGACCACCGCGCCATAATCCACGGCGCTGTGATCGGTCACAATCACCACGCAATCCGCGGCATCGATGCCCGTGATCATGTCCTGTGCTTTCAAGCAGGAGCCGTCTATCTGGATCTGCTCCACGTAGGGATCCGAAAACGTGACCGTCGCGCCCAAGCGCCGGAGCAAGAGAATAATATCGAGCGCCGGCGATTCGCGAACATCGTCAATGTTGCGCTTGTACGCCGCGCCGAGCACGTGGATGTGCGATCCCCTGACCGGCTTCGATGCATCGTTCAGCGCATTCTGAATCTTCTCCACTACGAACTCCGGCATGCGGCCGTTAATATAGCCCGCTAACTCAATAAAGCGCGCCTCTATGCCGGCCTCTTTGCTTTTCCAGGACAAGTAAAACGGATCGATCGGGATGCAATGTCCGCCCAGCCCCGGTCCCGGGTAAAACGGCATGAAGCCGAATGGCTTGGTCGCGGCCGCGTCGATCACTTCCCAGACATCGATCCCCATGCGGTCGCACATCAGAGCCATCTCGTTCGCCAGACCGATATTGATCATGCGGAACGTGTTCTCCAGCAGCTTCACCATCTCCGCCACGCGCGTGGAACTCACCGGAACTACGGTTTCGAGCGCCTGGGCGTAAAAGAGCGCGCCCAGTTCGGTGCAGACCGGAGTCATTCCTCCCACCACTTTTGGGATGTTCGAAGTTCGAAATTTCCGGTTGCCTGGATCCACACGCTCCGGCGAAAAGCAAAGGAAGAAATCTTGGCCCACCCGGAGGCCACTGGATTCCAGCTTCGGCAGCACTAACTCGTCCGTAGTGCCGGGATAAGTCGTCGATTCCAGCATCACCAGCAAACCGGCATGCATATGTTCCGCGATGGCGTCCGTGGCCGCGACTACATAACTCATGTCTGGATCTTTCGTTTTACGGAGCGGAGTGGGAACACAAATGTCGATCGTGTCCAGCTCCCTGATGACGGCGTAATCCGTGGTGGCCTGCAGCCTTCCAGTCTCGATGAGCGGCTTCAGTACGTCGTCGCTTACATCGCTTACGTACGACTTACCGCGATTGAACTGATCGACCTTACTCTGTTGAACGTCAATACCAGTTACGGCAAATCCTGCCCGAGCGAATTCAACCGCCAGCGGCAGGCCCACATATCCCAGGCCAAGCACGCCCACCCGCGCCGTTTTTTTTGTAATCTTCTCTCGCAGGTCATCTGCGACGGTCAAGGGCTGCTTGGAAACGAGTTCAATGGTCTCAGAGAGCAAGAAAGAATCTACCTTCGCCGATCATTTCGGCCGGTCCAGTGAGATAGATGCTGTCGTCCCAGCGCAATGTCATGCTTCCGGCCGGGGTTCGAATCTCGACAGGGCTGTCGGCTTCACCCCTGAGAATAGCAGCGGCGGCCGCGCCTGTGGAGCCGGTACCGGAACTTCTGGTCTCGCCTGCTCCGCGCTCATAAAAAACAGCTTCAATCGTGTGCCGGTCGACAACTTGGACGACTGAGACGTTACTTCGGTTGCGAAAGCGTTCCAGTCCTTCGGCTTGCTGCGCTGCCGTGCGCCAATCATCCGGCAAACGCGTCACGAACAGAGCGCATTGTGGGTTGCCTACGTTGAGAAGGGTCGCGTCGAAGTCTCTTCCGGCTAGGTGAAGCGTCGTGCGAACTTCCTCCACGCTTGGCAATCCCATGTTCATCTCAAAGTAGAAGAGATTCCCAGCGCGTGAGATCAGTCGCAACGTTTTTCGTCCTGCCGTCGTGGTGACGGGGATTACCGGCGGCAAGACCGCTCGCGTGATTAACCCAAAAGCCGCGGCGCATCTGGTTCCGTTTCCTGAAATCTCCGGCTCGCTTCCATCGGAGTTAAACAATCGCGTACGGAGGCCTTCTTCTTCGCGCCACACCAGCATCCAGCCATCCGCGCCGATGCCGGTAGTGCGCGCGCAGATTCTACGAGCAATTTCGGGCAGGTCACGTTCCGGAGCTTCCCCGCCCCAAGTCAGCAGAAAGTCATTTTCAGCCCCATGAAGCTTCGCGAATGGGATTTCCATCATTTCACCTGTCGCCTGTAGATCTTCAGAGCGGGAGCATCTTTGACCTGAATTTCTTCGACAACTCCGTAGGGGCTGCCTTTGCCGTCCATAGCTATAGAAAGCGCGTCGCCGGACTGCGCCACAACCCACAATTCCCGATGCACCAGATCGGGGCGTGACGTGGTAGCAAACCAAGCGGGGCCGTTTCCGATATTCAACGTCTCCCGCAGCGGAATGCGCGATCGGCAAAAGATGCCCGTTACATCGCCGGACGATGCCACAATGCCAGCGCCTCCCCGATAATGCTTCGCCAGAAAGAGAGCGCCGCCATTTGTCCAGGCGCGCCGCGATACCGAGTTCACTTCCGATTCTTTCCAGCAAATCCAGTCTGCTTTGGACGGGTGCAGAAGCCAAGGCGCGGCCGAGAGCACAGGAATCAGAAACACAAATTTTCCCCAGCGCGGTTGCAGGATCAACGCCAGTGCTCCCGTTGCGAATGCAGCGACAGCCACTACCGCGATGCCGTATCGAGTGTTGTAGTAGCTATGCGGCCAAAGCCCCGGCACGTGGATCGGCGTACGGGAAGAGTGCATGCTCCACACATAGAACAGCGGTGTCAGCAGTAGAAACAGGATAGGCGCCAGCACCCGTTTCTTCGCTGCACAAACCGCGCCAGCTAGCCCCAGGAGCACCAGGCAGGCACCGGTACAAAGATATCCTGCGTTTGAGTAATAGCGGATCGCAAGTATCCAATCGTGGTAACCGGGATACCAGGCCGCCTTCTGTATGGCAGCCGCCGAGTACGGACCGTTATAGAAGTCCAGAGGATTTGAAGTTTCCCACCAGTTGTGGGCGAGCCAATAAGCAGGCGCAAGCGCCGCGAGCGCCCCAAACCCGATGAACATCAGCCAGCGATAGCGTCGCGCGAACACTGCAAACCCGAGACTTGCAAACGGGATCAGAAACCAGCCGTCATACCGCGTCAGGCTCATCCACCATGACGCACACACCCCAAGGGCAATCAAATAGGAGTTCTGTGTTTCCCGGAAACGGAAGAGCGCAAACAACAGCGTTGAGAGACCCGCCAGGAACACCACCTCGGTCATCGGAATCGATGCCAGATACAGGATGTTTGGGTTCAGCGTAAAGCACCCCACTACGACCATTGCGGCAAGCGAGCTGCGATAGACGTCTCGTGCCGCCAAATAGAAGAACAGGCCCGCCCAGACGAAGCAAAATGCCACCGGAATGGTCCCGGCGAGACCGGTTGACCAAAGGAAGTCGTTCCCGACAAATGGTAAACAGATCACGTGCAGGACCGGCAGCCACACCGTCCCCAACTGTTCATACCCAGGCGTCCGCGAGTCGATCAGACTTCGGCTGATGCTTAAGTGCGCCTGCGCGTCACCGTAGTACAAAACGAATCCGTGATGAACGACCCAAAACGCTACGCAGAAAGCGACCAGCCCAAGCGCGCCAGAGACGCATGCGATTTCGCGCCGTTGTGCGCGGCTAGAACGCGGTGAAGCGACGGAATTCGTCAAAACGCTGGTCAATGTCTTTGCGAGTAAGTGTCAGGAAGCGTTCCACGCCGAACTGTTCGCAACAGAAACTCCCCATAACCGAACCATAGATGACGGCGCGATGCAGCTCATGCAAATCAAAGTTTCCGTTGCGAAGGTCAAAGCCGCGCTCCGCCAGATATCCGACGAAGCCACCGGCAAAACAGTCGCCGGCTCCCGTGGGGTCGAACACGTCTTCCAGAAGATAGCCGGGAACCATGAACAGAGTATCGCGCCGCACCAGCATCGCGCCATACTCACCGCGCTTGATCACCAACGTGCTTGGCCCCATGTCCAAAATCTTCTGTGCGGCGCGGCGCAGATTGTACTCGCCTGAGAGCATCCGGGCTTCACTGTCGTTGATCAGCAGGAAATCCCATTGGCTGATGGCGCTCAGCAGTTGCTCCCGCGTCGTCTCTATCCAATAGTCCATCGTGTCGCCGCCCACGAAACGAACACCCTGCATCTGCTCCTGGACACCTCGCTGCAAATCCGGTTGAATATTGCCCAGAAACAGATACGGGCTCCTCGTGTAAGAGGCCGGAAGCTTCGGCGCAAAATCCGCGAATACGTTCAGGTCCGTCCGCAATGTCGCGCGGTCATTCATATCGGCCGAGTACACGCCCGACCAGAAGAATGTCTTTCCGGGCACCTGCTCCAGCCCTTCGAGATCGACACCCTTGTTCTCCAACACCGCACGATCGTCGCTCGCGAAATCTTCGCCGACCACCCCGACAATCGACGTTTGCGTGAAGTAGCTGGCGCTCAGCGCGATATACGTGCAGGCGCCGCCCAGCGTGCGCTCCCGCTTCCCATGCGGCGTCTCAATCGCGTCGTACGCGACGGACCCAATCACAACTAATGACATCGATTCGCATTGTAGCGGAAGGGATTTTATGACCCAGCCGTTACAATACGCTTTGTGCGATTCCTGATTCTCAGTGATCTGCATGCCAATTGGCACGCCTTGCAAGCCGTCCTCGCCGAGGCACAAGGCGAGTTCGACCAGATCGTTTGTTGTGGCGACCTGGTGGGCTACAACGCGCAGCCCGGCCGCATTCTGGAGTGGACGCGCGCCCACTGTGCGTCCGTGATTCGCGGCAATCACGACAAAGTTGTGGCCGGCCTGGAAGATCTGGAGTGGTTCAACGAAGTGGCGCAAACCGCCGCCCGCTGGACCATTAAAGAGCTGCAACCCGAGCAGATCGAATATCTCCGCGACCTTCCCATGGGACCTTTGACACTCGAACACTTTCAGATCTGTCACGGTTCGCCGCGCGACGAGGACGAATACGTCACGAATGCACGCGAAGCGGCGCCCTGCTTTCCCCACTTCGAACTGGCGCTCGCGTTTTTTGGGCACACGCACCTGCAAGGAGGATTCTTTCTAAAAAACGGGCGTGTAGGCGTTATCCCAGCCGTTCGCGCGCGCGAGTCTGAATGGACCTGGCAGCTCGAACCCGACACGGTTTACATGGTCAACCCGGGTTCTGTCGGCCAGCCCCGCGATGGCGACCCACGTGCCGCCTACGCCACCTATGATTCGGAACGGAAGGTTGTCTCGCTGCGTCGCGCGGAGTATCCCGTCCAGACAACCGCGGCAGAAATCAAAGCGGCGGAGTTACCCGACGTGCTCGCGCTCCGGCTCTTCGGAGGGATGTGACACCTCAGGAACACTCTCGGCGGCGATCTGCACGAACGGCGTATGCACGGTCTGCCCGGCAAAGTAAGTTTGCAGCTTCTGGGCGGCAGCTTTGCCAACCACCTTCGCCAACTCTCCCTCGCCGGCTTGTCTCACGCGTTCCAAACTGCCGAATGTCCTCAGCAATTTCTCCACCGTCTTTGCTCCGACGCCCGGCGCCTCGTGCAATTCCGATGTCAGCCGCTGGGCGTTTCTGCGAGTGCGATGAAACGTCACAGCGAAACGGTGCGCCTCGTCGCGAATCGTCTGCACCAGGTGCAGGATGGGCGAGAACTTATCGAGAATAATGGGCTCGTCTTCCTGGCCATAGACGTAGATCCATTCTTCGCGCTTGGCGATGGATGCCAGCGGCTGATAGGTATTGCCCAACGCCTCCAGCGCCTCGGCTGCCGCATGCAACTGGCCTAAGCCGCCGTCTACCAACACAAGGCCCGGAAATGGCAGCTTCTCTTCCTGCAGCTTCGAATAGCGCCGCGTAATCACCTCGCGCATGGAAGCGAAGTCGTCATTTCCCACCACCGTTCTAATGATGAATTTGCGGTAGTCGGACTTTTTCATCTTGCCGTCCTCCCACACCACCATGCTTGCCACTTTGTCGGTGCCCTGAATATGAGAAATGTCGAAACACTCGATACGCCGCGGAGCATCGGGCAAGTTCAGCGCGTCCTGCAGCGCCGCTTCTATGGCTTTCGAGGACGGTTTCATCACGCGGAACCGCTGCTGAAAGCTGTGGTTCGCATTGGTCTCTACAAGCGCCAGGAGTGCTTTTTTCGTTCCACGCTGCGGGGTTAGTATCTCCACTCGTCTGCCGCGCCGGTCGGAAAGAAATTCTTCCAATTCTTCCCGCTGCTCAAAATCCGCCGGCACATGGATGATGCCTGGAATATACTTGTTCCCGAGATAAACCAGCTTGAGAAGAGCTTCAAAAAATTCCGATGGATTGAAGTCCATCTGGTCTTCCCAGAAGAACTCACGCCGGTCCACGATCTTTCCATTCCGCAGGTGGAAGAGGTTGACCGCGACTAGCGGAGGCTCAGCATGGTAAGCGAAGATGTCAATATTTTCGCCCTCCGCTGAATCCATCTTTTGCTTCTGCTCCATCTCGCGCACAGTTGCCATCAGATTGCGCAAGCTGGCGGCCTCTTCAAACCGCATCGCATCGGCGGCCTCGCTCATTCTCTTCTCCAGCTCGTCCGCTAAGTCGCGGTGCCGTCCTTCGAGAAACAGGCGCACGTCCCTCACGGCAGAAGCATACGCCTCATCCGTGGTCAGGCCCGGCGTACACGGGCCCAGACAACGATGGATGTGGTACTGCAAACACGGATGCGTGTGCTTGCGATTCAGATCGATTTTGCAGGAAGGAACTTTGAAGTGGCGATGGACAAAATGAACTAAGCGATGCGCTAAGTTGCCCGGAAAAAACGGTCCGTAATAACCCGCTCCATCTTTCAAGATGCGGCGGGTCACAAAGACTCGCGGATACTTCTCGTTGGTCAGCTTGACGTAAGGATAGGTTTTGTCGTCGCGCAGTAAGATATTGAATCGCGGCTTATACTGCTTGATCAGGTTGTTTTCAAGCGCAAGTGCCTCTTTGTTGTTATCAACCTCAATGAAGTGGACGTCATGCGCTTCGGAAATCAGGCTTCCCGTCTTGGCTTCCGCCAGCCGGTCTTCGTTGAAGTAGCTTCTTACTCGGCTGCGAAGGTTTTTCGCTTTTCCGACGTAGAGAACGTTTCCTTCTGCGTCCTTGTAAAGGTAAACACCTGGCTGGGCGGGAAGCTGCGCTACTTTCTCGCGAAGTTCCATCGGCAGCTATAATTCAATTGTGACACGCGCGGTATATCTCGCCTGTGCGCTGGTTTTGGCGTGCTTTGCAGCGGCGCCAGCGCGATCACACGCCCAAAATCCCGCCCCAGCGCCGCAAGCAACTCAGAAGCCGCAGGAACCGCCCGACGAGACCAATCCTCCCGAAGAGGATGACTCGCTCGCGCCCAGAACCTACGCCTTCGACCCGCTCCAATCCGATCGCTGCATCAAGATCGGCAACTTCTACATGCACCAAGGGACATCAAAAGGTCTTCGAGCTGCTCTAGGCCGCTATGAAGATGCCACCAAGTACAACCCGTCCTCCGCGGAAGCGTTTTTCAAAGTTGCCGAGGCTGAAGAGAAGCTGAAGAATAAAGATGCCGCGCGCACCGCGCTCCAGAAGGTTATCTCACTCGCGCCCGATTCGAAGCTGGCGCAAGAGGCCAAAAAGAAGCTGGGCAGCAAGTCCTAACACCCCGAATTGCGCTTCTCGTCCCGGCGTGCTGCCTGCGCGTTCATCATGAACATTAGCGCTTTCATGCCTAAATCCCAGTCCGGGAACAGATCGATATATTGCGTCCTGCGGGCAATCTGCAGCGGCACTTTGCATTCGCTCAAGCGAATTGGCATCAGAAAAATTTCGTCCAGCGGTACGCATGAGGCTACCTCTAATGCGTAGCGCAGTTCCAATTGAAAATAGCCCCGCTTATATCCACCGAGCGCGATGAAAAACACAGCACCACGTAGTCGGCAAGTTCAATCGCTTGCTCAATCGCGCGCGGCCAGTTCTGGCCCGGAAGCAATTTCTCCTCATCCATCCAGGGCTCGAATCCAGCTTGCTGAAGCTCCGCATACAGCCGCCTCACATGTTCGGTATCTTCATTGGCATAGGCCAGGAAGACGCGCGGACGCCCGTTAGGACGGAACACAACGCGGTTGTCGTTAAGCTGAAAACTTCCCAGCCCATCGATCTCGACAGGGTTGCCCTCACGAAGGTTGCGGTGGATCAACCGGAGCAGGGTCCTGGTAAGACCTGGCTTTTTCACGGCTTTTCCTTCGACTTAGCTCCCGTCAACGCCAGCGGATCTTTCGCTACCACGCGATTCGATTTGTCCACACAGCGCTTGAAATCTTTCAGAAGTTTGTAGACGAGTTTATCCACCTCGTCCGCGGCTTGGCCTCGGGACCGATGCGACTCCCGCGCCAGCCATCGCGCAAGATCCTGCTTGTTCACGCCCCAAGCTATTACGGGTGAGTTGCGGAATGAGTGCGCATCAACGCTGTGTTACCGCGAAAGTGTTTGGCGTTTAAAGACTTAGACAGGCGTAACTTTTTTTGAAAGTTTGTTATTGTGAATGACTTCGAAATTCGCACCGCGGTGAAAATCGGTCTCCCGCCCGAGGTTCTGCGGTTGGGAAAAACGCTGGGACAGAGAACGATTTCCGCTCGCAACGTGCTGTGAGTTCGTTTTTCGGGAGTAGCGGTGCTCGGGAAATCGAACTCAGTCCCGGTTTTTCGCGGTTTCTGATGCAGGAACTGAGCGATTTTGAATTACAAGTGGCTCTTGTGACGGCCTCATTCGCCGCGCAATACTTCGAGCGGCCGCTGGTCCAGAATGCGCGCGCTTGCCAGCCATCCCGCCACGTTGGCAAGCAGAGCTGTGCCTAGCATCACCACCGCCAGCGATCCCCAATCGAACTCGTAGGCCGCATCGATGAATTTTTCGGCAATGATTCCCGTAAACACGTTGGCTAATATCCCGCCGACCAGGCCGGCCACAGCGCCAATCACGCAAAACTCCACCGAAAAGATACCCAGGATACGGCCTTTCGTTGCTCCCAGCGTTTTGAGTATGGCCACTTCGCGGATTCGTCGATAACGCGTTCCCGCGACGCTCGAACACAGAATAATAACGCCCGCCACAATGGCGAACGCGGCCAGGAAGCGAACCACCAAGGCCACCTGATCCACCGCCTCCTGAATGCGCTTCAAAACATCAGCCAGGTTCATCACCGTTACGGTGGGGAAGCGCTCGAACAGAGCCTCTTCCACTTGAGGAATTTTAGACGGCTCCACGTGCGCGGCTCCGTAATACACGACTGGAAGCCCCTTCAGCGCAAAAC
>JAABUQ010008841.1_pt1 | contig 13930 bp, 16 predicted proteins | sample 5560001 | NCBI WGS metagenome assembly JAABUQ01 (sample SAMN10711888, study PRJNA513371) | rock metagenome | isolation source: Antarctica rocks | place: Antarctica: Victoria Land, Finger Mt nord | collected 2015-12-18
CCCCCACCCCTCCCCACCGCTCCCTTTTCCACCGCCCTCTCCACTTCTCTCGGACCGTACCAAGCCCGCCCGTCGTCCTTCCGCAGCAGCGTCTTGAATTCATCCATGAGTTTTGTTTCGCGCGCGTATTTCGTGTCCGAGAGCCGCGCGAGGACTTCAGGGCTGCGGAGCACTTCGTCGAGGGATTGCATGTAGCCCGAGGCGGCGTGGGCGACGATGAGATTGGGTTTTTGGGCCAGTAAGGGTTTGTTGCCCGTGCGGGCAGCGTGGTCGAGGAGGAATTTGTGGAAGCCTTGGGCGGTGAAGCCGGGGGAGGCGAGGAGGATGGGTTTCGAGGATGTGAGGTCTAGGTGTCGGAGGAGGGTGTCGAGGGTGGTTTGGTAGAACTTCTGGACCGCTTTGTCGTGGTCGGTTTGCCGGCCTACGCCCCGCTTTTTGGGGATGGGGGTTTCGATCTTCTGCCTGTGGATGGTGCGGTGGGGGGTCAGCACCGCGATATTGGCGAGACCCTCTTGCATCACCACTGCCCATACGTCGGCGCTTTTCACGGGGTCGCAGGCTTCGCGGACGAGGTTCTTGGCTACGCTGTCCCAGCCTTCTTTTTTCTCGAGGGTGAAGTTGCGGTTCAGTTCCAGGTCGAGGGTGTGGAACTGGCCTACTTTGGTGTGCTTTGTTTCCTCGGCAATGCGGCCGGAAACGTGCAGTTGGGCGGCTTGGGTGTCGAAGTCTAGGGCGGTGACGTTGATGAGGAGGTTGATGTGTATGCGAGTGGAGGAGGTGGAGCCGGTGGCAGTCTCGGTGGTTACACGGCGGATGGCGGAGGCGCGGAGGTGGTCCCCTGGCCGGATGAGGTTGTAGGCGAACCACATGTCTTCTGGTTCTTCGGGGTGGAGGGTTATGGTGCCGGAGCCATCGCGCTCGATGTTTTGTTTGATAAGGCGCATGGTCAGTGTAGGGGAGAGGTAAGGCGAGCTGGAGGAGATGGGATGGGAAGAAGTGAAATATGTCTATAAGGCAGCCCGTAGTATCATGGCTGCTGTGTGCTTTACTACTCTGTTCTCTAAATAGGGCCAAGGTTTCGAGACTTGGGGTTAGAATCTCTGAGGAATCTAGATCGGTAATGTAAGTATCTTTGAGGACAAAAAGCGCTTCAACGGAAGAAAGCTTGCATAACAGGCTTAGGACTTGGGACTGGCACTCCTACAAAAGCAAGTTGTGCAATTGGAAGCTTGTGTATGACGAGCAAGCAGAATGATTGAGGGAGAAGAAGCAATACGTAACCAAAGACCTCTTGCTGAAGCCAGAAAAAGCCATTGTACCTTTGACTAGCCCGCCTTGATCTTGGAGGGACTTGAAGGCACCTTTTTGCGTCAACGTACAACAACCAATTCATCGACGAGCGGTTTTGATAGAAAGTCCTCACTTTATGAAATTCTATTTGATCACAATCCAACCTTTTCTGACCATATGCAGACCTGGCATGGCCGTTAAATGACGAATTTCTGGCATATCATATGAAATTTAATGACCCTCTCAAGGGACGAGCACGACGACAAACAGAAAACCCTCTGGAAGAGGATTAGCGTATTATAAATCGAATTCCTGGCATACGACATTTCTATCATTGAAAATAAGGCGCTCTCACGATGCAAGCTCGATGACAAACAGGAAAACGTCCAGAAGAAGACTAGCGCAGCATCACTAGCGCGCACCATCAGAAATTCCATAATCTCCCAACCTACAGCCAAATCATGACGCCGACCACTACACGACTTCCCATCTTCAGCAGCACCTGACACCACCATGCCTCCCCGCAAGGCCAAGAAGTCCACGGACACACTCAACTCCCGTCTCGCGCTTGTCATGAAGTCCGGCAAAGGTGGGCAACAGTCCTACTCGACCAGAAGGGAGGCACTGACAGCAACCACATAGTCACAATAGGACACAAGTCCACGCTGAAGACGCTGCGATCAGGCAAGGCAAAGTTGGTGCTGATTGCTGGGAACTGCCCTCCACTGCGGAAGTCCGAGCTGGAGTGTATGTGCAGATCCTCAGATCATTGTTGAGGGGATGGGGCTAATTGCGGGGATAGATTACTCGATGTTGTCGAAGACTTCTGTGCATCACTTCAGTGGCAACAATGTACGTTCTTCACCCTCGAATTGTCCTTGGAAAACCAATACTTGTGGGATACTTGGAGATGCCAGTGGTGGGTGGGGAACCTCTTAATTGAAGAGCACTTACAGCGAGGGAAGTTGCATGGATCATATGCTGACGTCTCCCTCCGACAGATCGAGCTAGGAACCGCGTGTGGGAAACTCTTCCGGTGCTCGACAATGGCCGTGCTCGATGCTGGTGATTCGGATATTCTCAGCCAGGAGACTTCTTCGTGATTGAAATGGAAATGTGGCGTTGGTATCGATCTTGACGATGTTGAAGAGCGTGCATATCCCCAGGAGATAGTCAGCTTCTGGGTCAAATGCCTCCAATCGACAATTCTCTACATTATTCCCGGATCACATCGATTGCATATGTTGCATTTCCTCGGCATTTGAGGGCTCGGATGGTCTCTCTTTGTGAATATCAAACAGCTGCTCCGCTACATCGGTAGCCATGCGATGATTCGACCGTCCTCTGGGGATTTATTGATTGAATACCCAAACCCCGAAATATTTACACAACTCACTTCTTCTTAGTATCCACCTCCCCATACCCAACCCCAGCGTTTGCCTCCGTCCATTTCCTCACCTCGTCCAAGACAGCCTTCCCCATTACCATCTTAGGCTGCAATAAGATCCCCAACCCCTGAACCCAATGCGGCCATTTCCTATACACTGCCATCCGATCACACCCAACCCTATCCAAATTTGACCTGGCGAACCATCCCAACCTTTGCACAAAGAACGACTTAGGCATCGGACCGCTTCTAGTGTTCAAACTCACTAGTCAAAGTTTTAGATCTAAAAGTATGGACCTTTCTGCCAACCGAGTTTTCTTCAACGTCCCCCACAGAGATCAAAGTGTTATAACGTTGATGAATCCAACCAGCTCCAACTAAATGGTATCTCAGCCGACATTCTATTTCAAGAAAAAACCCTCCCGGAAAAAGTCAGGTCCCCTAACACGCCGCACACAAGCGCTCACACCTTCAATGCAACGGTATACTCGCAAGCTTGACATCCTCCCCAATCGATTTCCCTCTCTTCATAGCTCGTGTTTGGATCCCTTCACCTTCCACTGGCTCACCCATTGACCGCGCCTTTCGCTTCCTCGTGACGACTCTCAGTGTCGAGGTGGCTGCTGTGGTCGGTATAGCCTCTGTCCTGGGCCTGGTCTCGCTCTTGACGCCCAGTGGGATTTCTCTTTTGGTTTTGAATTCCCTTTTGATGCGGCTCGACGCTTCAGCGCCTCTGCTCGGTCCAGCACGTGAGAACGGTTCCGAATTTGCTGTTGCAGGCTCAGGGTTTATACCTTGATCAGGCGTCGTGGGCGCGGGCCCTTCTTGCTTGAAGCCAATTTGCTGTACTTGCGTAATAGGCGCTTGCCAATGAAGATTTCGAGCGGGTCTGGTGGTCACAGCTACTGCTGCAGCTTGCGGGGTATCTCTCGCTCTGGGGACAACGTTTCTTTCGGCCTCTCGTACTGCATTGACAGTCACTCGTCGCATATCGTGACACAGCTGCGCCCTCAGATCTCGTCTCAATTCCTCCTGGATCTCCGCCTTGAGCTCCCATTTGACTTCTTCCTTGACTTCTTCCTTGATCTGTTCCTTGATTTCTGCCCCGATTTCTTCCCTGATTTCATCCCCCAAAGCACCCTTCATTTCCCCCTTTATATCCCAGAACAGATCTGTCCGCAACCCTCCCCTCCAATGGTCATCTTCTATAAGTCCTGCTTTCACGTCTAACCCAATAGCACCCTGCAGGTCTACCAACAGGCGTCTTTTCCACTCATAATTTTCAAGCACCCTCTGTTCCACCTTCTGTGCAAGATTGCACCCGATCATCTCGCTCAGATCTGCCACTAGGTCCTTTTTCAAGTAGTATTTTTTCAACCAGGCCTTCACCTCACGTGTAACGCACTGAGTAACATCCTCCATCATAGACTCCGCAAGGTCCTCTTTCCAGTAGTAGTCTTCCTTCAACCGGTCCTTCACTCCCTGCGTGACGCGCTCAGTGACATCCTCATTCATGTGCTCCGCAAGATCCTCCATTAGAATAGCTGGGAGCGCGTCCTGCAAGCGTCCTACCACGTTGTCTTCTGTATGATCGAGTACATGCTGCTCTACCACAAGATTCTTTGTCTGATCCACCACAGATCGTTGCAATTCTTTGGCAACCATACACTTGAACTTGCCGGAGTTGGACCCATTGACCAGCTTGTGAGCCACATGGGAATGGATGGAAGTTGATGACTCTAGCTTTTTGACCATCTCAATTTTCAGCAGGTCTGTTAAAAATCGTTTCTGGTCTGCCAATAGCTGATTATTCAACGTATTGACGCAAGCTTGCAATGCTTGATCGAGAGGAGATTTAGAGGATGACATATTGTAGTGAGAAGAGTATGCTCTGGCCCGAACAATATAACTTCAATACCAAAGAGAGGGAACCCGGAGCTTTTAAAAGAACCTATGGATTATGGAAAGGGTCGAATAGACTGACTTTTCTACGCGTTCAGGGGAGTCACGCTAAGAAAAAGGTCACATGATTTGCTAGCCACGTCAGGCCTATGGCCCGCCCTCATCATCTCATGCTAGAAACGAATCCAAACACACCACCATTGCAATGCGCCACCACGCAAAATGCCTGTGGCGCCCGAATCCCGCCGTCCGCAGACCCTCAAACAAGCCAAGAAAGCCTTCTCAAAGGCGGGCAGAAAGGTCGGTCTCACAGAAAGCGAATTGGCTGTAATCGAACGCCGGGCCGTTCTTCAAGAGCGCGCGGATAGGATCAAGGAGAGGGAAGCTAAGAGGAAGGCCAATATTAAGAGGAAGGAGGAGAGAAACCAAAAGGAAAGGGAGACGAGGCAGAGGATGGGATTGCCTTCGCCGGTGAAGGGAGGGATACATGTTGGACCGAGTCAATCGGATTTGGGGCAATTCCTGGGGGGAGTTGTGAAAGGCAGTAAGACAGACACGGAACCTGTGAAGGCATTGCGTGATGGAAATTTAAATGGCCATGAATGTGTGGGAAGGCAGTCATGTGCAGAGCCGATGGGACCACCTGCAAGGCGACCACTTAAAGAGATTCCTCCAAACATACCCATTGAGAAACCATTACCTGCAACCCCACAGCAGGAGAAATATGAAGAAGTCATGAAAGATGATATGGACCTTTTCTTCGTGAGCAACACCCAGATAGAGAGGGAATTATCGCCTCCGCCAACGGATCAGCAGCCATTGTTTACCATACCCACCGAGCCCAACGCATTCGGGAAACTATCATCATCGCCTCAGACACAAGAAGATGTAGCGGACGACATTCTCGCCCAACTCTCGACCCAGGATCTCGATTTCGCTGGCGTCTTTACGCAAGCGCCGGCGCAGTGTCAGCGCAAAGCGGCTGCCCAAGTCGATTGGGCATCAGATGGGAAAGCAACTAGCATCGATTGGCCTTCGCAGTCTATCTTATCATCGCACGCAACTCAGGCAGCCCTCCTTGCGGACGTATCAACCCAAGGCTTTGACTTCATGGACGAGCTCTCGCAACCCCCAAAAAAAGCATCCAAATCGCCTGCCCAAGAAGGATCGAACAAATCCTTCGACTTCGGAGACGGTCCCACAGATGGCGACCTTAACGACCTAGCATTGGAGCTTGACCTAGACTCCTCATATGACACCGCAATGAACATCCCACAGAAGCCAGACAACGAACCAAAAAGTGTCGTACTGCCAGTCTATGCGCACCATGATAACTCGCAAGAGAACGAACCGGATGAAGCCGAAGACATGTATGACGTTCGAAGTTGTTTGGCAGTAGATCCCGAGGACTACGAGGACTACGGAGACTACGAGTAGTGAGAAAAGATAGCGGACAAGGAAGTATGGCGTCTGTTCGAAAGATCATCATCGCGCTTCGATGCGAGAAAGCTGCAACATGAGCAACGAAATCATGAAGAGCAAGTTCTATACCACATCATCTCGAACGCGCCTGGAACCTTCTTGGGACTCCTTTCCACCAAGAAATTCCCTTCATCATGCCATGGTGGCCTACCCTTTCGCCATCCTACGATATCGATACGAAACATACCTAAACAACCTCTTAACGATTGACGACTGCGATACATGCCTCCGCCGCGAGGAAGCTGGACGGTAGAATTATGAAATGCATGCGAAGAGCACCAGGAGGCATTGGATGAGAGACGAAAAGTATGATATAAGGGGAAGTTGAGACGTGTGAGGGGGTTTGCATGGTGTGCAGGCATGACTGTTCTATTCCTGTCTACTGTACGGTCAACAAGCCGGGTGGTCAAGCCTTATCACATCCTCGCCTCATCTCGCCGATTGGGGTAGACGTGGCTGCCTTCCCGCCAGGCCGACGGCGGTGGGACTTCGTGCGCTCTTGCAGCAACAGCACGGCGTAGACGTGGGGCGCTGGAGCACTGACTGGATAGATCTGTCTCGAGAGAGAGGAAAGCAGCGGATTGAGCTTGCACGCACGTTTCGAGGAGTAGATAGGACATGCATGAATTATGCCGTCTACACCGAAAAAGCGTCCCCACTGCGCCATCAATGCTGCTCCTCCACGCTCCCAATGCATTCACTCCTCACAACCTCCTCCATCCACAAGCCCCCCCCCCCCATGCCTCCCCGCTCCTCCCCTCCCCTCCACACACACACCCACCCGCTGCTAAAGCGTAGGCGCCCTCTTCAACCCAACGCAATACCGCACAAACAACTGATCCAAAAAATGCTCATGCCGAATCCCCGGCGGGCGCGCCTCAGCAAACGCGTCAATAGCCTCTTGCACCCCGAACCCCTCCCGCTGGATCAGGTACGCCACGATGAAAAACCCCGTCCGGTTGAAGCCGTAGTGGCAGTGCACGCCTATCAGCGCTTCATCCTCTGCGCGCCCAGGCTTGTCGGAGCGCAAGGCGGGGTTCGAGCAGCGGGAAGTAGTGATCGGGGGGGGTTGCGTCCGTAGGCGGTCGACTAGGTCGGCGAAGTCGGATGTTTCGGCGAGGGTGGGGGGGATTTTGGAGACGGTGGGGAGTTTGTGGTATTCGATGCCGCCGGCTTCGAGGCCCTTGGGGTCGTAGACGGGGGATTCGTGGCTGATGTCTATGACGGCCTTGATGCGGCCGCGCCACTCCGTGACGAATTTGTCCGGGGAGTGTGCGGCGTCGATCTCGCGGAGGGTTTTCATGCCGCGGAAGATTCCGGCGATGGGGGCGCTGACGGGGGGGACGGCTTGCCATTTTTGGAGGTTTTTGACGTCCCATTTTCCTTCTGTGGAGAGGTGTTGGAGTTGGTAGGAGAGGGAGAGGCGGGTGTCGATGTGGGTGTGAAGGAAGGTGTGGATGAGGCCGGAGAGGGTGCGGGAGGTGGAGGGGTCGTAGAGGAGAGCGTGCGAGGCGGGGGCGGGGAGGATGCTGGTTTTCAAGGCACGGTCGCGGAGGGTGTATTGAGAGTTCGAGGGGGGTGATGCTGCAGCTAGCGGATGTGAGGAGGAGTCCGAGTCGGAGAGGGCGTCGAGTAGGATGGTTTGGGATTTGGATCTGGACATGGTGAGTGCCCCGTTGTTTTTGCTGTCATTCGAACCTAAGGCAAGGGATTCGTCAGGGTCGCCCTTTTGATGCTTCCTCGTCCTTTCTAAGCCATGTCTGATCTTTTCGATTTGATCTATCTTGGTGATATTGTCCGATTCGCCGCCGATGAGAAACAGGGGAAGGTTCAGGCTACTCCACTCGTCGAGGCCTGCGCGACCGGGGCCACTCGAATTTGTCACAAGGCCCCAGACCATCCTCCGCCAGACCGCCGTTCGACTTTGGCCGTTGAATCTTTCTTGTAGTTTCCTTACGTCCATGCCTGCATCGGAGCCAACGAATCGATCAACGCTCTTGCTGTGAGTCCCACCTCTCCTGTCCCAGGTCCTCCACAGGTCAAATATTGGGGTTGGTATCATAAGAATCGCCTCGAACATAAGTAGTTGTCGGCCCGTTGGCGTCTCGACATTGGGGCAAATGGCCACCATGCCTCGGACTTGCGCATTGTTGTCACTGTGGTCAAGCTGGAGTCGAGATGCCAAGAGAACAGATAGCGAACAGCCCATGCTATGTCCGATGAGTATAATGCCTTGATCCTTTGCACGATGCTCTCTGATGACCACGCTGAGCAGTTCGGTCAGAGCTTGAGGTGTATAGGCAGACCATGATTTTGGCGAGAAGCTTGAGCGGCCGCATCCGGGTAGATCTATGCCGAAACAAGGAGCTACGTTGACCAGAGTGGTCAAAATAGCGCTGAACTGTGCCAGTGACCCTCCGAGTCCATGTACGAAAACGAGGAGTGGTAGGGGTGTCGGCGTTGAGGGCAGCTTATCAGCTTGGGGGTGCGGCCTGTAAAAGGTTCGGATGGAAGGGTATGTGGTAGTTGACGTAGTGTAGGATTTGAAGCTGGAATGCTTCCTCAGCAAGCCTGGATCGGTAGTAGCTGCGCCTGCACATGTCAAAGTAAGCCCATGTATTCTGAAGGCGCGGGAATAGATCCACATTCTCATACCGAATTTGGAGCTTGACCCAGCATCCTCCCTCACGCTGTCAACAGAACTCCGTCCTCCGCTTCCTGAATCCTTTATCTCTTTCTTGTCGCTCTGTGCAATGGAATTCTTCCTCCACACCCGCATACCATGAAGGGCGGCACATACAGCGAAAAGCTGCACCATATTCCATGCAGTCAAATGACCATTTAGAGCTCCTGCATATCGGTCTTGTATCACTGCCCAAGCAGCTTGGAACAAGGCGGTCAATGCGTTTGTGGCATTTGTGAGATTCTGTGTGCTCACGGAAGCGGAAGCTGGGGCATTTTCGCGGGATGTGGTCTCTGCTGCTGCTGCTGCTGCAACGGTAGCCGTGGTTGCAAGCAGGACAGGCAGGAGGGAGGATAGGGTGAATTTAGGGATGGGCGATGGCAGTGAAGGCCAACTGGCCATTTCTTAGGGGACGGTCAGAGCTTTCTTTGAGCGTTGATGGCCATGGCTTTGGTGGAGCTAGGAGAGCCAATGACGGACGCGTAGGATGGCAGGTGCATGAATCGTTGGGCTGTCAGGGATGAGTGAGTGGGAAGCGGCAGCAGGCTGGCTGCCGTTGTATTCGTGGCATGACACTTGACGGTCAGCGTGTTTCAATGAGAGAGAGAGCAAGAGGAGAATGGTGACGGTGATGATAATTGATGTTGTCGTTGCATTTCATTCTCGTCTCTCTCGTCTCTCCTCAAACGTGCAGGGGTGCAGCAGTGCCCATGCGCCCAATTGAGGAGTCCTTCCGAGGGCCCAGGGGTCTCTATGTATCGTCTCCTCGGGCGGCTCGCTTGCAATTCCGGCGTGTAGTTAGACACTTTATGTAGGATAGTCCGATAGAGCTTCAATCAATTTAGGGGGCAGTCATTGGTGAGGAGAGGCCACTGTTGGGGGTTTATGGGCTTTTAGGGGCTTCATAGGCTGATGGTCTAATGAATCGTAGGGGCTGTGTGGCGACCCGGTCAAGCCCCTGATACCCACACTCGGTACCTACTGTAGCTTTTCGTCTATCTTCCTACCTTACCTTATCTTCCTCAATATCTTTAGCCTTCTCTCTCACCTTCCACCATTGCTCTGGGAGGAAGCCTCCCCCTGAACCCCCACATGTGGAATTGTCCCGTCAGGGCCATCGGCGCTTCACTCTCCCGCTGGGTCAGGGTCACTGGCGAGTGGCCACACTGATTAGCTACTGGTAGGGGCCCCGGTACTCCTTATCCGTACTAAAGATTGCTTGGGCAGGCATGGTTGCCCCTGAAGGTGCTAAGGTACCTAGGTATCTACATTACTGCGGAGCCAAAGATGATGGCGGGCGAAGAGGGGGGTTGCCAATTGGCCTTTAGAGATCTAGTTCTTCGCCTCCAGGCTGGAAATTTCCAACTTTTGGTCACAGGACGCACAGGAAAAAAAAATCGAATACTTCTTTCTACCTTTTCCCTACTGCATACCTCATGCATTCGCCACCTCTGACCTGAAAGAAGATTTCCTGTCAATAGCTCAATAGCATGACTGCATTGCCTGACTAGGTACTGACCGACTGACTGAGCCTTCGACTGCCGATTTCGGCTTCCACCTCCAGTCACCAGAATCTTGTGGCTCTCATCGTCTGGGTCACCGGACATCGTGAACTTTTTCCTCTTATAACCGCTGCAAACATGCTGATAGGACCTGATTGCTGGGCCTTCGTTCAGTCTCACTCTTATTCCTCTATATAAGTTTGATGTCTATGTAGATGCTCTCATCTACCAAACCAGGCCCTCCATTCCATTTCTACCTGTGACCTTCTTCTCTGCTCTGCCCCTCTTTCTTGTGTTTTCCTGCCTCTTACCTCCTACCTTCTGCAATGGATCCTTCCAACCCTCCAAAGGAGGACGAAGCTGAGAAACCAAGACTTCTCGACTTCCCCCATTTGCCTGACGACAGCAAGACCCCAGATGGAAAAGCTTTGCTGAACAAGTACTCTTCAACAATCACCAGGAACCATGATTTCCCAGGTGCTCAGGTGAGGTTAGCTGCATTTATACAATGCCATGGTGGCTCATATCAGGTCAGGCCATGTTATACGCGGCTGGCGTCCCAGACAGGGAGACGATGAAGAAAAGCCCACATGTTGGCGTAGCTTCAGTTTGGTGGGAAGGAAACCCATGCAAGTCAGTCTCTTTTACTCCCATCCTAAGTTGATCAGCTGACACCGTTCGATAGCATGCATTGTGAGTTTAACGTCTAATTTTGCGGCCCGCACGAAGATGTAAAGTGGTTTTGAGACTGGTATCTGATTCTATGGTCGACCTCAGTACTCGATCTCGGCAAAACGGTCAAGGACGCTGTGCAGAAACAGGGAATGCTAGCATGGCAATACAACACAATCGGTGTTTCCGATGCGATTACAATGGGCGGAGAGGGTACGTTCGGAGTCAAGCCCAGCATGAATTGTCTGACTGGAATAGGTATGCGGTTTTCTCTTCAAACCCGTGAGATAATCGCCGACAGCATCGAGGTTCGAGGGACCATTAGCATCTGCGAGTGGAAACCCAGCTGACTTCAGCCGATCCAGACAGTAACCTGTGCGCAGCATCATGATGCTTGCATCACCCTCCCGGGCTGTGACAAGAACATGCCTGGATGCATTATGGCAATGGCTCGACACAACAGACCTTCAATTATGATCTACGGTGGTTCAATTGCAGTCGGATACAGCAAACTTCTCAGAAAACCGATCAACATCTCAACTTGCTACGAAGCCTCGGGAGCGTACATCTACAATTCATTGAAACAACCGGACGATGGCGGGGATGTGACAAAAACGAAAGACGAGCTCATGGACGACATTGAACGGCATGCTTGTCCTGGGGCTGGTGCTTGTGGGGGCATGTATACCGCCAACACCATGGCAACAGCCATTGAATCCATGGGCCTCACACTACCAGGTTCCTCATCCAATCCAGCAACATCGCCTGCGAAAATGCGAGAATGTATCAAGTCCGCGGATGCCATTAGAACGTGCATGGAGAAGAACATAAAACCTAGAGACCTCTTGACAAAACGCTCTTTTGAAAATGCGCTGGTTGTGACTATGGCACTAGGAGGTAGTACAAACGGCGTCGTACATTTCCTGGCCATGGCCGCGAGCGCAGGCGTGGAGCTAGAACTCGACGACATACAACGTGTCAGCGACAAGATCCCTTTTATTGCGGATTTGGCACCCAGTGGGAAGTACTACATGGCTGATCTCTACGAGATAGGTGGTGTCCCGTCTGTCCAAAAACTGCTCATCGCCGCCGGTCTTCTAGACGGCGGTATCCCTACAGTTACCGGAAAGACACTCGCAGACAACGTCGCCTCTTTTCCATCGCTACAACAAGATCAAGTCATCATCAAGCCCCTGAGTGAGCCGATCAAGAGTACTGGACACCTGCAAATACTACGTGGAAATCTTGCTCCCGGTGGGGCAGTCGCCAAAATTACAGGTAAGGAGGGTACGAAATTCACAGGGATTGCTCGCGTTTTCGACAAAGAAAATCAACTCGATCATGCCCTCAACACTGGCCAGATTACACACAGCCCAAACATGGTCTTGATTGTACGATATGAAGGTCCGAAAGGGGGTCCAGGGATGCCCGAACAGCTCAAGGCTTCTGCAGCGCTCATGGGGGCCAAGCTCAGGAATGTGGCTTTGGTCACAGATGGAAGATATTCCGGAGCGAGTCATGGATTTATCGTCGGGCACGTCGTACCGGAAGCCGCTGTCGGAGGACCTATTGCTGTGGTTCAAGATGGAGACATGGTCACAATCAGCTCTGAAACGAACGAGATAAGCATGGATGTGAGTGACGAGGAGATCAAAGACAGATTATCGAAATGGAAACGGCCGAAGAGAATGGTGACGAGGGGTGTGCTGGCGAAGTATGAGGCGTTGGTTGGGGATGCAAGCCATGGGGCCTTGACGGATGCATTTTAGCAATGTGCATAATTACTCTGGCGTACAAAAGCTGCTCGCTGGAACCCCATGCTGTGCCAATACTTGACTGGGATCCCTAAGCCTAGGGGTATGCATTAGATGATCCCAAAAGCTAGGAAAAAGGAGCCCGGCACCTTGTAAGTGAAGACCATACCAAGCATTGTTCCTATGATCTCTGTAGCAATTCTTATCCATCGGACAAGATGTCGAGATCGCGTACAAAGCCAAGTCCCCATCAGACTCGGCATCTCAAGTTTATGATAGGGCTGCACTAGCGTCTCCTTAAGCGAAACATCAAAGATTATCGCCCACACGAGCAGTGATGAGCCACAGCAAAGCCGAACGCCAACTCCAACCACCAGAACACCACTCCTGAAGTTCCTCAATCACCGCAAACATGACGGGGGGTGTCAGTGTTCGAGATGTTGACGTGAGTCTTCTCCTCCCACCTCCAGACCCCAAACACGAGCGTTTTCGGGCAAGTAGAAGAGCAGCCAAAGACCGAGAGGCAGCCCATCACTTCGTAACACACAGTCCGCTCAACGCTTTCCAGAGTGATCGCTAACTCTATTATTCTCGTATTACAGGCGCAAAAATTCATAATCGCATACTCGGCCTTCTTAAAACGACAAGGCAAACTGCCCATCCCAGGTCCGTCCTCCTTGCACGCGAAAGACCCAAGAACACAGTCAACGCATCACCGAGTTCTCATAACGATAGTCAAGAGCCATAAGCGCTGATAAGATGGGTATGGTCACAGGTTGGGTCGACACAGTCAAAACCTCCCCTTCGAAAGAACTTCCCCCCCAATCAATCGACTGGTACCTCGCTCCTCCCCTCCTCAAACCATTTTCCCTCCCCCGCCAACTCCTCCCCAATTCCCCCACAAAACCCCCCTCAAAAACCCCCATCAGACCCCCCACTAAATTCTCCCCCTCAAAACCCAGGTTCTACACCCGCGCCGCAGCCGTAGCCCGGCACGTCTATCTCCGCAAAACCGTCGGCGTAGGCCGCATGCGCAAAGTGCACGGCTCGACCAAGAACCGGGGCTCGCGGCCTTCGCACCACGTGGACGCGAGCGGCAGCGTTGATCGCAAGGTCATGCAGAGTTTGGAGAAGATTGGCGTGCTGGAGCAGGATGAGGAGAAGGGGGGGAGGAGGATCACGCAGGCGGGGCAGAGGGATTTGGATAGTGAGTTCTGCCTCTTTTTTGGTTATGTGTTCTCCTTTCGGGATGAAGGGG
>JAABUQ010008843.1_pt1 | contig 13929 bp, 13 predicted proteins | sample 5560001 | NCBI WGS metagenome assembly JAABUQ01 (sample SAMN10711888, study PRJNA513371) | rock metagenome | isolation source: Antarctica rocks | place: Antarctica: Victoria Land, Finger Mt nord | collected 2015-12-18
CGTGGGTCATGGTCCCGGCTCGGCCCTTCTTCATCGGCAGGCCCGGCTGGGTGCGGTCCAGCGCCTGAATTTGGGACTTCTCGTCCACCGATAGTACGATGGCGTGGGCTGGAGGATTGACATAGAGACCGACGATGTCGCGGACCTTGGCGGCGAATTGCGGGTCGTTGGACAGCTTGAACTGAAGCATCCGATGCGGCTGCAGGCCGTGCGAGCGCCAGATGCGCTGCACCGAGCTGACGCTGACCCCGACGAGCTTGGCCATCGCCTCGGCCGTCCAGTGCGTCGTTTCGCCCGGAGGATCGCCCAGGGTCAGGGCGACGACACGATCGGCGATCTCAGGCCCGAGCGGGGCGATGCGCGGAGGACGGGTCTTGTCCTTGAGAAGGCCCTCGATCCCTTCCTCCATAAACCGTTCCTGCCAGCGCCAGACGGCGGTCTTGCTGACGCGGACCGTCCGCATGATCTCGACCGTGCCTGCGCCGGCAGCGGTCAGCAGCACGATCCGCGCGCGCCACACGTGCTTCTGGGGACTGTTTCGATCCGCCACGATGGCGTCCAGGCCGACGCGGCTGGCCGGACTTACGTCAAAGGAGATGCCTGTTCGCATCCCTCAGACTCGCACCGTATCAAGCCCAAGGGAATCCTCATCGGACTCAATCGTCAGATTTTATCCACTAGTTAGGTATGCAGCGTCAGAGGTCATCTTCATCGTCGCGATCCCAGGCGCAAGCATTCCTCTGTTGCGGACAGCAGCAGGTCGGCATGTTCGCGGGTGAACACGAGGGGTGGTCTGATCTTGAGGACATTGCCGCACGGGCCGGAGGCACTGATGAGAATTCTCCTGTCGCGCAGATCGTTCACGAGCCGCTCTGCGCGGACCATATCGGGTTTGCTCGTATCAGCATCATTGATATCCACTCCGAGGAAGAGCCCACAACCCCTCACGTCGCCGATCTCGTCGTATTGACGTTGGAGTTCCTGAAATCGCTGTTTCAGGTGAGCTCCAACAATTCGAGCATTGCGGATCAGATCCTCGTTGCGGATCACGTCGAGGACCGACATTCCTACTGCGCCTGCGACCGGAGTTCCGCCGAAAGTGTTGAAATAGCGAGCGTCCGCCGCAAATCTCTCAAGGAGTTCAGGTCGGGCTATTGTGGCCCCCATCGGGTAGCCGTTGCCGATCGGCTTACCGACAGTCACGAGATCAGGCGTGACGCCATGCCGATCGAATCCCCACATTGCTGCCCCGGTGCGGCCGAAGCCCGCCTGTACCTCGTCTGCGATGAACACGCCTCCCGCCTGCCTGATCGCCTCGGCAGCGGGATGCAGAAAGCCAGCGCGATCAGGACGAACGCCGTCGCTCGAAAAGATGGTATCGACGATGAGCGCTGCTGGCTTTATGCCGTGCCGCTCGAGGTCCTCCGCGGCCACCTGCACGCGGTTCGCGAAGCCCAATTCCGGATCGGCGTCGCTCGGGGCGTCGATCGTGCGAACGTGGCTCCCGAGGGGAACGCCAGGTCCGAGCGAAGGAGAGAGCGCTGCAACGCTCTCGGTCACTCCATGATAGGCGTGCTGCGTCACGATACAGCCTGTCCCACCCGTGAAGCTTTTGGCTACCCGCAATGCGAGATCGTTGGCCTCGCTGCCGGTGCAGGTGAACATGACCTTCGACAGCTCGGCCGGAAATGACGAGAGGAGCTTCTCCGCGTAATCGAGAATGATGTCGTCGGCGTAACGCGTGTGCGTGGCAAGCGTCTCTGCCTGACGGCGGAGCGCCTCGACTACGGCCGGGTGCGCGTGGCCCACCGACTGTACGTTGTTATATGCGTCGAGATAGCGCTCGCCATCGGCGCTTTGGAGCCACACGCCTTGACCTGACACGAGGTGGACCGGCGTCTCGTAGAAGAGGCGGTAGGGACTGCCGAGCAAGCGCTGGCGACGTGCGACTAGCTCTCTCGTCGCGACCGGAAGGACCTCTTCGCGGCCCGGGCGGAAGGCATTCGCCATTGCTGGTGCAGCTTCGGACATATTCCTACCGATTGCAGAGGTTCAGGAAATGATCTCGGGCTTGTCCGCGATCAATGCTCGCGAATGCATTCACATTCTGCATGGCACGCTCGCTGTTCTTTAGAATGTAGGTGCTATTCTCGGGAAACATCTGAACCCGCCAGGCTGCAACGGCCAGACTCATGACCTGTCTCGCACACATGAGATCGAACAGGCTCGCCACCTCCCGCTCTTCGAGTGGGAGGGCAGCGTGGAACGCTAGGAACATTTCACTGGCCAAAGCCAACGGATCATCGCCGATGACCGGAAGGGCGGATGCGGCGATTGCAAGGTCCACGACCAGAGGCGCTTGGAGAATGTCACCGAGGTCGAGAATTCCCGTCACGCGCGCTGGATCGAGAGGATCGAACAGGATATTGTGCGGGTTGGGGTCGTTGTGAATGATCTGAGCGCGTAGGACCTCCAGCACCGGAAGCACGTCGCGTTCAAAACCGACCAAAAGCCGACCTGCATTTACCCGTGTGACCGGGTCTTCCAGATGACAGAGTAGTGGATGCACTTTCGCGGCATTGGCGAGGTTCCACATCAACTCGTGTTGGCCGGCTGGATGAGAGAAGTGTCGCATCGCCAGATCGAACTCGGCAAGCACCCGTCCCAGGCTCGCACATTGCATGCGGGACGGCGTCGTCCAATTCGATAGCGGCTTTCCCTCAATGTAGGACATCACTCTGAGGACGCTGCCGCCATCGCCCTCCGAAAGATCTACCGAGCCGTCGCCGCTCGCGGTGCGGACGATGCGCTGAACAGGCACGTCCGGCGCGCGCTGCTCGAGGTGAAGATGCGCTGATGTCTGCAGGGCCGTCACGTCTTTTTCTTCGCTGCTGTTGGTGATCCGGACGACGAACTTCGTACCCCGCCCGTTCGTGAGACGAAGATTCTGGTCGCGCTCGCTACCAAGCGGAGCGAGTTCGACGGTTTGGATGCCGTAGTGTTCGGCGACCAGCTGCTCGACCCGCTTGCGCCCTAGGGACGGAGGCATCGCGACGAGGGCGCTCTCCTCAAACCCGAATGACTCCGTGGCCCTGTCGCGGCGCACCTGCCGAGCTGGGGGTGGATCGTAAGTCACCAGTGCTCACCCGAAAATCTCTCGGGTGAGAACGCAGAGATGTCGATCGAGGCCGGTCGACCCGCCACGAGGTCAGCTACGAGTTCCGATGTCATCGGCGCTCCCGTCATGCCGAGGTGACCATGACCAAAGGCGAAAGCGACGTCGCGGGAGCGGCGAGACCAGCCGACCACGGGAAGCGAATCCGGCAGGCTCGGCCGATGCCCCATCCACAGGGACGCCATGTCGTCACGCCCGGTATTCGCCAGAGAAGGGTAGAGTGTCTTGCCGAGTGCCAGAAGGTTGCGCGCGTGGCGCCAATCGGGTGCCGCTGACAGCCCGCCAAACTCGACTGTCCCGGTGAGTCGCAGGCCGCCGGCCATCGGCGTCGCGACGAACTTACCGGTGGCGTCCAGCACCGGCACGCTGGGCGCGATACCAGGGTCCTTCACCATGGCGTGATAGCCTCGCTCAGTCTCGAGCGGGAGGCGATGTCCCAACTCCCGTGCCAATGGCCGCGAGAACGCACCCGCGGCAACGATCGCCGTGTCGCCGGGGACCCGCCCGGACGCAGTGCTCAACGCACGCAGCCGGTCCTCCGCGAATTCGAAGCCGATGACGCGATCACGCAGAACCGTTCCGCCCTGCCTAACGAACGCCTCGGCCACAGCTTCGACGAGCCGCTGCGGATCGACGGTGTGTCCGTTCCCCGGGAAGAACAGTCCTGAGAATAGGTTTGGCGTGAGATCGGGCTGGAACGCTAGTAGCGCGTCACGATCAAGTTCGTCCCAGACGATCCCGGATCGACGCCGAAGTTCACGCCCGAGCCGGTCCGCCTTCCAGCTCTGCTCGTCTCGGTAGACGACAAGCGACCCGTTCGTCCTTACGAGATCCTGCGCCCCTATCTGCTGCAGGACCGGGAGAAGAACGGGCAGGCAGCCGTTGATCAGGCTGTGGAGAGCCATCGCGTGGCGCTCCACCTTGTGCATGCGTCCGGCCTGCACGAAGCGGTAGAGCCAAGGCGCCGCCTGGAACAGATACGATCGACGGAAGACCAACGGGCCGACAGGGTTTAGAAGCCATTTTGGAATACTCGTCAGCATTCCCGGCAATGAGAGTGGTACTATGCTGGATGGGCTGAAGCATCCCGCATTGCCGGACGAAGCCCCCGAGCCTGGAGGCTCCGGGTCGACCAGCACGACGCGATGACCCTCACGCAGGAGACGAAGCGCCGCCAGGGTGCCGACGACACCTGCGCCGATGATGACGACATTCCGCTGCCGCATGAAGCTTAACCCTTCCGCCGTGGCCGAACGATCTCTCGTGGCGATCGCGCGAAACGATCTCTCGTGGCGATCGCGCGAACTGACTGAAAAAACGCGACGCGCTTCCGCGCCTATGGTCTTTCAGCGAAAGGTCGCTTCGATGTCGGTTTCGGAAAGCTGATCGAAGCGTTCCGCCCCCCAGCCTTGGGCGGGTTCCGACACATCACCCGGCACTGAACGACATTTTCCCTCGCGACGCCCCTGACCCCGTTGACACCCGCCGAGAGCTGGGAATACGCTTAATGTGATCACAGATCAAAGGGAAGTCGGCAATGGCATGGCGAACGATCATACGGACGGCGATGGGAGCCCTTGCCTTGGCAGCGGCCGCTACCTCGTCCACGATGGCCCAGCAATCGAGTCCCGATTACGTTTCGACTTGGGACAAGATCCGAAAGAACAACAAGATCACAGTTGCCTGTATTTCTGATCCACCCTATGCCGCATACGACCCAACCACCCGGACGTGGCAAGGCTTCCACATCGAGATCATCAAGTCGCTGGCCAAATCATTGAGTGTGAATTGGGCGTGTCAGGAAAGTTCGTGGAGCCATCTCGCGCTCGATATTCAGAGCGGAAAAGCTGATCTGGCTTTCAGTGTGCAGGCGACACCGGAGCGGGCTCTTATCATAGATTTCGTCGGGCCAATGTACAATCAGGGCTTTTCACTTGTCCTGCGACGAGGATTGACACCCAGCGACAACTGGAGTACGTATAACAAACCGGATTTCAGAATTTCAGCGGTACTTGGCTCTGCCAATGACAACGTGATCGACATGGTAACACCGAGGGCCACGAAAGTCGCCCTCCCAAGCGGGGGCGAGCCTGCAATGGCCGTCGCGTCTGGTCGTGCAGACGCCTTCCTGTCCTCGGCCATCACCGGGCCGTTCGCAGTAATGAAGAACCCGAATCTTGGGCAGCTGATCATCCCGGAACCCGTCGTGTCCTTTCCTGCCTATATTGCCGTTCGGCTGGAGCCGGATCGGCGCTTCGGCAGCTATCTACGCTGGTGGGCGGAATGGAACAGGTACCAGGGAATTTTCGAGAAGATGGCTAAATCCGCGATGATCGAAGCCGGCGTGCCGGAAGCGTCCCTCCCTGGAAACATGCAGCTGCACTAGCAGGCTGCTGAAAAACGCTTCGGTGAGCCGCTTCGTGCCTTTACAAAGGGCGAACAGAACAGAATCAAAGACCGAACGGATCCAGGCAAAAATGAGTTTTTCGCAGCCTGCTAGTCGTTTTTCGGTCGCCAGCTTCGGATCCTTGAGACACGACCGTTATGCTTCGGCGCGGGGCGACTACCTTACAGAGCACGGCGACATCTTCACCCGTGAAGATCGTCTCGGACAGGCCGAAGGGAGGGTACGCCGCGAGCCTGTGTGGCTCATTCCGATTTGGACGGGCAGGTCGATGCGGCAAGTGTGCAATGATCGTTCTCGCCAACGGGCTAAACCACGGTCCGCTTCCAGCCTAATTCCAACACTGTCCTGCTCCGTAGGCACCAAGATGGCGTATGATTGGGACTTTTCGGCAATATTTCTGAATGGTCCGCTCTGGCTTTCCGGGGTGTACGTGACCCTCATATATTCAGTCGTAACGATCTCCGGGGGCATGTTGATAGGTGCGATTGGCGGCATCGTTGGCGTATCGCCTCTGAAGAGCGTTCGATATACGATCGGTCTTCTATTCAACGTCTATGTGCAGTTGTTTCGATCGACACCGCTGATCGTGCAGATTATCTGGTTTTATTATGCTTTGCCGATAGTAGCCCAGATTACGATCCCGGGCTGGTTAGCCGCCGGGCTCGGACTGACGCTATATATGGGAGCTTTCTCGACCGAGATCTTTCGTGGCGGGATCATCTCAATCGATAAGCGCCAGTGGAATGCTGCGCGCTCCCTCGGAATGACCTACGGGCAGATGATGCGGCGCATAATACTGCCTCAGGCCATCAGCCGGATGATGCCCGCTTTCGCCAACCAGGCAATCGTTCAGCTAAAAAATACGTCACTTCTATACGTCATAGCTGTTCCGGATTTGATGTATACTGGCTATCTTGTAATGTCGAAGACCTATAGGCCTTTGGAGACGTATACAGCTACTGCAGTCATATACTCGCTGATGATCACGCCGTTACAGCTGATTGCCCGGCGTTTAGAGATTCGTCATGACGTCTGACCCTCTGATCTCCGTCCGCGACCTGCACGTCAGTTATGGCAACATTCACGCCGTCAACGGTATCAATCTGGATGTTCGCGAAAAGGAGATCGTGACGTTGATAGGCCCGAGCGGGTGCGGGAAGTCGACCTTTCTCCGGTGCATCAATCTCCTCGAGATGCCCAAAGCCGGATCCATCCGCTTCGGCGAGGACACGCAGGCGTTCAGCTCGCCGGTGCATGTCTATCGCGGGCGAAGGCTGGCTCGATACCGCTCCCAGATCGGAATGGTATTCCAGCAGTTCGATCTCTTTCCTCATCTATCGGTGATCGAAAATTTAATCGAGGGCCCGGTTACGGTGCGGGGCTTGAGACGGAAGGCGGCGGAGGAAGCAGCGCGGGGACTTCTCGCGAAGGTGGGCCTTTCGGACAAGGCGGGGGCGTATCCCTCACAGTTGTCGGGCGGGCAGGCGCAGCGCGTCGCGATCGCCCGTGCGCTCGCGATGGAGCCGCGCGTGCTTCTGCTGGACGAGATAACCTCGGCGCTGGACCCGGAGCTGGTCTCGGAGGTCCTGGCCGTGGTCAAGGACTTGGCGCTGGAGGGAATGACCATGATCCTGGTGACGCACGAGATCTCGTTTGCCCGGGAAGTGTCGAACCGTGTCGTCATGATGGAGCACGGCCTGATCGTCGAGGAGGGCACGGCACGAGACGTTCTGGATCGACCGAGCAGCGAGCGGACGCGAACCTTTCTGGCGCGGTTCCACAGGGAGGGGGGCACGACGTGACGAGCTCCCTGCGGATATCAACGGACGTTGAGCGACCTGATGCCGTCCGGATCTTCGTCAATGGAAGAGCCGTTCAGGCGGTCCCCGGCGAGAGTGTGGTCGCCGCGCTTCTCGCATGCGGGATCCGAGACATGCGGCCCAGCCGGCGTCGGCACCATCCTCGCGGGGCGTTCTGCATGACGGGCGTGTGCCAGGAATGCACCATCACCATCGACGGACGACCGGCTCAAGCGTGCCTCGAGCCGGTTCGAGAGGACCTGTCTATTGAGCTCTCAATGGCCGGCGATGACCTCTGACGAGCCCTATGATGTCGCCGTGCTCGGGATGGGACCGGCCGGACTGGGAGCGGCCATCGAGGCCTCAAGGAGCGATTTGCGTGTGCTCGGGATCGACGAGGCGCCCGAAGCCGGTGGGCAGATCTATCGCGCGTCACCGCCGGGCTTCCGGCTCCGAAACGGGACCGGAAGTCCGGAATCGCGGGCGGGAGACCGCCTCAGACGCGAGCTGGAGGCCAGCGCGGTCGAGACGGCCTTTCGTCACAGAATATGGTCCGTACAAGACACGTCAGGTCGGTTTCAGGTCGAGACGGTCGCCCCATCGGGACTGCGGACCTATCACGCATACCGCTTGGTCATCGCGACGGGAGCGAACGAGCGAGTCGGTCCCGTGCCCGGATGGACAATGCCCGGCGTGATCGGATTGGCTGGCGCATCTCGCCTGCTCAAGGCCGATCACATCCTTCCAGGTTACAATGTTGTGCTCGCCGGGAATGGGCCGCTTCTGCTGGCAGTCGCCGTTTCGATCATCAAAGGGGGCGGCCGCGTATCTGCGATCGTCGATCAATCGAGCCGGGCAGAGTGGCTACGCGCTCTGCCCGGCCTGATGTCATCCCCGGACGTGGCCCGCCGAGGGCTCAAGTGGTCGTTTGACGTCCGACGGGCGGGTGTCCCGCTATTCTACGGCTACGGCGTTCGCCGGGTCCTTGGGGAGCGATCGGTCGAGGGGGTCGAGATTACCCAGGTCGATCATCGCGGCGCTCCCGTGTTGGGCGGGAAGGTGCTCACGCTCCAGACGGATTGTGTCGCCCTCGGCAACGGCTTGGTTCCCGCGACCGAGATCACCCGCCTCCTGCGACTGAAACACGTGTCGCGGCCGCTGCGAGGTGGCTGGCTTCCTGAATGCGACGCTGCGGGTCGGACGAGCGACCGGCGTATCTTCGCGGTTGGCGATTGCGCCGGGATCTTCGGCGGAAGAGCGGCTGAGCATGCAGGGCGGCTGACCGGACTCGAGCTGACCTCGGCTGTCCATCGCGATGACACGCTTCGTCGCAAAACCGACCGCCGCAAGCTGCAAAGCTCTCTTCGCGCGACGAGGCGAACCGGTGACGCTGTCGCTCGGCTGATGAGGCCACGTGACGGAGCGCTCGACTTCGTCACGCCCGAGACGATCGTCTGCCGCTGCGAGGACGTGATACGCTCGGAAATCGAGGAGGCGAGTTCGGACGGCGCCTTCGACGTCAACCAGCTCAAGGCATGGACGCGCTGCGGAATGGGGCCGTGCCAGGGACGCATGTGCTCCGAGACGGTATCCGCCCTGTTCGCGGCACGCAGCGAGCCGCCCGCTGGCTCGAGCCTAGCCGGCTGGACAAGCAGACCCCCGATCCGGCCGCTCTCCGTCGATCTGGGGGTGGGGAATTATACTCTGGACGACATCAAGCCTCCGGTTTTAGGGCACTGAGGGCTCGAGCGATGGGTCAACGCGAACTGACACATCCCGTGGATGTTGCTGTGATCGGCGGCGGAGTCATCGGTTGTAGCTGCGCGCTGTTTCTGGCCGAGCTGGGATTCGAGGTGACCCTCATCGAGCGGCAGGGGCTCTGCATGTCGGCGTCGGGGATGAACGCCGGAACGCTTGCGGCATTGTGGGCTCGTCCCGCGATGGTCCCATACGCCAAGAGTGGCATCGACCACTGGAAGGAGTTCTCGAGGTCGTTCGGGGTGGAGTGCGGGTTTGCACAACCCGGGGGCTTGAAGCTCGCATTCCTGGATCATGAAACCGGAACTCTGGAAGACGATCTCGCCCGGGCGCGATCTCACAATATCGATGCGCAGATCCTGAGCCAGCGGGAAATAGAGCAGCTCGAACCAGCCGTAGCACCGAACATCGTAGCGGCCCTGTACTCTAAGGTGGACGGCTACGTCGATCCCACCCGTGTCAGCCGCGTCATGCCGGCTCTCCTGAGATCACGCGGCGTCGAGGTCAGGTGTGGTGAAGCAGTTGTCGAGATCAGCGGGTCGGGTTCAGCATACACCGTCACGACGAGCGGGTCAGCGATCGTCGCATCTCGGATCGTGTTAGCCGGGGGGCTTTGGAATCAGGAGCTACTGTCCTGCTTGGGTCTCAAGCTCCAGGTCAATGCCCGCGTCAGTCAGATGCTGGTCACAGACCGTATGAGGCCGGTGATACGCTGCGTCATCAGTTCTGTTTCGGACGTATTATCCATAAAGCAGGTGAGCAACGGCACGATCCTGATCGGCGGCGGCTGGCAAGGCCAAGCGGATGCAGATCGCCTCAGGGGCGAGGTCGTTTCGGGGAGCATAATCGGGAATCTCCGACTGGCGAATCATGCGATACCCCGGCTCGCGGAGACGCGCATCGTCAGATCGTGGGTCGGAATGGAATCGCGCGTTGAAGATCTCAGGCCAGTCGTGGGCCGGATTCCAGGTCTGGCGAATGCATTCATGATCGGCGCAATTCATTCCGGATATACCATAGGACCATTCTTGGCGAAGTTGCTGGCACGAATGATAGGCGGCCTAGACGTCGACTTATCGCCATTTGAACCGGCCAGGCTCATCCCAGAATTCCCGAACAATGAGCTAGTTTAATATGCGAAGTTTGAAACCTCTCAGCCGTGATCCCCTTCAGGAGCGGGTTTACATGGAGCTGCGTCGTGCGCTGACGACCGGCGAATTCGTTTCGGGCCAGCGGCTGACCGTGCGGGGCCTTTCAGATGCGATGAGCACGAGCGTCATGCCCGTCCGGACAGCTGTGGTGCGGCTTGTTGCGCAGGGAGCGTTGGAGCAACTCAGTAACGGGTCGGTGATGGTTCCGGCCTTCAGGGAAGAGGTCTTCTGCGACCTGATGGATGTGCGGATCCACTTGGAAGGGTTCGCTGCGGAATCAGCCGCAGAGAGAATCACAAGGGCCGGACTCGATCAGGTGGTGGTCCAGTCGCAGCTGCTGGAAGTTGCCTGGAACTCTTGTGATATCGATGAGTATCTCAGATGTAACCGAGCCTTCAAGTTCGCCATTTATGAGCATTGCGGGTCAGCAGTGTTGGTAGATCTCATCGGCGCTCTCTGGTTGCGGGTGGGACCGCTTCTCCGTTCGCTCGAGTCTCACAGGGGGCGTTTCTCTCAGGTTCACTTCCACGACGAGATCGTGGGCGCGCTCAGGAAGGGCGATGGGCCGGGTGCACGTTTCGCGATGGAGAGGGATATCCGCGCCGGCCGAGACTTCATTGTTTCCCGAGGTCACTCGGGCAACAATGGGGATCCCGTCGGCTCGGAAGCCGTGACGATGGCAACCGGTCAGCACGAAATACGCCGGAAGTCAGCGACATCGGACGCCTGATACGCATGATCCCATCTCGTCGACACATCTATGCAGCACACGACAGCGGCGGCTTGACGCCTGCGACCGGTTCTCATCGCGTTCACCGGATTCCTAATCTCAACTCAGGAGGCAACAGATGGTATCCTCACGACTTCGGCCAAAGATGAAAGGCTACTTTTCGGTCACTGTCACGCCGTTCGATGGTGCCGGACGGTTCTCGCCGTCGGCTTTCGCCTCAATCCTCGAATGGCATATCGGACAAGGCGCCCAGGGACTGACGATCGCCGCGGATAACGGCGAAGCCTCGCTGCTGAGCCTCGACGACAGGCGCGAGATGGCGAAGGTGGCCGTGGGGGTGGTGGCCGACCGCGTTCCGCTAATTATGGGTGCGATCGGCACACACGCCTTCACCGCCCGCGAGACGGCAGGCATGGTCGAGATAGCCGCCGAGGCGGGCGTCGATGCCGTCCTGATCAGCCCCGCCCCTTACGTGGGGAGCGGCACGCGGGCGGAGGTCGTCGGTCGTTATCGCGACATCCACAACGCCGTGCCTCTGCCCGTGGTGGCCTACAACAACCCGCGCCATTTCGGCGTCCCGATAGAAGGCGATACGCTCCAGGCACTGATTGACGAGATCGACCTCGTCGGTGTCAAGCAATCCTCCCGTCACTTCCTCGACGTCTCTAGTGAGATCGCACGCTTCGGTGACAGAATTTCGTTCTTCATGGGCTGCGGTTATCTGCTCATGCCTGGGATCGCTGTCGGCGCGCACGGATTCATGTCGACCGGAGTTGACTTGCTCGGCTCCGAAGCCGCCCGGATCATGGAGCGAGCGCGGGGACCCTGGACGGAGGACACGCGTCAATTGCACCTAAAGATCGCGCGAGCCTATACATTCCTGCTCGAAACCGGCACGGCGCCTGCGGCCTTGAAGGCCGCGCTCAACTTCATCGGGCTACCCGCAGGCTCGCCGCGCCCGCCCGCAATGCCGCTTGACGAGGGAAATCAGCGTCTCTTGGAGGATCTGCTGCACGAGCTCGGCGTAGAGAAACGACCAGCTGCATTCGAGAATGCACATGCAGCTTAGGGGCGCTACCGCGATCGTCGCCGGCGCCGGCACCGGCGTCGGTGCTGCCTCGGCCCTTCGGCTCGCCGGGAAGGGCTGTAACGTCGTCGTAAATTACCGCCGGAGCGCAGCTGCGGCTGAAGGCGTTGCTGATGCGTGCAGGCGGAAAGGGGTGGAGGCGGTCGCCGTCGAGGGCGATGTCGCGAGGGACGCGGATTGCGGGGCGATCGCTGCCCGTGCCGTGGGTCTCTGGGGACGTGTCGACATCCTGGTCAACTCGGCCGGAATTACACGCTTCATAGATCAGGCAGATCTCGAGAAAGTCACGGCGGAGGATTTCGATGACATATTCGCGACCAACGTGCGTGGCCCGTTCCAGATGATAAGGGCCGTTGCTCCGCATATGAAGACTACCAGATCGCCGAGACGATCGACGACGATCCCCTCTGGGCGGAACTGGATCGTGAGTTCCGCACCATCAAGGGCGTCGCCAATCGCTCCGTGGCGACCCTGATGGCGGAACTGCCCGAGATCGGCACTCTGTCCAACAAGGCCGTGGCGAAGCTGGCCGGCCTCGCGCCACTGGCGCGCGACAGCGGCAAGAAGACCGGCCAGCGACCCGTGCGGGCCGGTCGCGCCGGTGTGCGCTCCATCCTCTTCGTGGTGGCCGAGATCGTTCGACGGTTCGACCCAGACTTCAAAGCGTTCCACCAAAGGTTGTGCGCCGCCGGAAAGCCCAAGAAAGTCGTCCGCGTCGCCCTCGCCCACAAGCTCCTCGTCCGCCTCAACGCAAAAGCGCGCGATACGCGCAGAAAACTTGCCGCCGCAACTTGACACACCAGACAGTCGCTCATCCGTCGCCTGGGGCTTCCCTGTTGCCACCGCGCATCAACGGGCTCGTATGCGATCATAGTTCAAGGATCAGCCGGGCTGTGTTCTCGTCCGTGATCAGAGCGTTGACGAGCCGTTCGTTGAGGGCGGCTCGAATGGCGGGTACCCGCTTGCTGCCGGACTGGACGATCATGGTGGGGCGGGTGGCGGGTGGCCGCAGGGTGAAGGATGTCAGCCGGTCGTGATAACCAGCGCGGATGAGCTTGCCGGAAGCGCTGATGCCTTGGCCGAGCAGCTCTCCGACCGCTCCCGCGTCCATGGCCTGAGCTAGTTCCACGTCAGTGATGAATCCGTCGAGATGTAGCGGCGCCTGCCATCCCATGTAGCCGATCCCCATCATGAGGACGCTGGCTTCCTCGACCAGGGACAGGAACGCTTGGTAGGCGAACTGTGCTTGCAGGACCTCGCGCTCGGCCACAGTGTTGGTGACCACGGGCATCGGCAGGGGATAACATTGCGCGCCGACGCGTTCGGCCAGCCGCATCACCACGTCGTAGTGGCTGGCGCGACCCAGCCGCGTCAGGTTGCCCATCAGGGACACGCATTTGTGCTGCGGCCGAACCATCGGCGCGATACGCAACGTAGTTTCGCGCAGGGCGCGACCGTTGCCTATGCCGACCGTGATCGGCGCCCTCTGGACCAACAGGTTTTCAAGGTACAAGGCGGCGGCGGTCGCCACCGTAGCAATGTCCTCGTCCTGGTCGCCCTGACTCGGCGCTACATCGCTGTAAACGAGGTTGTAGCGCTCGCGTAGCCGCTCGGCGAGTTCGATGCAGTCGGACAGGGGATGGATCAGCTGGAACCGGACCAGGTTCTCGCTGGCCGCGATCGCGATCAGGCGTTGAACGACCTGCCGCGACAGGTTGAGATCGGCGGCAATCTGGTCCTGCCGCCGGCCCTTAGCGTGGTATAGCCAAGCCGCGCGCGCGGCGAGGTCCAGCTTGCGGTCGTTCGGCGAATCCGGACGGTC
>JAABUQ010008844.1_pt1 | contig 13927 bp, 18 predicted proteins | sample 5560001 | NCBI WGS metagenome assembly JAABUQ01 (sample SAMN10711888, study PRJNA513371) | rock metagenome | isolation source: Antarctica rocks | place: Antarctica: Victoria Land, Finger Mt nord | collected 2015-12-18
CACGTAGGCGCCCATGTCGCGCAGCACCACCCAGTCCTCCTCCAGGAGCACCGCCTGCGGCCCAGGTCGCCGGCAAGGTCGGGCCCAGCGGGCGAGGAGCCGCACCCTGTCAGGAGACACATCCAGACCATGTGTGTGTTTTGCTGCCGCCTTCGAACAGCGCCCGTGCCGACAGCCGCTAGAGGCTGCGAGTAAAGGCGCAGCTCCATGTGTGCGCAGTTCCCAAGGTGCCTCCTCGCACATGCTGGACTTTCCAATGCAGACGGCAATGCAGGCTGCGCTGCGGGCCGCGATGCGGGCCGGGGGCGCGCCCGCCGGTCGCCCGCGCCGACGCCGCCGCGCCAGGTCAGCGCGTTGCGCAGCTGCAGGTGGCCCAGGTCCACCTCGAGCGCGTCGCGGCTGTCGCTGCAGCGCGGCATGGTGATCACCGGCGCCGCCATCTCCACGTCCAGCAGCAGCAGCGTGCCCACCGCCTTGCCGCCGCGGCCGCCCCCGGCCTGCGGCGCCCCCGCCGGGGAGGCGGCCCCGTCCGGCTGCGCGTCGGCGCTCGCGGCGCTGTCGTCGAGCCGCGGCTGCAGCGCCAGCAGCACGGAGATGTAGCGCAGGAGCTCCTGCACGGTGAGGATGGTACGTTGAGGCGGGGTAGGTTTAGGGTTACAGCACGGCTGCAGCCAGCAGCTGGGAGATGTAGTGCGGGAGCTCCTGCACGGAAGGGATGGCAGATAAGGCCGCAGCATGCCCGGGCTTTGCTTGAAAGGCACAGTAGAGCTAAAGCGGGGTAGGGGTGTCTGCGCTCCCTTAACGCTGTGCGGGTAACACATGCACAAAAGGCCCCACTGCAAGCCGCAAGCGCGCTTTGCGGCACAGCCGGTGAGCCGATTCAGGGCCACTCAGGGCTGGCCGCCGCCACCGCCGCCAGTGCTTGTGCTTGCGCAAAGAGCCGGAGCGGGTAAGGGAAGGAGGTACAGATGAAGTTAGGGTTGGGGTTAGGGTTTTGGCGGTGCAGGGCGCCGCCGGGCGCGCGCCATCAGGAAGCGGTTGAGGAACACGACATCGAGCTCGCTCATGCGCGCGGAGATGGAGTAGTACGGCAGGCCGGACGGCACGCGCGCGCTCTTGTCCGCCTCGGCCGGCGTGTGCGACGCGAACTCGAGCTCCACCAGCGACGTGGCCGCGCCGGAGCGCAGATCGCAGACGTTGCGGTACGGGTGGCCCTGCGCGAGACGGCACGCGCGCCGGCCGTGAGCCGCTGCCGGCGCGCAGCTCGCCCGGCGGCGCGCTCGCGTCGCGGCAGAGGGTGCGCACGCGCGTGGCGCCCCGCCCCGGGCGGGATCGCCGCTGCGCTCTGCCTGCTGTAGGAATAGCGCAGCACCCCTGAAGCACGCACTTCTGTCAAGCAGGGCCTGCGCCTCCGGGAGGGGCGCATGAAAGCGCGGTGCTGTAGCGGCCACATCCGCTACGCTCTCGTTGTCGGCTGGGGGCGAGCCCCCGAGGGTGCGGCAGGTCCCCGGCCGAGCCAGTCACCCATCCCGCCAGAGCCTTTGCTGCTTCAGATGGCGCTCTGTGTCGCTCAAACGAACATGAGTGATATCAAGCAGCTCAGCAGAGGAACGAAGGCGCCGCAGGGGGCCCGGCACCTGCGGCAGCGCGCCGTCCTGCGCGCGCAGGTTGCCGAGCGAGGCGGCCAGGCGCAGCGTGGCCGGGTGCACGCGCAGGCTGGCGCGCACGTCCTCCACGCTCGCCAGCGCGGCCGGCGGCGCGGCCGCGGCCTCGTAATTGAGCGTCGCCTCCAGCCGCTCCACCTCCACCAGCAGCCGGAACACCACGCGCTCGGCGCCGCCCTCCAGCACCAGCGTGCCTGCGCGCGCGCGGCGCACACTTTTGACACCTTTCGGAGGAGGCCCAGCGGCAGGTGCATGCTCTGCTCTCTTGCGGCACCATGCGCGCGGCGCCGCCCTCCAGGACCGGCACGCTCGGCCACGGTTGCAGACAGGGGACCCCGAGGGCTTCCTGACCTTAGTACGCCTTAGGGTTGGCGCACGGCCCGGCGTGCCGCATGTCGCGGCGCATGCACGCCGCGCTGGCGCGAATGTGTGCCAGCCTGCTCTGCAAGGCAGGGCACGGCGGTGGCTTGGGCGGGCGCTAGAGGCGGCCCGGCGCACCGGCGTCGCCGGCCTCGCTTGGCGACGCAGTGGATGCGTCTAGTCCCATGTCAGCGGCCTCATCAACGGCCTCCGCCAGCCCCGTCCCCGACCCCGCCTGCGCCCCCGTGGCCCCGTCTGGCCGGCCGTCCCGCTCGGCGCCCTCCCCGGCGCCGCCGGCGCCGGCGCCGGCGTCGGCAGTCGGCGGCGGCGGGGCGGCAGGGTCCTTGACCGCCGCGGCCATCGCGCCGCCGACCGCCATGAGCGCGGCGACGGTCGGCCGGTTGAGGAAGAAGAAGAGGGTGGTCAGGCGCATGCGCAGCTCCGAGTCCACGCCCGCGTACTCGGCCGAGCCGCGCGCCCAGGTCTCAAAGTCCAGCGCCCAGGCGGGCGCGGCGCGGCCGGACCCGCTCTCTGGCGCCGAGCCTGCCGGCCCGCGGGCAAGCTCCAGGGTTACAGTCAGGGTTGGCGCAGACCGGCGCCCTGCCGGCACTGCTGCATGCCACCGCGCAAGCCTCGCCCAGCGCAGCTCGAGCGCAGGCAAGCTGCCATGTCATAAAGATATATCAAATTGTGGCCAAATTTTACCACATTGAGAAAGGCCCTGCGCCGCTCCCCTGCACAGGCGCCCACAGCTGACCCAGGCCCGTCTACGTAGGCAGACAACACGGCGCACCCTTGCTCGCGCCGGCGCCACTGCGCGGCGAGTCGCCCTCCAGCTCCCCGGGCGCGGCGGCGGAGCCGAAGGACTCGGCGCCCACGGAGGCGCGCGACAGGCTGCGCGCGGAGCCCGGCGACCCCGGCTCCGCGGCGGCGTCGTAGAACTCGTCGCCGTCGGTGCCCGCCGCGCTGCCTGCGCGCGGCGCGCCGCTCAAGCTAGGCAGCACGACGCAGGGGCGCGGCCAGCGTGCAGACATGAACCAGGAGTCGCAGTGTCTGTTACGCACTGTAATTCGCATGCGGTCGCATGCGGATCCCACTAAGTGATTGCACGCTGCCTGCGCCCTTGCCAAGCATCTTACGTTCGTCTCAGCGGCTCCCATACTTGCACCCGGCGGCCTCCCACATATATTCAGGAAAAGGTGGTTGGCCCCGGATCGGGCGCGCGCCGGGCGCCTCGAAGGAGCGCGCGAGGTAGGCGTGCGCGGGGCAGCGCGCGCCGACCAGCAGGTCCTCGATCTCGAACGACGCCACGGCCACGCCGGCCGCCATGTGCGCCGCGCCGAGCGCCGCGTCCGCGCTGCCGCCCGTCGCGCGCACGGCCACGAGAGAGCGCTCGCCGTCCACGTTCACGGCCTGCCGCGCGCGGACAGCGCACCCCGCCGCGTCAGGAGCGCGGCAGCCCAGGCTCACTGTCCGTCCGCGGCTCTGTGAGCGGATTGGAGGGCAGCTGCGGGTGCGCGGTCGCCCGGCGCGCACGCCGTCGCTGTCACTTGATCGCCGTCCACAGTCATCGTCAGCCGTGCCAGGAGACTGGCGTGCCTAGAGCCTGTGGGCAGTGCACGGCGGCTGAGCGTGTGATGAGGGGAGTGCGGATGTATTCGGCGCCCGCCTCGCCCACCTACCCGCCGCCTGCAGGTACCTGCGGTGGGTGTCAATGCGGGTCGGCGACATGCGGCTGACAGTGCGCGGCATGAGAGGCTAGCGCGGGCGCAGCTGCTCGTCCGCCTCATGCAGTGGACAAGGCAGGGGCGACGCTCGTCAGCTTGCATGCCGCCTCCCACAGTGTCCAAGGGCGATTGCCTACGCACTCTATGCAGAACAACATAGCGCGGCGTCATGACGCGCCTGCAATGCGCGGGGAAGCAGTGGGGGGCCCTCTGCAGCGGCCCCGTCCCGATCTGCGTCCAAGTCCTGCGCACAAGCGACCCTCACAGTCAACGTCTTCACTGTCAAGCACATGCGCTGACCTGCGCTTGACGGACTTGTAGGCTTGCTTCAGATGCATGCGTCCTCAATGTGCCCACTTCTCGACAACACCCCTCGCACGCAACAGGGCACACCCACCTCCGCTGGCAACCACAAGGCGAGGAGCGCGCGCAGGAGCGCACCTCAGGCGGCCACCAAATGTCGGCGGTGCGCCCGCTGATGAAGATCGCGAGCTCGCCCAGCTCCGCGCCGATGCTCATGGACACCTGCATGCCGCCCCACCGCCTGGGGGCGCAGGAGCACGAGCGGCCGGCCAGGCTATCATTAAAACGAGGTCTATGCGCCACACCGCGCCCAATTTACCCGGAGCATTTCATAGCTGGGCTCGCTGACAGCGCTGTGAAAGCTGAAGCACCTGGAGCTGCTTACGTGATTACCAGCACATGCGCTCATACATCCATGTATGGACTCCCGTGCTGGATTGAGGCGCAGGCCGCTCGCACCGCCGGCTTGCCGCCGCCCGCGGCGGCCGCAGCGGCGTCGAGCGCGGGCGCGCCCTCGCTGGGCGCGCCCTGGCTGCTGCCGGCCTCCGAGTCGAACGCCGCGGCGTCCCGCGACTGCATGAGCGGATCGCGGCCGGCCACCGCCAGCGTCTGCTGCTGCGAGTGCTGCAGCTGGCGGCACCAGTCGTTTGCCTGCGTGCCAGAGCGGGAGTGAGAACCGCTGATGCGTGACGCGCGGACAGCTTGTTTGCGCACTGGCGGCACAGCGGATGCGACAAGAACATCTGCCCATGAGCCCGAGGCAGCGCAGAGGCACCTGCAGCTGTGTGCGCATACCCTGCAGCGGCAGCCAGAAGGGCGCCGGAGAGACACCATTGTATGCTCTTCACACTTGCAGAAAGCCAGGCAAAGTGCAGATAGCAGGCCACTAGCAGCTGGGCAAGGATGCGCCTCCTCAGGGCCCGCGCAATGCAGCAGCGGGCAGGGAAGGCGGGGCAGCGGCGCGCGCGCGGGCGCGCGCCTCCTCTTGGCTCGCAAAGCGCAGCAGCAGGCAGTCGCGGTCCTGCGCCGCGCGCGCAGTCTCGACACCCTCGGGGCAGGCGGCGACCACGTGGCGCACGCCGCCGCACGCCTCGGGTGGCACATGCACAATGCGCCTGCCGCGCGCGGCGCCCCGGCGTCACGGGCGCGGAGGCGCATGCAGTGAGGCAGGCGAAACTGCAACCAAAGCGCGCCGCGCTCACGGTTCGCGGGAGCGCCACAGACGCGGGCCTTGCCATCGCTCCCTGCTTTGCCTGTGACCCGGTACTGTAGCGGCACGGTTCAAGGCTGTGTGCACAGCTGCCGTAATACCTTCAGGGCTGTACGGGGTCCAGCTCGGCCAGGCGGCATGCCAGGGAAGCTAGCACCGAGCCCGGCCCAGGCAGGCTGCGATATGCAAGCCCTCCCCTCGCCCGCCCGTCCAGCGCGCGCGGCGCATCCTCAAACAAGGGCGCGCTTGTTGAGCCAGACATTGGCGGACGCGAGCGGCGCCGGCGCGTCCTGGCGCTCCAGCAGGTACAGGTGCCCGCGGTGCAGCGCGCCCCAGCGCTTGGCCCAGGAGGCCGCCGCGCGTGCCACGCCGCCCCACTCCAGCACGCGCAGCGGCCCCGCCTTCTCCGCGTCGCGGCGCCACAGCGGCTCCGCGCCAGCGCCGGTGCCGCCGCCCGCCGCGCCCGCGCCCGCGCCCGCACCCGCACCCGCGCCCGCCTGCTTGGCTGCAGACCGCGCACGCTCCCGTTTGTGTAAAAACACAGACGCGAGCTGTCAACAGCACGGAGCTGCACTGCAGGCACTTATCCCAGGCCGCATGCATTGCCGCGCTGTTGCGTCTGTCACAGCCAGCAACCCATGCATTGCGCTGTCACGCCCCTCATCAAACGCCCTCCGCCCTGTGTCTGGCCAGCGCCAGCCGGAGTGCTTTGGCGCGGTGCACCGCTGCCATGCAGGCTCCCCCTGCACGGCCGCCGCGGGCGGGCGCACCAGGGAGCGCGGAGCGCAGCACGCGCATCAGGCGCTGCACGCGCGCGGCGCTGAAGAAAAAGCGCAGCGCGGGGATGCTCAGCTGCGCGCGCAGCGCCGGCAGCGTGGGGTGCGGGTACTGCGCCACCTGCCGGCCGCGCAGCCGCGGAGGGTCGGGCATGCCGCAGGGTGTCGTTATCAGCGCATGCTTGCGGCTGTCAGTCTGCTCTGCACAAGGACAGCACAGACATCATCATAATGCCATGTGCGCCTGGTCTTGCCTGCTCTGCAGACGACATACGCATGGTTTCTTGACACGCTGGGGGCCATGTGTCCCTGGACCGCGACAAGAAAGAAGAGAGTGCAGAGCGCATCACAGCCTGAACAGAGTCGCGTCTGGATCGGAGCCAGCAGCAGCCCCAGTTTGCGTCATTTCCACAACCTGGCGCCTATACACTGACCCCGCAGATCCTTGTCGCCAGCTGATGTGGCTTGGACGGGCGCGCGGCGCGCCTGCAGCAGTGTTACAGTGCCACACCGCTCCAGCAGCGGGATGAAGGTGGCCGCGCCGCCGAGCGCGACGCCGGCGGTGCGGCTGACGGCCGCAGCGATCGCCTCGGTCACCGGGCTGCCCTGCGCGCCCTGCGCAGACAGCACCTGTCTGCAAGCGCCAGCGCATAAGAGCATGGGGGATGGGCTCGCGGCGCTTCGCCGCGCGCCAGATGAGTTGCTGTGAGAGCTGGGCTGTTGGCGCACGTTGATGCGGGGCCCTGGGGAGGCTGCGCCGCGCAGGCGTGTCTGGGAGCTAGGGTCGCCAGGCGCCCCTGCTTCCACGTTCAGCCATCAGGAGGAGGCTCAGCCGTGGGGGCCTGAAGCGGCGGCGCAGTGGGAGCTGGACTGAGAACGCCATGTCCCAGACACACGCGGTGGCCTGCCAGCTCGCCCAGGACAGGCTTGAAGCAACCAGACGGTCTTCGACGCGGAGCAGTCGCGGCTGCGCACGGCCCGCGCGGGATGCGCGGCGCCCGGCCGGGCGCACCGGGCCGGCCGCCGCGGCGCCGGCGCGCTCGAGCGCCGCGAACGAGAACGCGCCGTCGACCAGGTACGCGCTGATGTCGCGGCTGGTCAGGCGCAGGCACTGGTAAAGCGCGGCCGCGTCGGCCGGCAAGCGCGCGGCCGCCTCGGCGTCCGACTCCATCAGCAGCGAGCCGAGGTCGAGCACCAGCGTTAGCTCGCCTGCGCGGCGCAGGGCATGTGATAGGTTTAGGATTTCGCAAAGACATGCACGGGGTCTCGATTTGTCGGCGGCAGGTCGAGGTCCGGCGCCAGCGTCGGCGCACCTGCGCAGCGTGTGGCTGCCTGCTCATGCAGGGCCGCCGCTGCGCCCTGCCAAAGCGTGCGTCGGGACGGGACTTGGATCCCAGGGACGAGCTTCAGCCCCGACCGGGCCAGGGCGTGCGCGCACCCTGCGCCTCCGTCGCGGGCACCGGCACCGCAACCTTGGGCCCGTCAAGCTCCAGGTGCACGCTCAGCCGCGGGCGCCGGCCCAGCGCGGAGGCCAGCTGCTCGCGCGCGGCGCGCTGCGCGCGCTCTACGCTCGCCGCCGCCTGGGCGCCCAGCGCCGACAGGTCCACCACCTGCGCCGCCCCCGCGGCCGCCGCGTCAGCAGGGCGCGGGCGCCAGCTACGAGCTCGTCTTTCCTTGTCATTTTCATCACCTGGCTCTGCTCCTTTATCCAGTCCACTACCTGCAGCAGCCCTGCGGCCGCTGCGTCAGCAGGGCGCAGGGGCCAGCAGCGGACGCCGCTCCCGCACTCTCCTTCCTTCGCCTTGCCCCTCTCTGTGTCGAGCCTGCAGGCAACGCTTTGCACCGCGCAGGCCCCCGCTAGCGCGCCGCAGCACCGCGCTCGCCTCCCTGCCGCGTCCTGCCACTGACAAGCACATGCGCGCGAGTAGGAGCTCCCCGTTCACGGCGCGCGCCTGCTCGGTGCGGAAGAAGTCGGCCACGCGGTCAATCGCGGGCGGCAGGTAGGTGACGTAGGACGGCGCGAGCGCCAGGCGCACGGCCGTGTCGGCGCTGCCGTCCTGGGGCTGCTGCACCAGCTGCACGACCAGCGCCTGCCGCACGCCGCGCGGCCCAGCTCGGACGGGGTGCCCGCGCTGCAGGGTGCAGGCGAGCGGCTGCGGCCAAAGGCGGCATTTGGCGCAACCTGTGGGAGCATCGCTGGCGCCATGCAAGCAGCCGCAGGCATGTGCCGGCAGCTGTGCTGCGCAGTGCCTGCATGAGACCTGCACGCGGCCGGAGAGGCTGCAACAAACAGCCAAGTTTCACGGCTGTGCCGCTAGCTGGCGCACCTGGCGATGCAGCTGCGTGACGGCGACTGCTTCGTCCCCCCCTGCCAACTCGCCGCCGCCGCCACCGCCGCCCGTAGGATCTGGAACCTCGTCCTGGTCTGCCTTCCCGCCATCGCCGCCCTCCGGCTCTGCAGCCGCACAAGCCGATGTGCAGCTGTGCATGTGCGAGCAGCATGCGTGCAGCTCTGCCTCCGGCAAGCTGCACTGTTTTCTGCAAGATTCTTGGGCGGTAGCTCAGCAGCCCGGGGCTCGCACCGCTGCACATGAGGCCGTTGAAGCATACATGTACCACCCAGGGCAATGGGGGTACCATTTATGTCATACTACGTCTTGGAAGTCAGAGGGGTCGCAGCAGTGCTCCAGGGGGCCAGGCCTGCGTTGGGATTAGGATCGGGGCTGGGCAGCGCCGGGTGCACGGCGCACACCCCTGTGCATGTCCGCGACAGTTCCACACGCTGGCAACGCGTGTGGGCCGCTTTTGCTTTTATAACGCATTTCGCAAGCACGCAGCCGGCAGCAGACCGGGCCAGCCCGGGCGCGCGCACGCGGCAGCATGGCAAAGCTCGGTGTTGCGTGCAGCCGGCCGCCGGTGCGCACGAGCGTGCCCTCCGGCGCGACCACGCCCATCGCCGCGACCGCCGCGCGCACCTGCGCGCGCAGCCTGCGGGCTCAGCCAGGGCGCCCGTTCTGTGTGTCAGGCAGCACTTCGAGCACCAGCCTTCAAGCCTGAGACGGAGCCTTGACGCTTGACAGTGTGTCCAAGAGGCGCGGGCGAGGCTCTTTGCTCTGCCCTGCAGACTCATGATAACTGCAATACAAGCTTATGATCCATTTCCTCACAATACTGGCCAGACTGCTTGCGTCAGCACGGCGCTCACGTCCCTGCCTTTTCAGGGCACAGGCGCTCTGCTCAGAAGTGAGCGCCTCCCTCAACGCTCCACCAACACGCACGCCGTGCCTCCCACCGTCTGTGCGCATGCACCCGGGACGCGCGGCGGCGCGCCGGGCCGCACCGCGAGCGTCTTGGGGTAGACGCGCGTCGTGGCAGACAGGCCCTCTAGCCCCGCGCGCAGGACGCGCTCGCCGCCCGGGCCGTCCAGCACGAGCGCCGCGCTGCCGACGCGTGCGCGGATCTCCATGCGCAGGCTCCACTCGGTCTCGGTGTCTGCGCGCCGGCCGCGAGTGCTCACTGGGCAGCCCGCACCGTGTCCTGACACGGGTGCGGTGCAACCCGGGCGGCACAATGCCGCAGCGGGTCGGGCAGCAGGCTGTACCACAGAAAGTTGCACTGGATAAGGATACAGGTACCCAGGGGTTTGGTCGCATTGTTACTCCATTTCTTGAGCAAGCTTTGACCCACGGCATGGGTCTTTCCGAGGCATGGAGTGTGACGCCACGGGCGGAAGCGGCGCTCCGCCGCGCCGCAGCTCGTCTCCAGCGCCCTGGCCGCCGCCTCGAGCGCATCCCCTGGCCGCAAGGCAGGGGCCGGTGGTGCACGGACAGGGGCGCGCCCAGCCGCAGCGCGTCCTCCTGCTCCGTGGCCAGCTCCTTGAGCGCCTCCTCGTCCTCTGGGGTGAGGTCGCCGCGCATCTCGGCGTCCGCGTCGACGTCCTGGCCGTCGCCGGCCGCGGCCTTCTTGCCGCCGCCGCCGCCCCAGAGCCAGCCCACCCAGCCGCGCGCCGCCTTGGCGCGCCGGTCCGCGGCCGCCGCGGCCGCCTCGCGCTTCTTGGCCGCGTCCACCTGCGCGCCCGGGGCGCGCAGATCTCATCAGCGCGCGCGCCCTCCCGCGCGCGCCGCATGTGTCGGGCCCAGCCTGACGTCAGCTCCATGAGAGCTGCCTTGAAGAAAATGCACGCCCCGCTGCACACGCCGGGCGGCAGGCCAGGCAGCCCATGCACCGGCACACCTGTTGCGTGTGGTGGCAGGGGGCGCGGGGGCGCCGGGCGCCGGAGCGCGCCTTGGCATGCGCCAGGCGGCGGAATACGAGGATGGTGGGCTCGGTCAGCTGGTCGTCCATGGACGCAACCGCCTCGTCGCCGCCGACCTGGCCGCTCTCCAGGCAGCGCGTGTACTCGTCCACGTACCGCCTGCGCAGCAGCGCGGCCTGCGCGCGGCGCCGCCCGCTGCTCCCTGGAGGCCGCGGTGCAGGTGGGGCCCTGGGGGTGCCGCGGACTGCGCGGGGTGCGCGCGCGCTGCCCCTAGTCCGGCCCCTGCGCTGCGCCTCTGCGCGGCTTCGGCGCGCGCCTCAGCAGCGCGGCACAGGTGCCAGGCGCAGCCATGCTAGACCGGGCGCGTGGCGCCCCTCGCCGCCTCCACCCATGCGCGCGCAGACAGGGTTTGTGAAGGGCCTTCCCAGCGCGCCTTCTCCAGCTGCTGCCAGTTGAAGCTGCGGCCCGGCAGCTGGCGCCGGACGGCGGCGGCCGCGTAGCGCCACCAGCGCCGCGCGGCGGCGCCGCCGCGCGGCCGGCTGCCCGGGCGCAGCAGGTGGTTGGGCGCGCGCGCGGAGTGCGCGTTGAACTCCGCGAGCAGCTTCTGCAGGCTCTGGTACTGCGCCTCTGCGCGCGGCCAGGCGGCCCCGCTCATAGGGTGTTGATAGCGTGTGGGTGATAGGGTGTTAGCACAGGGGATGCCACCGACATGTTGCGCATCAGCAACAGCACTGACCTGTGGTTTACAGACGGGGTTCCCACGGCGCGAGCCGCTGGGCCGGGGCGGCGGCGGGCGCGCGCGCACTGGCCAGGTGCAGCGACAGCGCGTCCAGCTCCACGTCCGCGTCCTGCACGGCCTGGCCCTCGTCGCCGCGCGCCTCGCGCCCGCGCCGCGTGTAGCGCAGCCGCCCGTCCACCGGGCGCAGCACGTACGTGCGCACGCCCTGCCCGCGCCCGGCCACCGCGGCCTCCGCGATCGCCTCGCTCTCCTCGCGCACCAGCGGCAGCTCGTCCGGCTGCGCCGCCGCGCCGTTCCCCTGCGCCCAGCGAGCCTGTTTCGGCCGCCCCGGCTCAGGAGCGCCGGGCCGATCGGCCGTGCCTCGCGGCGGCACGCCTGGCGCAAGCGCGTGCGCTGCGCCACTGTTGCTGTTGCGGCGGGCGTCGGCACGCACGCCGCATGCGCTGACAGGCACACGGCCTGGGCGCTGCTCAGCCTCCCCGGCCTGCGGAGCGCACCCGCCGGAGGCGGTACCTTGGAGAGGAGGTGGCGCACCTGATGCTCGGACGTGCAAGCGCTCCATGCGCGGCGCCCCACAGCATGCAGGGCGATTATGACATCATGGCGCCGCAGGCGTGCGCGCCTGCGCTCCCCCGTTGGCCTGCCGCGCGGGGCGCGTCTCCTCCGCCCTTCCCCTTCCGGGCGACTCCTCCGCAGCCGCCAGGGCCGCGCTCGGCCCCTCCCCGCCGCGCACGGGCAGGCGCGGGGACGCCGCGCCCCCCTCGGCGATGCCCGGCTGGAACAGGCCGTCCCAGTCGGGCAGGCTCATGTCGCCCCAGGCCGCCCGGGGTCGCCACAGCTCGGCGCCCACGTCAAAATACAGCGCCAGCCGCCGCAGCTGCGCGGCCTGCGCGCGCAGCGCCGGGCGTGCGTTCGGCGGTATGCGCGACGCGCCATGGGCCCACAGCCCTCCAGAGATGAGCAGGCGTCGGGCGCGCCGCTGCAGCTGCATGACATGCACGCTTCTACTTGCACAGAGGCGCTGTATTGCACGAGCGACCCGCCAGGCCGCGCAGCACTCTCTGCAGCCAAACGGGATCCGCCCATGCAGCACACGGAACGCTGCAAAAGTTGTGCAGAGCACTGCGGCAGGCCTGGACCGCTGCAATGAGACGCGGCCGCCCCGCGTGCCTTGCGCAGCAGCTTGAGCGGGTCCTGCGTGACAAACGCCTCGCGGCCGGCCTCGTCCACGGTGTGCGCGCTCAGCGACTCCAGCGTCAGCCCCACAGCGAAGGGCGTCCCAGGGTTGCTCCAGTCGTCCTGCGCCACGCCAGCGCGGTCCTCGCAATCGTGGCCGTTAAGAGTCGTTGAGCAAGACAGCAGGGCTGCACCGCAGATCATGGGTCCGCACGGGGCAGAGAAGCACTAATGCCAGACGCTTCCAACCCTTCCAAAGCACGGTCTGTGACAGGTTACAACTTTCCCTGCACGCATGCGAGGTCTTGCTAGCCGCAGTGGAGCACCCAGGCAGCGCGCCTCATAGCGGATGTGCACGTTTGTGATGGACAGGCGCAGGTTGCCAATCACAGTGTCGACAAGTCCCCTGAACATGCCGCCGCCTTTGCCGCCGCCAGCTGCCGCTGCCTCAGCCTTGTCCTTGCTCTGCGCCATCCACTTGCCATCAATAAGATCAGCCTTCGGACTACAGCACCATCTCTCACACACATGCATGCCTTATGGCATCCCGACCTGCCACTCTCAACTGCAATGACAACATAAAGACAAGCATGCCTCTTCTCTGCTCTGAGAGCCGGTAGGTAAGCGGCGCTCACCTATCGATGTCTCACACATACCTGTGCTCACGCTCTTCTTGAATGACATGCAGAGCATGGACTGTCTCCTGACAGACAGGGACAGGAAGGCCTGACTGCAGGCTGCATGCTCAGTGCCAGGGAGCTGACAGAGGCGGCAGCGCTGTGAGCTTGTGCGTCGGTGGGGCTGCGAGCTGGAAGCTGAAGGCTCTGCAGATATCACCACTCATGCACGCCGCTGCTGGCTCTAAGTGCGCATCACATCAGGTGTGCGTGGAGTCCGCGGAGCACAGGCGCAGGCACCTGCATCACAGCCATCTCTGCATCCTCCAGGCGCCGCTTCTTCGCCAGGCGCTCCAGAGTGTCAAACTGCAGCGCAGCATGACTCAGCACAGTACGCAGGCCGTGCCGCAAGACCATGCGCGTCAGGACAACAGTGCATGGCAATGAGCGAAAGGCGCACATCCTCCTCCTCGGCCGTCGGTGTGACGGAGTCGTCTTTCGGGCCCGCAAGTATGTACAGGCGGTCCATGATGACGACAACTGCAGACTTGCCAAGGGACGCCCATGGAATCTGCGGCGCCACCACTCTCAGCGCAACACTCAGTCAGCACGGTGCCAGGCAACAGCCAGGCCTGTTGTCCTATGCAACAAACTACCTGGCTTATAACAGCACTTCCAAGTGGCGCGCCCAAAGGCACGCGGGCCAACTACAGCTTCACCGACTGACAGAAGGCAGGCATTACACTTTCTGAACTACTAGCACTTCCGTTCAGACGCAGCTCCCCTGGCACTGCCCTGCCTCAACGCAATTGCCCTCCAGCAGCTGCGGGACGTGCCTTGAGTGTGAGCGAGCCCAGCAGGCCAGCCTTGACGCTGATAGGCAGGTTGAGGTCGGCGAGCGCCTCGGGCTTGAGGCGCAGGTTCTTGAGCACCACATCGCCCTTGAAGACCGAGATCTTGAGGTCGCGCTGGTTGAGGCCCTCCACATAGGTGCCCAGGTAGCGATTGAGGTAGTAGGCTACCTGGGATTCCAACATTGCGTCCTTCTGGTAGTACTACACTGTTGATGCTACTGATGGCTGATGTGTCACCATGCACGA
>JAABUQ010008845.1_pt1 | contig 13925 bp, 12 predicted proteins | sample 5560001 | NCBI WGS metagenome assembly JAABUQ01 (sample SAMN10711888, study PRJNA513371) | rock metagenome | isolation source: Antarctica rocks | place: Antarctica: Victoria Land, Finger Mt nord | collected 2015-12-18
GCGGGAGAGGGGGAGGTTTGTTCCCCTCTCCCCGTGAGGGAGAGGGGGGTGAGGTGAGGGGTTTTTAGGCCCCACAGGGCCAGCGCCAGGGAGGTCGCGCCGGGCCACAAGTACTGTAGCGCGTCGTCGGGGCGCACTCCGAGCGCGCGGCCGGTCCAGCCGTAGAGCACGCTCAGGTCGGCGCTGTGCAGGAAGTCGCGCACGTCGGCCGCGAAGTAGACGGCCTGGCCGAGCCCCCGACTGGCGCCCAACTGGCGCTCGACCCGAAAGTACGGCGCGACGAACGGCGCAAGAGCGAGCGCGCAGCCCAGCGCCGTCGCCGCGGCGCCGCTCAGGAGCGACCGTCTCGTTTCACGCGGGGCGCGGCGCATGTGCGCCCCAAATAGCAAGGCTAGGGCCACGGCCAGGAAAGCGGCGTAGTAGAGCGCGGAGAGCGCCTGGAGCGTCATGAACAGACCCATGCCCGCCCACCAGCGCGCGTTACCGCGCCCGCCCCGCCGCACGCGCTCCCAGCAGACTAGCGCGAGGGGAATCCACATCCCACAGAGCAGATTCAAGTGGTAAAGATGCACCATGCGGTACGGGCTGAAGCCGTAGACGAGGCCGGCCAGGAAAGCGGCCCGCCGGTCGCGCGTCAGCAGCGCCGCCAGGAGGTAGGCGCCCCACGCGCACAGGGCGAACGAGGCCAGGAAGAGCACGTTATACGTCAGCACGGGGTTCCCGCTCAGCAGCAGGACCGGCGCGGCGAGCGGGAAGATACCCAGCAGCGTATCCTGGTAGGCCAGCACATCGTGGAACGGGTAGAAAATGTTGCCCTGGTAAAGGCTCGCGAGATTGGCCCCGTGCGTGGTCAGGGCGTGGAGGTCCCAGGCCAGGACCCAGGCCTGGCTCGGCGGGTCGCCGAGGTCGCCGGGGAAAGCGGTCCCCAGGCGCGTCACAAGGCCGGGGAACAGGGCCAGCGCGAGCGCGCTATAGAGCAGCAGGGCGAGCAGGGCCGGGCGCAGGCCCCGGCGGCGTGATACCGTCGTCGCGGGCGGTGCGGCGGGCGGCGGGGTGGCCGCGGGGCGGCGCTCCTGTTGCGGCTCAGTGAGAATAATCGTCGCGCACATGGACCTATGCTAGACGACGGACGGGGGGGCCGCCAGGGGCACGGATGGGCTATACCCCCTGAGGACCCGTGACGTGGTAATATGAGCGCAGCAGCATCCGCACACAGCTTGTGGTGCGACAAAGGTTTTTCGACGTTTTCATCGCCACTACGCGTCGCCAGGCCGCTTTCTCGCGGCCTGATGACGCCCTGGCATCGCCGTATGCCCCGCTCGTGTATCTTCTATGTACAAGCGAGACTCCACCGCCGGGGTGGCGGGGCCGGCGCGTGGGCGCGACGGCTGCCAGACTAACACATTGTGTAATGCCGCCATAGCGCGGGTGGAGGTACGCGATCTATGCCCATCATCATAGAGTGCGCCGCGTCGTCGCGCCACCTGCACCCGTCGCCGCGCGGCCGGAGGGACAACGTTTATGAATTCGCTCGCCATCGTAGCTATCCCCGTGGCCTTGGTCGTGGGGGCGGTGATTGGCTACGCCATCTACGCTTTTCTGGCGCAACAACGGCTGCGCTCAGCCGAGAGCACGGCCCAGAAGTTAGTGCTCGAAGCACAGGCCAAAGAGAAAGAGATCCTGCTCGACGCCAAGGACGAGGCGCTCAAGATCCGCGACACAGCCGAAGCCGAGAATAAGGAGCGGCGCGCCGAGATCGCGCGCCTCGAAACGCGCGTACAGAAGAAAGAGGAGACCCTCGACCGCAAGAACGAATCCATCGAGCGCAAGGAGCGCCAGCTGGGGCAGAAAGAGCAGAAGCTCGACGAGGTGCGCGAGCAAGCCGAGGAGATCCGCGCGCAGCAGGTCGTGGCCCTCGAGCGCATCGCCGAACTCTCACGCGAGGAGGCCAAAGGGTTGGTCTTCGCGCAGGTCGAGACGGAGGTCAAGGCCGACGTGGAGCGCCGCGTGCGCGACATGGAGGCGCAGATCAAGGCCGAGGCCGATATGCGCGCGCAGAAGATCGTGGGCATGGCCATCCAGCGCTGCGCCGCCGACGTCGTCGCCGAAACGACCGTGTCGGTGGTCAACCTGCCCAACGAGGACATGAAGGGGCGCATCATCGGCAAAGAGGGCCGCAACATCCGCGCTCTCGAGGCCGCGACCGGCGTCGACCTCATCATCGACGACACGCCCGAGGCCGTCATCCTCTCCTCGTTCGACCCCGTGCGGCGTGAGGTGGCGCGCGTGGCGTTGGGCAAGCTGATCCTCGACGGGCGCATCCACCCCGCACGTATCGAGGAGGTCGTGGGCAAGGCGCGCCAGGAGGTCGAGCAGGCCATCCGCGAGGCGGGCGAACGCGCGGCCTTCGACGCGGGTGTACACGGGCTGCACAGCGACATCATCAAGCTGATGGGCCGCCTCAAATACCGCACCAGCTACGGGCAGAACGTGCTGCACCACTCCGTGGAGGTCTCGTACCTCTGCGCCACCATGGCCGCCGAGATGGGGGCCAACGTGCAGGTGGCGCGCGAGGGCGGCCTGCTACACGACATCGGCAAGGCCGTCGACCACGAAGTGGAGGGGCCGCACGCCCTGATTGGGGCCGACATCTGCAAGCGCCTGGGCAAGAGCGACCGCGTCGTGCATACCATCGCGGCGCACCACGGCGAGGTCGAACCGCAGACGATCGAAGACTTCATCGTGGCCGCGGGCGACGCCATCTCGGCCGCGCGGCCTGGCGCGCGCCGCGAAACGGTCAGCACCTACATCAAGCGGCTAGAGGCGCTCGAAGAGATCGCCAACAGCTTCCCGGGCGTCGAGCGATCGTACGCCATCCAGGCCGGGCGCGAACTGCGTATCGCCGTCAAGCCCGACGAAGTCGACGACCTCAACTCCATGCGCGTGGCGCGCGACATCGCCCGCCGCATCGAAGAAAACCTGGAGTACCCCGGCCAGATCCGCGTCACCGTCATCCGCGAGAAGCGCGTGGTGGAGATAGCCAAGTGAGTCGGGAGTCGGGAGTCGGGAGTCGGGAGTCGGGAGTTGGGAGTTGGGAGTCGTCTGATGGAAGAAGCCGTGGTTAGCGAAGCAGCCACATTTCTGTGCCTAACACCTTCGCCGATGCGAACTCTCGACTCCCGACTCCCGACTCCCGACTAACTTCGTGCGCATCCTCTTCATCGGCGACGTCATCGCGGGACCGGGGCGGCACGCCGTCGCCGCGCTGCTGCCCTCTTTGCGGCGGGACCTGGGGCTCGACCTGGTCATCGCCAACGGCGAGAACAGCGCGGGCGGCGCGGGTATCACGCGGGGGACGGCGAACGAGTTGTTCGCCGCCGGCGTCGACCTGCTGACGACCGGGAACCATGTGTGGCGCCAACGCGAGGCCCTGACCTACCTGCCCACGACGAGCAAGGTGGCGCGTCCGGCCAACCTGCCGCCGGGCGCGCCGGGCCTGGACGCCATGCTCCTACGGGTCGGCGACACACCGGTGCTGGTGACCAACGCGCTCGGCCGCGTCTTCATGGCCCCGATGGACGACCCGTTCCGCGCCCTCGACGCCATACTGGCGCGGCACGCGGACGAAGCCCGCGTCGTGGTGGTCGACTTCCACGCCGAGGCCACGAGTGAGAAGCGCGCGTTGGGCTTTCACCTCGACGGGCGCGCCAGCCTCGTCGTGGGCACGCACACGCATGTGCCCACGGCCGACGCGCAGATCCTGCCGGGCGGGACGGCCTACGTCACCGACATCGGCATGGTCGGTCCGCTGCACTCCGTCATCGGCGCGGAGGTCGAACCCGTGGTGTGGCGCTACCTCACGGCGCTGCCGCACAAGGCAGGCACAGCCGCAGGAAACCTCATCCAGTTCAACGCCGTGCTTGCCGCTATCGACGATACAACTGGCCGCGCCCGCTCGATCAAGCGCATCGACCGCCTCGTGACTCTCGGCGCTACGTAAAGACATTGTCAACGCCGCATAGTTCGTGTATAATACCCTCACAGCGCGGGTGTAACTCAGTTGGCAGAGTGCTTGCTTCCCAAGCAAGATGTCGTCGGTTCGAACCCGATCACCCGCTCCACAGAAAGCGCAGAAACCGGGACGATCGTCCCGGTTTCTGCGCTTTCTGTTTTCGATTATCGCAAGGTTGCCTTTAAGTTGCCGCCCCGCCCCTCCATTCCGCTGCCATTCCGCTGCCATTTGCAGCGCGATCGCTACCGTATCCCTACGTGCCGCCTGTTATCGTTGTGTGTTGTGCCCTAGATTAACGCTAGTACCTTTCGCCGGAGATTTCTCCGCAGGGAGGATAGACTGAGGGGAGAAGGAGGCCGTGTGGTGCGGCATAGCGGCGGGGGAGGGGAGCGATGCCACGCCCGGAGATCGGCGACGAAGCCGGCGGCCGTGGGGGCGAAGCCAAGCGCCGCGCAGTACGCGTCGAGGCAGGTCGCGCAGTCCTCCCAGGGCAGGAGTTGCGCCTGGTAATCGGCATAGTCTTCGGAGCCCTCCGCGTAGAGGTCGCCGGTCCGCAGCTCGGCCGCGAGGTACGTGAAGACGCAGAGTTCGAAGAGCCGACGATCCATGACGACATCGTCGTCGCGCACGACGAGCACGGCGCGGCGCCATTGGTCGCTCGCGAAATCGAGGCCGACGACCTCGGGGAGGTAATCGCCGCGGCGGTGTTCGTTCGCGAGCAGGACGCGGAGCGCGTCGACGAGCGTCGTGTCCCGGGTGGTCGGCCGGAGGTCGAGGAGACGCACGAGGCGGAAGAGCGCGGCGCGGTGGGCGCGGTAGAACGGCCAGAGCAGCGGCAGGTAGTTGTTGCCGCCGCAGGCGGCGACGGCGGCGCAGTCGTCGCGCAGCGCTTCGGCACCGCCCCGCCCGTCCAGGACCCGGCGGATGCGTCGGCCGAGCGCGGCATCGTCCTCGTCTGCCCCCGCGCTGACGTCGGCCTGCTCCAGGACCTCGGCGAAGGCGTCCACCAGGCGCTCCGTCATGGCGCGCTGCCGCTCCCGCAGCGCGACCAACGCCTCCTTGCCCTGTGTGTGCAGCCGCGCCATGCGCCGCACGAACATCTCGACGAGGGCGTCGCGCGCCGCGACCCGGGCGCGATGCAGCAGGCACAGGAGCAGCGGGTGGCGCTTCGGCGGCGCCATGTCGCGCAGCCCGTCGGCGTCGAGCGCCCGCGCCTCGGCCGCGAAGTGCAGCACCTTGGCCGACGGGACACCAGCGAGCGGACCAGCGCAGTCGCCCTGGGCGAGCAGCCACGACAGGTGCGCGTGCCACTCCCGCATGTGCGCGAGGGTGACGCTGCGCGGCGGCTCCTTGAGGCGGTTGAAGGCGGAGTAGCGGCGCTCCGGGTCGGGGTCGAGCAGGCGGTCGAGCCGCCCCCGCCGGTCGTCGTCCAGGCGCGCCTGGACGCGCGCGACGACGCCGCGATTGACCAGCGCGCGCACACGCCCCGCCAGGCGGTCGAGGGTGGAGAAAGCCGGCAGCTCGTAGCGCCGGCGGATCAGTTCCTCGATGGCCACGTTGATGAGGTCGGCCGGGTTGTCCATCGCCTGCGCGGCCCCATGCACGGCCACGATGGTGACGCGCCGCGCGTCCAGCCCGTAGGGGGCGACGTCGAGGTAGGCGCGCACGGCCTGATGGTGGCGATACATCGTGCGCGGCGAGTCGTAGCCGAGCGGCGTGTCCGCGGGGAGCTTCAAGACGACGCGCAGGTGCGCGGCGACGACGACGGGCACGTCGGCGAGGCGCGGGGCGTAGCCCAGGCGCTGGAAGCACTTGAGCACGACCATCAGCGTGAGGCGATGGCCGCTGGCACGGGCCGTCTCGGTGACGAAGGCCACCTCCGTCGGGGTCGGCGTGTAGAGGGCGTCCAGGTCGCGGCGCGTCGGGCCGCGCCCGAAGTGGGGATACGCCGTCCGGTCGATCGACGCCATGGACACGGCCTCCTCGGGGATGGGTGCCGGCGCGAACCGCAGCCGAGTACACTATGGGCAGATACTCCGCGATGGGAGTGAGGATCTGGGCAGGACGTCCGCTAAAGGGCATTAGCGGATGTCACCGGCAGTATACACGCCCGGCTATGTCCGCTAATACCCGCCGGAAGCCCGACGGTGTATGTCTGCTAACGAGTTGGCGGGGGCGAGGGATGAGGCGAACGGGCAAGCCGGCGCTGTCCGCTGTCGGGCAGCAGGAGCTGGGGCGCTACGCGGCCCACTTGCGCGACGATGCCGATATGCGCCCGGCGACCCTACGCAACTACCTGAGCGACGTGCGGCAATTCATGGCGTGGTGCGAAGCGACCTGGGCCGAGGGGTGCGAGACGGGCGACCCGTTCACCCCGGCCGCGGTGACGACGCCCGCCCTCACGCGCTACCGCGCGCACCTGCAGCACGCGCTGGGCTTGAAGCCGGCCAGCGTGAATCGCGCCCTCGTCAGCCTCAAGCGGTACTTTGCCTGGGCGACGACCACGCGGGCCATCGCCCGGGACCCGTCCACGGTCGTCAAGTTGGTCGGCGTCGGGCCAACGGCACCGCGCCAGTTGAGCGACGCGGAAGAGGATGCGTTGGTCGCGGCCGTGACGGCGACAGGGAGCGCGCGCGATCGCGCGATGATCGTCCTGATGCTGCACACGGGGCTGCGCGCGGGCGAAGTTTGCGGCCTGCGCCGCGGCGACATCGCGCTCGGCCGTCGGAGCGGCGTGGCGCGGGTGACGGGCAAGCGCAACAAGTACCGGGAGATCCCATTGAATGCGACCGCCCGCCAGGCGCTGCAGGAGTACCTCCCGACGCTCGCGCCTGGCGCCGCCTGCCTGTTCCCGTCGGAGAGGACCGGCACCGCCCTCACCGAGCGCGCCATCGGCTACATCGTCCGGCGGTATGCGACGCACGCGCGCCTCGTCGATGTGAGCCCGCACGACCTGCGCCACCGGTTCGGGTATCGCATGGCCGAGTCGGTCCCGCTCCACCGCCTGGCCCAGATCATGGGGCACGACTCCTTGGACACGACCATGGCCTATGTCCGGGCGACCGCCAGCGACCTGCAGCGCGAGGTCGAGAAGATCGCGTGGGCATGAGAGAAAGGCGCGCGGCTCACCGGACGTGGGCGCGACCGATGGGAGCGGGCGAGGGATGAGGCCATGAAGCAGCGCGCGTACGCCGACCGCGACAACTGGCTGGGCTCGTTCTACGAGTTGGGTATCGAGTACCCCCCGGGGAGCGATGCGGGACGTGTCATGGGCGCAACGCGGGCATTGTGGCGGCACCCACTGCTTGACGGCCCCATGGCCGGCCCCTACAGCGATCAGTCGGCTTCGATGCCTGCCGTGCTACCATCCGTTATCGAGAATATGTCCAAGCTGTACGGCCTGTTGCACCTACCAGGCAATCGAGCGGTCGGCTGCCTCACCATGATTATGAACCCCGGCGATAATCCCCTTGAGGTGGCCGTGGCGGAACACGCGACGTGGGTCATACTGTGCATCCCGACGGGGATGCTGAACGTGGCGTACCCTGTCAAATACCCGATCGAGAGCGCCACCAACCCCTGGATCGACGAGTTCGAGCGCGTTCTGGTCGATATCGCCGAGAGCGTCTATCGCGTGGTGCCCTTCGATCTCGCGGTCATCGGAGAAGAGGCCACGGCAGTCGCGGACGGTGCGGATGAGCTGACAGGGGACATGCTGGACCGGGGTGGTTATCTCGCCTCACCCCAACTTGCCCACAAACTCAAACCACGGCGGCCGCCGGAGGCCCTGCCCAGCGGCTTGTTGCGGTTCCCTTGGGCTGCGTAAGACGAAGGGTACAGCGTTCGCGCTATGTCCTACTTTTACACCTATCCTGCTCGCATACCATCTTACGAAATGGGCGGATCGCCGCGACGCCCAAGGCCGTCTACCCCAACTTGTGCGGCGCCTCATCCTTGCCACGACGAGTGGCGTGTCACACATCGCCTTCCGTGCCCGGGAGGGGGTTCAGTATGGTGGCTGGGATGGCATCGCCGAGACTCAAGGGGGCAATGTGTACGTGCCCGAGGGGCTCTCAGCATGGGAGATGGGGACGGACAGAGACCCAAAGGCGAAGGCCGAGGACGACTATGCTAAACGGTGCGACGACCCTCTCGACATTGATCCGGCCCAGGCCACCTTCGTCTTTGTGACGCCGCGCCGGTGGAAGGGAAAGGCGCGTGGGCGACCGCGAAGCGGAAGGAAGGCCGGTGGCGCGAGGTATGCGCATACGATGCCGATGATCTGGAGGGTTGGTTAGAACTCTCGCCCGCAGTGCATGCCTGGATCTCCGGGCTCCTGGGCAAGGACCCGGACGTGGCCCAGGACCTGGAAACCTACTGGACAAACTGGGCCGAGGAAACGACGCCTGCCCTCACACCGGGTGTGATCATCGCGGGGCATGAACGCGAAGAGGCGGCCCAGGATCTCCGCGCGCGCCTCTCGGGACACGCCGGCGCCGTGGCCGTCCAGGCGGATTCACGCGAGGAGGCCCTCGCCTTCCTCGCCGCCGCGCTCCACCGGCTACCGGATGCGGAGAGGGACGGCTTACTGGCGCGCGCCCTCGTCGTGTCTGACCCGAAGGCGTGGAGGCGCATCACGACCTCGGAGCAACCGCTCCTCCTCGTGCCCCTGTTCGCCGGGGCCGATGCCGCGCTGGCCGTGCGGTCCGGGCACACGGTGATTATCCCACTGGGGTATGAAGAGGTTGCGCGCGGCGTCGCGCGCTGGGCCAATGCGTCCGATCCGCCCGTGCGGCGCATCGGAACGACCTGGCTGCTCGCCTCGAAGGAGGACGCGTGGTCATTGCTGGCGCAATTTCTTATAGACCAGGATCTCCAGCGATTCGAGGATATCGCCGTGACGGTGCTGGGCGCGTCCAATCCTGCACTGGAACTGCCCGTCGATCGGCGTTGGATGGCCCCGGTTCTCGGACACGCGCGACCTCATTCCGGCCTCCTCCGCAAGGAGATCGCGGATACGCTTGCGCTCATGGCAGCGCGTCGCACGCAGACACTATTGTCCGGTGGCCGCACCGGCCAGGACCGTGCCGATCACGTCGTCCGCCAGCTCCTTGCGCGGGCGAACGCGGACGAGACAGGAGCCCTCTGGGCATCGCTCTCCGACATACTCCCGCTCCTATAGATGTTCAGATAAAGATTGAGAACACGGAGCGTGCCTGGCGCGTAGCCGACCGTTCGCTTTTCTCAAACATTACCTGACGGGCTATAGCCGAGGCCGCGCCCGACGCATTCCTCAATGCTGTCGACGCCGGACTGCTCGGCGATCACCCCGTCCTCCTCCCGCTTTTCGCGGACGGCGGCCAGCACGATACTTTCTTCGTCGATTCGCCCCACACCGGCTTGTTGTGGGCGCTCGAAAACCTCGACTGGCGCCCGGACTACCTCGGCCACGTTGCACTCCTCCTGGCGCGCCTCGCGCGTCTTGACCCTGGTGGCCGGCTCGGCAATCGGCCACATCGCAGCTTCCGCGAGATCTTCGTGCTCTGGCATCCGCAGACGACCGCCACGCTTGACCGGCGCCTCGGCAGCCTCGACACGGTCCGTCAACGAGAGCCAGAGATTGCCTGGCGTTTGCTGACCGCGCTCCTCCCGCGGTTCCAGGATGTGGCGCATCCGACCCACGCGCCGCGCCGACGGGAGTGGAAACCGGAGGAAGAGAGCGGCGTCACGCACGCCGAGTGGGACCGCGCCATCCGAGAGATCGTCCGTCGTCTGCTCGCGGATGTCGGCGTTGCTGGGCGTCGCTGGGCGGATCTCATCGAGGGGGTCAACGCCTTACCGGGCGATATGCAGGATGCCGTGATCGAGCGCCTGCTCGCCGCCGACCCCGCCGCCTTCAACGAGAGCGATCATGCCGATTTGCGGGAGAAACTCCGCGCGGTCGTGTCCCACCATCGGCGGTTCCCGGATGCCGGTTGGGCAATGCCGCCCGCACGGGTGGATCGGCTCGCCGAGGTCTACCGACGCTTCGAGCCTGATGATCCGATCCGGCGTATCGTCTGGCTCTTCTCTAACCATCCCGCACTGCCCGATATCGACAGCCTGGACCCGTTGGACTATCGGCGCGCCATCGACGAAGCACGCGACCGGGCCGCTCGGGCGACCTACGAGGACGGAGGTTCCCAGGCCCTCCTCGACCTCGCCGTGTCGGTCGAGCAGCCAGGTGAGCTTGGCTGGGTCATCGGCCGTGGTTCTCTGCTGGGGCCGGAGGAAGGCGACATCTTCGCTGACCTCGCGTCGCCCCGCGCGGCACGCCGCCTGTTCGCGCGTGGCTATGTCGGCGGCCGTTTCAAAGCGGCGGGATGGGCCTGGGCCGAGACTATCCTCCAGGGCGAGGCGTCGGCGTGGATGGCCGCTCAACGCGCCGACTTCCTGGTGGGCCTCCCGTCGTCACATCGGACGTGGGACTGGACCGAACAATTCGACGACGAGACCGAGCGCGCGTACTGGGTCGCGTTCGGTGTTTTCGGTCTGGAAGAGCAAGATGGCTATGCGCGGGCCGCGGCCAAGCTCGTGGAGCACAGGCGTCCATACGCCGCGGTCGACCTCCTCGGACTGTATGCGAACCAAGCGGCCACCGCGGAGCCGGATCTTGTCGCCCGAGCCCTCGAAAGCGCGGCCAGGACCCCCGTCGACGGCGCCACTATGAACGGCTTGGCCCATGACGTGGCCGAGATCCTCGACCGCTTGGAGGGATCGGGCGCCATCGACGACGCGCGCATGGCCTGGTTAGAATGGGCCTACCTCCCCCTCCTCCGGCACGGTCGACGCCCGGCGCTGTTCCTCCACCGGGCACTGGCCCAGGACCCGACGTTCTTCGCGGAGGTCGTTTCCTGGGTCTATAGAGCTCATGATGAGGAGCAACGCGAGAGCACCGAGGAGGAAAGCACCAGGGCCATCTTGGGGGGCAGCTCCTCGTCGCGCGTCATCCGGTCGAGGGTCCGCGCATCCACCACCAGATCGAGGCGCGCTTCGATCTGGCGCCGTAGGTCGTCCACGCTCATGTTGCGCGCGCGGAGCACATCACCGAGCCGCGAGTAAACCATGACGCCCATCGATCACTCACCCCCTACTCTACTCTGATTCCGCCTTCTTGCACGCGCGATATGCCCGTTACGTACAGTATAGTAGATGGCCGAGACCGGGGAGGGGAGAAGGGACGTATGTTCTACTTTAGTTTTCGCTAACAGGGGGGAGGCAACGGGAGGGCTTTGGTAGGATAGGGGTGCTGAAACCAAACCGTCCCGAAGGAGCCTCCCCGATGCCAGAGATAGTCTACCGCATGATGACGCTGCTGAGTAGCCTGGTGGTGACCCTGCCGGTGGGGACGAACCTGGGGCTGCTGCACCTGCTGTGGATGCTGGTGAGCGGGCGACTGCTGGCGTCGCGCGGGGCGGTGATCCCCGGCCTGAGCGAGAGCGGGCTGGCGGACGGGGCGGTGCGGCGGGCGTGGGCGGCCTTGGGGCAGGGGGACTGGACGAGCGCGGGGTTGCTGGCGCGCTGGGAGGGGCTGGTGTGGGACGAGGGGTGCTGGCAGCCGGTGGCGCACGGGGGGGATCGCCCGGTGGCGGTCGATGTGACCGGCTTCTGGCGGCCGCGGTTGCGGGGATGCCCGACGATGCACTATCACGCGGAGGCGGGGCGGGCGCTGCCGGCGATCCCGCTGGGGCTGGTGGCGCGGGTCGGCCAGGCGGGAGGACGCGACCGCCTCGCGCTCCTGCGGGCGGTCGTGCGGGCGGACGCGACGGACCCACGTCCTGGCGCGCAGGAGCGCCTGCTGGTGCGGGAGGCGGTCGCGCGGTGCGCGGCGGACGAGGCGCTGGTGCTAGACGCGGGGTTCGGGCTGCCCCTGCTGCACGCGGAGGGGGCGACGCGCTACGTGGTGCGCCTGGCCAAGAACAGCGTCTTTCGCCGGGCCCGCCCGCCCGCGTATCCGGGGCGTGGTCGCCCCGCCACGCGCGGGGCGCTCGTGCGCCCGCTGCCCCGTACCTATAAAGGCCGCGCCATCGCCGCCACGCCGCCCGACCGCATCGAGACGTGGGAGGAGGACGGGGCGCTCCTGCGTGCGGAGGTGTGGGCCGACCTGGTGCTACCGAAGGCGGAGGCGGAGGCGGAGGCGGAGGCGGAGGCGGAAGGCCCCACGTTCACCGTGGTCGCCGTGTACGACCCACGCCACCGGGAGCCGTTGCTGTTGGCCTCGCCGCTCCCCGTCAGCGCCCAGGTGCTGCGCGACCTCTACCGCGACCGCTGGGCGGTGGAGCAGGTGCCCTTGGCCGCCAAGCAGATGCTTGGGGCCGCCCGCGCGTTCGTCCACGCGCCCGAGACCTGCCAGCGCCTCCCTGAGATGGCCCTGCTCGCGGGGGCGATCCTCTCCTACGGCGCGGCCACCTCCCCAGCCCTCCCCACCGGCTTCTGGGACCGCTGCCCGCAGCCCACGCCCGGTCGCCTCCGCCGTGCCCTCGCCCGCCTCCCTTTTCCGCACAACGTCCCGCTCCCGGCACACATCCGCGCAAAACGGTCCCGCACCGACCACCTGCCGACAGGCTTCTGGAGCCAACGGCGGCAGCGCGCGGCCCCGCCACCCCCGACTCCGCTTGACCTAGCCGCCCGACTCAGCGAAAACTAGAGTGCGCTGGACCGTTACAAAAACCGCGATGCTCCGATCGTGGCGTGGCTGCTGCGCATCGTGTCCGGTGTGGTTATCGACCGCGCTCGCCGCCGGGGCCGCGAGGCGCGGCTGGATGCGGATGGCGGTGTCACACTCGAGGCGCTCTCTCTCGACGTATCCCCGGATGACTGGGCGGAGCGGTACGACCGCGCGTCGCGGGTGTGGTTCCACCTCGCCGTGCTCTCACCCGAGCAGCGGCGGGCGGTGTGGCTGCGCTACGGAGAGGACCAGGCGCTCAATCGCGTGGCGGCGAGGCTTGGGCGTACACCCGGCGCGACCAAGCAATTGCTGCACCGCGCCATCAAGACACTGTGCGAGCGGATGCAGGTCGATGGGGAGATGTGGCTCTAAAACGCCATGTCTTGTAGCTCGCTGGCCTGCTCCACGCGCGGGTAGTGCCCTAGCGTGGGCAGCAGCGCCGCCGACACCCACAGGTGCTCCACATGCGCCGTGTCCGTCACGCGCACGACGCGCGCCTCTTCGGGGTCGAACGGATACAGGGCCAGTTCGACGGCCGCGCGCGCCGTGGGGCAGGCGATGGGCAGCTTGATGCCGGAGAGGAAGTCGGACGTCAGGGCGTTGGTGTAGGTGGCGTGCCAGTCGATCCCCTCGCACAGCCGTATATTCGGCGTCATAGTCCATCAGAAGCCTCTACCCGCAGTAGGCCCTCGCGTTGGGCGCGCCTTACCGCCTCCGTGCGGCTACCCGCGCCTAACTTCTTGTAGATGCGCCCGAGATAGGTCTCGACGGTGCGCGGACTGATGGTATGGGCGGGGGTGCTGATCTTCCGGGCGATCTGCCGCGAGGTGAGACCCTCGGCCACGAGGCCCAGGACCGCCATCTCCTGCGGGCTCAACGTCGCGCTCTCCGGGGACCCGTCCACGCCGAGCAGGGTCCGCTCAGGGCTCGTGAATTATCGCTGATAGAGGGGATGAACTCGGTGCGATGGTACGATCAGGTGTCACCCACACATCGTTTCACCGTAGGAGGTCATCCCTATGCAGTCTACCGTCGTGCGCGCCCTCCGCGATGCCCACACCGCCGCCGCATCGGAGGGTGCCTCGCCCGAAGCCGCCCTGACCACGTTGCCCGCCGTCTTCGCGTCCATCCCCGACCCGCGCTCACGCCACGGCCAGCGCTACGATCTGCCCTTCCTGCTGACCTGTCTGGTCGCCGCGCTGCTCT
>JAABUQ010008846.1_pt1 | contig 13923 bp, 11 predicted proteins | sample 5560001 | NCBI WGS metagenome assembly JAABUQ01 (sample SAMN10711888, study PRJNA513371) | rock metagenome | isolation source: Antarctica rocks | place: Antarctica: Victoria Land, Finger Mt nord | collected 2015-12-18
CGCCCTCCGACTACCTGTTCGACGCCGCCCTCGTCCGCGGCATCACCTTCCGCGATTATGGCGAGTTCTACCGCCAGGACCAATCGCGAAACGGCCCGGCCGTCACGCCGGCCCTCGACGCGCATATCGTGCATGACTTCCCCGGCTTCGGCTTCAACCTCGGCGTCAAGGACACCACGCGTGTCGCCTTCTGGAAGAATCAGTTCGACCGCGACGTGGCTAAAGGGACCTTCCCGGCGCTCGAGGTGGTCTACCTGCCCGAGGACCATACCACGGAAGGCTTGAATTCCGGGCTGCCGCAGCAGCAGGTGGCGGACAGTGACCTCGCCACCGGCCAGCTTGTGGAGGCGCTCTCGCGCTCGCCGTACTGGACCAGCACGGCGGTTTTCCTGAGCGAGGACGACCCGCAGAGCGGCGTCGACCATGTCGACGAGCATCGCACGTTGGGCCTGGTGGTGAGCCCCTGGGTCAAGCCCGCCACGGTCTCGACGCGCCACTACGACCAGTTCGGTATGTTGCGCACGATCGAAGAGTTGCTGGGGCTGTCCCCGCTGACTGAGTTCGACGCCACGGCGCGGCCCATGGACGACCTGTTTGGCGCGACGCCCGACGCGACGCCGTACACGGCTATCACGCCTATCGTGTCGCTACCGTCCCCGGCGGCGCGACAGGCGCTGCGCCGCATGGCGCGCGCGACGCTCGGCGCGCACCCGCGCCTCGACAGCATCTCGCCCGCCGACCAGCGCGACCTCGAGTGGTTCGCCGTCCGTGGCACGCCGTACCACGGGACCCGCGCGCGCAAGCCGCAACATGACAGCGGTGGCAGGTGATCTGCTACCATCCACTGTAGTAGAGGCGATGAAGGTGGCCGCGACATCCCGGGATGGGTGGCGCTGGAACCGCGGAGAAACTGCTGATGGCTCCTGACCGACCGTGTATGGTCGTGTCAGGAGCCTTTTTATGGGAGTATGGCATATGGCGTGTCGAGCCGGAGCGCGCGCGGACACGGTCTACCCCGGCATCCTCGACGGGCGCGACGGAGGCAATACGTGGACGCGGGCCACTTGCCCGACCTCTTTCGTGGCATGCCGCACGGGAGAAGACGTATGACGCCCCTGCTGCTCCTGCTTGTTTTTGCCGGCGGCGGGGCGGGCGCGGCGTGCCGCTACGGGGTTAGCCGCTTCGTGGGGACGCGGTACGCCGGCGCCTTCCCCCTGACCACGTTTCTTATCAACGTGACGGGTTGCTTCGCGCTCGGCCTGCTCGCCGGCCTCCTGGCCGCGACGCACCGCGATCAGGCGGCGCTGACAAACCTCCTGGCGACCGGGTTCCTGGGCGGCTACACCACCTTCAGCACCTACGCGCTGGAGGGCGTGCTGCTCTATACCGACGGTCGCCCGCGTCTGGCCCTCGGCGCGCTGGCCGGCCCGGTGGCGGCCGGGCTCCTGGCCGCCGGCGCCGGCGCGGGTGTGGCGCGACTACTATGAGAGTTGTAGCGATGCCACGACCTGTAATCGTCTTTATCGGCGGCGGGACCGGAGCGTGCCTGCGCGGGCTGCTCCTAGAGTGGTTGAGTCCCCTGGCGGCGGTAGCGCCCGTGCCGGTGCTCCTCGCCAACCTATTGGGGTCCTTCCTCCTCGGAGTGGTCTACGTGCTGGCCGACGAGGCGGGGCTGCTGAGCGTCGAAGCGCGCCTATTCCTCGCCGTGGGCGTGCTGGGCGGTTTCACCACCTTCAGCACGCTCGACTGGGGGGCCGACCTGCTCCTCGCGCGCGGGGCCGTCGCGCCCGCCCTGCTCTATCTGCTCGCCAGTCTCCTCGGTGGGGTAGTCGCGGTCATCGCGGGCCTGGCGGCTACCCGCGCGCTCGTCGGGTTCCGTCGGCGCGCGCCGGCCGGCGTACGGGCCGACGTGGCGTCGATCGAGGCCGAGGTCCGTGAGGAGCCGTAGCGCCCGTCGTCAGCCCGTACCCCATGTCCGCCACAGGGGGCCGAACAGCAGTCACAGAAAGGCGTACCGCCGCGACGCGAGCACGCAGAGGAGCCCGCAGAGGAGGCCGACGCCGACGCCGACGACCAGCATCAAGCCGAGGATATCAGTGTCGTGGTACCCGCCCACGCGCGCGAGGAAGGAACCGAGCAGGAACGTGGCGACGACAGGCCAGAGCAGGATGCCACGCAGCAGCCCGAGCGGGTCGGGGGTGACCGTCGGAACGTTCAGGGTGAAGGCGCACACCGTCGCGAAGAGAGCCCACGTTAGCCCGAGCGCGGCAGAGAAGACCACGATTATCCATTCGGACAGGTCGAGCATTCGCATGTGGTCCTGCCCTCGAAAGCAGCGCCGGAGTCCATCGCGCGACAGGCGCGACATAACCATATAGTACGACCGCAAAGTATCCGGTGACAAGTAGCGGCGGTCTTTTAACATGCCTTTAACAAACCATTAAACAACTATTAACACAAGAGCGCCGTGGGCGAGGGGTAGAGGGGGGACGCGCGCTTCCACGGTGTAGTAGCATATAGGCGGAGTGTCGCGCGCGGCTAAGTAGTGTCCCCACCATCGCTCACGGGTCGCGGTAGACGCGTGTGCCCGCGCTTGTTCAAGATAAGGGTCATCGATGTACGATAGTCATCGCTCGCACGGACGTCGCAGACGCGCTTATCAAGCCTCGCTGCTGGGCGGCCTGACCGCTGTCTCACTGTTCATCAGTAATGCCGGCGCGGTCCACGTCGGGGCGACACAGCGCGCCGCCGACCTCGTCGCGCCTGGCGGCCCCACCACGGTGGGGACGGGTATGGCTGCCTACGGCGCGCCGACGCGCAACGGAGCCGAAACGGATCAGGCCATCCCCGACGCGGTCGACAGCTTCAACGCGACGCTGCCGAGCGGCCGGCGCATCACCCCCGCAGGCGTGAGCACTTACGTTGGTGAGAACCCGCAAAACACCGTCGTGACGCCCGACGGCAAGTTCGTGATCACCACGAACGACGATGAGCGCGGAGTGGGGGGCTCCAACAAGGACTACAGTAACGCCACCGGCCATGGCGCTGTGGCCGGTGGCTATACGGTCTCGACGATCAACACCTCCACCATGCAGGTGGTTAGCTACACGGTTGCCTCGCCGAACACGAGCCCCAGCCCGGCTCCCAAAGCGCCTGGCCTAACCGGGCAGACCGACGCTCCTAACACGGGTCCTGGGTTGGTCCCGCTCTTCTACGGGCTCGCCGTTAAGGGCGTGAGCGCGCCGTACACAGTGTACGCCTCGGGCGGTTCCAGCGACCAGGTAATCGTCTACTCATTGGATACAAACGGTACCATGACGCGGGTCGCGGCGATCAAGATTCCAGCGCCCACTGATCGGACGCGGCCGAACTATGGCATGGCCATGCCGGCCGGGCTGACACTCAGCCCCGACGGCTCGCGGCTCTATGTTGTCAACGACAACGGCAACAACGTCGTCACCATCGACACCAATGCGAACGCAGTAGTCGGCTCGCCCATCGATGTTGGCTTCTTCCCCTACACGAGCGTGCTCTCACCCGACGGCTCCAAGCTCTACGTGAGCAATTGGGGCGTGACGCAGCGCAACTTTAACAGTACGTACATCAATTCCGAAACGACCGACGCGTCCGGAAATATTACGGGCGTCGGTTCGCCGAACATTGGCGGTGTCGCGGGCAACCTGTTCGCCAATCCGGTGACCGACCCGGCGCGCACCTCCTCAGTGTCGGTGATTAACCTGGCGGGCGGCAACACCGCAGGTGCGGACCCTGCGGTCTCGCTGGCACAGCCCATCGACGGCATCAACGTCGTGGGTGGCACGCACCCCTCGGCCATGGCGGTCTCGCGGCGCTACGGCCTCCCCGTCCTCTACGTAGCCGACGCTAACGAGGACAAAGTCGCCATCATCGATCTGCGTAATAATCAGGTGCGCAAGATGGCGTTGCCCTCGCCTGTTTCAGGGCTGCCGCGCGGCGCTGTGCTAGGCCTCACCCCCGACGCCATCGCCGTGAGCCCGCGCGGAACGGAGCTCTACGTCGCTGAGGCTGGCATCAATGCCGTCGCCGTCTTCAACACGGTCAACCCCCTAAACCCCTTCTTTATCGGGTACATCCCCACCGGTTGGTACCCCACGGGTGTAACGGTCGGTCCCGATAACCACACGATCTACATCACCAACGCTAAGGGCGTGGGCAGCGACTACAACTACAAGGGTGCGGTGCAGAACGGTAACGGCGTCAACCTGCTCTTCGGTACCGTCCAGCAGGTGCAGTTGAGCTACCTGGCGTTGCGCCAGGGTATAGCGCAGGTTCGGCGCAACCTGTACGCCACGCCGGTTAACGCAACGGCCAATGCGAACGTGCTGAACACGATTCAGAGCAGTGGGCAGCCCATCCAGCACGTCATTTTCGTGTTGCGTGAAAACAAGACCTACGACTCCTATTTCGGCGCCGACGCCACGCTCAACGCCCGTGTGGGATCTAATGGACCGGGCAATCCGGCGTTCGCGCGCTGGAATCCCTATATCCCCAACACCAAGGCGCTGGCCGAGCAGTTCAACGTTGGCGACAACGTCTACGCTGACTCGGAGGAGTCCAACGCGGGGCACTTCTTCGCCCTCGCCGGTACCTCGACCGACTACCAGCAGCGGACGCTGCTGCAGCGCTTCAACCGCCCGCTCCTCAACATCAAGAACGAGGACCCCGAGGACTACCCGCTGGCCGGCTTTATCTTTAACAACGCCTTACGCAATGGGGTGAGCTACCGCGACTACGGCGACCTTATCCGCGTGTCGGGCTACGATGACGGCCAGAACCCCAACCCGTGCGCCGACGATCTCGGCTATCCGAACTGCACCCCCCAGACGTACGCCTATAGCAACACGACCGCATCCACGACCGGCTTCGGTGGCCTCTACGCGGGCGACACACCGGCCCTGGCAGCCCTTGGCGGGCACATAGACCCTAACTACCCCGGCTGGAGCCTGCGCATCAGCGACCAGCGCCGCGTCAAAGAGTTCCTCCGCAATGTTAGCCGTAATGGTGATGGAACGGGGGGTATCGACCCCGCCAAGGTGCCGCAGTTTACCTTCATCTGGTTGCCCGACGATCATACGGGTAGCCTCGCGCCGGCCGCCAGTAATCCGAGCTTCGAGGTCTCGGACAATGACGCCGCGCTCGGCCAACTTGTTGACGCCGTCAGCCACAGCGCGATCTGGCCAAACACGGCCATGTTCGTCACCACGGACGACGGGCAAGGCGAGTCGGACCATGTCACCCCGCACCGCATCTATACCACGGTGGTGAGCCCTTACGCTAAGCGTGGGGTGACGGTGCATCGGCTTTCGTCGACCGTTAGCCTCCCCAAGACGATCGAGGAGCTACTGGGTCTGCCCGCGATGAACTTGGGCGACTTGCTGGCCAACGACCTCTCCGACTACTTTACGACGACACCGAACAACACGCCTTATACGGCGATCCAACAGGCTACAGTGCCGGCGGCGGCGGCTGAAACGATGCGCATCGCCGCGCTCACTGGGTACCTCAACCACAGCGGCCCGGACCAGGACACCACTCGCCTGGGCATGCTCAATACCCTGTTCTTCCAGTCGGAGGCGCTGGCCCAGAAGAAGCCGCACATGAAGCATCACGCGTACCGCCTGGCGCAGCGGGCGCTCTATCACCAGGCCCTGGCCGTCCTCAACAACCCGCACATCCCCACCAACGACTACGACGGGTAGGGGCTCTCACCCCCCAACCCCCTCTCCCGTGCGCGGGAGAGGGGCCGGGGCTGAGGGCCTGCGGGCTTTTGTGGTGTGTGATACCATGCCCGGTAGGTGAGAGCGGACCCGGACTAGAGGAGATCAGGTGCTCAACGACGCAACCCTCGCCGCCGCGGCGGTCTGGCTGCTCGCGCTCGTCATCGCCTCGCTGACCGTCCGGCGCTGGGCCGGCCCCTGGGCGCACGCCCATCCCATCGCGGCTATCGCCGGCGCGGCGGCCGTCGCCCGCGCCGTCCCCATGTTCGCGCTCGACCGCGGCCTGCCGTTCGACATCGAGGCGCACTGGTGGATCGGCTCGCTGGCCCTGGCCGGGCGCGATGTGTACATCGACCCGCTGGCCGCGCACCGTTATCCGTATCCGCCCCTCTTGCACGAATACCTCAGCGCCCTGCTGGTCTGGCTGTCCCACGGCGACCGCGCGCTCTTCCTGATCCTGGACAAGGCGGCGCCGGCGCTCTGCGGCGTCGGCATCGCCGTGGCCGTGCGCGCCATTGCCTGCCGGCTGGGCCGTACCTCGGGCGCCGCCCTCTACCTCGGCCTGCTCTACGCGGTCAACCCGCTGCCCGTCCTCGTGACCGCGTACCACGGCCAGTTCGAGGAGATCCCGCTGCTGGGTATCGTGCTCGCGCTGCTCGTGGCGCTCCCCCCGCGCGCGCCGGATCGCCGGCTTGTCGAGCCGCGTACGGCCCGCACGGTGGGACGATTTGCCCTCTCGGCGCTCTTGCTGGGCGCCGCGATCGCTTATAAGCTGTGGCCGGCGCTGTTCCTGCCCCCGTTGTTGCTGTTGCTGTATCCCCACGCGGCGCGCGGGCTCACGCGCGCACGGGCCGTTGTGAGATGGCTTGGGGCGTGCCTGCTCTACGGGGCGCTGGCGGCGCTGCCGCTCGTCGTCGCGATCGGCGTGTACGAGGCGGCGTTCGAGCACAGCACCCTGCTGGCGCGGGCGCGCCAGGTGTTGAGCGCGCACGGCGCGCTCGGCCACCGCGTCGCCGGCGACCATATGCTGTACAATATGCTGAACTACAAAGGCTCGGATGGTTTCTGCTGGGGCTACGCGTCGGTCGTCGGCAAGTGCTGGGACCACGTCTACCTCCACGCCAACCATCCCAACCCCGCCAGCAAGCTCGACGGCCGGCTCCTCGGGGTGGCCCTGGGCGCGGTCGTCCTAGCGCTACTGTGGCGGCGGCGTCCGCTTGAGGGATTGGTGGCGTTGCCCTTGGCGTTCTACCTGTTTACGCCGGGCTGGGGGCCGAACTACATGATTTGGGCGCTGCCGTTCGTCGTGCTCCTCTCCGCGACCCTCGCGGCCCGCTACACGGCCGTGGTTTTGCCGATCGTGGCCCTGCACTACCTCGATTCGCTCTACGCCGCGTTCAACCACGACAACTTCTCGTGGACCGTGCTCAAGCCGCTCGAGGCCGCGCTGGGGCTGCTTGCCTGGGTAGGGGTGGCCGTGATCCTGGCGCGGACCTATGGCGCCGGCGGCAAGCGGAGTCAGGAGCGGGATTCGATGGCCGTGGCGAGAGCGGCGGAACCGGTGGAACCGGCGGAGTTGGCGGGGCTACGGTCCGCCGGCGAGCCCGCCTATTACCCCATATACGGCGCCCAGACGCGCCGCTTATGACGGGGCGCCGGGCCGCCGGGGCCGTCGTGGCGCGGCCGCGCAGCCACGCTTTCCCCGTCGCGCCGGCCCCGGCGCCGGCGGCCCCGCCGCGCTACGCTATCCCCGCCGATGTGCCGCTGTTCCTTGCAGTGGCCCTGCTGGTGCGGCTGATCCTGGCGCCGTTGACGGAGGGCTGGGACTTCTACGCCGACGCCCGCGCGGCGGCGCTGACCCTGCACGGCTATGATGTTTACTCTCTGAGCAGGACGGCCTTCCAGTTGCCCTGGACCTACTTCCCGCTGTGCCTGCATATCTTCACGGCGCTACAGTGGGTCTCGGGGGCGACGGGCTTGCCGTTCCGCGTGCTCGGCAAACTCCCGACTATGGCGGCCGATTTGGGGATCGGCTACCTGCTGTTCGCGGCGCTGCGCCGGCGTGGCGAGGCGGAGTCGACCGCTGTGCTGGGCATGGCCCTGTATCTGTTCAATCCGTTGGTGCTGCTGAACGGCGCGCTGCTGGGGCGTTTCGACGCCATCGCGCTGGTGTTCCTGCTGCTGACCCTGGAGCGGTACACGACCCTGCTTTTCGTCCCCTCCTACGCCCTCGCCATCGCGGCCAAGACCTTCCCCGTTTTCCTACTGCCGCTGCTGCTGCTCGGGCGCGACCGACAGAAGCCGGCGCGGCTGCTGCTCGCGCTCCTGTGCGTGCCGCTGCTGTCGCTGCCCTACATCGTGACCGATCCGCGCGGCCTGCTGAGATACCTGTTCTACGATGTACACTCCGTGTGGTTGGGGCCGCTGTCATGGTACTACCTGGCGCCCCACGCGCACTCGTGGGCCACGGTTTTGGCCGCGGGCCGCGTCGGGATAGCCCTATTCCCGTTGGCCCTGCTCCTGGTCGCGCACCGCCCCCTCTACGTGAAGGCCGCGTGTACGTTCGTGCTCTTCGTGACGCTGAACCGGCTCGTCTACGAGCAGTACCTCGTCTGGGCGCTGCCCTTCCTGATCGTCGTGGCGCTGCGCCACCGCAGCCGGCTGGCCCTGTGGCTGTTCGGGCTCTACACGGTCGCGGGGATGCTGGAGAACGAGCAGACCTGGGCGGCGTTCGACCCGCGCTTCCACTACAGCCTGCTGCCGACCCCCTACCTACCGCTCAACCTGCTCCTCGCCGTCTCCGCGCTGCTTTTCATCGGCGCGCAGGCGTGGCATGGCCGGCGCGTCCCCTGGCGTCGCAATGTTGGCGCTGCACAGGCGCCCGGCCGCCTCTCACGGACGTCCGCGTTGGACATCGCACGGCAGGCCCGGGGCGACTGACATGATCGTGGGCTAAGTAGATGCTGTTATGTTCGCGCAAAGGGGCGACTCACTATCAAAGGAGGCGTCTACATGAAGTGAAGGGGCGCCGGGCCTTACCGCGCGGTAGCGGCGCGCGCCGAGGACGGCGCCAGGCCTGTGACGCCCAGGCGACGCCGGTAGGCCACGATCAGGAACGAGAGCGCGTAGGCCAGCAGGACAGGTAGCAGCAGCAGATGGTAGCCAATCTGTAGCGAGATGTACTCCAGCGTGCCGCCGACAAAGGCGCCGAGCAAGTTGGAGGCGAAGGCGATGTCCGGCATCGCCGTGTCGCCGAACAGGCGCCCGAAGATGAGGTTGGCGACGAAGATCGGCGAGAACAGCACCGCGCAGCCCAGGACGTAGCGCAGCGCCAGATCGGGGACCAGCAGCCGGTCGAACGGCAGCAGCAGATTGAGCGCGAGCGCGGCGGCGAGCCCGGCGTAGAGGAGGCGTAGGTCGAGCCGCAGCCGTGTGCGCGCGTTGATCCAGTTGGCGAGCAGAACCGTGCAGAGGATGCCCACGATGACCAGGGCATTGACCAACCAGGTCGTGCCGAAAAGCAGTGTGAAGTTGACGATACTCTTGGCCTCCAATAAGAGGAAGGCCAACCCCATGAAAAACAGGGGCGTGTCGAAGTGGCGCAGCCCCGCGCGGAGCCCCTCCGCGCTCAGACTTAGGCTGAGCCCCACGGCCGCGATGGCCAGCAGCCAGACCAGCGCCATGGCCTGCAGGTAGATCGGGGGTACGGTGTGCTGCTGCAGGTAGACGAAGGGCCAGTCGTCGGTGGCGGGGTCCACGCCCGACGCGCCGAAGAGGCGATGCGCGGCATACTGCGACGGCGGCAACTCGCGCAGGCGCGGGCCGTCCATCAGCACCGCGCCGATCACCGGCGCGGGCGCGTTCCAGGTCCTAGTGCGCCCGTACGGCGCCTGGCCGTCGAAGGCGCCGCTCAGCATGCCCGCGATCTTCTGCACGACCCAGGGCTTGCGGTAGTCGTTGTAGAGGACCAGCACGCCGTTGGGGCTCAGGCGCCGCCGCGCCGCTGTGAAGGCTTCCTGCGTGAACAGGTAGCTCTCCAGGCGCAGGTTGGCGAAGCTGGAGGTAAGCGCCAGCGAGTCGGGCAGGGCGAACACGATCAGGTCGTAGGTCCCGTTCGTTTTCTCCAGGAACGAGCGCCCGTCGTCGATCACCGCGTGGACCGCCGGGTTCTGATACACACGGTCCGGGTTCAACCGCCGGCCGATGTCGTAGATGAGCGGATCGAGCTCCACGGCCGTGATGTGGCGGATGCCGTTGTGCAGGGCCGCATTGGCGTCCGAGCCCGTCCCCGCGCCGATGATGAGTTCGCGCGTAGAGGCGGGAAAGTGGAACGTCTGGAAAGGCGCCGTGTAGTAGAAGTTGTTCTGCCCAATCTGGCGATAGGGTCCCATGGCCTGGTGCCCGATGTTATTGACGAAGATGCCGTAGACCTGGTGCGGCGCCTTTTGTACGTCGACGCGGTAGTAGGGCGACCACTGCGACGAGCGGCCCAGCACGCCGACCCACACGACGATGCCGAGCAGGATAGCCGCGTTGGCGACCCGCAAGGCGCCCCCGCGCTGCGGCAGCAACAGGACCGCGACGGCGGCGACGGCGAACCAGACGGCGGGCGGCGCGGCCAGGAATGACACGAGCGCGAAGGCGGCCGAGCCGGCGATAGACCCCGCGACGTCGATGGTGTACGCCGTGAGCGGAGGCTGGACGACCGTGAGCAGCCGCCCCAGGTTCTGCCCCAGCAGCATGAACAGGAGGGTCACGACGCTGAAGACGAGGGGCAGCAGGAAGAACGACTCCGTGCCCTGCACGGTAATTTTCTCCGTGATGCCGAAAAAGACCTCCTGCGACGAGTTAACGATCAGTTGCAGCTTGAACACACTGACGACGGCGACGAGCACGGCCAGGGCCGCCGGGAAGAAGGTCAGTAGGTCGAGGCGCCGGCGCGCCTGCAGGATACCGAGCCCGATGCCCAGGAACGAGCCCAGGAGCACGAAATTGGTGAAGTAGCCCAGGTAGCGGATGTAGGCGGGGATCCAGCGGATGCACGCCAACTCGACAAACAGGATGGCGAACGAGCAGACGAACAGGTTCCAGCGGTCGCTTTGTTTGATCAGCATGGCTGCTCCTACATCAGTGGCGAGTGGCGAGTGGCGGCTCAACACTCAACACTCAACACTCAACACTCTCAAAAGCCGGTCAGGATCTCGACCGTGTGATCGCTCAGTTCGGCGTCGCCGTGGCCGGTCTCTACGAACGCGACGACGTGGTCGAGCATGTCCCGCACATGGGCGCTACTCGTGCTGACGGCGCAGACGCCGATGACGGCCGCGTTCCAGACCTCGTGCTCGTCGACCTCGGCCACGGCGACGTTGTAGCGGTGGCGCACCCGCTCGACCAGCGACTTCACGACCCGCCGCTTGTCCTTGAGCGAGTAGCTCCCGGGGATAGAGAGGGTGAGGCGACATACGCCGACGATCATAACTCTAGCGGCGCCCCCACGTAGATAGCCTGTTGCGTCTCGGCGTCGAAGAGATGCAGGGCTTGACCGTCGATGCGCAGCGGCACGACCTGCCCGACCTGTGGAATGGTCAGTGGATCGACGCGCACGGTAAAGGTCTGCCCGCCGACATCGGCGAAGATGTAGGCCACGTCGCCCATCGGCTCGACCACGTCGACGCGCGCGGCCACGATACCGCGTCCCTCCCGTCCCTCCCGTCCCTCCGCCCCAGCGCCGCCGCCGGAGGGCAGCATCTGGATGGCTGCGGGACGGACGCCGGCGATGACCCGCTTGTCCCGGTAGTTGCCGGCGGCGGCGCTCGCCGCGGGCAGCGCGATGCGCGCCTGGCCCGTGTCGAAGACGAGTGTGCCGTCCGCCGGCGTCAGCACCCCCTGAATGAAGTTCATCGAGGGCGTGCCGATGAAGCCGGCCACGAAGACGTTGGCCGGCCGGGCGTACACCTCCCCCGGCGTCCCGACCTGCTGGACCACGCCGTCTTTCATGATCACGATGCGGTCGCCCATCGTCATGGCCTCCACCTGGTCGTGCGTGACGTAGATGAAGGTCGTCTTGAGCCGGGTGTGCAGCTTGGAGATTTCGGCGCGCATCTGCACGCGCAGCGCGGCGTCGAGGTTGGAGAGGGGTTCGTCCATCAGGAAGACGTCCGGCTCGCGCACGATGGCGCGGCCCAGCGCCACGCGCTGGCGCTGCCCGCCCGAGAGTTCGCGCGGCCGCCGCTGCAGCAGGTGCTCGATGCCGAGCAGGCTCGCCGCCTCGCGCACGCGCCGGTCAATTTCCGGGCGCGCGGCTTTGCGCAGCTTGAGGCCGAAGGCCATGTTGCCGTAGACATCCATGTGCGGGTAGAGGGCGTAGTCCTGGAACACCATGGCGATGTTGCGCGCCTTGGGCGGCACGCGTGTCATCGGGCGGTCGCCGATGTAGATTTCGCCGCCCGAGATGTTCTCCAGCCCGGCGATGCTGTAGAGCAAGGTCGACTTGCCGCAGCCGCTCGGCCCCAGCAGGATGATGAACTCGCCGTCGCGGATGTCCAGGCTGACGCCGTTCACGGCCAGGACTTTGCCGTAGTGCTTGGTCAGGTTTTTGATCGTGACGCCGGCCATTGTAGCTATCAGCCGTCAGCTATCAGCCATCAGCTACGCGGCGCGACGCGCTTGCCGATGGTGGCGCCCCGACGACCGTTCCTCCTTCATCTAGTAAGTCTAGCCAGTCGGCTAACACTCCGACCGTCACGCTTAGCTGACGGCTGACGGCTGACGGCTGACAGCTGTCAGCCGTCAGCCGTCAGCCCTTCACTCCGCCGGCGGTGAGGCCGCGCACGATATAGCGTTGCATGCTGAGCGCGATGACCACGGGCAGGATGTTGGCCACCACGCCGCCGGACATCAGCAGGCCGAAGTCGACGGTGTGGCGGCCGGTAAACTCCGAGAGGGCCACGGGCAGCGTCTTGGACGCGTAGCTGTTGGTGAAGATGAGCGCGAAGAAAAACTCGTCCCAGGCGTTGAGGAAGGTGAAGATGGCGGTGGCGGCGAAGCCGGGGGCCGAGAGCGGCAGGACCACGCGCACGAAAGCCCCGAGCCGGGAGCAACCGTCCACGCGCGCCGCGTTCTCCAGCGAGCGCGGGATGCTCTCGAAGTAGCCGCGCATGATCCACAGCGTGAAGGGCAGCGCGAAGCTGGTGTAGGCGAAAATGAGGATCCACCAGGTGTCGAGCAGGTGCGCCGCGCGGCCCATCAAGAACATGGGGATGATCACGGTCACGGCGGGCAGGAACTGGATGGCCAGCAGGAACAGCAGCAGGGCGTTCTTGCCCGGAAAGCGCAGCCGGGCGAACGCGTAGCCGCCGATCGAGCCGACGACCAGCGAGATCACGGTGGTCAGGGCGCAGATGCCCAGCGAGTTGGCGACGGAGCGCAGGAAGTTCGCCGCGCCCACGCCGTCGTTCGGCGAGGTGAAGAGCCGCACGTAGTTGTCGAGCGTCAGGCGCGGCGGCAGCGCGAACGGGTCGGTCAGCAGCTGCGACTTGACCATGAACGAACTGACGACCATCCAGGCGAACGGCGCCAGCGAGAAAACGACGAAGAACGCGAGCGCCAGCGGGAAAAAGACGCGGCGCGCGAGGCCGTAGCGGTGGCCGATCATGACGCCGGCTCCGAGCGCAAGATCCACAGATAGGCGATAATGATCAGCACCATGGCGATCGTGGTGAGATAGGCCACGGCCGAGGCGTAGCCGATGTGGAAGTCGATAAAGGCCTGCTCGTAGACGTAGTAGCTCAGCACGTTGGTCGCGTTGGCCGGGCCGCCCCCCGTGAGCACATAGATGATGTCGTAGACACGGAACGCGCCGAGCGTGCGCAGGACCAGCGCCACCAGGATGGCGGGGCGCAGCATGGGCAAGGTGACGCGCCAGAAGCGCTGCAGCACGCCGGCGCCGTCGACCTCGGCGGCCTTGTACACGTTGCCCGGGAACGTCTGCAACGACGCCATCAGGATGATGACCATGAACGGCGTGCTCTTCCAGACGTCGGCCACGATTACCCAGGCCATCGCGCCGGTCGGGGAGCCCAGCCAGTTCTGGTAGTTGCCGATCAGGCCCCAGCGCTGCAGAACGACGTTGAGCACGCCGTAAGTCGGGTCGAGAATGTAGTCCCAG
>JAABUQ010008847.1_pt1 | contig 13922 bp, 12 predicted proteins | sample 5560001 | NCBI WGS metagenome assembly JAABUQ01 (sample SAMN10711888, study PRJNA513371) | rock metagenome | isolation source: Antarctica rocks | place: Antarctica: Victoria Land, Finger Mt nord | collected 2015-12-18
CAGCAGGAGATTCTCCGTCACGCTCATCGCTGGGAATGGCAGATCACCCTGAGGTATATGCACCACGCCGGCGCTTACGATCTGGTCCGACTGCAATCGGACCAGATCGTGACCGTCGAACTCCACTGAACCACGAGTGGGTCGAAGCAATCCCGAAATAACCCGCAGTAACGTGGTCTTCCCATGGCCGTTGGGGCCGAGCAAGGCCACCACTTCACTCTGCCCAACTTCCAGGGACACTGCATGCAGCACCTCAGACGTGCCATAACCGGCGTGGAGGTTGCTAATCTTCAGCATCGCCAACCCAGCTTGTCGCTACTCCGCCTGCGCCGACTTGGCGGCTGGGCTGCCGAGGTAGACGTCACGGACGCGCTCGTCACGCAGCACCGTACTCGGCGAGCCCTCGGTAATCTTCTCACCATGGTGCAGAACCAGCATGCGGTCCGCGAGAGCCTGCACTGCCTTCATCACATGCTCGATCATCAAGATGCTCATGCCGGCAGCACTTATCCTCCGCATGAGCTCCATCAGCTGCTCCCGTTCACGTATGTTCAAGCCTCCCACCGGCTCATCGAGTAGCAACAGTGTTGGACGGGTGGCGAGCGCGGTGGCGAGCATCAGCCTCTTGAGCTCGAACGCCGACAGCCGCGAAGCCTCAATGTCCTGCTTGTCCAGCAAGTCACACGTCTCCAGAGCATCCAGCGCCCTATCAACCGCGGCCGGCGCGAACCCAAGAGCAGTACTCCCGGCGTGCCCGAACACTCCGCCAACGAGAACGTTAGTCAGGGCAGTTTGCGTGGCGAAGGAGACGGTGGTCTGGAAGGCACGCGCGAGTCCCAGCTTGCAGATCTGATCTCCGCGCAGCTGCTGGATCTGCCGGCCAGCGAAGTGAATCACTCCGCTGGTCGCGGCAGACAGCCCGGAGAGGGTGTCGAAGAGCGTGCTCTTGCCAGCTCCGTTGGGTCCCACAATCGCGTAGACCTGGCCCTGCTCCACCGAGAAACTGACATCTCTAACCGCTACCAGACCACCGTAGACCTTCGTGACCTTTTCGCATTCAAGAATGGCAGCCATTCCCCAGCTCCCGAGACACTTTTCAGAGCTCCTTACTGATGCAGCCAGGGCGGCAGCTGGAAGTCGGAGTTTGTGAACGGCGCGGGGTAGATCACCTTGTGCGCTCCATTCTGGACCTGCACGATGATATGCGGCTGGCCTACAGACGGGTCTGGTGTCTCCGATGGGTACGACGGGACGGTATGGTCCTGAACGAACGTGTCGCCTTCGTAGCGTCCGAAAGACATCCCGCCTGTTACCCCGCGGTGGACCCCCGTCTCGATCACCTTGGCGACCTTCCGAACATCCTTGGGATCGTCGGCTTTCATCACCGCTTCGGCCCAGAGCCAGACGTTGTCGTAGAGAGCACCAGCGTAGGCCCAGCTGGGCTCTATCTTGTACGCCGCGCGATATCTCTCGCGGAATTTGTTGCCGATGGGATCAACCTGGAGGCCGAGAACGGTGGACCAGATGACTCCATTACCTGCCGCGCCAGCCAAGTCCAGCCACTCTGGTGCCGAAGGACCATACTGCTGGTACAGAAGGGAAGGGATGGGTGAGGCAGCAAAGTTCTTGGCCATCGCCGCATCCTCGGCCGACGAGTAATCAGTGGTGAATACGACGGCTGGTGGGTTCTGCCGGATCTGGGACAGAATCGGGCCCCAGTCCACCACCTGGTTCGGCGTGACAGAGCCGGTGAACGTGATAGTCCAGCCCAGCTTGGCGATACCATCTTTGAAAACCGACGTGATATGCGTATCGTACGGATCGTCGCCGGCGATGAGGGCCACCGTTTTGGCGGATGGCTTGTATTTTCCGGTCTGGACCAGCTGGTCGAGAAACAGCGCAAAGCCCCTACCGTACGCGGTCTCGGCAGGATCGGTCTGGAACACGGGCCAGTACTTGGCCGGGTCCGCCAGGTAGAGGTTGCGCCAATCCTCGCGGGTATCGCCGTGAAGATAGATGACCCCGGCCTGGGCGGGGACATCCAGGTCAGGGCCCATCGCCGCAATGCCGGAGCCAACGATGACGTCGGGCTTCTCTTGGGAGACGGCGCGAGAGAAAGCGTTTCTGACGCCCTGCGGGTCTTCGATGGCACCCAGGTCAACGGGCACATACTGAAGCTTCCGACCCAGAACTCCCCCCAGGTCATTGATCTCGTTGATGGCCAGTTGGGTACCGTTTGCGGCATGGAGGCCGTCGTTGGCGGTCGGACCGGTGAGTGGGAGGACAGCGACGACCCGAAGCGGATCTAGGGTGCCAGCTGCGCCCGAGCCGGCGCCCGATCTACCCCCTAGGCCTCTGTTGCCGGCCAGGTAGCCGGCGCCTCCGCCTACCACCAGGCCAGCGACACCGAGGACACCTGACGTTCGGATCAAGTCGCGTCGAGAAATCCGTCTCTGACCCGCTTCTCGCTGCTCTGCCACCACTTGACACCCCCCATGTTCGTGGCATCTTTCTTCTTCCTGCTCGTGAGCATACTCCAGCGCGTGCTGCGGTGTCGAAGGTACCGCCGCTCTGCCGCTGCACCACGTCAGCGGCCAGCGCCAGTGGGTGCCCGCCCACCTCGCGCATGATCTGCTCAACCAGCCGCCAGTCCGTCAGCCCCCGTCGGCAGCAGTAGGCGCGGCACTCCGCCGCCGACCAGCCACAAATTGGGCAGCGGGCGGATCGCCGTATGCCAGGGCCGTCCTGGCTCCGGACGCGGCCGAGCGAGCAGCGCCCAGCGAGCACGACCTTGACATCCTTTCCAGGCGCCGAAGCACGTCGCTACGCAGGAACCCGATGAGTGTGCTCAGCTCCTCGGAGACGTCGAGGAGCAACAGCGGGCGAGTCTCGTTGACGCGCGACAACCTCCTCACGGCTGGCCCCACCCGGAAGGTCATGCCGCTGAGCGTGTGCAGCCGTCCCGGCCACCTTTTGCGCACCGTGGGTCACAGAGTCAGAGCTTGAGCAGCCCCAAGGCGGCTGCATAACGCGCGTCGTCGCGGCGAAACAAGTCCGGGTTGATGGTCTTGGCGACCGCCATGTGATAGGCCAGCAACTGGACCGGTACCACTGTGAGCAATGGCGAGATCAGCTCCGGTACCTCAGGCAGTGGGAAGACGCGGGCATCCCGGACCCCGTCGACGCCCTGGCCGATCAGCCAGAGCCTGGCGCCGATCGCGTCCAGCACGTGCGCAATCTGGCCGACTCGCTCGGCAGCCCGGCCGGATACGTGGATGACCACAGCTACATCATCTGCATTGACCGCCACGATCGGGCCATGGAGGAACTGCTCGAGCGCGAGGCCGTCGATCCAGCCCTGGGCGGCCTCGCGCACTTTGACGACTGCCTCGGTTGCCGTCGCCTCGTTGGGCCCCGCACCAACAGCGTAGATGCGACGGTGGGCAGCCTCCCGCGCAACCGGCACAACATCGTCCTGGCGAGTAAGCGTGTCCTCGACCTGGACAGGGAGGCGGTCGAGGGCAGCGCGGAATCCCGCTGTGTCCGTCGCCGAGCGCATCTCTCCAAGCACGGTCGCGACCTGCGCGAGCGTCATCATCGCGGCCAGGTGTGAGGCCGTGAAGGCGGCAGAGCGCTCACGCTCGACAGTGCGCAGCACCAGTTGCGCGTGCTCGTGCACGGCGGTCAGGCTGCCGACCGAGACCCGCGTTGCCCCGATGGCGCTCGCCCGTGCCAGTGCCTCTGCCGAGTAGCGTTTCACTCCCGAATGGGCCATGACAACGACGGCGTCCTCCGGCTGAAGGTCGACCACTTCCGGGTACACGGCGAAGTCGAAGGAGGAGATGGCGTGGGCCTCAGAGCCGGCGGCCCTCAGCAGCCAGGCGCCCACCTGCGCCGCGTGGTAGCTCGTCCCGATGCCAACGGTGAACACGCGGCGAGCCTTGGCCAGGCGCCTCGCGGCGTCCTCGGCCGGTCCCCAGCCCGTCTCCAGCAGTCGCTGAAGGTCGCTTGGTTGACGATGCATCGTCTGGTACATCTCGGAGTCTGTTGATGGGGTCGTCACTGCGTACCTCGATGTCCAATGCGGTCGGTCCCGTCACCGGCGGGCCTTCGACGACAATCCCTGGCCCGGGGCTGTGCCGTGAGTTCTGTCTCATCCTGACAGCTATCCACAAGCTCCTGCCGACGGGACTGTCGCGTTCGTCCAAGGTCACCTGGACCGGGTGTACAGCGGCTAGTCGCGCGAGGCGCTGCAGGCTAAGCGGGATGCGATTCTCCCTTATGGGGCACCGATTGGGACTGCTACGATGCGGCCCTAGGCTAGTCGTCCATGCCAAAGTTGCCGGCCGACCAGGCTGATGGTGACGAATCGCGCCCGCTCTCCCAGCTGGCGTTCGGCGCAGGCGATCGCGGTGGCTCGTTCGATCTCCTCGGCGCTCAAAGGCTCCAGGGGGTGGGCAACGAGCGCCGCTTCCTTCAGGATGGTTGCCATCGGTTCCTCTCTTTCTCCCGCGGGCCCATCGGCCGCGCCGAGCCGGCGCGTCCCCATGCGCCAGGTTCGCCCTGATAGCCCTGGTCGCCCGAGTCTATCACGGAGCATTTTGCCGCCATGCAGTGCGGGTCGCGCGTCGACAGCTCCCAGGCCTGGGACATTGAACCTACGCGGCGAACGCCAGGACGCGCTGCGGATTCTCTTCCAACATCGTGCTCACCTCCCGGTCGGTGACGTGCGCCTCCCGCTGCAGGCGTGGCAAGAAGACGCGGGAGATGTAGGTGTAGTCGTCCCAGGCGTTGGCGCCCGATGCGTCGGCCAGCCCGTGCGCCGAGACGGCCGCGTCATGGCTCAGCATGATCTGGCGCGCGTAGCCTTTGCGCAGAGCATCGCCCACGAGTGCTATCCAGTGGTCGTCCGGCAGGAACGCGGCGAAGCCAATGCGGTCGAAACTGACGTTGGCGCCGCGGCGCAGCAGGCTCTCGGCGGACTGGAGCGGATCGGCCTCAAAGCCGACGTGGCTGATGACCACTTCCTCGGGTGAAATCCCCTCGCTCTGGAAGATGTCCAACTGCTCCTGTCCCAGGCCGTTGGTCGTGTGGGTGATGATGGGACACCCTGTCCGCCGCCGGGCCCGGGCTGCCGCGCGCAGCACCTGCTCCTCCTTCGGAGAGACGCGCCCCTCGCCTGTGGCGCATTTGATCAGGCCAGCGCGGATGAGCGTCCCGCCCATGCCCTCGGTAATCTCGCGCGTGAATAGCTCAGCCATCATGTCGGCGTCCATGACCGCGGCCACGGGGTGAATTGGGCACCAGGATTCGTGGAAAAACCCCGTGCTCGCGACGATCTTGATCGGGCCGCGCCGCGCAACATCTTTGTACAGGTCAACGTAGCGGCCACAGCCGAAGGGAGTGCACTCGGTCATGGCGCCAATGCCGACCGCGGCCAGAGCCTCCATCTTGCCGACCAGTCGCTCCAGCATGGCGTCGTACACGAAGTCCAACACCTTGGGGCGGCCGAGCATCTCGCCCCAGTCTAGAGTCAGGTGCTCATGGATGAGCGTGCGCCCGAGCGTGCTCGGAGACACGTCGCCGGTGAGCGTGCGAACGAATGGTGCCATCGCGGGGCCGTCAGGCCATCTCCTCGTCTGTCATGGTGGAGTCACCAGATGGCAGCTTACCCAGTGACCGTTTTCGGCCTCGATGAGCGGAGGCACCTCGGTCGGGCACGGATCGAACGCCATAGGACAGCGCGGATGGAAGGGACACCCACCGGGCGGATGTGCCGGATCAGGCACGTCACCGCGGGCGATTACCCGCGCGGCGCCGTTCTCCACAAGCCCCGCCTGGATCGAAGGCGAGGCCGCCAGCAGAGACTTGGTGCACGGGTGCAGCGGGTTTTCGTAGATGGCGTCCGCGGGAGCGAGCTCGACAATCTTTCCCAGATACATGATGGCGATTCGGTCACAGATCTGGCGGAGTACTGCTAGATCGTGCGCGACGAAGACGTAGGTAAGCTGAAACTCCTCCTGCAGATCCTGGATGAGATTGAGCACCTGCGCCTGCAAACTGACATCAAGCGCTGAAACCGGCTCGTCGGCCAGAATCAGCTTGGGCTGGAGCGCCAGGGCCCGCGCGACGCCAATGCGCTGGCGCTGCCCGCCCGAGAACTGGTGCGGGTAGCGCTTGCGCCAGTCGGGATTGAGCCCGACGAGTGACAGGAGCTGGCGGACGCGCTCCTCTCGTTCTGCTTTGTCGCCAACCCCGTGGATGATGAATGGCTCCATCAAGGTCTGCTCGATCGTCATCCGGGGATGCAGGCTGCCGACAGGATCCTGGAAGATGATCTGCATCTCGCGACGCACGTGGCGCAACTGTTCACCACCCATGGTCGCCAGGTCCTGACCCTCGAACAGGATGCTGCCGCCGGTCGGCTCGATGAGGCGCAGAATCGTGCGCAGCAGCACAGTCTTGCCGGAGCCCGATTCCCCCACGATCCCAAGCGTTTCGCGCCGGTTCACGTGGAAGCTGATTCCATCCAGGACTTTGGCGACACCCGTCCGCCCGCCCAGAAACCCGGACTTGATCGGGAAGTACCGCTTCAGGCCCTTGACTTCGAGGATGACGTCGCTCACCGCTGTTCCTTGTCCACCCGGCCCGCTGCGTCGGCGGTGGAGGGCTCGTAGGGAAAGTAGCAGGCGGCCTGATGGGCCGGTCCGACGCTCATGAGTGCCGGCACCTCCTGAAGGCAGGCGTCGCGCGCATGCTCGCAGCGTGGAGCAAAGGCACAGCCCGGCGGAAGCCTGGTCATGTCCGGCGGAAACCCCGGTATCAGGCTCATACGTCGGGTCCGCTTGGCCTCGATGAGTGGCACTGACCGAATAAGGCCCACCGTGTAAGGGTGGCGCGGACTTGTCAGGACCTCCCTCTTACTGGCGTACTCGGCCGCCCGGCCAGCGTACATGACCATGATTTTGCTGCACACCTGACTGACGACGCCGAAGTCGTGCGTGATCAAGACGATCGCCGTGCCCAACTCCTTCTGGATGTCTTTGAGGTTGGCCAGGATCTCGGCCTGCACCGTCACTCCGAGTGTCGTCGTGGGCTCATCAGCAATCAGCAGATCGGGCTTCAGCACCATGGCCATGGCGATGAAGAGCCGCTGGCGGAAACCGGCGCTGAAGTCCACGGGATACTGCTTCAGCACGCGGTCGGCGCCGGTCACGCCAACCAGGTGGAACGCCTCGAGCACCTGCGCGCGCGCCTCCTCGTAACCGATCCGCCGGTGGGCGAGCACAGTCTCTATGAGCTGGTCGCCGATGGTGAAGACCGGGTCGAAGCTGGTGGTTGGATCCTGAAAGATGATGCCGATCTGGCTGCCGCGCACCTCGCGCATCTCTCGCTCGGAGAGCGTCAGCAAGTCGCGGCCCTTGAAGAGCAGCTGGCCACTGACGATGCGCCCCGGCCGGTCCACAACACGCAGGATGGACCGAGAGGTGACAGACTTGCCGGAGCCCGACTCCCCGATGATGCCTAGCGCCTCACCACGGTCGACCGTGAACGACACTCCATCGACCGCCTTCACGACAGTTCGCCGTCCAACGTAGAAGTACGTGCGCAGGTCACGCACGTCCAGGAGCGGTCCGCTGTAGGCGGCGGGCTGGGTCTCTAAGCGGGGTTGCTGGATGGTTGCCACGCGTGCCTCCTAGCGCAATCGCGGATCGATGTACTTCTGCAGGCTGTCGCCCAGGAGGTTCAAGGAGAATAGCGTGATGAAGATTGCAACGCCCGGCTCGACAGCCACCCACCAGGCGGTCAGGATGTACTCCTTGCCGTCCGCCATGATGTTGCCCCAGGATGGCGTTGGTGGCTGGATGCCAATCCCGATGAAGCCTAGCAGCGCCTCCCAGATCACCATCGTGGCGATGTCGATCGTGCCCACGATCAGGATCGGCGGCAGGATATTGCGGGCGATGTAGTTGAAGATGATCCGCCCCGGCCTGGCACCGACTGCGCGCGCAGCCAGCACGTAGTCCGCGCCTTTCTCCGCCAGAACCGTGGCACGGATGACGCGTGCATAGATTGGCCAGGCGGACAGACTGAGGACTACGACGATGACCGGCGGCGTCGGTTTGACGGTCGCCAGCACTGCCAGCGCGAGCACGACGAATGGGATGCCTAGCTGGATGTCAGTAATCCGCATCAGGATGGCGTCGACCCAGCCGCCGAAATAGCCAGCGAACAGACCGAACAACACGCCCACCACGATTGCCAGGAGCACGGCGCTGAAACTCACTGCCAGCGAGATACGCAGTCCGTAGATGAGGCGGCTCAGGAGGTCGCGGCCGACCCCGTCGGTTCCCAACAGGAACTCGGCCCGTCCGCCGGGCATGAACGCTGGGGGCGCCAGGCGGGCCGCGGGGGTCTGCTTGCTCGGGTCGTACGGCGCGACCAGGTTCGCAGCTATGGCTGTGAACAGTAACAACGCGGTCAGGATCGCTCCGACAGCGGCGCTCTTGTTGGTCACGACGGTCTGCAGAATGTCGCCAACACCACCCGGCACCGCCACCGACACGTCGCCATCCGGCCGTGACGGCGGCACGTCGGCAACGAGAACTGCCTGGTTGGGCTCCAGGGTCAGCGCGTCGTTGCCTACCAGCGTCGGCACCGCATCCCCGACGACAAGGTCGTTGTCCCTGGTCCCTCGGGCGTCGAGGTGGCTCATCGGTTCACTCCCTCCCGCATGAGCTCCTGCTTGCGAATGCGTGGATCTAGATAGCCGTAGCTGAGATCGACCACGAGGTTCAGCAGCACGAAGACCGTGGCGATGAATACTGCCAGCCCTTGAACCAGGGGGTAATCGCGGCGCAGCACCGCCTGCAGCATGAGCAGGCCCATGCCGGGGAAGTTGAAGATCCATTCGATGACGAGCGCGCCGCCCAACAGATAGCCGATCTGCACCCCCAGGATCGTGAGCAGCGGGATGGCCATGTTCTTGAAGGCGTGGCGCAGCACGATCCTTCTGGTGGGGATGCCACGCGCCCGCTGAGCCTTGATGAAGTCCTGGCCCAGCACGTCGATCAGGATGGTGCGCACAGCGCGGATGATGACCGGGATCAGGCCAACGCTGAGCGCCAGAGACGGCAAGATCAGCGACCGTGCATCCTGGTAGCCGGTGCCCGGCAGGACCTGCCAGGTCACCGCCACGAGAAACAGGAGCATCAACGCGACCCAGAAGTTCGGCATCGACTGGACCCCGACGGCGAAAGTCATCGCCATGCGGTCCCAGACCGTGTCGCGCTTGAGCGCCGACAGGGAGCCGAGCGGCACCGCGACGAGCAGCGCGATCAGCATGGCGAGGAAGGTAATCGCCAACGTCAGCGGGAAGCGTGAGGCGATCAGCACGCCCACTGGCTGCTTCAGAATCATCGACGTGCCGAACTCGCCATGGGCAGCGTCGACCACGAACTTCAGAAACTGCTGAGGCAGGGACAGATCCAGGCCCCACTCGTGGCGCAGCGTTCTCAGGTTGTCCTCGGTGGCCAGCGGGCCCATCAAGCGGACCGGATCCCCAGGGATGATACGGATGACGAGAAAAACGATGACCGTCGAGCCAATGATGACGAGCACCCCCTGAATCAGGCGGGCTATTACCAGATTGCGCATACGCCTCCCTCACACGGTCGTACGCCGTCGTTCACCATGGGCGCCGTCGCAACCGGGTACCACTGGAGTGATGACAAGCGCTGGACAGCACAGACACAGCGAGTGAGCGGATGAAGCAAGGCTTCGCCCCCATTCCCTTTCGGCAGCTACGTCACGATGACTTCATGGAGGGGAAACTTGCTAGTGCTACGGATGACCAGATTCTGCACGCGCTTGCTCACACCCGTGACGAGCTGGGATACGAACAGAGGCACAGCCGGCATCTCGTTGTAGAGCGTTGGTACCGTCTGCGTTGTCAGCACCTGCGTGCGCTTGTCGAAGTCAATCTCCCGCTTCTCCGCGTCCAACGCGTCGTCAATCGCCCTGTCGTCGATGTTGGCGATCAGGCCTGGCGAGTGGTACAGCGTACGAATGAAGACGTCCGGCTCAGGCGTGGTCGGCATGAAACCGTGGTCAGCCATGTGCCAGTCCGGCGTCGGATTGAAGATGCCCGCGTAGAGCGCACCGATCTCCATCGGGATAAGATTGGCTTGCAACCCGATCGCCTGGAGATTTGCGACAATGAACTCGCCGTACTCCTTGGTTTTCGGGTAGAAGCCCACGGACGTGACATACCCGAGCTCGGGAAGGTCCTTGCCGTCGGGGTGCCCCGCGTCAGCCAGAAGCTTCTTCGCCATATCAGGGTCGTACTTGATGTTAGAAGGACTCGGCTGGTAGCCGAAAGCCTCGGGTGACAGGAAGGAATCGGAAACCTTACCGTAGCCCTGCAAAATATCCCGAACGAGAGTCTCCCGGTCAATCGCATAGGCTATCGCCTGGCGGAGCTTCGGGTTATTCTGAAACGGCTCTTTCTTAGACTTGAAGGCCAACCATTTTGTCTCGACTGTGTTCTTCTTGTCGACGTAGAGCTTCGAGTCACCCTCGATGATAGGCACATGCTCGGACTCGACCCGGTCGATCATGTCCGCTTCACCTGATCGGAGTGCGGCCAGCCGCGTCGCCGGATCCTGAACGAACTTGAAGACGAAGCTCTTCAGTTTGGGTGGTCCGTTCCAGTACTCCGTATTAGCTTCGTAATAGGCCGCGTCATTTTCAAACTTGACGAAGCGGAACATGCCGGTACCGTTCTGCTTCCTCTTGAAGTTGTCCTTGTTGTTGACATCATCGGCCGCCGTGATCGGGATCATCGTGAGTGTGTACAGCAGCGAAGCAGCGGGGCCAGCGGTCTTGAGATTGACGGTCATGTTGTCCACGATGTCGACGGTGACCGAGCCCGGGAACCAGAAGTAAGACACCTGGTCCTTGCCGGAGGCGTACTCAATCGCTGCCTTGACGTTCTCCGCGTTGAGCGTCTGGCCATCGTGGTATTTGACGTTCGGCCGCAGCTTGAACTGCCAGGTATCAGGGGCGACGTTCTTCCACTCGGTGGCGAGCATCGGGATGAGCTTCTTGTTCTCGTCCGAGTCGAGCAGATAATCGTACGCGGCGGGCTCGTCGCGCAACATGGCGAGGCTGGTGTGGGCAGTCGGGTCCCACGTACCCAGCAGGTGCTCAGCGGAGAGGAAGGTCATGGTTCCGGTGGGCGCGGCTCCGGCGACCCCGGGCGCCGCCGTCGCGGCCGGCACCGCCGCCACTGTCGTCGGGGCCGCCGCGGCGACCGGCGGCGCGGCGGCTGCTGTCGTTGGGGCCGCCGCCGGGGCGGTTGTCGGCGCGGCCGGCGCGGTCGTGGGCGCCGCGGCCGGCGCGCTTGTCGGCGCGCCCGCCTGCGGAGCTGAGCTGCACGCGGCAAGCAGCGGAATGACCGTCACGCCCCCCACGAACACCGCTAGGAATCGCCGCCGCGACACAGGCTGCCTTGCTGGTTGGTTAGACACGATCTCTGTCCTTTCGCTTTCCTATCCCCCGCGCACTCGGAGGTACCCCTCTTTAGCTGAAACTCAGGCCGCCCCAGTTGGGTGGCCTCAGTCTGGCGGGATGGTGCTGTCGGCCGATCCCTCTGCCAGATCAACACTCAAACGCGCGTCCCTACGACCATGCGGTCGATCCCCGCCCCGCGGACCCCGTCTCGCTCGGCTTCGCTGATCCTGGTCATGGTCGAACTCCCGTCACTGCTTCGTCCAGGCGATCTTGCCAGCCTCGCCGAAAACAAGCAGCGGGTCGGCTCTCACCCTCGCGCTAACCCATTTCCCTCTACGAGGCTGCCAACGTACGCAGCCGGACGTCAGCGTGTCAAGATGGTCGCCGCGGGAATCAGGGTAGAGGCTTGGCCACCACGCTACATCAGGGCGTCTGCACAAAGCGCAGTCGTACGTCTTTGTGCACTATCCCCAGCTCGGTGGCTAGCTGGATCCGCGCCGCCCCGAGGTAAGAGTTCAGCCTGACGGGCTGGACGGAGCGAGGAGCAGCTGGCGGCAAGCCAGCAGCGGGTCCAGGTTCTGGGCCCGCCAGGTGCCAAAGAGGGTGGCTAGCGTGCAGAAGGTCTGGGTGCCCTGAGCGGAACGGGTGCCGCCACTAATCTTCCGCTGGACCACCACGGGGCGCACGCTGCGCTCGGCCGCATTGTTGGTGCTGTTGATGGTGGGATCGCCGACGAAGGTGAACAATTCGGGCAGGTACTTGTGGATCCGCCGACACAGCACCGCTGCGGCACGGCGGTCTTGGCAGCGCTCAGGAACGGCGTGCCGATGCGCAGCAAGTCGGCTTCGCACTGCCGCTGGGCCGCCAGATGTTGTGCCGGTGTCCGTGCCGTGCCCCGGAGACGGCACGCGCGTTGATAGACCCCGTGCACGGTCTGGGCCCATGTCCGCAGCGCCGCGTCCGCTGGATGGTGCTCCCGCAGCGTGTGCACCTCGCGCAACAGATGGCTCCAACACCGTTGGTGGGGGCCAGCGTAGTGGTCGTAGGCGGCGTAGAAGTCCGTGACGAGCACCCCGGTGAAGTCTGGGCTGAGCGCAGCATCCACCATCTCCTTGATCCGTCGGCCGTGCACGAACAACCGCTCCCGCGCCGTGCTGAAGCTCCACAGGTAGCCGTTGTGGCCGTCCTGGCGCAGCCCCGTCTCATCCGCGTACACAACCGGGCTACCCCGAATCGCTGCCTGGATCTGGGCCACCGGCGCGGTCCCGGCCGCTGCCACGCGGTGCAGCGCTGCCACGATGGCACCCACGCTCAGCTCCAGACCATGCACGGCTTGCAAATACCACTGGATCAGCGCGTCCGGCAGGCGCAGCTCCGCGCGCGAGAGCGCGCTGCGCGCCTGCAGGTCCAGCCCCAGCCGTTTCCGTCCCCCCAACACGCCCAACTCCGCCAAGGACACCGGCGGGGGCGGCACCCGGCGACCGCAGGCCGGGTTGGGGCAACGGCGTTCCAGATAGACGTGGTGGATGACGCGTGCTGGGGCCGGCAGCGGCAGGCCACGATCTCCTTGCGCCAGCGTTCGCGTCCGCCGCTCAGCGAGGTGGCACAGTGCGGGCAGGCATCCTGCGCGTGCCGCACCACCTCGGTCGGGGTTGGACTCAGCGGCCGACTGAAGCCCTGCGCCCGCCTCTTGCGCGGCTGGTCCTTACGGCGGCGCAGCGTGGCGGCGGGTTTGAGGCCGGGCATCCGTTTGGTGGGATGGTCCCGGTCCCGCTGCGCCAGCTGCTGCTCCCACTCCCGCACCCGGGCCTCGAGCTGGGCCATCTGCAGCTGCTGCTGCGCGATCACGGCTTGCAGCTCATCGATCAGCACGCTCTGGCGAACCACTAGGTTCACCAGCTCCGCGTGGCTGAGCGCGCCGACCACCTCGCGCGTGAGCGCCATGCGCCCACCCTATCTGCTCTACCCCTCCGCCATCGGAGTAGGGACGGTCGTTGCCGGCCGCCCCCTCCACAGATCCCGGCGTGCGGAACTACCGCACCGGGCTCCTGCCTGGCGTCATGACTGCAAACCGCACCGAAGGATAGGGATGCACGATGCGGGCGGGCGGTATCCACCGCCTGATCAGGCGTTGCATCCGCTCCCAACTCACCTGGCCCTTCTGGCTGCGCCGCGCCAATGCCCGACGCCACAGGCGGTTCACTTCATCGCGAAACCGCTTGATGGCGTGGGAGTTGCCCGCGATGCCGTAGTACTGGCAGTGACCTCGTACCACGGACCCCAGCCAGTGGCCCACCTCGGGGATGGAGTCGTGCCAGCGGGTCCGCAATTCGGCGCTGACCGCCTTCAGCTTGTCCCGCTGGCGCTGCGCCGCCGTGTGCCGCCGCACCGTGAACGTCCCTGCTCGG
>JAABUQ010008849.1_pt1 | contig 13921 bp, 14 predicted proteins | sample 5560001 | NCBI WGS metagenome assembly JAABUQ01 (sample SAMN10711888, study PRJNA513371) | rock metagenome | isolation source: Antarctica rocks | place: Antarctica: Victoria Land, Finger Mt nord | collected 2015-12-18
ATCTAGCAGCCGGAGCGTACGGCTTCACGCTGTTGTGGGCGATCGTTGCCGCAAACGTTATGGCGCTCGTATTGCAGTTGGCGGTTGCACGGCTGACCATCGCAACGGGAACGGATCTCGCTACGTCGATTGCGACGCGATGGCCCCGTCTCTCAATGCCGCTCTGGTGCTGTTATCAAGGCGCAGCGATGGCGACCGATCTTGCGGAATTTACCGGAATCGTTCTGGGCTTGTCGCTTTTATTTCGGCTTTCGCTCGCGCTATGTGTGCCGATCGGCGTCGTTATCGTGCTTGGTATTCTTGCATTGCGAAGTGGTCCATCAAAGCGGTTCGACTTTACCCTGATTGCGAGCGTTGGAGCAATCGCACTATCGTACGCGTATCTGGTGTTTATTGTACACCCGGCATGGGCGGGCGTCGCGCGCGGCGCTTTCGTGCCGTCAATTCCTGATCGCCGAGCGCTGATCATCGTCATCGGCATCGTCGGCGCTACGGTGATGCCGCACAATCTTTTTCTGCATTCGTCGCTCGTATCCGATGCGGTAAAGCGCGTCGGACCCCACGCCCGCTGCATGCCGTTTTTCGCGTGGGAGACGTTCGTCGCGCTAAACCTTGCGGCGGTCGTCAACGGCGCCATTTTAATCGTGGGTGCCGCGCTTAGCGGCGCGAATGGCTCCATCTCTGATGCGTTTACTGCACTTCGCCCGATCGCCGGCGTTGCGGCCCCGATTTTTGGAGCATCTTTACTCTTGTGCGGCATAGCCGCATCCACGACGGCAACGCTCTCGGGCGACGTGATCTTTGCGGCGTTTTCTCGCTATCCGTTTCCCGCCTCCGCTCGCCGTTTCGCCACGCTGCTTCCGACGCTGCTCGCCCTTCTGGCTGGCGTAAACGCGACCATGCTCCTCGTTTGGTCGCAGGTCGCGCTCGCGCTCGTCCTTCCGGTCGTCGTCGTTCCGCTGATCGTGCTCATGGTCGGTGAACCGACGTGGCGAAATTCGGTCGCTATGCGAACGCTCGTCGTGGCGACCGCTGGGGCGGCCGTCGTTTGCGTCGGCATGGACGTTGTCGTGGTTGGCCAGACGTTCGGCGCCCTCTTATAGGCGCTTCGGGGTGGCATTCGGCTAAAAAAACGGGCGAAGCATGATGCCCGGCCCGTTTTTTCATCTGGCCGGCTTCCGGCTACTGTTTGACCGTCGCCACGTCGCCGTCTTTCACCGGGCCCGCCTTGTTGCTCCACGAGCTGCGAATGTACGTAATCACGCTTGCGATCTCCGAGTTCGAGAGCTGGCCTTTCCACGCAGGCATCGCGCCGCCCGACCACGGCTTGCCGTTGACCTGAATCGGTCCCTGGAGGCCGTAGAGCAGCGTGTGAATTATGGGCTTTGTATCGCCCGTCACGTAGCTGTTGCCGTCGAGCTGCGGGGCGACGCTCGCCATACCGGCGCCGTTCGCTTGGTGGCATCCGGCGCAGCGGCTGGCATAGATCGACTCTCCGGCCGAATTCTTTCCGGCACCGGAGTTCTGGTTCGCGGCGACGGTGCTGCCGCTTTGACTGCTCATCCCCGCCGTTCCCGCAGTTGCAGCGCCCGCGATGGCACCGCCGCCGGCGCCCGCCGGCGCACCGAGATTTTGCCCGGCGACCGCCGCCGGAGCGCTCGGACCGGCTGCGGCTGCCGCCTTCATGATGCCCACCTGACCGTTGAGGCTCAGGCCGATCGCGATGAGCAAGATGACCGCGGTCGTGCCCAGCACGATCGGCCGGCGCGATAGACGACGGCTCGGGTTACGATCGATGAACGGCAGCGCGAGCATGAGCGCGACGAGCGCGCCCGGGATGACGATCGTCGCGACGATATCGAGGATCGGCAGGATCCACGCCGGCGCTTGCCCGACGATGTTGAGCAGGTTGAAAAGCGCGAGAAAATACCACGCCGGGAACGGCACGAACGTCGAGTTGTTCGGATCGGCCTTCGTGTCGAGCGGCGCCGGGCTGACGATGGCGAGGATGAAGATGACGACGAACATCCCGAACGAGACGACCGTATCCATGAACATCTGCTCGGGCCAGAAACGGCCGGGTTTGAGCTTCGGCGCCGCGTCGATCGGCGGACCGGCGGCACCGTTCCAGCGGAAGATCGCGAGATGCATCCCGACGAGGCCAATGAGGATCGCCGGTGTGAGCCACACGTGGATGCCAAAGAACCGATTGATGGTCATCGTGCCGAGATCGGAGCCGTCTTGCAGAAAGACGAGCGTCGCCGGGCCGAGAATCGGCGCCGAACCCGCGATCTGAATCGCGACCTTCGAAGCCGCATAAGCGTTCAAGTCCCACGGCAGCAGGTAGCCCGTGAGGCCGAGCACGAGCGTGACGAGGAACAGAATCACGCCGACGATCCACTGCAGCTCGCGGGGCTTCTTGTAGGCGCCCCAAATGAGCACTTGCAGCAAGTGCATCGCCATGAATGCAATCATCGCCGATGCGCCCCAATAGTGCAGGCTGATAACGAGCCAGCCGAGCGGGACTTTATCGTAAATGTAGCGCGTCGATTCGTACGCGGTCGCGGCCGACGGCGCGTAGTAAAACGTGAGGAAGATCCCGGTCGCGATCTGCAAGATCATCGCGAACACGGTCGCGCTGCCGAAGGTGTACCAGTAGCTTGCGCCGCCGGGGACGTCTTCGGTGAGGAAGTCCTTGAGCGCGGTGACCGCGCCCGTCCGCTGGTCGAGCCACGTGAGAACCGGGTTGTTGTTGACTACCGCCATGCCGCTCCTAGACGCTTAGCTGTACGAAAGAACGATGCGATCGGGTTCGTTGTCCTTGTAGACGATCCACGTGACCGCCGCGGTCCCGTTCTGCTCTTTGAGCGGCAGCGGATCGAGGCCGCGCGGCGCCGGGCCGGCGAGATGATCGCCGAGCGCTGAGTACTTCGAGCCGTGGCAAGGACAGACAAACTTCTTTTCGTCCGTTGCCCAATTGAACCGGCACCCGAGGTGCGGGCAGATCGGGCTGAATACGGTGAAGCCGAGCGTCACCGCGGGATACGGGACCTTGCCCGTCGCGCCGAAAAGATCGGGCCGGGCGGCTTCGAGCTTCGCCATGTCGGTCTTCACCGCCCAGACATATTGCTCGGACTGCCCAGGCGCCATGTAACCGTCTTGCGACTTCACCTGGAACACGATTTTGGTGGGCGTAGCCGTCGCCGCTTGAAGCTTTTTGAATTCTTCGGGCGAGAGGGGGCTCGGTGTTCCGCCGAGCGTCGAGACGTCGGGGATGAGGGATGTTACCAGCGGGATCGCCATCGCGACTCCGATGATGCCGCCGAGTGAAAGAACCGCGTTCGCCATGAACGTGCGACGGCTCTGCTCCTGGGGCGTCCCAGGATCGTCGTAAGAAACTGCGTGACCCATCGAACCTCTCTGTTACGTGCGTCCGCCTGGTACGGGGATGACGTCCATCATCTTCCACGATACGCTAGCGGAACGCGAAACTCGCCTACCTTAGCGGCAGGTTGTGTCGTTCCCCGTTTTCACGGCGTTCCCGCGCCGCAAACTTTCCGTTACGACGAACAGCTGACTTCGATGTCGCCGGCCCACGCGGGCGGTGCTTCCGCGAACCGCTCGTGGTCGGGCTGCTCGTCGAAGGGATGTTCCAATACCGTTTGCAGCGTCACGAGCTCCGAATAGTCGCCGCGCTCGGCGGCGGCGATCGCTTGCTGCGCCAAGTAATTGCGCAGGATGAACTTCGGATTGACCGCGTTCATCGCCGCGTGCCGGTCCGCATCGCTTCGGCCGTCTGCGGCCACGCGCGCGCGGTACCTTGCGAGCCACGCCTCCCACGCTTCGCGTTCGTTCGATTCGGCCACTAGCGCTTCGCCTGCGGCGGAACCGGTGTTACCGATCGCTGCGAGCGAGCGGAAGAAACGCGTGTAGTCGACGCGTCCGGCCGCGAGCAGGCGGAGCACTTCGACGATCAGCTCGCGATCCTCATCGCGTTCGCTCATGAGGCCGAGTTTCGCGATCATTGTTTGACGATAGCGGTCGCGAAACGCCGGCTCGTATGCCGCAAGCGCCGTTTCAAGCTCTACTTTACCGAGCAACGACGTGAGGGCGTTCGCGAGCGCGTAGCAATTCCAAAGCCCGATCGTCGGCTGCCGATCGAATGCGTAGCGGCCGCCTTGATCGGTGTGGTTGCAGATAAAGCCGGGCTCGTAGGCGTCGAGAAAGCCGTACGGACCGTAATCGAGCGTTAGCCCGAGGATCGACATGTTGTCCGTGTTGAGCACGCCGTGCGCGAACCCGACCGCCTGCCAGGCGGCGAAGAGCGCCGCGGTCTCGGTCACGACGTGGGTGAAAAACCGTTCGTACCGGTCTTCGTCCGCGATGAGATGCGGCAAAAAGCGTGAGATCAGGTAATCCGCAAGACGGCGAATCTCATCGTGTTTCGCTCGGTAATGGAAAAGCTCGAATGATCCAAACCGGACAAACGTCGGTGCGAGGCGCACGAGCGTCGCGGCGGTTTCCATCGTCTCGCGAGCGACCGGTTCGTCGCTTCCCGCGATCGCCAGCGCGCGCGTCGTCGGGATGCCGAGATGGTGCATCGCTTCGCTGCATAAAAACTCGCGGATCGTGGAGCGCAGCACGGCGCGGCCGTCACCGAAACGGCTAAACGGCGTGCGGCCGGAGCCTTTGAGCTGAATTTCCCAATGCTCGCCGGCATCGTTGATGACTTCGCCGAGCAAGATCGCACGGCCGTCGCCCAGCTGCGGGACGAACGATCCGAACTGGTGACCGGCATAAATCGCCGCGACCGGTGCGCAGGTATGCGGGAACGCTTCGCCGCTCGCGAAGCGCAGAAACGATTCGCGCACTTCTTCGCCGGGCCGCAGGTCGATCAGCCGGGCCGCGCCGGAGCTGAACGCCGCGAGCTTCGGGTGTGGGATCGGCGTCGGCTTCACGCGTTCGTAAAACGCCGCCGGTAAGCGCGCGAACGAGTTGTCGAAACGCAGGGCATCGAGCGGTTTCCCCGCGGCGGTCGGCGCGATCACGTTTGCTTAACCGCCGCCCGTCACGGCAACGTTGCACGGCTGCGCGTCGCGTGAACGCGGCGCGGCAAACCAGAACGTTGCACAACCAGCTGCCGCGACGATCGCCGAGACAGCGAGCGCGTGGCTCGAGCCGATGATGCTCGCGAGCGCGCCGACCCCGACGTTGCCGACCGGGATCCCGCCGAGAAACGCGAGCGAGAAGACCGCGTTCGCGTGCCCGCGGCGCTCGGCGGAGGCGAGTCGTTGCACGTAGGTATTTGCGAGCGCATACATCAGCGTATCGACGAAACCCATGGCGGCGAGCAACAGCACCGCGGCCAGGGCGTTCGTCGTGAGCGCGAACGCGAGCAAGAGCAAGGACCCAACGCCCGCCGCGATCGGAACGACGCGTCCGAGGCGCGCGATCTCGCCGCGTGCGGCTAGCGTAACCGCGCCGGTGATCGCGCCGATGCCGCCCGCGGCGGCGAAGAGCCCATAGCCGCGCGCGTCGAGGCCGTAGCCGTGATGCGCGATCGCCGGCAACTGCGAGATGTAGGGTGCAACGCCGATCGTGAACGTCGCGATCATCACACAAAACGGCACGATCGCTGCATCATCGCCGGCCGCCGTCGCGCCGTCGTCGCCGCTCGCGCCGCCCGAACCTCGGTGCCCAAGGACGAGCGCGAGGACGACGATCGGAATGCTCATGAGCGCGAACGCGACGTATCCGGGCGCGATGCCGATGAACGCGACCGCGAGCCCGCCGATCGCCGGTCCCGCCGTACGAGCGACGCTCCATTCGAGGGACGAGAGCGTGATCGCGGTTCCGAGCCGTTCGCCACCGACCAGATCGTAGACCCATGCGCGATCGATCGGATGCTCGATCGCGACGATCGAACCGATCGCGAACACGAGCAGCGCCAAGCTCCAAATCGCGATCGTGTGCGTGGCCACGAGCGCGGCAATGACGAGCGCGAGAACGGCGATCGCGGCGTTGCCGATGGCAACGAGCGCTCGCCGGTCGAAGCGATCGGCCGCATCGCCGCCGGCGAGCGAGAAGAGCAGAAACGGTAGTTGCGCCGACGCCGCAATCGCACCGAGCCAAAACGGCGAGTTCGTCAACCGCAGCACGAGCCAGCCCTGCGCGATCGAACAAATCCACCACCCGGTATCCGCACTCGCCGCCGCGAGCAGGTACGCGGTAAACCGCCGATTAGCGAGCGTTGCGAACATCCTACCGGTCGATCCGGCGAAGCTCGGCGAGGAAATCTCTCGCAATTCGTGCCGCCTCAGTCGCTGTATCCGGTGCAATTTCAAGCCCGTGAATCGCGCGGTTCAACGTGTGAAGCGCCGTCTGAAACTGCTCGGTATTTGCCGGAGCTTGTCCGAGTCGTTGCAACTCCGCTATGCTCGATGCGAGTGTTATCGGACGTTCCATGCTGCGCTCACGAGACACGAGTGCGCGTAACTCGCGTTCGACTTCGATTCTGAGCTCTACGAGCTGCATCAGCGAAAACTCGCGCGCGAACTCGTCGAACGTCGGCAAATCCGCCTGCAACGGCTCCGGCAAAGCCGTCGAGAGCCGGTATTCAGCGACACCCATCGGCTTCGCTGCGTCGCGAAGCGCGTACTCGACGATAACCTCGTTCTTGCCCTTACAGAGGATGATTCCGATGCTTGGCGCGTCCGTTTTGTGGCGAAGCTGATCGTCTACCGCTGACAAATAGAAGTTCATTTTACCGGCAAATTCTGGCTTAAAATCTTCGATTTTCAATTCGACTACGACAAAGCACCGCAAGCGAAGATGATAGAAGAGAAGGTCAAGGTAAAAGTCCTGGCCGGAAACCTCGAGGTGGTGCTGACTGCCGACGAAAGCGAACCCCTTGCCGAGTTCGAGGATCAGTGCGCGGAGGTGCTCAAGGAGACCGCGCTCGAGCTCGCGTTCCGACATCTCCGGCCCGAGTGCTAGAAATTCGAAGCTGTAAGGGTCTTTAATGAGTTCCTGTGCAAGGTCTGAATTTGGAGCCGGAAGGGTGCGCGCGAAGTTCGTTAGCGCCTTCCCTTGTCGACGATAGAGCCGATTTTCAATCTGGTGGATGAGGACGTTTCGGCTCCATCCGAACTGGAGCGCGTTCCGCCCGTACCAGAGACGTTCGTCTGGATCTTTGATCGCCTCAATGAGCTTAATGTTATGGCCCCAAGGAAGTTGTGCAACAACCTGTTGCACAACTTCGCGGTCAGGAAACGCCTCGGGCGAACGCACGCATGTACTTTAGGTTGCGTGAGGACAAGCCGGTCATGTCCGGAAAGTCGCGCCGAAGGTCTGTGGCAAGCCGATCGATGACCCGCGCTCCCAGCCCTCAACGGTCTGGCGCGCAAGGATATCGCGGCCGATGCTCCAGTAGAGCAGGACGAGCTCCTGATTGATGACGGCGGCGACCTTTAGCCGGGCGCCCCGAATCTTCTCCTTGAGGTCCGTTAGGAGAGAGGCATACGTGTCGCCAGGCGACGGCGCAGCGTTATTCATATGCGGTATCGCTACGTTGGTACGCTTCTAGTGGTTTCAATCGTCGCGCTGTCCTTCGTTCGCTTGGGCGTCGCTCCAAACCGAGAGTGCAATCACGAGCTTGATGACCTGCTGGAGTTGATTCCTGCGTTCCGCACTCACGACGCTCGGAACTTGCAGCATCAGGTTCGCCGTATCTCCAGGGGCAAGCTGTAGCGCGCCATGCAGCAGCGTTTTCTTTAGGTCGACCTCGACGAAGTACGTAAGGTAGTTTCGGTCCCGAGCCTCTGGGCGGTATGTCGAATACATTCCCAGCAAGACGTCATCGGATGCCCGCAAACCGGCATAGTCGTCGAGAATATGTTTCCAATACAGTCGTGTTCGCCGGCGAACCTCTGTATCGTCCGGAACGACTCCATAGATCTCTGCGCCGACTTCCAGAGCGAGCATCTCGAAATACAGATCGAAAAAATTGAGTAAGCTCACGCAATCGGTGTAAGTATAATACGGCCGGTCCTCGGCAACGTGATAGATTACATTGCGGAAAAATTGTGAGGACTCGGAACTGGTCATCGCGTTTCTGGCACGGACCTGGAAGCGCTCGATAAACCGCACGACGTAGTTTTGAAAGAGCATAAATCGCTCTTCTAAGCCGCTCGCAACCGGAACTCGTGCAGCAATCCGTTCGCGCATCTCCTTGGTGCTTATTTGGTCAGTCGAGAGATGCCCGATGTGACGCAGCATAAGCTTCTCGACCGCGGGCAATAGCGTCAGCATGCACGACCAGTAGTCTTGCCGGTAGAAATGCAGGTGCGCCTTATCAAGGTAAACGGCCACGTCGCGGCTGGCCGCAAGCTGATACGCTCTATACGCTTGAACGCCCCGATAATGTGGGTGCATCGTTTCAACGGCGATCCGGTCGAGAAGGCGCTCAAAGTGGGCGCTTCGTTCGGGCTCCGCCGCCGCATTCCACCTAGCGGTCAACTCTTCAATCGCGTGAACCGCCGAGTTCTGCACATAAGTTGGCATGCAGAAGCGTCCGACCGAGATGAGCGGCTCGTTGATGGACCGCACGCGGCGAAGGAACGATGCGCGGACGAGCCGACGAATGTCCTCGCTTATCCGCTCTTTTGTTGCGCTTGCAACGCCCTGCTCGGCCTGGGCGATCGCGGCTTCCGCGCGCATAAGTTCGTCGACGTTAAAGTCTCCGAATCCGCTCGTCGCGTAACCGGTCACATGGATAAACCGAAGGCTTAGCGCCTCAGCGGCTTCGGCGCGTATCTCTGACAATCGAACTCGCTAATCCGTGCAAAGAGTTGTAAGCGCTTGTCCAGTGCGACGAGCGCTTATAGTCGGCGTGTCCCCGGCGGCAAGATCGTTCACATACGCCCCAGCGAGGGCCGTCAAATCTCCGCCTCTGCCGTAACGCAACCAACGGAGCTCGAAGTGCTCGGGGCTGCTGTGCGCGGGCGTCTCGACATAGCTCGGAGTACATCCAAAATGACAAAAGACGTTCGACCTACGGATTAGCTCTCGAGCCACGCCCGCAGAGCGTTGGTAACTTCGCGGGGGCGTTCCATGGTCGAGAGGTGACCGCAGCCGGCGAGCATCACGAGCCGCGCGCCGGGGACGAGCGTCGCCATCTCCGTGTGCACGTCGGGGGGTGTGATGACATCGAGCTCGCCGCCGATGATAACGGCCGGCACATGAACGGCGTGTAAGCCGGCTCGCGCGTCGGGACGATCGATGATCGCTCGTTGCTGGCGGTAGAAGACGTCGGGGCCGATGCGCGTCTCCATCGCGATTACCGTCTGCACGAGTTCGTCGGTGCGCGAGTTCACCGCGAGCATCCGGTCGCACAGCAACTGCGCGACGGCGTCGAATTCTCCACCGCGGCTGCGCGCGATCAGATCGTGCCGCACCGCTGTCGTCGCGGGCGCATCGGCGCGAGCGGTCGTGTTGAGCAACGCGAGGTGCGTCACGCGTTCCGGCGCGATGCGCATAATGGCTTGGGCGACGTAACCGCCCATCGAAAGTCCGGCGAGCGCGAACGAACCGTCGATTTCGGCGAGGATGCGATGCGCCATCGCCTCAATCGACGGGTGGCGTGAAACGTCCGCCACGACGCAATCGGCGACGTCGCTAAGCGCGTCGATTTGCTTGCGCCACAATTCGGTATCGCAGAGCAAACCCGGAACGAGGACGAGCGTTGGTTTCGGCGCCGGCATCCTTTAAAGCCCGGTAACGGCCGGCTGACCTTTCTTAAAGCTATCGATCGTCCGCAGCTCGCCGGCGCGGATCCGCGCCATCATCGCGGTCTCGCGCGCTACGCGCTGGTCCGCGGCTTCGAGCAACGTGTCGACATCGTCGATCGCAACGGCGACAATGCCATCGTCGTCGCCGACGATCACGTCGCCCGGATTGACGGTGAGATCGCCCAGAACGAGCGGTCGCTGCACGTACCCGCCGCCGCGTTTCGTCGTGCCGCGGATACATAAGCCGCGGGAGAATACGCCGAAGCCGGTGTCGCCGATCTCTTTAGAATCGCGGACGCAGCCGTCGATGATCAGGCCGCCGAGCTTTTGCGTCATCGCGGCGACGGTCATGACCTCGCCGAAGTAGCCGCCGTCGTAAGCGCCGCCGACGTGCACGACCAAGACGTCGCCCGGCTGGGCGGCGTAGATCGCTTCGTGCAGCATGTAGTTATCGAGCGGCGGCGAGAACACGGTAAACGCGCGCCCGATGACGCCGCGCCCCCTGATGACCGGACGAATAGCGTTCGGAAAGGCGCCGCGCTGGCCGTAGGCTTCGTGCAGCGTAGCGGATGAGTGCGCGCAGAGGCGGTCGATCGATGATTGCGATGCCATGGTCGTGGATTTCCGCAACGCGGGCCAATCTCTTCGCGACCGGCCGCGGGTACGGTCGCGGTCGGCGCATCAACCCGAAGCGGGTCGCGGTGCATCACGGCTGCGCAACAATCGTTCCGTGTTGACCCATGCTGAAGTGATGCATGCAACCGAACGCATAGGTTCCCGCTTTGTCGACGAGCAGCGGCGAGCTCTCCGCGTTTGCTTTGAGATCACCGGTCGACCACTCGCCGGAGATCGTGTGCCCGATCGGCTTCATACCGGCCGCGGGGAATGCGCCGGCCAGGCGCGACGTGGCGGTGTGCACCTCGTCGTCGATGTTCAGGAAGACGATGTGGTCGCCGACGTGCACCTTCACCTCACCCGGCGTATAGCCGCGCGCGGTCGACCGGGCGTCAGCCGGTTTCGCGTCGAGATAGATTGCGACCCAAACGACCTTCGCCGGCCGTGTCTTTGCGTCGTATTCACCGCCGTACGCAGAACTTTGAATCGCGACGGCTGCGATCACCAGACTCAACCAAAAGCTGAGTACCTTTATCATCGTTCCATCACTGGCTTTGTAAGCGGTAACGGCGCAACGCGCGATGCACGCAACGCGTCGAGCGAGAGCGCGCCGGGTCCCGCGAAGAGGAGCAGCAGGGCGCTCATCAATTGCGCGTAGTCAGACCGTGAGTCGTGAAGCACGGCCCACATGCCGAACTGCGGCGGAACGGGCGGAAGCGGTAGCGGAGATTGTCCTAAGAATAAACTGACCTTCGTCGTTAGCAGCACGCCGATCATCTCGCCGATAAAGAGAACGGCAACGGGACGCGTGAGGAGACCGGCGATCCAAAGCGTGCCGCCGACGATCTCGAGCAACGCGATCGCCGGCGATAACAGCTCCGGTACCGGCAATCCGATCGCGGTAAATCGGGCTACGCCGAGGCTCGGGAAAATGAACTTTCCGATGCCTTCCCAGAGAAACACGCCCCCTGCCATCAGGCGAATAAAGATAATCGGCCACGGCCCGGTAGCCGGCGGCGATAAAAACCAGTCGATGCTGCGAGCGGATATCCTCATGCTCACGGTACGCCGCAGCTCATGCGTTTGGACCGATGCGACGCTACGGATGTAGGTCGCGCACGATCGCGCGCTGTGAATAGTAGCGGTGAAACTCATCCGCCCGGTGCCTCTCCGGCGTACGTTTACCATCTGCGTCCATTCGGTGCATCGGCATTGCGTGCGTCGCGGGACACGAAAGGTAAACACTGTGAAACGTTTCTTCCGCGTAGCGTCAGCGCTTGTTATCACCGGGCTCTTCGCGCCCGTGCAAGCGTTGGGCGCTCCGTTGCAAGGGCAAGGGCTCGTCGACGCGTTACGCCAGGGCGGCTACGTGATCGTGCTGCGCCATGCCGATACCGACCAAACACGAGCCGATCAAGACCACGTCGATCTCGGCAATTGCGATACCCAGCGCATCCTCACCGGCAAGGGGCGAATGGCCGCGCGTTCAATCGGCGCGGCAATCGACGCGATGAACATTCCCATCGGCGTTGTGTCGTCGAGTCCGCTATGCCGGACGATGTGGACCGGGGACCTCGCGTTCGGACATACTGATCCGAACCCTGGCCTGATCGAACCGAAAACGAAAGATCAAGCGAACGGCGCGAAAGCGGCAGCGGTCCTCCAACCGCTCATCGGCGCAATGCCGAAGTCCGGAACCGATACGGTTATCGTCACGCACGGCTTCAACGTTCAGGCGATCACCGGGTTCTTACCGGCGGAGGGCGAGGCCGTGATCTTCAAGCCGGCCGGCGGCAGCAAATTCACGATGGTCGCGCGCGTGCTCTCGAGCGAGTGGAACGGCCTCGCGAAATAGTTGTTGGGCCCAAAACGAACCGCTGCGGCTGCGGTGGCGTACGACGTTTATGAAAAGAGCGTTTCTCGCCGTCGCAGTGCTAGCCGGGCTCCTGGGCGCAGCGCCGCAAGGCCAGACGAACGTCGTTCACATACGAGACGATAAATTCGTACCGGCTTCGATGACGATCAAAGCCGGCGACCACGTCACGTTTGTGAATGACGATGACGATGCGCACACCGCGACCGCCGACGATCGCTCGTGGGACTCCGAAGGCCTCAATATGGGCCAGAAGTGGAGTCACGCGTTCACGAAGAGCGGAAAGATCACGTATCACTGCACGGTGCATCCGTTCATGAAGGGCATGCTCATTGTTGCGGGAGACAAGAAGTGAAGCGCGGCGACTTCGTCAATCACATCGCGTGGACCGGGGCGGGTATTGCATATGTTCTTGGTGCCGAAGGCCTCGTGCAAGCCTCCGCCTCTGCTGCGCCCGGCGCGTTCGCGTTCGTGCAGATCAGCGATAGTCACATCGGATACACCGGACCCGCGAATGAAGACGTGCGGAGCACGCTAGAGAAAACGGTAAAATCGGTCAATGCGATGCCGAATCAGCCGGCCTTCGTCATTCACACCGGCGATATTACGCACTTGAGTAAAGCGTCGGAATTTGACGACGCGCGCGCGATTCTGCGGACGCTGCGCGCGCCGCTGATAACGATCCCCGGCGAACACGACGTCATCGGCGCAGAGGGTCCCAAGCGTTACGCTGCCGACTTCGGGCGCAGTGAAGCGAAAGGTCGCGGCTGGTCGTCTTGGGATCAGAACGGCATTCACTTCGTCGCGTTGATCAACGTCGGTGAGGGAGAAACGATGGGCGTGCTCGGAGCCGAGCAACTCGAGTGGCTAAAGTCTGACCTTCAAGCACGCAAGGCGGACACGCCGATCGTCGTGTTCGGACACGTTCCGCTCTTTGCAGTTGCGCCGGAATGGGGTTGGACGACGACCGACGGCACCAAGGCGATCGCCATGTTGCACCGCTTCCATACCGCAGCGGTCCTCAACGGTCACATTCACCAAATCATCGAGCATCGTGACGGCGCGATCCGGTTTGCGACGGCGCGTGCTACGGCGTTCCCGCAGGCGGCACCGGGAACGCCCGGCGCAAAGCCCGGCCCGCTGCGCGTCGCGCCGGAATCGCTGCTCGGCGAGCTCGGTTACCGGACCGTTGAGGTCGCCGGAGCAACCTCGTGGCGCGACCGTTCGCTGGCTCTGGGCTAACGCACGTCGAAGCCGTTCCCATGGCGCTCGACGAGCCGGCCTTCGAACGCGCATACCGAGCGTATGCGCCCACGTTGCGCGCGGTCGCGTACGATGTCTTGCGTGAGCGCGACGCTGCGGAAGACGCCGTGCATGGCGCGCTGATGCGCGTGTGGACGAGCAGCGCGTACCGCCCGGATCGCGGTGAATTGCTGCCGTTCCTCGTCGCATGCGTGCGGCGCGAAGCCTTTGACGTGATTCGCGGCTCAAAGCGCCGTCAGCTTCGCGAAGTCCGTGCCGCCGCGGACGTTGCGCACATCGTCGATGAGACCGCCGCGATCGATCCGGTCGAAGCGCGGCGGGTGCGCGCCGCGCTCGACGCGTTGCCTGCGGCGCAACGCGAGGTCATCGTGCGTGCGTACTA
>JAABUQ010008850.1_pt1 | contig 13918 bp, 12 predicted proteins | sample 5560001 | NCBI WGS metagenome assembly JAABUQ01 (sample SAMN10711888, study PRJNA513371) | rock metagenome | isolation source: Antarctica rocks | place: Antarctica: Victoria Land, Finger Mt nord | collected 2015-12-18
GGGTTGCAGCTTGGTCAGAACGACGAAATCGAGAGTCACGTAAAATTGATTGGCAATTTACTACTGCTGATGCTCGCATTAAACTCAAGCGTCTTTACCCATTAATTCAGCCTTGACAGACTACTAGTAGTTCAGCCATAAAGTTGCGCTTAGCTTCAATCGGCTTGCAAGCCGACCACCAAACAGTGTTTGGTGCGTCGACGCCAGTCGCTCCACTTGGGCAGAGACGGGGGTTGCTCCACTTGGGCAGAGACGGAAGTTGCTCCACTTGGGCAAAGCCCAAGACCGCACCCCCTCCCCAAGACCGCGCACAGCGAGTGAATTGCCGACCCAGACGTAGACACACAACGGCATCTGTCTTGGAAAGCCGCGTCCTCTCCTGCCGTGCAACGGCAGGAGAGTGTCGGCGTCGTTTGCTTGGGGGGAAACCCCCCTGGCAACTTTCCGCAATGTTATAATCAACAGGGAAATTTGCGGCAGACAAAAGTAGAACGTCCCTGGTACAAAGATATCCACTCGCAAGTCCTCCAGGATTGTATTTTGCGATTGGATAAGACGTTCGAGAGATTTATGTTTAGTGACAAAAATGGCAAACGTTCAGGTAGACCGAGTTGCACTCTTTACACCCGTGACGGCGCTTCACGACGAACGTTTAGCCAGCTTCACTTGGTGTGCCAGGCCGAGTCCCTGTAGCAGTTGAATTGTCATCCAGGTGAGGTCGATTTCCCACCACCTTAAGCCGTGACGAGCGGAAGATTGCACGGCGTGGTGATTGTTGTGCCAGCCCTCGCCGTATGTGAGTAAGGCCACCCACCAACAATTGGTTGAGCGGTCGGCTGTCTCATAGGTGCGGTAGCCAAATTGGTGGGTGGCACTGTTAACGAACCAGGTGCAGTGCCAAACCACAACCAGCCGGACAAAAATTCCCCAAACCACACTCGACCAACCGCCCAGCAAGTAAAGCAGAACTCCTAAGACAACCTGGAGCAGGATAAAATAATTTTGGAAAAACTGGTACATCGGGTCGGACGCCAGGTCTTTGGTGTAGCGAGGAACTTCCGCTGCAGCTGATGAGTGGTAGAGCATCCAACCCATGTGGCTCCACCAAAAGCCTTGATTCGAGTCGTGCGGGTCAGACTCTTGATCCGAGTGTAAATGATGTAATCGGTGCATCCCACCCAGTCAATCACTCCGCCTTCGCAGGCAAGCGCACCGCAGAAAACCAAGAAATATTCTAGCCACTTGGGAGTCTGGAAACTCCGATGGGTGACCAGGCGATGGAATCCCAACGTAATTCCCAACCCACCAGTTACCCAATGAAGAAAGACAGCTAAACCCACTGCGGCCCAGCTAAAGTTGTTAGGAAGCAGGGCAAACATAGCAGATATGTGAACAAAAGCTATAAAGAGAATAAACGTCCAATTGAAGCGGAGTTTGGTTAAGGTGCTGGCAGTCATATAGTAATCCTAATAAGTTCCTCTTGTTATCCAAATTTCTGTGATTTCTTTATGATCTCTTCCAGGACTCTTTAAGTTGAAATATCGCTTAGCCTCCATAATTTCACGTTTATACTAGTCGCTGTTAGACATTATTACAGCCTCCTTGTTTCTCACTACATTTTGGGTTCAGATTGTTCAATTCAACAGCCTTGATTCAAATAGCTGTGGCAGAGTTAACCGCATCAACTTGAGCTTGCACGGGCGCGCCGCCGGAGCTACCAAGGAGCGGACCGTTGAGAATTATTCATACTCCGTTTCCATTTGCTGGGATTGAGTATCGTACTTAGCTGTCAAAGTCAGTTGTTTAACAGTGTCAATGACATTGCTAAATATACCGAGACACTTAGGATTTGAAACTATGACATTGACTACCACCGACTTGTATAACCAAGCGATTTTGGGGCGTAACAAAGGAAACCATTTATGACTTACATAAAGCTAAGGCGGAGCTGAGAATCGCCAGAGGGCACCGCGCCCCGATCTCTGATTTAAATCTTGCCTAATCGTAGAGTCCCTTGATGCCGAGTTCCTTCAGTGCTATGGCGATTTGAACCCTTATGTACGCTACATTACCAAAGACTAACCTAGTCGCTCGTCTACCCTGCGGCACATATCTGGGAGTTGTCGCCAGCTCAGGTATCTGCAAACGGATAAATGCCTTCAAAGCTTGTAACTCAAGTATGGCAATCCTGAATGATTTGTGAAGCTAACGATATTCATATAACTTACGGAAATAGGAAACCGTCAAGTAGATTGAAGAGGTCATCGAAAAGGAGAACAGCGCCCATGGGGACCAGCAGGACACCTGACCAGAGAAAATTACCGGAAAGACCCCGTGCAGCACGCCGCCAAAGCAAGACCATTGTGCCCACTGCCCCTCTGCCGCAACCTGTTAGTCAAAATATCGAGACAATCGTAGCATTGCATAAACGCAACGAACGAGACGTGCCCCGACACCTGAAAGTTGTGGAAGCCGTAACTGCTTTTTTCGGTCGTCCGGCATTCCTGTACAGCATCCTACTTGTGATTGCCCTCTGGGTGTTACCCAATGTTTTGCCACGGCGCTTCGGCGGCCGGCAATTCGACCCCCCTCCGTTTGCCTGGCTGCAACTTTCACTCAGCATCGGCGCGTTCCTAACGACGACAGGAGTCCTGATTACGCAAAACCGGCAAGAAAAGCTGGCGGAGCAGCGGGCGCAGCTAAGCCTGCAACTGAACCTGCTATCCGAGCAAAAAGTCGCCAAAATCATCACCTTAGTCGAGGAACTGCGCCACGATCTTCCCAATGTGAAAGACCGGCCGGACTCCGAGGCTGAGGTGATGCAGCAAGCTGCCGACCCGCACGCGGTAGTAAAGGCGCTGGAAGAGTCACTCGCAGAAGAGCTGGTAGAGAGTCAGCAGCAGGAAACATCCGGCTAACGGGAAAAACTCTGCGCCAAAACTGCTTGAGCGCTCATCACGATAATTTAAATCTCACAGTCCACTCCCCTATGAGCGACTTTTTTTATGGTTTCACTTGCCCGTAAGAACCTACTCGAAAACATTCCTCGTTTCCTTGTGGGGCAGATGGGAATTATGTTTGCCGTTAGCTTGGTTACTATCCAGACTGGTATTTTCAATGGATTTACTTGCTCCACTACTCAGTTAATTAACAATTCCGAAGCCGACATTTGGGTGGCATCACAGAGCCTTGTGAACCTTGAACTGACGCTACCAATTCCCGTGGCGGACCTGATCCAGGCTCAACAGGTGGCAGGCGTGGAGCGAGCTGAAGCGCTAATTGTCAAAGGAGCCTTGTGGTATAATTCCTCAGGCGAGATTGCTCAAGCGAGCGTAATTGGATTTGACCCAAACGATCGATTGTTCGTGCCGAGAAATATCGCACAAGGGAGTTTGAGTGCCCTGAGAGGGCCTTACACCGTTATGGTAGACACAACCAACCTAAATTCGCTGCATGTCCGATGGATAGGTGATATGGCTGAAATTGGTTCCTTACCAACACGGGTAGTTGGCTTAACGCAAGGAAACCACTCAATTGCTTCGAATCCTTTCATCTTCACCTCCTTGGAGAGTGCCAACGCTTACTCAAATTCTGGTCGGACTTCTACTTTGTCTTGCAGATCGCAATTAGGCTCGACAGCATTCCGTTGTAACCAAACTTACTTAAATTCCCCTCAAACTTCTGCCCCCACTCAGCTCTCCCCTGCGGTGCCTAAAAAGTTAGCCCCATCAGACCTAATTACCTATGTGTTGATTCGAGCCCAGCCTGGCCAGGATCTACAGGCACTTAAGCAGAAGCTAGAAGCCGCCTTGCCTAATACCCGCGCCTACACTCGGGCTGAGCTTGTCCAAAAGACTGAGACCTTCTGGCAGCAGCAAACTGGAATTGGATTCATTCTAGGACTCAGTGCCGCAGTGGGCGTAATTGTTGGGGTGATCATTGTGTGTCAGATCCTCTACTGTTCTGTGTCTGAACATTTGAAGGAGTTTGGCACATTCAAGGCAATCGGCGCGTCTGATTGGGTGATTTACCATGTGATTGTCGAGCAGTCGCTGTGGATGGCAATTCTAGGCTATCTTCCCAGTATGGTTCTTTGCTCAGGTGTGGGAGTTTGGACATCTGCCACTCAAGGCATCCTGATTTTAATTACGCCAGCAACTGCGATCGCCGTCCTTGGGATCACGATTGTACTCTGTGTCGGCTCAGCAATTTTTGCCATTCAAAAGGTCATTCACCTTGAGCCAGCGATTGTGTTCAAGGCATGACGTGAACCGTAGCTAGTCTTACCGCTGAAATAGCTTAGAACTTACGTCACCAGATGCTGCTGGAGGGGGAAGCGATTCCAGAAAGTTAGGTCATGAGGCTAATCCGGGGTTAATCGGGTACAGAGCCCGATCGCTCACCGCCTATCAACCGTATAGTGAGAAGATGGGATAACTGTGACTGGCGGGGTAAGCTTTATGCACGAGCCCCAATCTGCCAAAAGACCTATGCGATCGCTACCTGGACTATGACCACAATCACTGACTTTCTGAGCCACCTCAACCCCAGTCAACGCCAAGCAGTGGAACATTTCTGTGGTCCTTTGCTGGTAGTCGCTGGGGCAGGTTCAGGTAAAACTAGGGCGCTGACCTACCGGATTGCCAATCTGATCCTGAAATATCGGGTCGATCCAGAAAATATCCTGGCGGTGACTTTTACCAATAAGGCAGCGCGGGAGATGAAAGAGCGCATTCAGAAGTTATTCGCCGAGCAACTTGCTGTTGCAGAATCTGGGCAAGCGTTGGAGTCGTTGGCAGCCCATGAGCAGACAAGGTTGCGATCGCGCGTCTATAAAACCACGATCAAGAACTTGTGGATCGGCACCTTCCACAGTCTGTTCTCCCGCATTCTCCGGTTTGATATTGAAAAATATCAAGATGAAAAAGGACACCGATGGAACCGTAACTTTTCGATCTTCGACGAATCTGATGCCCAGAGCCTGGTCAGAGAGATTGTCACCAAACAGTTGAATCTGGATGACAAGAAGTTTGAACCCCGTTCTGTCCGCTATGCCATTAGCAGCGCCAAGAACAAGGGCTTGACACCCCAACAGTTCGAGCAGGAGCAACCAAATTATCGCGGGCGGGTGATTGCTGAGGTCTACAGCCACTACCAGAATGCCCTTGCAGCGAATAACGCCCTCGACTTCGATGACTTGATTCTGGTTCCGGTTCAGTTGTTTGGGCAGAACGAGCAAGTATTAGGCTACTGGCACCGGCGATTTCATCACATTTTAGTAGATGAGTATCAAGATACTAACCGGATTCAGTATGAATTGATTCGCCTGTTGGTAACGAATGGGGAAACGAGAAAGAGCGAGTGGGATTGGCAAAATCGCTCAGTTTTTGTCGTTGGGGACATCGATCAAAGCGTGTACGGCTTTCGTGGGGCAGACTATACCGTTTTACTGGAATTTCAGGATGACTTTGGCGATGGATTACCGGACGCAGACACCCGCACGATGGTGAAGCTGGAAGAAAACTACCGCTCTAGGGAGAACATTCTGCAAGCGGCTAACCAGCTGATTGAAAACAACACGCAACGCATCGATAAAGTCCTGAAGCCCACTCGCGGAGCCGGTGAGCTGATTTATTGTCACAGAGCTGATGATGAAATCGCTGAAGCCGAGTTTGTGGTCAGTCAAATTCGCACCCTAGAACGTCAGTATCCAGAGCTGCACTGGGGGAGTTTTGCCGTTCTCTACCGCACGAATGCCCAATCTCGCCCACTTGAAGCATCTCTAGTGCAATGGGGCGTCCCCTACACCGTGATCGGAGGTCTGAAATTCTACGATCGCAAGGAAATTAAAGATGTCCTAGCCTACCTCCGGGCGATCGCCAACCCAGCTGATACTGTGAGTCTCCTGCGGGTGATCAATACCCCTCGGCGTGGCATCGGCAAAGCCACCATTGACGCCCTTGTGACTGCCGCCCAGGAATTAGGCACAACCCTATGGGAAATTTTGAGTGACGAGACATCGGTAAAAACCTTAGCTGGGCGCTCAGCTAAAGGCGTTATTAGCTTTGTGGCACTGGTTCGCCAATGGCAAGAAAAAGTAGACACAGTAGGAGCCTCTGAAATCGTCCAAGGGGTTATGGAAGACTCTGGTTACATCAAAGACCTAAAAAACCAGGGGACCGATGAGAGTAGCGATCGGCTTGCAAACGTCCAGGAACTATACAACGCTGTACTGCAATTTGAAGAAGAGAACGACGAAGAAGCCACCTTGGGAGCTTTCCTTGCCAGCACCGCCCTGACTTCTGACCTGGATAACTTGAAAGAAGGACAAACAGCAGTCTCGCTATTGACACTACATGCTTCTAAAGGATTAGAGTTTCCTGTCGTCTTTCTGGTGGGGATGGAGCAGGGACTATTTCCCAACTACCGCTCCCTAGATAACCCAGATGCCTTAGAGGAGGAGCGCCGCTTGTGTTATGTAGGCATTACCCGCGCGGCTGAGCGGTTGTATCTTGCCTACGCCCGCGAACGTCGCCTCTATGGTTCCCGCGAACCTGCTGTGCGTTCTCAGTTTCTTGAGGAACTACCTGAAGAATTATTAACCAGTAGACTCATAACAGGTCAATCTACCAAAGGGGCAACTGACAGTTCACGGCAACGGCTGCGCCAGGGCGGTACGGTTGGAGGTGTCAACACTCAGCCGCAGAATTGGGTGGTGGGCGATCGCGTTGTCCATAGAGATTTCGGCGCTGGTGAAATCACCTACATTTTAGGTTCAGGGAACAAAATCTCTCTAGCGATTAAGTTTCCTGGTCTCGGTCAAAAAATCATTGACCCCAAGGTTGCTCCGCTGCAACGCGTCGAATAAAAACTATAAGTAATAGCAGGATTGCGTCTCACCTATGCGGATGGGACCGGAAACCAAAGTTTATGGTTGCTCCCGGTAGAGTGTACCTTCCTCTCTGTCTTGAGTTGATTGAGTAGTCTCACCGCTGTTGAATAGCAGACTCCAGCCCGATCAGCAATGTCATGGGTGCCAATACCAGGCGCGGACGGCAGATCTTGACTGAGTACTGCTGCGTAAACAGCTTGAAGACTCCTGTTTGGCATTTGTGGCTCGGACACGGGGTCAACCTCCTAATATCGCCAGATGCGCGGGTCGGGCTGTCACTGTTTGCAGGTCGCTACTCGCGACGTGAAAGTCATGAGTCGAGATAAATTTGAGAGAACGCCAAGAAATTTAGGAAAGAGTATGCTGAACTTGAATAATAGACCATTTGTCCTGGAAAAACCAGCTATTAGTGACCGTGCTTGTTTACTTCTGCATGGATTAGGCGGTGGGGCGTATGAGATGCAATTGCTCGGAGAATATCTCCATCAACAAGGTCTGGATGTTCAAGGAATAAACTATCCAGGTCACGATCAACCAGCCTCAAAGATGCCTGTTTCTACCTGGCGGCAATGGTATGACCATGCACTTGAAACCTATCAAAAGCTAGCTCAAAAATATTCTTCGATTTCTGTTATTGGTTTTTCCACTGGTTGCCCTTTGGGGTTATATCTAGCAGCTAATAACCCCGTACAGCAGTTAGTCTTGCTATCTCCCTTCATGGCAATTAAGCATGAATGGTATTACTTGCTTCGACCAGAGGTTTATTTGTTTTCCATCATTGGTCAGATGCTCGATAATTTACCTCGTTTACGGTTGCCAATTCGAGACAAAGTGATGCGGCAAGTAGCTGAAGAAGTGGTATTTTTTAAAACATTTAACTTACCGTCTGTTAAAAGTGCCATTGAGTTAATTAACCTCGTCAAGCCATTGCTACCGCAAATAAATGTCCCAACTTTGATTATCCAATCGCCAAGGGATACGGTGGTTGACCCAGATGGAGCTAGATTCATTTATCAGCAGTTAGGTTCTCACACCAAAAAGCTGTACTGGCTGCAAGAGTCAGATCACATTATTTTACTGGACAGCGAACGCGAGGATGTTTTTGGACAAATTGCAGCCTTTTTACTCAGTTAATCAGGTTGTGTTGCAAAAACAGGAGCAGCAGATGATAGGGTTATCCCGGCACGGGGAGCGCTTGTACCGGCGTGGCAGCCGCACTCAACGGAACGGTTCTGCACGACGTCTGCAAGCAGCCCGAGCAGGAGGGCGAATTCAGGATCGGCCATCCCGGCGGAACTCTGAGTGTTGATATCAAGATCGAACAGAAGTCCGACAAAGAGGTCGAGATCAAGCAGGCGTCACTCATGCGGACCGCAAGGCGTTTGATGGATGGACAGGTGTTTGCCGCGATCAACCGGCTTCCGTGGCTCAAGGACGCGAACGGCACGCAGCATGAGGCTTTCGCTTCGGACCTGAAGAAGGCCAAAGCGGAAGTGGCTCAAGCCGAGTTCCACGGAACCTGAGGTCACGCTAAACCCCGGCCACGGCGGCTGTTGTTTCAGCGAGTACTACTCCCGTCCAAGCGAGCTCGCTTGGACGGGAGACTTAGCTGTCGCTACTATGAAGGTTGTCCATCCTGGGCTGGGGAGGGAGGCTGGTTGCCACACCTGCAACCCTCTTCCCGGAGCTCTGAATGGACGCGCACCAGAATCCTTGCACGATGCGCCGTAATCGAATGCTGATCGTTGATCGTCTGGTCGATAGCCTTGAGCACACCTTCGACATAATCGGCAGCACAACGGGTTGTGTTGCAAAAATCTTCTATAGGCTGAATATAGAAGGTGGCATTGAGGATTTCGCGCACATCTACAGTGCGGGGACGATCACCCACTTTAGCAGCAGGAATTAGCGATGCGATGAGTAGTCACTTTACCTCATTTGGGGCTTAACCGAGAAGTATTGCAATAATATGTTCACTAAAATGTTGTTAACTTGTTTGAAAGCCAGCTCAAACACTAGTAAAATGGCGTAAACAATTATCCGACTGATGACTCGGCAAAGACCAAGACGTCAACGTGGTTTTCAACTCACTCCTACTGGATGGCTGAGACTCGAACAGGCAAGACGTGAGCAGGTGGTTGTATACACTCCCGGAGAGCGATACACCTTAGAAGCATTAAGCGAAAAAACTGGATTAGATCGGCGAACGGTTGCCAAAGTATTAGATCGTAAAGTAGGGGTAGACAAACGAACGCTTGAGCAGTTCTTCAGAGCTTTTAATCTAGAGCTAGATCCAAGAGACTATACGAGTTCAGACTCTGACTTTGAGTCGCTCCAAGGTGCTTCTGCCCACACTCGAAAAGATTTGCGCTCTTGCGTAGATGTCTCGATTTTCTATGGACGTACTGAAGAACTGGCTCAGCTACAACAGTGGATCTTGAACGATCGCTGCCAGATGGTAGCGATATTAGGCATAGGGGGGATTGGCAAAACTGCGCTTTCTGTACGCTGCGCCGAACAGCTTGGCGATCAATTTCAATACGTCATCTGGCGATCGCTGCGTAATGCCCCACCTCTCCAAGAAATCGTAACTAACTCGATCCAATTTCTGTCCGACCAAAAGGTGACTGAAACTGATTTACCAGAAAGCATAGACGGCAGAATATCACGGCTGATTGAGTATTTGCAAGACTACCGCTGTTTGCTGGTACTAGATAATGTCGAGGCAATTTTGCGCGGTGGCGAGCGAACTGGATACTATCGCCAAGGCTATGAAGGCTATGGGGAGTTGTTTCGTCGGGTTGGAGAAGCCACTCACCAAAGCTGCTTGCTGCTGACAAGTCGGGAAAAACTTAAAGAAGTGGCGTTACTGGATGGAGTTGCCCTACCGGTGAAATCATTACAACTGAGTGGTCTGAAGTCGGTGGAAGGGCAGGAAATTTTTAAAGCAAAGGGGATCTCTGGAGTAGAGGACGAAGCGAAAGTACTGGTTGAGTTCTATGCAGGCAACCCATTAGCTTTGAAGATAGTTGCTACGACCATTCGAGATGTATTCGATGGTAATATTTCTGAGTTTCTGAATCAGAATATAGCAGTTTTCGGCGATATTCGCGATCTTTTAGACCAGCAGTTTGAGCGCTTATCAGATTTAGAAAAAGAGATAATGTACTGGCTAGCAATTAATCGTGAGCCGGTTTCGATCTTAGACTTGAGATCAGACATGGTTTTACCAGTTCCACAACCCAAATTGCTGGAGGCTCTAGAATCTTTGGGACGGCGGTCGCTACTTGAGAGAAGTGCAGCACTCTTCACACTACAACCTGTAGTTATGGAGTATGTCATTAGTCAGTTGGTAGAGCAAGTTTGTCAAGAGATTACAAATCATAAATTTACGCTTTTCAGCAGCCATGTTTTGTTTAAGGCTCAGGCAAAAGACTACGTTAGAGACACTCAAGCTCGTCTCATTCTCAAACCAGTTATGGATGGGCTGCTTACTGCCTTGAAAAGCAAAAGCAATATTGAAAATCAGCTAAATAAAGTTTTAGCAATGCTGCGAGAGTCATCTCCGCTAGAACTAGGGTATACGGGTGGAAATGTTTTCAATTTGCTTTGCTGTCTACAGACTGATTTGAATAGCTATGATTTTTCTGATCTGACCATTTGGCAAGCAGACCTGCGGAGTGTGAATTTGCACAATACAAATTTTGCTCACGCCAATCTAGCTAAGTGTGTTTTTGCTGAAACTCTGGGTGGTATTTGGTCGGTAGCCTTTAGCCCCGATGGAAAACTTCTGGCTACGGCAGATGATACTAGTGGCGAGATTCGCTTGTACCAAGTGCGTAATGGTCAAAAAATTCTCACTTGTAAGGAGCACGCTGGTTGGGTCTGGTCGGTTACCTTCAGTCCCCAAGGCAATCTCCTAGCTAGCGGTAGTAGTAACTGTGTCGTGAAGTTGTGGGACGTCAGAACAGGTCAATGTCTGAAAACTCTACGTGAACATACTCATCGAGTAGGCTCAGTTGCTTTCAGCCCTGATGGTTGGACAGTTGCTAGTAGTAGTGACGATCGGACTGTAAGGCTGTGGGATGTCAGTACAGGCGAATGCTATAGGACATTGCAGGTACACACCGATTGGGTACGAGCTATTGCCTTCAGTCCGGATAGTAAGACCCTAGCTAGCGGCAGTCATGACCATACTGTTAAGCTTTGGGACGTCAGCACAGGCGAGTGTATTAGAACTTTGCAGGGACACACCGACTTGGTCTATTCAGTCGCGTTCAGTCCCGATAGCCGCATGCTTGCCAGTGGCAGCGCAGACCAAACAGTGAGGCTTTGGGATGTCAACAAAGGTAGCTGCGTCAGAACTTCGCACGAACACAGTGATCGGGTACGCTCAGTCACCTTCACTCCTCAAGGTAATACCTTGAGGAGTGAAGACCAGACATTAAGGTTTTGGGATCTGCAAACGGGCAAGTTTCTCATCTCTGTGCATGGGCATACTCACGGGGTATGGTCAATTGCCTTGAGCCCTGACGGTACGACGCTTGCCAGCGGGAGCGAAGACCAGTCAGTGAGGCTATGGGACGTGAAAACAGGTCGATGCTTTAGAAGTTTGCAGGGATATACCAATAGAGTATGGTCAGTCGTTTTCAGTCCGGATGGTAAGACCCTAGCGAGTGGCAGTGATGACCAGGTAGTAAGGCTTTGGGATGTCAACGCAGGTCAGTGTCTTCAAACTTTTCTGGGACATAGTAGTTGGGTCTGCTCACTCGCCTTCAGTCCGGATGGTCAAACCCTGGTCAGTGGCAGTCATGACCAGACGGTGAGACTCTGGGATGTCAGCACAGGCCAATGCTTCAAAACCTTGCAGATCTTAGAGGGACATACTGACTTGGTATGGTTCATTGCCTTGAGCCCTGATGGTTATGTGTTTGCCAGTGAGATTGACGATCATACTGTGAAGCTTTGGGATGTGAACACAGGTCAAGTCTTGAGAACTTTGCAGGGACATACTAATCGGGTATGGTCCATTGCCTTTAGTCCGAATGGTCATACGCTCGTCAGTGGTAGCCAAGATGAGACAATTAAGCTTTGGGATATTAGCACAGGCCAGTGTCTCAGAACTTTTGAGGGACACACCGATTGTGTATCGTCAGTGGCCTTCAGCCCAGATGGTAACACCCTAGTTAGCGGTGGTACTGACCATACTGTGAGGCTATGGGATGCAAACACAGGCCAATGCCTCAAAACTTTGCAGGGACATACAAGTTGGGTATTATCGGTCGCCATTAATCTTAATGTTTATCGGATTGCCAGTGGCAGCATAGACCAGACGGTAAGGATTTGGGATTTCATCACAGGGCAGTGCCTCAAAACTTTACAGGGACATACTAATTGGATACGGTCAGTTACCTTTAGTCCAGATGGGCACAGCATAGCTAGTAGCAGTGAAAATGGGACAATTAAGCTTTGGGATGTCTTTACGGGTGAGTGCCTCAAAACTCTAAGAAGCTCTAGACCCTACGAGGGGATGAACATTACTGGCGTTACAGGTATAACGGAAGCGACTATTACCACTTTGAAAGCTCTGGGAGCAATTGAGCATTAAAAGTGTGCTGCCATAGAGATAGCAACATTTTCCGGCAAATTAAGCAAGTTAAACCCAGGATGCTATCTAAACTTCGTTTTTCAAATACCTATTCCTTCGTTAGCTTTTAGTGCTGAAGTGACAGAAAATGAGAAATGCTGAAATTATTTTATCGTAAGGCTTTCAAGCACATGCTGCAGGATTTTGCATGTATTCTGTTCCAATTCCAACATGACTGACCGCTTTTTCTTTTGAGGAAATTTTCACCTAGCGAAAAGCGTAATTTTTGCTACCAGTGATTTTGAGAGCATCGCGTTGTGATCGCTCGCCTTTAGTCTAAACTCGAGTCAATTAGTTGTCTTGACTGAGTAATTGCCACAGTGCGGACAGCAGACTCATAAAGGCCAGCGCCGTTGTCGGAAGTAGTCAGCTGCTTTCTCCTCTCTCGTGGAGGTACTCGCTTCAAGTGCTGCATCTGCGAACACATCATCGGCAGACTTAAGTGTTTAGGATTTTGGCGGAGAGATATCGAAATCGGAGAAAAAGATTTGGGTTGAGATTTAATCTGATAGCCGGGCTGTACAACTACGAATTGGGTTTTTCCCAGCCTTCCTGACTTATGCAAGATCTCTAATGATGATTTGACGATCACAGCATTCTGTCCCTCGGTTAATGCCACAATCTGAGTATCCTCTCGTCACGGCGCAAAGCTGCTTGGAGCAGCCTGATCGTTCAGGAGTTTCCCGATGCCATCAACGATTCCAGCCGAAAAAGTGACGCTCTACGACTTAGAGCAACGGTTTCACTTGCAGCGCCGTGACGATCCCCAGTTCTTCTTCGAGTGGCAGCAGGAGTTGTCTCCGCTCACTGAGACCGAGCAGCAGCGGCTCGATCGCGTCAAAGCCATCTATGCCAACTTAGCCAGTCGCTCAGTCCTTGAAAATACCGTCAAGATGGCGATCGTCTCTCCTTTGTTGGACTTAGCCGGGTTCTACTTGCCGCCGTTCTATATCAATACCGAAGAGGAAGTTCAGATTCAAGCCGAGGATGACGGCATTGCCATTCGGGGACGCATTGATGTCTTGGTAATCAAGGAGCAATTCTGGCTGCTGGTGATTGAGTCGAAGCGGGCGGAGTTCTCTTTAAGAGTTGGCATTCCTCAGGCACTGACCTCTATGTTGGCGACGCCAAATCCAGAGCGTCCGCTCTACGGCATGGTGACGAACGGCAGCAACTTTGTCTTTTTGAAGCTGGTACGACAAGGCACACCATTCTATGGGCGATCAAAAGAATTTCTCCTCGAAGAAGACGGGCAACTAGTAGACTTTAGCGGGAATAGAGCTACCATTTAGGCAAGGTGGGATTATGAGGATAGAACCATGCCTAGATTAGCTCCAACGCCCTTGCGACTGACCGAGACAGAACGGGAGCAACTAGAA
>JAABUQ010008851.1_pt1 | contig 13918 bp, 12 predicted proteins | sample 5560001 | NCBI WGS metagenome assembly JAABUQ01 (sample SAMN10711888, study PRJNA513371) | rock metagenome | isolation source: Antarctica rocks | place: Antarctica: Victoria Land, Finger Mt nord | collected 2015-12-18
TCGGATCCTTCCGGCTGGAGAGAGAGCGGGAGGACCATGATCATGCCAAGCGGAGACGGAAAATGGCGCGCCAGATCAATGCCTTGAGCACGCGCACTCGGCATAACGGGGACTTGGGATATTATGTGCTCGACTATCTCCTGCACTCCTGGCCGACGCAGCTCCACGAACTGCGCTCCGACCCCGAGGGCGATCTGTTCTCCGTGCCGGCCACCGACGATCAGGGTCGGCCGGTGCTGTCCCGCGAGGCGGTGGAGCGCCGGCGACCGCATGATCGAGCGCCTGGCCTCGCTGTCGCCCGTGCAGGGCGCCTTGGACCAGGTCGTGCAGCGCTTCGGCACCGACCACGTGGCCGAGGTCACGGGCCGCACCCGCCGGATCGTCAGGACCAAGGGTCCGGACGGCGAGGTGCGCCTCGCCGTCGAGGCCCGACCCGCCTCGGCCAATCTCGGCGAGTCCCAGGCCTTCATGGACGGCACCAAGCCCATCCTGGTGTTCTCGGACGCCGGCGGTACGGGGCGCAGCTACCATGCCGACCTTGGCTGCCGGAACAGAAGCCGGCGCGTCCACTACCTGCTGGAACCCGGCTGGCGGGCCGATGCCGCCATCCAGGGGCTCGGGCGGACCAACCGGACCAATCAGGCGCAGCCACCGCTGTTCCGGCCCGTGACCACCGACGTCAAGGGCGAGCGGCGCTTCATCTCCACGATCGCGCGACGGCTCGACAGCCTCGGCGCCATCACGCGCGGCCAGCGCCAGACCGGCGGCCAGGGCCTGTTCCGGTCGCAGGACAACCTGGAGAGCGACCACGCGCGGGCGGCACTCCGGCAGTTCTATCGCCTGCTCCATGCCGGACAGGTCGACGACTGCACGCTCGACCGTTTCGAGCAGGCGACCGGCCTCGATCTGCGCGACCGCGACGGAAGCCTGCGCGAGGAACTGCCGCCCATCAGCCAGTTCCTCAACCGCTGCCTGGCGCTGCCGATTGCCCTGCAGAACCAGCTGTTCGCCCGCTTCGAGGCGCTGCTCGACGCCCGCGTCGAAGCCATGATGGCGGCCGGCACCTACGAGAACGGTGTCGAGACGTTGCGGGCCGAGTCGCTCACCATCGAGGAGCGGCGCGCGCTCTACACCCATCCGGGCACGGGGGCGGTCACGCAGGTGTTCCGTGTCCTGCGCCGCGACCGCAACGAGCCCATGCCCCGATCCGAGGCGCTGGTGTTGGGACGCGAGCGCGGCGCCCGTCTCCTCGTCAACACGAGTTCGCAGCGGGCGGCCGTCGCCATCCCGGCTCCGACCTTCATGCGCGACGACGGCAGCCTCGACCACCGCGTCCGGCTGCTGCGGCCGCTCGGTCGCGAGAGCCTGGACACCGATGCCCTCGCGCGCTCGCACTGGCGCGATGCGGATGCCGGCCACTTCGCCCGGGCCTGGGATGCCGAGGTCGAGGCGGCGCCGGCGTATCGCGACAGCACGTTCCACGTCGTCACGGGGCTGCTGCTGCCGATCTGGGACCGGCTGCCCAACGAGAGCCCGCGCGTCTACCGCTTGCAGACCGACGACGGCGAGCGGGTCATCGGCCGGCTGATCGCGCCTGACGCCCTCGACACGCTCTGCGGCAGGCTCGGCGTCGGCGCCGACGCCCCGTCCCTCACGCCGGACGAGGCCTGGGCCGCGGTGCTGGACGATGGTGCCGTCCTGCATCTCGCAGGGGACCTGCAGCTGCGCCGCTCGCTCGTATCCGGCCGGCACCGGCTCGAGCTCGTCGGCGTCGCCTCGGCCAGCGTCGACCCCTTCAAGGCACTCGGGCTCACGACCGAGATCATCGCCTGGACGCTGCGGCTCTTCATCCCCGTCACCGATGCCGGCCCGGTCATCCTGGAGGCCGTGCTGGCGCGCCACCCCGTCCTGCGCCGCGTCAGCAAGGCGAAGCTTTCACCGAACCGAGAACAAACAGGGAACTGACGCCATGGCCCATCATCGCAACCAGGCCGGCGAGCTGGCCGAGGCGCTCTCACGCAGCGCCGAAGCCGTGTGCCGCCACTACCTGTCGGCCGGCCGCCGCTCCGGCCATCACTGGCTCGTCGGCGACGTCGACAATACGCCGGGCCGGAGCCTCTACGTGCGCCTGACCGGGCCGACCTCGGGCAAGGGCGCAGCCGGTCGATGGTGCGACGCCGCTGCCGGACAGCACGGCGACCTGCTCGACCTCATCAGGCTCAATCGCGGCTACGGCGACCTGCGCGATGCCATGGACGAGGCCCGCTCCTTCCTGGCGCTTCCTCGCCCCGCGTCAACATCGACACGTATCGCCGACCGCAACCCACGCGGCTCCGATACCGTCACGGCAGCACTGCGCCTGTTCGCTTCCGGGACGCCGATCCGGGGCACCCTGGCCGAGCGCTACCTCCGAGCCCGCGCCATCGACCTCACGCAAGTCGACGTGAGCGCCCTGCGCTTCCACCCCGCAGCCCACTACCGCGAGGCGCCCGACAGCCCACGTCAGACCTGGCCGGCGCTGCTTGCCGCCGTCACCGACCCGGCCGGTACGGTCATGGGCGTACATCGCACCTACCTCGACCCATCGCTCGATCCCGCACGTCTCGGCAAGGCGCCGGTCGCCTCGCCGCGTCGTTCGCTCGGCCAGATCGCCGGCAACGGTGCGCGCTTGCGCTCTCGCCACAGTCCGGTGCTGCTCGTCGGCGAAGGGATCGAGACGGTGCTGTCGCTCGCCCCGCTGTTCCTCGACGCCGGCGCGATCGCGGCGCTATCGGCCGCCCATCTCGCCATGCTCGTTCTGCCATCGGCGATCACCACGCTGCTGATCGCGCGCGAGAACGACCCGGCCGGCTGCAATGCTGCCGAGCGACTAGGCGACCGGGCTGAGGCCGCCGGGTTCGCCGCTACCGTGCTGCGGCCCCGCCTTGTCGACTTCAATGCCGACCTCCGCCGCTGGGGCATCGGCGCATTGGCCGAGCGGGTCCGCGCGCAGCTGCCGACGGCGGGACGACGCCGGGACGTCGGGTAGCGAGGTGGACCGAGCAAGTCGTAGCCCGTCGCGCAGGAGAGCAATGGGTCGTGGGCTGCATCGTCGTCGCGGGATGCTGCCGGTCAGGCACGGAGAGAGGACCGCGGGCCGGCCTTCTTCAGAGCGGCGATCCGGCCGCAGCCGGGCCTTCGGGCCGCAACGGCTCGCGCCGGCTTCTTTCCCCGGACCGGCCATCCCTGGCGGGATCACCATGCGAACAGCCTCGTCGGTCCTCCTCGCGGAACAAACAAGTCGGCGCTCCGCCGTCCTCCGCTCTCGCTCCGGTCCCGGGGCCAAGACCCCGGGATGCGGTCAGGCCCGGCCGCGGCTTGTGGTCGCCGTGAAGGCCGCGGGCGTCGCGGTCTTCCGCCCCGAGCCCGACAGGAGCACCCCATGAGCGACGACGAAACCCTCGCTTCCGACCTCCCCGCGGACCACGACGTACACGAGCCCTCGGCTAGCGCCCACCTCCTCGACGAACTCACCCGCTACGCCCACCGCCCCATGGGCGACGAGGCCGACCCGCGGCCCCTGCCCGAGCCCGAGATGGCCGAAATAGCGCTCGGCTCCATGGTTGAGGCGATGTCGAGCCTCCTCACGGGCACCCGGCTCGAGGACGACCTGCCCGACCTGCTCTGGTCGCTCGTCAACGTCCTGCACCGCAAGGGCGACCGCATTTCCCGCAGCCTCGACGACAACGCCGTGGCGCAGCGTCGATCACAAGGCGAGCAGGACGGCTCGGAGGTGCGCTCCGTCGAGCTCGAACGCCTGACCGCCGAGGGGCTGACCCAGGAGGAGCGCCGCAACGCCTTCGAGTTCCTGCGCGACCACGCCGCAGAACTCTACGCCGTCGAGACCGGGTCGGCTTGGCGCCCGCGCGCCGGGTCGATGGTGAACCACCGCGCCCTGACCGCAGCGGTGATCGACAGCCGCGACTACCTCAATGCCAAGCGGGTCGCCGAGACTGAGGTGCTGCTACCGAAAGGCCCGCGCATCGCCTTCACGGGCGGGCACGCCTGCAACGACGTCACCCGCATCTGGGACGTGCTCGACAAGGTCCGGGCCAAGCACGGCGCCATGGTGCTGCTGCACGGTGGTTCGCCGAAGGGCGCCGAGCTCATTGCCGCCAAGTGGGCCGACCACCGCAAGGTGCCGCAGGTGGCGTTCAAGCCCGACTGGACCCGGCACAAGAATGCCGCGCCCTTCAAGCGCAACGATGCCATGCTGGAGACCCTGCCGATCGGGGTCGTGGTGTTCCCCGGATCCGGCATCAGCCAGAACCTCGCCGACAAGGCCAGGAAGCTCGGCATCCCGGTGATGCGCTTCGATCAGTAGCCGCAAGGCGTCGATCGCCACGCCGTCACGAGCCGCTGGCCTCATGGTCGGCGGCTCATCCTCCGAGGATCCCGACTTTGGCCGGAGCGGGTTGTCCACCCGACGAAGCGAAGCGGAGCAGGCGGCGGGCCGAACGCGCTCATCATCAAGCGCCGTAGAGAGGCCCACCGCCTGTGGTCAACCCGCGCTCGCCCAGCGCGCGCGGGCACATCCTCATGATCTCGTCTGTTCGGTCCCATAGCTGCGCTCGCGTTTTCTCCATCGGCACGGGTCAGCGCGCCCCGCCTCGAGGCGAGTCGCCTCGGGGTCGATGGCCCTGCCATGTTGGTAGGGCCGGTGCAGATGACCTCGACGCGGCCGTCGCGGATGTGTCGGGTCGATGCGGTGGAGGGCTTGACCGAGAAGGGCACGCTCCCGCGTGCCGTCCTTCGTGCGCCGACCTGTCCAGGCCGGAAACCTCGACCGGATCGCCTGTCCCGCAGGCCGGCGGCAGCCCTTGTGTTGGTTCGTTCGGCCGGGCAGAAGTGGCTGAGAGTTGGCCCGCGGCGGGGCTGGTGCCGGGGCTGCCGTCCTCGTTGCGGGGTGGGCCTCGTGAGGTGCTCGCGGCGTCTCCGTTCTGTCCGGTTCTGGCCGGCCGTTTTGGTTTCGTCCTGTGATGGGCCTATCTGGACGGGGTACGGCTTCGCCTCGTGCGCCTGGACCGCAACGGCCAGCTCTCGGCTTTCTTCCCCTGCCTCACGGCTTCGCCTCCGGCATTCCTCGCGAGGCAAGAAAACCGTCGCCGGCCATCCTCCGCTGCGCTGCGGCCCGCTGGGTGCGTCGGCGCCCGCCCCCGTCCGGTCGATGGCCATCGAGGTCGCAACCGAAACGGCCTCGAGATCACCAGAGCAACAGGAGACACACCATGGCGACCATCGGCACCTTCACCCGCAACGAGGACGGCATCTTCCAGGGCTCCATCAAGACGCTGTCGCTCAACACCAAGGTCCGCTTCGTCCCCGCGCCGGCCAGCGACAGCGAGAGGGCCCCCGACCTCCGGGCTTACGCGGGCAACAACGGGATCGAGTTCGGGGCAGCCTGGACCAAGCGCACCAAGGACGGGGCGCGGGCCTACCACTCGGTCAAGCTCGATGACCCCTCCTTCCCGGCCCCGATCTACGCCAGCCTGGTCGAGGCCACCGAGCCCAACACCTACAACCTGGTCTGGAGCCGCTGACCCGACCACCAAGGCGCCCCGCCGCAAGGGCGGGGCGCATCTCCCCACACACTCGTCTTTGCCCGAGGCAACGACGGAGCTGGCCGTGCAGAAAGGCGAGTTTCGGGCGGGAAAAACGCGATAGCTGCCGTTCCCGAGGCATCGGTCGAACGGCAGCAGCCGACCCAACCCAGCCGTTCACAGTAATCTACGGCCTTCTCGATTGCGGACGTTCAATCATCCTCCCGTTTGGCTCCAAGCCTTTGCGAGGCGACGTCGCAAAGGCCGAAGCCGTTCCAAACAAGAGCAGGCACGCGTGTCTCGCTGTCGTGTCCCGAGTGGGTTCGCCGCTCGGTGGTGAGGAGGGCTCTTTCGCGCGAGAGCGACGTTAACACGTGTTATTGCATGCATCATGAAATCTTCGCTCGCCTCTCTAATCCCATCGATCGTCGGCGTTGGAGCTTCCGGTGCTGAGGGTCTCCGGAACGTCAAGGATCTCCTGACCGCTCTCGGCCCTCGGCCGAACGCCGTGGTGATGGTTGCCCTCCACCGGCTATTCGACAAGCCAAGCCGCTTGCGTGACGTTCTCCAGACCGCAACCCACATGCCTGTCGTTGTCGCCACCGATGGCGAGAAGCTCCGCCCGGGAGTCTGCTACATCGGTGAGCCGGCAGCCCACCTCACATTGAGAGCCTCCGGCTATGGGCACCTTACCCCCGATCACGAGCGGGTCTATCGCAACCGGACCGTCGATCTCTTGTTCAAATCCGTTGCCTTACATTCGGGCCGACGAGGGATCGGCGTGGTCTTGTCGGGCTCACTCGACGATGGCTCGCGCGGCATCGAAGCAATTCATGAGGCGGGCGGCCTCACCATGGTTCTCGCGCGGAACCCACGCCACGCCGGCATGCCTGAGAATGCCATAAGCTATGACGGGCCGATCGACTGCATCGGTTCCACCGACGAGATCGCGCGTGCGATCCTCGACGCAGTCTCCGGTCGTATCGTGGAGACATACCCAAGACGCACCGCGTGAAACCAAGAGCACCGGCTCTTCGACACCGAGCCCTGCTCGGCCTACGACCAAGACAACCCGGCATCCATCCAGCGCTCTTCGGCGTTCCTGCGTTTATCAGAAAAGATGGGTGGCGTCGCCGCGTGGTGGTGAGGCTCAGAGGGACGACGCTATGCTCGCACGCGACGAAATGGTGAAACGCCAGAAGATCCTCGGCGACTTCGGTGAGTTCGGCCTGGGCAGCGACGACCTGAACGAGGTGCTCACGGAGGCGTGCCGTCTGGTTGCCGAGGCGCTCGGTACGGGCCGCGCCAAGGTCCTCGAAATCCAGGATCCACCCCCGCGCCGATGGAGATCCGGATGAGGGTCTCGTGACCCGGCACGGCCCGTCCCAGCCCAGAGTCGAAGCGATGCAGCTTCGGCCATTGGACCGGCTGGTCCCCAGGCCGCCCGGCACCTTCCGTACCGAGCCCGGGACGGCATCGTCGGCCCGTCAGCGTCGACCGCGACCCCAGCATTTATGGGACCACCAGACAGTTCGCCCCATCACGGGTTCACCTATCTGGGCTGGCCGCAACGCTTCCACGCGCTCGACCGTTCCGCCAAATCCCCATAGCGCGGGACGACCCCCGCGCCTTCGTCCTTGGGCGGCTTACGGACGCCGGCCCTCAGCCCAGACGCTCGACCTACGACGGCCGGCGTCCGTAACCCTAAGCCAACCTCGCCGTAGAAAGTCGGACAACGCCGTGCTCCGAAGCAGATGGGGTGGATGGCTCCCGCTCCCGGCCCCGAAATGCCAAGCTGGACCGCTGTCGGAGCGAAACGAGCAAGGAGCCATCCGTCATGGAGATCACAACGATTGGCCTGGATCTAGCCAAGCACGTCTTTCAGGTTCATGGCATCGACGCCTCGGGCAAGGTCACTGTGCGCAAGGCCCTACGGCGGGCGCAGGTGCTCGCCTTCTTCGGGAAACTTCCGCCATGCTTGGTCGGCATGGAAGCCTGTGGCACCTCGCACCACTGGGCCCGTGAGTTGACCCGCCTGGGTCACGAAGTGCGGCTGATGCCGCCTGCCTACGTGAAGCCCTATGTCAAGCGCGGCAAGACGGATGCTGCCGATGCGGAAGCGATCTGCGAGGCGGTGACGAGGCCGACGATGCGATTCGTGCCAGTGAAGTCGCGTGAACAGCAGGCTGCGCTGTCGATGCATCGCACTCGCAATCTCCTGGTCAAGCAGCGCACTCAGTTGGTTAACATGATGCGTGGACTTCTGGCGGAGTTCGGCGTCGATATCGCGCAAGGTCTCGAGCGCGCGTTGCTGCTGGCGCGACGGATTGTCGATGGCCAGGTGCCTGATGTACCGCTCGAAGCGGGCAAGGTCGCCGTTATGCTGTCACAGCAGGCGCTCAGCCTGCATGCTCAACTGCAGGAGATCGACCGCGCTCTTGTCGCCTTGCAGCGCGCCGATGATGTCGCAAGGCGTTTGGCGACGATCCCGGGCATCGGTCCCGTGGGATCGACGGCGCTGGCCGCGGCTGTCACCGACCCTGGCCAGTTCAGATCCGGCCGGCAGTTCGCGGCTTGGCTCGGGCTGACCCCGCTTCAGAACTCGAGTGGCGGCAAGGAGCGGCTCGGCCGTATCACCAAGATGGGCGACAAGTATCTGCGCAAGCTCCTCGTCATCGGCGCGACCTCTCTGGTCCGCCGTGCCAAGTCTAAACCCGAGAGCGTAGACCCTCGCCTCGTTGAACTTCTGGCGCGGAAGCCAGCGCGCGTAGCAGCGGTCGCCATGGCCAACAAAATGGCGCGGATCGTCTGGGCCGTCATGGCACGAGGTGAAGTCTACAAGGCTGCCCATAGCCCTACGGTGGCGTAGGAACCCTGAAGTTTAGCTGAGGAGATCAGCTTCACGGAGTTGTGAGAGCGACGCGATGTGATGGCGACACCGGTCAGGCCGGGAACAGGGACAACCCGCCGAATATCGAAGGCGTGACAGCCTGAGAAGCAGAATGGGACCCGGTTCGCGGACTCCATCAGGGCCAGCAGTCCCTTGCCGACTGCATCAACAGGCCGGACAGAAGACTGCACCCGACCAAGCCGCCAGACCATCGAATCCACTTGCAATGCGGGAGCCATCCACAGAGGACATTCTGACAGGCGCTTTAGCGGCGCGAGCGAGCTCTAGAGTCTCGCCGAGCAAGCGTCCCAAACGGCGGTTTCCTGTAGTGAATCACTCGGCCCATGGCCAGAGTGTTTGGCTTGGGGCACGTGGATCAGCTGGCTGTTGCCGCCCTTGCTGCACAAGTTCGCGCTGCCCGGGCACATGGCACACTTCGCCCGCGACACCGTGCGGGGGGCACTCGACCTCTCGGCCGTCCCCGCTACCTCCACCGAGGACCGCGACTTCCGTTACCGCTCCTCGGAGCGAGGATCCATTCTTCGACATCGTGCTCTCAATCGGCGCGGGAAACTCTTCCCCTGAACCAAGATTGCCGAGAACCTGAGCTAAGCGAGCGTCGCGGGATCGTCGGCGAAGCAGTGCGGACGGCGCTTAGCCTCCGGAAACGCGAACTCGGTTTCAACTGGCACGGCGGCGGAAACGGTGGCATGTCATCAGCCCTGACGGGCACCAAGAGTGCGGAGCGTCGGAAGGGCGTACATGGCCGGTGCGGGGTCGATCGACGTGGCAGCTGAACCGATCGGACCCGACGGCTTGATACGGGTCCGTGGCACCGCCCTTTCTGCCGATGACACTCCCGAGCTGCATCTCCTGAAGCTTGCCCGCATCACGCTGGACTCGATGGTCCAGTTCGTCGGCCTGCTCGATGCCGATGGCAAGGTCCTCGAAATCAACCAGACCGCCCTGGAGGCAATCGGCCTGACCCTTTCGGACGTCCAGGGGAAGCTGTTCTGGGAGACCTTCTGGTGGCAGGTGTCGGATCAGGTGCGCTTGACCGCCCGCGATGCCGTCCGCCGCGCAGGGCAAGGCGAGAGCGTCCGCTGGGACACCGAACTCATCGCGCATCCCGCCGGAACGACTATCATCATCATCGACGCGGTCTTTCGGCCGGTGATGGACGATCAAGGCAACGTGATCTTCATCACCGCCGAAGGCCGCGATATCTCCGAGAAGAAGGCCCACGAGCTTGAGATCGCGCGGCAGCGCGAGGAACTGGCCAAGCTCGACGAGGCGAAGACCCGGTTCTTCACGAACATCAGCCACGAGTTTCGCACGCCGCTGACCCTCATGCTTGGGCCGGTCGAGGAGATGCTTGCCGAACCCGGGCATGGCATGGCCGGCCACCACCGGGAGATGCTCGGCGTGGCGCACCGCAACGGCCTCAGGCTTATGAGGCTCGTCAACACACTCCTGAGCTTTTCGCGATTGGAGGCAGGCCGCACCCAAGCGCTATTCGCGCCCGCCGACCTCGCGGCCTACACCCAAGAGCTCGCATCGAATTTCCGTTCCGCCGTCGAGAAGGCCGGATTGCGCCTGACAATCGATGCTCCCCCGCTGTCCCGTCCCGTCTACGTCGACGGCGGCATGTGGGAGCAGATCGTCCTCAACCTGCTGTCCAATGCCTTCAAGTTCACCTTTGAGGGCGAGATCACGGTCGCGCTCCGGGAAACCGGGGAGCAGGTGCGGCTCACGGTGCGTGACACCGGAACCGGCATTTCCCCGGATCAGGTCCCGAGGCTTTTCGAGCGCTTCCACCGCGTCGAAGGCTCCAAAGGCCGCAGCTTCGAGGGGTCGGGCATCGGCCTGGCGTTGGTGCAGGAACTGGCGCGGCTGCATGGGGGCGAGGTCAAGGTCACCACCGAACTCGACCGCGGCAGCGTGTTCGAGGTGACGGTCCCGCTCGGCTCCGCCCACCTTCCAAGCCACCGCGTCATGGAGGCCGACGCGTCGAAATCCGGAACGTCGCTCGCGTCGACCTTCCTCGACGAGGCGCTGCACTGGCTGCCTGAGGCGGAGATGCCGGTCCCGACCCATGTCGATGAGCGGCCGGAAGCGCCAAGCCCCGGGCGGCTGGGACGGATCCTCGTCGCGGACGACAACGCCGACATGCGTGGCTATGTCCGCAGGCTGCTCGTCGGCCAGGGCTACGAGGTCGAGGCGGTCGCCGACGGAGCCGAGGCGCTCACGGCCCTGCGCAGACAGCGACCCGACCTGCTGGTGACCGACGTTATGATGCCGCATCTCGACGGCTTCGGCCTCCTCAAGGCGGTGCGTGGGGACGCCGCGTTAAGCGACCTGCCAGTCATCGTCGTATCTGCCCGGGCCGGCGAGGAGGCAGGGGTCGAGGGGCTCGATGCCGGCGCCAGCGACTACCTCACCAAGCCCTTTGCGGCACGCGAGCTGCTCGCGCGCGTGGCCGCCAACCTGGCGATGGCACGAAGCCGGCGTGAGGCCGAGGACGCCACGCGCCAGTCGCAGAAACTGGAAGCCATCGGTCAGCTCACCGGCGGCGTGGCCCACGACTTCAACAACCTGCTGACGGTCATCAAGTCGTCCACCGACCTCCTCAAGCGGCCAGACCTCGCGCCCGAGCGGCGCACACGCTACGTCACGGCCATCTCCGACACCGTGGACCGGGCCGCCAAGCTCACCGGGCAACTCCTCGCCTTCGCGCGGCGGCAGTCGCTCAAGCCCGAGGTATTCGACGCCGTCGAGAGCGTGAAGGCCATCGGCGACATGATGCGCACCCTGTCCGGCTCACGCATCCGGATCGTCGCCGGTCTGGAGGACCGGCCCTGCTACGTGAACGCCGATCCGAGCCAGTTCGACACGGCGCTGGTCAACATGGCCGTCAACGCCCGCGACGCCATGGGTGGCGAGGGGAAGCTTACGATCGGCGTCAGGGCCGTCGACCACATTCCCGCGCGGCGTGCACAGGATCTGATCCAGGGGCTCTTCATCGCAGTGTCGGTCTCCGACACCGGCAGCGGCATTCCGAGGGAGCATCTGGACCAGGTGTTTGAACCGTTCTTCACCACCAAGGGCGTGGGGCAAGGAACGGGCCTTGGCCTGAGCCAGGTGTTCGGCTTCACCAAGCAATCGGGGGGCGAGATCCTGGTCGAGAGCGAGGTCGGGCATGGCACCACCTTCACGCTCTATCTTCCGAGGGTCCTCGGCGAGAAGCAGACCTCGGAAACATGGGAGCCGGAGCTGCTGATGGATGGCCACGGCACCTGCGTGCTGGTGGTGGAGGACAACGTCGACGTGGGCACCTTTGCGGTGCAGACGTTAACCGACCTCGGCTACGTCCCTGTGCTGGCAACCAACGCTGCGGAAGCCCTGGCCGAACTGGCCAAGGACGCGAACCGGTTCGACGTCGTGTTCTCGGACGTGGTGATGCCGGGCATGAACGGCATCGACCTTGCGCACGAAATCCGGCGTCAGCATCACGACCTGCCCGTGCTGCTCGCCTCCGGCTACAGCCACGTGCTGGCGCAGAACGGCACCTACGGCTTCGAGTTGCTACACAAGCCCTACTCCGTGGAGCAGCTCTCGCGTCTCCTGCGCAAGGTCTCCACCTGGCAGCACCGCAAACGCACCATGGGCAAGTAGCTCAATTCCGGCGCCTGGCTTCGCGCGAGCCGTAGGCGGCGTGCGCGAGGGTGATGCCATTCAGCCGAAGCTGCTCCGGCCGCCTTTTCGGAACATGACGACGGGACCACCGCGCTCATGCTGTGCGACTGTCCGCTTCGCCAATCATCCGCCCGAAAGCAGACGGGCATGAAACCGCCCCATCGGCCTGCTCATCAGGGCCGAGCCGACGTTCTCGTCGAGTAGGTTGGTTGGAACCAGGAGATCAGGCTGGGCGTGAGGTGGACTGCGCAGCCTCGACGTAAGTCCCATCGGGCTGCGCAGGTTTCAGATCTCCGTCCGCTCCGCGAGCGTCTTCGACGTCGACGCCGAGATAGCGGACCGTGCTCTCGATCTTCGTATGCCCGAGCAGGATCTGCACGGCGCGGAGATTGCCCGTTTGCTTGTAGATCATGGCGGCCTTGGTTCGACGCAGCGAGTGCGTGCCGTAGTCCAGAGGCCGACCCCTTTGACCCACTCCTCCACAAGCCGGGCGTACTGGCGCGTGCTGATGTGCTTGGCGTGATCAATCCGGCTCGGGAACACGTAGTCGGTCACGGCGCCTCCGCGGCGCTCCAGCCATGCGCGCAGGCTCCTCTGGGCATGGTCGAGCATCTCAAATTGCACCGGCCGCTTCGTTTTCTGCTGGACCACGATGGCGCGGGAACGGACGCGCTCGCCGAGTACGAGGTCGCCGATCCTGATCTTGCCGACGTCACAGCCCCGCAGCTTGCTGTCGATTGCGAGATCGAACATGGCGCGGTCCCGCATGCGCCCCTTGCTGTCGAGCCAGAACCGGATGGCCCAGACCTGCTGCGGTTTGAGCGCCCGCTTGGCTCCGAGCTTCCGGCCGGCGTTCCACGCGCGCTTACCTAGCGTCCGGATCCGGGCGAATGGCGCTATCTGTACCGCGCCGTCGACAAGCACGAGAGTTGCCCGGATCTCTGTTGCGGTCGATGGCTCCTGACGGTCTCCCGACGTTGCGCAACGGGACAATGGCAGGGAGGGCCGCTCTCAGGTGACGTCTGCCTCACCGCGGCGTGGGCGATACAGCCAGGCGAGAACCAGGAAGAAGGTGGTGTGCGCAAGCGCGAAGGCGATCATGCCGACCCACGTCAGGCTGCGCGCACCAGCGAACCCCTGTCCAAGGAGCGGAAGCACCACGGCCGCGTTGAGCAGCCAGACCAGCAGCGCGTAGAAGAGGCCCTTCGCCCACCAGCGGCCAGGCAGGGCAGGTTCGATCGAGAGATAGACGAGAGCCATCGTGAGCCCTGCGGCGATTTTGAAGGCCACCATGAACGGGGCCGAGCCCGGATCGGGGAGCTGCGAGCGCGACCAAATAACATCGAGACCGCCCGCGACGAGCCAAGGCGTCGTCCAGAGCTTCACGAGGCGCTGGAACCCGCCGCGGGCCGTGACGATCCCGAAGTGATCGGCCAGCCCAAGGAGGAGCATGTTGGCGGCAAGCGCCACTATCCCAGCGACAAGCACGCGCGGGATGGAACGTGTGTTCATCAATTTGATCATCGATCCCCTTGCAATCAGCCGAACGGACTCAGGCCCGTCTAGATCCGGCCGCCGCCGAAAGCGCGGATCTGGCCATCGATCGCCTCGCCGACCGAAAGCAATCGAGACGTGTCCGCCCGCGCCGTTACGAGGTGGAAATGGCCTGACTCCGTCCAGCCCAGAGTCAGGACATCGCCTTCGTGGGCCGGGCCGAAGCTGCTGCGCACCTCGTCGCTGCGGCCTGCGCGGG
>JAABUQ010008852.1_pt1 | contig 13917 bp, 10 predicted proteins | sample 5560001 | NCBI WGS metagenome assembly JAABUQ01 (sample SAMN10711888, study PRJNA513371) | rock metagenome | isolation source: Antarctica rocks | place: Antarctica: Victoria Land, Finger Mt nord | collected 2015-12-18
ATCCGCGTCTGGCGTTCACGCGAGACATCGTTGCCTATCAAAAGCACCGAGTGAAGCGCCTACGCCGCCGTCAATCGTAGCGCCGAGCCCGCTACGCGAACAGAAGGTCGTCCTCGCGACGCTTACGTTGCGTGCGTGGGTTGAGGCGACGATCTCAACAGAGGCCGAACAGCCGGACGGGATCGTCCAATGGCACGGCTTGGCGGACCTCCGGCCGAGGAAAGTGGCGATCGACGAGAATGAGGAGGTCTGCACTGATGAGCTGACCTAGAAAACAACTGAGGAAACCTGCGACCGCTCGCGAAAGTTACATATGGCGGGGCTGAGCGCCCGCTCACGCGGCGAGCCGGCCGATCCCGAGCCCGTCAATGGGCGGGTTGGTGTGGCCGGTCGCGATCAGTTCGGCCATAACGGCGTCGGTTCCGGGCCCAAGCTGGAAGCCGTGCAGCGAACCCGAACTGATGGAAGAGACCCGGATGTCGCGCTCGGGCCAATGACCGGCAGGCCATCTCGCGTGCGGGCTTCGATGCCGGCCCCGGCCCGAATGAGGGACGTGTCACGCATCGCCGGAAACAACTCCCAGACTGTCCGCGCGCGCTGTTGCAGCTTGCGCTAATCCACAGCAGTCTCGTTGCTGTCGGGATAGGCCGTGGCGAGATGGCCGCCGCCAATCACACCGTACCCTTGGCGGACTGCTCGAAGGAGAGATTGCGGCCGCGCCGGACACCACCGGGTCGATTACATGCTACACTTTGGAGGTGATCATCTGCATCGGCGCAACGGTCTCGACCGGAACCGCTTCGCCCAACCACGCCGCGAGCGACCCCGCCCAAGCGCCAGCCGCGTTGACGAGCACAGGCGCCTCGAACGTCTCGCCGCCCACGTCGACCCGTCAAGTTCCGTCCGCGCGGTGGGTGTTTCCGGCCGGTCTTCCTTCCCGCACCACGGCGCCGAATTGATCGGTCCGGCGGCGGAACGCGGTCGTGGTGCGCGCCGGGTCGGCAGCGCCGTTTCGCCGTGAAACGATGCCGCCGGGGCAGCTGTCGGCGACGGCCGGCACCAGGCGCCTCAGCTCGCATGCGTCGACGAGTTCTTCGTGCGTGAGGCCACGCATGGGAGTTCCCCGACCCGCGCTCGGCAGCCGGCAGCTCGTCTCAGTCTCGGCGACGAGTAGTTGGCCATCGCTTCGAAGCCGCAGGATCTCCTCCCAGATGGCGCCGATGGTGGAGGAGCGTCGGACGGCTGGAGGAAAAAGGCACTGCTCGGGAGAACCGGCGAAGGGCCGGTGTCCCCTGCCCTATCAACTGCCCTGCATCGGCGCAACTCGAGAAAGGACGTCTGAACCGTCACTCGACAGCGGATCGGCGTGGACTTTTGAAGGGGGCCGAGTCGGCAGGATAACAACGCTCGGTCATCCGTTTTCCAGGTGTGGACCTTTGAAGGAGCTTCCGTGGGTTTTTGAAGGAGCGGTGGTATGGGAGGAAACAGGCCTTGTCAGGCACTTAGTGAAACCTCTCCCGTGGGCTTTTGAAGGACAACTAATATCTTCAGAATTCAAATAGCTTTCAACTAGCTGGTCCTTCAACAGTCCACGGCGACAAGCGCAGCGGTGTTGTGCAATCTCCCCGGCCATGGGTTCAGTGCATAAGCTGCTCGAGCAGAAAGGTCGTCAGGGCGTTCTCGCGCTGGGGGCGTTCGAGCGTGCCGAAGTGGAAGCGGCTGCCGCCTACATGGCAGATGAGGACACGGCGCTCGGTTATCTCTATTCGGGGTGGTGCCAAGCCGCCCTGCCCCACCGTCGTCTCGCTGACGATGAGCCGTGGCTGCTGAGGGGAGAAAGGCTGAGCCTGCTGGTCGAGCCGGGGAGGCGTGTCGGCGCAGAAGGAGCGCCCGTTCCGGTCGGCGTCCCCTATGGAAGCCGGGCAAGGCTGATTCTGCTGTATCTGCAGTCAGAGGCATTGAGAACGAACAGCCGGGAAATCGAGCTGGGCCGGTCGCTGCGTGCATGGCTCGGAAATCTTGGCATTCCAATTGGTGGCAAGTCGGTGGCGGCGGTGCGCGATCAGGCGGAGCGCATCGCCCGTTGCCGCATGTCGTTCCAATTCTCCACCACGGGCGCCACCGGGCTCGTGAACCAGTCGATCATGGTGCGCATTCCGATGATTGCAGCCGGTGATTCCGACGCAAGCCAGCCACCTGTTCCGATCGAAGCCAGCCGGAGATTCCGATGATCCCAGCCGGGTAGCGTTACGTGTCGCGAGCGGGTGCAGTTGGGCTACTGGACGGCGGTTTCGTCAAGCTTGGCTTTGGCAGCGCGCAGCTTTCGCATGCTCTCTCCTTTCAGCTCGAGGCGGTGAGCGCCGTGCACCAGCCTGTCGAGGACGGCGTCGGCGATGGTGGGATTGCCGATGTGCTCGTGCCAGAGCTCGACCGGCACCTGGCTGGTCACGATAGTGGATGCGCGGTCGTGTCGATCGTCGACGATTTCCATTAGGTCGCGTCGCTGCTCGGCCGTCAGCGGGGTGATTGCCCAGTCGTCCAAGATGAGCAGTTGCACGCGCGCCAGGCTCTTCAGCATACGGGCATATCGGCCATCGCCGCGGGCGATCCCCAGCGCCTCCAGCAGCCGTGGCACGCGCTGATACAGCACGGATCGATTGTCGCGGCAGGCACGATGCCCGAGCGCGCAGGATAGCCAGGTCTTGCCGGTTCCGGTCGGACCCGTGACCAGCAGATCCTGATGGCGCTCGATCCACTCGCCGCTGGTCAGCTTCTGGAACAAGCCGCGATCGAGACCGCGGGCGGCGCGGTGATCGACATCCTCCGGTGTCGCCTGTTGACGCAGACCGGCGAATTTAAGCCGGGTCGCCAGCCGTTTGGTGTCGCGCTCGAGTGCCTCACGCTCAACAAGCATGGCCAGCCGATCCTCAAAGCCGAGATCGGCGGCATCAAGGTGTCGCCTTTGCTCCTCGAGCGCTCTGGCCATGCCGACGAGGCCGAGCTCGCGCAGGCGGTCCGTGGTGGGATGGGTCAGCATAGGGGTGCTCCTCAATGGTAATAGTCGCTGCCGCGGATGTTCTCGTGCTCGACGGGCAACTCGTCGGGCACGGGTTCTGGGCGGTAGGCCCGATCGAGGCCGTTAAGCAGGATCGACTGCACCGAGCCGTAGGTCCGGGCGCCGATATCCATGCCGCGCTGGCAGGCGGCCTCCAGCCGCTCGGGCCCGTAGCTGCGGACCAGACGCAAGATCCCAAGACAGGCGCGAAAACCCTGCTCGGGATGCGGCTTGGTGGTCAGGATCCGTTCGACCAGCGCGATGGTGGACGGGCCGATCGCCTCGGCCTCGCGCAGGAGCCGGGTTGGCGTCCATTCGGCGTGGCGGCGATGCGAACTCGGCATGTGATCGGCGATCGTGGTGTGCCGGTGCTGTCGCGGATTGCGGACGTGGCAGGACACACGTTCGTTTTGGTGGAACAGCTCGATTGTCTGATCGGTGATGCGGGCGTCGATCACCTCGCGCATTAGCCGATAGGGCACGGAGTAGAAGTGCCCGTAGACCTCGACATGATAGTCCAGCCCGGCCCGGCAGCGCCGCCACTCCGCGTAGGCATACGGCTCGGCGGGCATGGCGAGCAGGGCGTCGCGCTCGATCGCCTCGAACAGCGCGCGGCGGGTCGTGCCGAGATGGCGCATTGGCCGCTCGTTCAGGTCGGCGATCAGCTCGCGGATCGCGCCGTTCAGCTCCGCCAGGGAGAAGAACCGCCGATTGCGCAGCCGGGCCAGGACCCAGCGCTGCACGACCTGAACGGCTACTTCGACTTTGGCCTTGTCTCGCGGCTTGCGGACCCGCGCCGGCAGGATCGCCGTGCCGTAATGGGTGGCCATATCCTGGTAAGTGCGGCTGATCCCCGGCTCGTAGCGGCTGGTTGCGGTGACGCCGGCCTTGAGGTTGTCGCAGACGATCTGCCGCGCGGCGCCGCCGAAGCTTGCGAACGCGCCGACGTGACAGCCGATCCAATCCGGCAGCGACTGCGTCCAACGGGCCTCGGCGTAGGTGACGTTGGACGCGCCCAGCACGGCGACGAACACCTGCGCCCGCCTGACTTCGCCGATGGCGCCGTCGATCACCTCCGCCGTCTGCCCGGCATAATCGACGAACATCCGCTCACCCGCCGGGTGGGTCTGCCGCATCGTGGGCGACAGGCGGCCACGCCAGGCTGCATGCAGATCGCAAAACCGGCTGTAGCCATATCCCTCCGGTTGCCCGGCTCTGTATTCCTCCCAGAGCAGCATCAGAGTGACGTTCGGCTTGCGCAGTTCGGCGTGGATGCTGGCCCAATCCGGCTGCGGCCGCGATGGCTCGGAGGTAAATGGCGGCGTGAACAGTTTGCGCTCGAGCGCGCCGTCGTCGAGCGCCGACGGCACCGGCCAGGTGATGCCCACCACGGCGGAACGACGCAGGTATTCGGCCACGGTGTAGCGGCTGACGCCGACCATGGCGGCGATCTGATGGCCGCTATGGCCGCAGACGTATTTGAGACGGAGGACTTCTCGAACCTGACGCATTGGCAGTCTCTGGCCTGGCATGGCGCTCCCCGGATTACTGGGGAGCGCCATGCCGTCGGTGGATGACTGCTCGCGAACCGCGCCGTCGCCCGCCCCCTCAGGGGTGGCTGGCATCCGTCGGAATCAGTGGCTGGCTTGCGTCGGAATCACCGGCTGCTTTGCGTCGGAATGCGCAAGACGTTGACGGCATTAGTGCGCAGGCGTTCCGTTCCAGCTTGGCGCAGGAAGGCCAGCAGCGTCTGCGAGTTTTCGGCCAGGGTGCGCTGGACCGCGGCGACGGTGCGGCCATGGGCTTCGATGCTGACGCTGGCGTCTGCGACGGTGTTCGGCAGCCGACGCCGCGCGGTGGCGTGCGTCGTGATCAGGCCTGCGGGGGCAGGACCGGGGGTGGCCGGCGCTTGCGGGGTTTGGGCCAGACCCGGGGTCGTCCCGAGGGCCAAGCCAATCGTGAGGATCGTTGCAAGCTTTTTCAGAAGAGCCTCCATACGTTGGCAGTGACTCGTCCATAGCACGCCCAACGCGACGACCATCGAATGCTGAAAGCCCTTTCGGTCAGGAGGTTTATTTGGCTATATCCGGTCGATACGATTGGAAGTGGAGCACATCGTGAACGATTATTGTCGTGCGGGCGCCCTGGCGCTTGCGCTCGTTTTGCCCGCCTTGCCGGCCTTCGCGCAAACCGCCGCTTCTCCCAGCCCCGAAGCGCTGAAGCTTGCCGAGCAGTTGGTGGCGAAGGTCGGCGGCGAGCGCGCCGTGACACTTCAGGCGATCAGCGGTCCTATGGTCGGGATGATGCAGCAGATGGGCATCCAGCAGCCCGACCGGGCTCAGGCGTTGGTACAGGAAGCTGTAATGCCCGTGCTCAGTGCGCATTATGACGACCTCGTGCAGATTGAGGCGAAGTCATACGCTTCGGTGCTCAGCGTGGCGGACCTGAAGGCCATTGTGGCCTTTTACGACACGCCGGCTGGGCAGAGCCTGATCCGCGCGCAGCCGCAACTGGCACAGGCGAAGGTGACCGGGATGACGCAGTGGATGGGCACGATGCAGCCCGAGTTGCAGGCCAAGATCCAGCAAACCTTGAAGACGCACGGCTGGGACAAGGGCTGACGGGGCTCCCATCCCGGCATGGTATTGGCGCAGAGCGGCGGGGTAGGCCGCCTCTCGAGGCCACCCGGCCTACCTGCTGCGGCCAGCGCCGCTTCCGGTGTGGCGCCCGGGATTAATATCACTCGCCAGGCTGTCAGCTACCTTGTTGGTCTCGCCGCTGAGCGCGCCGCCTTGGCTGGTGTCCATCCGCATACACTTCGTCATTCTTGCGGCTACGATCTTGCCAACAAGGGTCATGATCTCCGGCTGATCCAGGACCTCACGGATCCCCTCTTTTCGGTATCGATGGGGTAGCCGCGATTCGCTTGGGTTGTGTAGCTGCTTTGACCCATGTCGAGTGGGAGCGTCGAAGTGGTTGCAGTGGATCATTCGCGTCGGCGTCTGGAGGACGTGCGTGGGTTGATCGGCGGGCTGTATGGTCATGGCCTGCATGCCAAACGGGTCCACGCGCCGGCTGGGGCCACGCTGACCTTCTCCCAATCAGAGACACTCGGAAATTTCCTCGCGAAACGCCAGACAGGCAATTTCCGTCGGAGGTCTTCTTCCAGAACTGGTTTGCGATTCCTCCTAAGCCGCTCACCATCCGTCTCGCCCCTACCGGAGACCGACCATGCCGACCGCCAATGATTTCTACACCGCGTCCAACCGCAGGCTTCAGGACGAGAACGACAGCCGCAAATTTGCCGACGCCGTCGCCCATGCCATCGTCGATGACGATCTGCGTCCCGAGCAGGCGGGCTTCATCGGCAGCCTCGACTATTTCTTCCCGACAACGATCAACGAGAAGGGCGAGCCGACCGTGTCCTACAAGGGCGGGCCGGTCGGGCTGGCCCATGTGGTGGGCCGCCGCAAGATCGTTTTCCCGAACTACGACGGCAACGGCATGTTCCTGTCGATGGGCAACATCGCGGCGACGTCGAAGGTGGGGCTGCTGTTCATCGACATAGTGGCCCCGCTGCGCGTCCGCGTGCAGGGCGAGGCACGGCTGACACAGGACGCGCCGACCATCTGGCGCGGTTTCCCGGCTCCAACATGATCGTTGAGGTCGACGTCACGTCCGTCTTCTAGAACTGCGCCCGCTACATCCACAAACATTCGCGGCTCGAGACATCGAAATACATCCCCGACGCGAACGGCGAACAACCCTTCCCCGCCTGGAAGCGGATCGACGGCCTGCAAGGATCATTGCGCCCTGAGGACGAGGGCCGGGCCGAGACCGAGGGAGGCACCATCACCGAAAAGGAATACGAGGCGAAGGTCATGCGCGGCACGTCCTGACCGCCACACCCGTGAATGGCGCCCCGCCACGAAGGCGCCACCCGATCACGCCCAACGGGAGACAAGTGTCTGCCTTCACCCAAAACGCGTTGCCTCTTAACGTACGAGGCTGTAGAGAATCCCTCGGAATCAATCCGAGCCGCCCCTGTCCGTTTTGCCGCCCGGCAATCTATTCGTCCGCAAAGCGTTGCCAAGTATGGTTGACGGACAGCTTGGCCATCGGCCGCCAGACGTTCGTTTGACGGACAGCCGGGCGTGGCCCCGGGACGCCTAGGGCGGGCCGAAGCGGACTGTCAGGACTGCAAGGGCTGTCGTCAGGACTGCCGCTCAATCACGGCCCGCTCGAATTCGGCCCGTCCTGTCAGGATGGAACGCTTGGCGGCCCGCTGCAACGCAACGGCGGACTTTGCGGCGCCGGCGACCTGAGCTTCCCAACTTACTAGCCTCTTGGCCGTGCCACGCCGCCTTGTCGGTCCAAATCGTAAGACCCGAATTGGCGCGAACCCGCAGAAGCCGAGTACCTGATGCCGCCAGCGGCGCGACACCGGGTCACCATACAGCACGCGCAAGTACCAGGGCGGCGTGTCCATCGTCACAATCACGTCCGCGGACCGTCCCGCCAAGAGCTTGTCCCAAAAGGGATTGGCACGGTGATATCGAAACGCAAAGCCAGGTAGAAGGATGCGGTCCAAAAGCCCCTTCAACAGCATCGGTTCACCGCCCCACCAAAGTGGAAAACCGACGACCAAATGATCGCATGCATCGAGCGCCGCTCCGACCCGTTGCAGGTCGGGTTCCCAGGTCTGATCGGCCCGGTAACCCTGGCGCAGGTTTGGGTCGAAGACGAGGTCGCGTACGGCGAGCCGTTGGACCGTTGCGAGGTCACCCAGCGACGCCTCGTAGCGGTCCAGCAGGTGGGTTATCAGCCGACCGCTGTCAGGGTGGCCGTCCAAGATGAGTGTTTGCAAACCGCCGCTCCGAGCAACGCTATCTCACATCAATTGGCACCGTCTTCGGATGGTGTGCGCCCCACGACATTGTTCGGCTCCGTCGTCAGGAATACGAAGACGTCATTTATCGCCGGAGCAGGCGTTGCCACCAGGCCCGGCTGCGGCCAACGGCGAATCCCATCTCCTGCTCAAGCGCGGCCAAATCGAGGCGGACCACGTCGGCAAAGCGGCCCTTCAGCACGAAATCGGGCACGCTGCGGGCGAATTGCGCGGCCTGGTTGGTGTCGCCGGCAAAGCTGATCGCGAGTTCCCCTGCACGGCGATTAACTGATACGCGATCCTCTGCGTCCGCGAGCATCGCCTCCAACTGGTCGCGGAAGCGGCGGTGCCGAATCCCGAAATAGTCGCCGAACGCCAGTGGACGCGCCCAATCCGGCAATTCGCCCAAGGCATCGGTCAGGACCGTCCGCAATACCTCGGACGACCGGGCCAGCAGGTCGGGAAAGTGCTCGGCGTCGGCGTCGATCTCGGCCCGCATGGCCCGCACTTCGGGGGTCAACCGCTGAAGGTAGGCGCGATAGAGCGCGGTACCGATCTCCTTGTGCGCCCGCCGGGCCAGGCGCTCGGTCACGGAGCGATTCTCCGGGATCGCGGCATCGATGTGGCAGGTCACCATGCGCTTGGTCAGATCCGGCGGGATCGTGCTTACGTCGCGGTTGGTCGTTAATACGATCGGTGCATACAGGCCGCCCATCTCGGCGTCGGTGCGGACCAGGTCTGGGACGTGCGTGGTGAACTTGTCCCGCGTCACGTCGTCGATCAGCAGCGGGATCGCCCCCATGCGCTCGCGCAAACCCAAAGCCCGGTTGGCGGTGAACTGACCGGAGCGGACCATCTTCTCGAAGCCGAACATCGACCGTGTTGCGATGCGCGTGAACAGGGTCTTGCCCCCGCTCGATCGACCATACAGCACGGCGTAGACGGGATAGACCCAGGGGTCGATGCCGGCGGGGATGGCGGCTTGGCGCAGGTGCGGGGCGAGCGGGGCGGCGTACAGCCAGACCAGGAAAGCCCAATACACCTCGACCGCGCCCTCGCCGTTGCCGAAGAACTGGCGAAAGCTGCCGAGATAGTCGGTCAGGATGCGGGCATCGCGCGCCACGTCGGCGGCTGGCACGATGTCGTCTGGGCGCAGCCAGATCGTTCCGTCCAGGTGCACGAGCCCGGTCGCCACGTCGATCTCGGCGCGGGGAATGCGCTCCTCCTCGCTGCTCCCCACCGGCCGGGCCTGATGCGTGCGCAGCACCCGCAGCACCGAGGCGGCGTTGACGACGGTGCGCCCGGCCTTGTCCTTGGGCAGCACGAGATCACGCAACTCCGCGCCGAGCAACGCGGCCGTCCGTAACGCATCGCCAGCAAAGCCCGGCGGCGACGGCCGGGCAGGCGGGTCCACCAGGGCCAGGCCGGCGTTCAGCACGCGCACGATCGGCACCTCCTCCAGCGCAAGCGGCGTGTCGCGCGCGGTTCGTTCTCCACCGGGACGTTCGATGACGAGCGCTTCGGGCAGCACCGGCACGCTGTCCTTCCAGTCGCGCTGATAGTAGCGGTCGAACACCGTCCAGGCCGCCTCGCCCTCGAACGCGACGTGCACCTCTTGCTGGCGGCCTTCGAACGCGGCCAGGCTGAGATTGGCCGAACCGGTCAGCACGCGGTGCACGCCCGGGCCGGACAGAAGCAGCAGCTTTTCGTGGCTCGGCCGCCCGCGGAGCAGCCGGAACCGCAGCGTGCCCTCGACCACCCGGTCCAGCAGAAGCTTGCCGCTGCGCCCGAGCAGCCGCGCCAGCGCTTCGGTCAGCGCTTTGTGGTCCACCAGCGCTTCGGCGAAGCCGTAGGCTTGCGCCGTCTGGCTCGCCTGCGCCAAAGCGAGGTGCTCGCGCGACAGGATGCGCTCGGCGCCAAACACCACCTCGATGTCGTCCAGCCGCTCAGCCAGCCGCAGCAGGAACTCGACGCTGCTGGAGAAGGTGATCGCCTTGAGCGCGGTGCAGCCCTCGAACAGGTCCTCCCAGCGCGCCGGGCCGTGCGACAGCAGCTCGGCGCGGAACACGGTGAGCGGTCCCGCGCTGGCCTGCGGTGCGGCTTCGGCGAACAGATCATCGGCCATGCCGGGCGCCTACCTCGTCGTGAGCGCCCTCACTATGGCGCGGCCGGCTGTGGACCTCCAGGGACCGGCGCCCCTACGATCTTGACCGCGGGAAGCCGTCTCCGAGTCGGGCAGCCCGCACCGGACCGGGCGGGAGGGCACGCACATTGTCAGCCAGGAACAAGCACAAGCCCAACCGGGCAAACCCGGTCAGCATCGACCGCATTCGCGAGTGCATCACTGAGTTGCTGATCGAGGCAATCAAATTCGTGGCTCCCGGTCGGGTCGAGGAGACCGCTCGGGGATTGCTACCGCGTATGCCGCCCGATGGTTCCCGCTCCAGTCGCGAGCTGCTCGCGGCGGCCGACACCATTGCCATGGCGATGGACCTGGCGCTGTTCACCCCGTCGGCGAGCGGGCAGACGGCGTTTGACCGGCTCGCAAGGCAGCGTCGTGGCTCGAGCGCCGCCGAGGCGGCCGGGCTTGACGTCCTGCGCCGCTCGGCATTCCGGCTGCTCCGCATCGAGGCCGCAGGCGCCGGGTCGGCGTCGCTGCGTGACCTGGTCACTGGAGAGACGCTCCGTGTCGCCGATGTCGCGATCGGCGCCGGCCTGGCCGGCATCGCGCTCGTGGGACGGCTGGCACCGTTGGGCGACGGACGCCACATCTTCATCAGCGGCATAACGCCGCTCGATGAGGACGGGCTGGCCGTCGCGCAAGGCTTCGTGCGCCCGGGCGCACACGGACTGCCGCCGCGCTGCGCCGAAGCGGTGTATCGCCACGTCCTGCGCCATGGCACGCGCGATATTCCGGGCCTCAACCGGCCTCTCGGCGGCGAGCACGCGGACGAGCCCGACGAGATCAGCGAACTGGATCGGATCGCCCGGCGCTGGGCGGAACAGGGCGCCCCGCGCGACCCGGCCGACATTCGGAGCGTCCGCGGCGAGTCCAATCTCGATGCTGTGCTCGACATGATCGCCTCTGCCGTCAACACACGCGCACACGGTCTCGGCACACTGTCCGCCGCCTACGCCGAGATCTTGGGCGTGCAGCTCGCGGCAGTGCGTCGCCGCCAAACCGCCGGCTCTGGTTCGTTAGGGCTGGACGGGATTGCCGCCGCGGTGGCGGCGATGGTCGCGGCCGGCGCGCTGCCGCCGGGGGCCGGTGACGTGCTCGCCGAAGCCAGGCGCCGGCTCGGGGCGTCCGTCTCCAACTCGGGCGGACGCGACGCCGACCTCGACCGGCTGATCGGCCGCATTCAGGCGCTACGGGCCAAGACGGTGGATCAGGGCTGCACCGAGCCGGAGGCGCTCGCCGCGGCCGAGAAGGTCGCCGAATTGCTCGACCGCTACGGGCTGAGCCTGAGCGAACTGGACCTGCAGCGCCAGACCTGCGAGGGCGCCGCGGTGGAGACCAGCCGCAAGCGGGTCGGCCCGGTGGACGATTGCGTGCCGGCGATCGCCGCGTTCTTCGACTGCCGGGTCTGGGGCGAGAAGGGCACCGGCGGGACGCTGCGCTACGTCTTCTTCGGCCTGCCTGCCGACGTGGCGGCAGCGCGCTACCTTTATGATCTGGTGGAGCTGGCGTTCGAGACCGAGACGGCGATGTTCCGCGTCGGGCCGACCTACGCCGACATGCCGAGCGGCCTGCGCCGAACCGCGAGCAACTCGTTTGGAATCGGCCTGGCCCGCGGCATCGCCGCTAAACTGGACACGTTGCGGAAAACCCGCGAGGGGGCACTCCGCGGCGCAGCCGGGCGCGACTTGGTCATGGCCAAGGCGGACTTGGTAGAGGCGGAGTTGGCCCGGCTCGGCCTCCACCTCCGCGCCCGCAAAGGCCCGGCCGGCCGGCGCATCCTGCGGGACGCCTACGCCGAGGGCCACGAGGCCGGGCTCGGCTTCGAATACCTGCCGGGCGTCGGCCACGGCTGAGGCGAGCTCAGCCGGCCGCAGCCGCGTTTTCTCCTCAACCTGTGGCCTGCGCCTGAAAACGCGCCGAGCACCTTGGCCACATCGCCGCTGAGGACACCGGCAATCCGGGACACGGTCCTGATGGTCAGATCGATCTGACCGTTCGCGTTTCGGGAGATTTCCTGCTGCGCAATACCGGACGCCACCCAGCGTAACCGCTGGACTGCTTGGCTGGAAAGCGGGACCTGGGCGCGGTGCCCTCCCAGCGGTAGGGCCATGCGCTCGTCTCTTCGTGCTCCTGGCTCAGACTGGGTAGGGTCAGTCGCGAACGGGAAGCGACATCTGGTCTGCCAGTCGTCAGTTCAAACCAACAATCTTCGTTTGATCAGCGTCCGCACTGGACAGCGAAGTCCACAGGACTCAGGATTTCAGCCATGCTTGTTCGTCGTCGCCGCCCGCTGTGATGTCCCGCCCGCTTCGCTCTCATCAGCAGCACCTCGCCGGCATCGTCGAGGCAATCGCGACCGGTCAGACCGAAGCGCGGGACGTGCTCGCGGAGGTCACTCCAGGTGGCGGCAAATCGCTCCTGCCGGTGATCGCCGCGGCGCGTCTGATCGCGGCCGGGATCGTCGAGCGCGTTTGCTGGATCGTTCCGCGCGACAGCTTGCGCCTGCAGGCTGAGGAAGCGTTCGCCGATCCGCACTGGCGCGCTGCTCTCGGTCACGCCCTGTCGTTGCGTGCCGCCGACAATACGCCCGATCCGAGCCGCGGACTCGCTGGCTACATCACCACCTATCAAGGAATCGTCGCCGCGCCCCACCTGCATCTGAGTGAGTTCCATCGATATCGGACGTTGCTGGTGGTCGACGAGGTGCACCATCTCCCTGCCCTCGCCGAAACTGATCCTGCAGCTGCAGCCCAGGCCGCCAAAACCGGCGAGGATCAAGCGAGCACGTGGTCGGGCGCCATCCTGCCGCTGCTGGAGTGTGCGGCGGTGCGCCTGCTGCTCTCCGGCACGCTCGAGCGCGCCGATGGCAAAGGCATCCTCTGGCTGCCCTACCGGCAGGGCCCGAAGGCGAGCAGCCGCGAGATCGCGCTCGATGCGCCGGGATGGGCGGTGATCGGCTATAGTCGCGCCCAGGCCCTGCAGGAGCGCGCCATGCTCCCGGTCACCTTCGGCGCGCTCGACGGGCAAGCCACTTGGCGCGCCGACGAAGGCCCGGAGGTCGGCCCGCATCGCCTGGCGGGTGCGTATCCGACCGAGACCACCCGCCCTGCCCTATTCACCGCGCTGCGCACCGGCTTTGCAGAGGCGCTGCTCCGGGAAGCGTTCGTGGCCGTGCGCGACCTCCGCGCCCGTCGCCGGCAGAAACGCGGTCTCGCTCTGGGAGAGGGCGCGCTCGGCCTGGGCAAGCTCCTGGTGGTCGCACCCGATCAGGAAAACGCCAAGCGCTACTTGGCGCTGCTCCGGCAATGGCTTCCGGCGAGCCAGGCCAGTGTCGTCGCACAGATGGCAACTTCGGACACTTACGGCGCGCACGCGGCGGTGGCGGCGTTCCGGTTGCGGCCGGAGCCATCGATCCTGCTCACGGTGGCGATGGCGTATGAGGGGCTGAACGTTCCAGAGGTCGCCGTTGTAGCGGCGCTCACCCACATCCGCTCCCGCCGCTGGCTCGAGCAGATGGTGGCGCGCGCGACACGGGTCGATCCATACGCCGGATCTTATGAGACCCAGCGGGCCTTGGTGTTTCATCCCGACGATCCGCTGTTTCAGCGGTTCCGCATCCGCATGGAAACCGAGCAGGGCACGCTTGCGCGTCCACGCATGCCTGTTCGCAATCAGACCACCCTGCCCTTCTGGGTCGAGAAACTCGGTCCGGCGAAGGACGGCATCATTCCGCTAGAAAGCAACGCCCTTTTCTTGCGCTTCGCCACTTTGCGGCCAGGCCCAGAACTGGCG
>JAABUQ010008853.1_pt1 | contig 13914 bp, 6 predicted proteins | sample 5560001 | NCBI WGS metagenome assembly JAABUQ01 (sample SAMN10711888, study PRJNA513371) | rock metagenome | isolation source: Antarctica rocks | place: Antarctica: Victoria Land, Finger Mt nord | collected 2015-12-18
TCCAGGCTTTTCTTCTTTATAATCCCTTCGGAATGTTCTACTAAAACAATTACTGACATATTATTTTGATTGGTTGAACATGATGCGCATTGAACCGTGTTTAGAATATATTGACATGCTTCTTTTATCGGTTAAAAATCAGTATTGAAAAGATTTGGTTTGATAAATTACCTGATAAAAGAAGCATTTGATTTTAACTTGTGATGGAATAGATTATTTTCAATCAGATCACCTTTGCTTCGGTATGGAGCAGGTTCACCAACTCGTCCATATTATCCGCAGCAATCAATTTTACCCCTGCTTTTTCGGCGGGCAATTCATAATTTACAACAGAAATCAACGGTGAAATTGTAGCCGGTGTAACCACTTTTAATGGCTTTGCCCGGGCTGTCATAATGCCGCGCATGTTTGGTATCCTGGCTTCTGCAACCCCTTTTTGGCAGGAGATAACCAATGGCAAACTTGCATTATCGGTTTGTTCGCCGCCGTCAATCTCACTTTTGACCGTTGCAGAACCACCTTCAACAGAAATATTGGTGGCAAATCCAATATAGTTCATATCCAAAAGTTCTGCAAGCATCGGCCCGACAGTGCCGTTGTGATAATCAATGGATTCTTTTCCGCATAAGATCAAATCATATCCGCCAGAACTTTCAACATATTCTGCAATATAATTTGCAATTAAGTAAGGATCAGTGCTTTCTGCATCAATCCGGATGGCTTCATCACCACCAATAGCCAATGCTTTTCTGATGACCGGCTCCGCATTTGCTTTCCCAACATGGATGATGTGAACTGCTTCTGCAACGCCGCTTTCTTTCAATTCTAGTGCCCGAACAAGCGCGTACCACTCGTCATAAGGGTTTATAATAAAGGTTACGCCTTGCTCTTCTATGGCTGTATGATTGTCTTTCAATATAATTTTCGTAACGGTGTCCGGAACCTGACAAATGCAAACTAAAATTTTCATAATCTATTGGTTAGTGCTTAATGCTGCTATCCAAATGTAAGGATAGTTTGCGCTATTGTCCTGGAATAAAATTAGTTTCGGTTTAGTTGTAAAAAAGGTTTGTACAACAGAGGTTTTGGTAAAAAAAATTTGGTTTTTACTTTTTAATTAAACCCGAATTTGTTCAAAACTTTTTTATATTTATTATGTACTTCTTTTATGGCATAAAAATCACAAGTTTATCTTCCTTTACTTGGTACAAATGCAAACAGCATTTGTACAATTTTAATATTGTTTTTGTTTTTGAAGATAGCAAGACAATTGCCACCACGTTTTATAAGATGAGGTTACAACTTGGATATAAGAATGTTATTTCCCCAAAAATCAAAGTTTAAAAAACTGCGGTGTATTATTGGATCCAAGAAGCTGACTTGGAACAAAATTATTTAAAAGAGAGGTTTTCAAAATTCAATTGTTCGTCTTGATCCGATATGCTGCCGACTGCAAGCTGGTGTTCTTTTTGTAATAATTTCCGGAAGAAAATTGATCCGGTAAATGAATTTCTTCTGCTGTCCGGTCAATATTTACATCATGGTTTCTGGGTAAAACCTTTGCCGATCCAATTCAATTTCGGAGCCTACAATTGTTTAAAGTTTGTGCTGATCAAAAGGGTCAAAACAATAATAAACTTCATAGTAGTTTGAATTTGTTTAAAAAAAAAATAAATTTGATACTTCTTTTATCAGGTAAAAACCCCGTTAATTTTACAAGCTATAATAAAGTTGTGCCTGATATTTTACCTGGTAAAAGAAGTATGTACTTGCATTCTCATATTAAAATTAGTTTTAGGCTGATTGAAACCAAAGCAAGACAATAATCAATTTGCTACCAAAGATGCTTGTAATTATTATTATGGGATTGTCCAACCTTTGTTTTTAAACCCGTGTTAGCAGGAAGTTGCTTTTACTGCATTTATTTGCGGGCCAATTATTATTGTCCGGCCTTGTTTTCAAAAACCAACATACACCAAACAAAACCAAATCATAAGATACTTTTTTTACAGCCTTTTTAAACTTCTATCAGTAAAAAGGCCAATACTTCTTTTACCCTATAAAAAATGCGTGCCTGCATCCATGTTCCTAAACTCAGAACCTAAATACGCTTGCCATTTTTTAAGTGGTAAAAGAAGCATTGAGAAAATGCCGGACACATCTAAACTGACCCAAAATAGCCACCTCTTTTATCATCAATAAAAACAGAAGCTGTCCTGCCTTTGATTTACCTGTTCTACATTAAAGGGAACACAAGTTTTTGCAGGTTATAAGGGGCATTCTTTTTCTCAAAAAAATTTTAAACAAATTATCAATTAAATTAGTAAAAGGTTTGTTGCCTCTAAAAAAGTTTATATTTTTGACGGTTAAAAATTACCTTTTATAAACCTATTTTTTAAAATTATTGGGTCATGGCAAATCCTTTTAAGGGTTATTTATTCCTGCCTGTTTTATGCAGGGTAGCAGGAATAATTAAACCACCATAAATTTGGCTACGTTTTTATTACAGTAAACGCTGTATGACATCCGGCAACAATCAATTCTTTTTTAGACAATTTTATTTCCACAAAAATCAACTTTATGCTTAACAGTTTACTTATTAAGAGAATGAAATTATTTTTACTGCTGCTTGGCATATTTTCTTCCTTAATCGTTTCGGCCCAAACTAGGATTACCGGTAAAGTTATCGGTGCAGATGATAAACAGCCGGTAATCGGGGCTTCCGTTAGAATAAGAGGCACCACAGTTGGTACCGTTACAGATGCCAGCGGGAACTTTTCCATTACCGCAAAACCTGCTGATATTATTTCGGTATCTTACTTAGGATATCAATCTAACGATATTACGGTAGGTAGCCAGACTAATTTAAGGGTTACACTTAGCACTACCAATAGTACCTTAAACGAAGTAGTGGTTACAGGTTATACCACACAGCGTAAACAAGATATTACAGGTGCAGTAGCTACTGTAAATGTGGCTGCTGCTAAACAGCTTCCGGTAACAAGTTCTGAGCAATTACTGCAAGGCCAGGCTTCGGGTGTTACCGTAATTAACCAGGGTGCACCAGGCTCATCAAGTACCGTATTTGTTCGGGGTATAACAAATTTTGGTAATAGTTCACCGCTATATGTTATTGATGGGGTACAAACGAATAGCATGTCTCAGGTAAACCCTAATGATATCGAAAGCATCAGCGTATTAAAAGATGCCGGTGCGGCAGCCATTTATGGTGTAGCAGGCGGTAATGGTGTAATTGTAGTAACTACCAAAAGAGGTAGGGCGGGTAAAACCACGCTTAGCTATGATGCTTATTATGGTGTTCAAACCCCGTTAAGCGGGAATGTTTGGCATCTAATGACCCCTGCACAACAATCACAGTTAGCTTACATAGCCGGTAATCCTGCAGATATTGGATTGTATTCAGGTTCCGGAGGTTCAGGTACATTGCCTACTTACGGATATCATGGTGGTGCTGCTCCTCCAAATCCTGCTTTTAGTAGTGCTGGCGTAACGAATGACCCTTCCATTCAGCAATATTATCATTTTGATGCCGCAAACCCAAATAACGATTTTTTGGTACAGCAATTTAATCAGGCAGGAACTGACTGGTTCCACCAAATTTTTAAGAATGCACCGCAGCAGAGCCATACAATTACAGCAAGCGGTGGTACTGATAAAAGCAGTTTCCTGTATTCCTTAAACTATTTGAACCAACAGGGAACTTTGATCGAAACTTACGAAAAACGTTATACTGCACGTGCAAACACCAGTTTTAGTGTGCTTGGCAATCATGTTCGCTTTGGCGAAAACGGTTATGTATTTTACAGGGAAAATAACGGCGGCAGCAGTTACGCCCAGCAGCAGGAAGGCGGCACTATTGCAGAGAGTTTCCGCGAAATGCCACTTATACCTGTTTATGATATAGCAGGTAATTATGGCGGTGCTTATGCAGGGCCAGGTACAGAAGCCACGGGTAATGGAACCAACCCGTTTGCCGCGCAGCAAAGAACTAAAAACGACGTGGGCAGAACCTGGAATATTCAGGGAACAGTATTTGCCGAAGCTGATTTTTTAAAACATTTTACAGCCCGCACTGCCTTTAGCGGCAATGCCGGAAATGCATTTTTTAACAACACCGGTTACAATACTTATGAAAACTATGAGAGCCATAATACCGGAAACAGCTATACCGAAGGTGCGCTTTATTACTTCAATTTCAACTATACCAATACGCTTCAATACCGTCAAATTATAGGTAAGCACAACATTACTGCATTTGCCGGTTACGAAATAAGAGAAAGTGGAGGGCAGCAGCTTCAGGCCTTTGCCACAAATTTCTTCACGCTTGATCCTAACTATCTAACTGCCGGAACCACAACGTTGCCAACCAGCATAAGCCTTAATTCTACTCAGATTTTTCAGCCTACTTCAACACAGTCTGTATTTGGCCGTGTGGATTATACTTATGCAGACAAATATCTTTTAGGTGCTACTGTTCGCCGTGACGGATATTCATCATTTTTTCCTGGCCGTCAGTATGGCACCTTCCCTTCTATATCTTTGGGCTGGCGTGTTTCTCAGGAAGATTTCCTGAAAAGTGTTAACTGGTTGAACAACCTTAAAATCCGTGGCAGTTTGGGTACATCGGGCAGTAATGCCAATATTGGTGGTGCTAATGCTGTAAATACTTATGGTTCTTCTTTTGGTACTTCTTACTACGCTATTAATGGTGGCCTTAGTACGCTTACACCTGGTTTTTACCAAGCCAGTATTGGTAACCCAAAAACTAGTTGGGAAACTGATAAAATTTTAAACATTGGTTTAGATGCTACTTTATTTAATCGTTTAGATTTAAGTGTTGAATATTATAAAAAATCAATCAGTGGTTTATTGTTTGCTTTGCCGCTTCCTTCTCTTGTTGGCGGTGCAAATGCCCCAACTGTAAACGTAGGCGACGTGCAAAATAGGGGTTTTGATATCTCTGCTACATTTCATGATGCTATAGGTGGTGATTTCAAATATAGCATTGGGGTGATTGTTAACCCTTATAAAAACAAAATTACCAGCCTTCCTGGCGGGTATTTTGATGTAGGAGGTTCGCGTGATAACCTGATTGTAAGAGAGCAGGTGGGGATGCCGATAGGAGAGTTCTTCGGCTATAAAATAAAAGGTATCTACCAAAATGCAGCTCAATTGGCAAGTTTGCCTGGCTATAATAAGGCTGCTGTAGGTTCCTATATTTACCAGGATACTAACGGCGACGGAAAAATAGACAACAATGACCGTACCTTTATCGGTAACCCAAACCCAAATTTTACTTATGGTGTAAATTTAAATGCCAGTTACAAGCGGTTTGATTTTACAGCTGTATTGTATGGCTCACACGGCAACCAGGATTTTAACTACACAAGATATTATACAGATTTTTATAGCCCTTTTTCAGGTGGTAAAAATATCGCCCTCCTTACCCAGTCAGCAAAGGTGGTTAATGGCGTAGTAACTAACCCGGATGCTACTATATCGGCAGCATCATTTTCACAACCATTAGGTTCCAATACGGTAAGTTCGTACTTTGTTGAAGATGGTTCATTTTTGAAATGTCGTGTGGTATCATTAGGTTATACTTTTGATCCGGGTATGTTAAAAACAGTAGGTGTAGACAGATTGCATCTGTATTTTCAGGTTACCAACTTGTTTACCATTACCAAATACACAGGTTTAGACCCGGAAATCGTTCCTTCGGTTAACAACCTGAACCAAAATGGAAGACAAAGTGCAGCTTTTGGAATTGACTATGGTGCTTACCCTAATAATCAAAGACAATATATATTAGGTATTAACTTATCCTTTTAATGAGTAAATTAAAAAAATACAGTGTTATGAAAAAATATAATTATAAATTAATTGCCCTTAGTTCACTAATCTTAATTATAGGCATCTATTCCTGTAAGAAAATTTTAGATAAAGCCCCTACAGGGGTACTGGCCGGGGCCACATTGGCCAATAAGGCCGGTGTAGATGGGTTATTGATAGGTGCTTACTCCTTGTTGGACGGATATTATGCGGGACAGCCATATATACAATATGCGGGAGGCACCAGTAACTGGACCTGGGGGGGTATTGGGTCAGATGATGCTTATAAAGGTTCAGGCACAACAGACCAACCTGATGCCGCATCTATAGAAAACCATTCCATTAATCCGACTAACGGATATATTCAAAGTAAATGGCAGGTAATGTATGCCGGTGTTCAACGGGCTAATGATGTAATACGTGAGGTGGCTCTTGTTACTGATGGTTCTGTATCCGGGGCGGTAGGGACAGCAACTATTGCCGAAGCACGTTTTCTGCGTGGTTTTTACCACATGGAACTTGCCAAAGTATTTAGAAATGTACCTTATGTTGATGAAAGTATTACTTATGCTGCAAATAATTTCAATGTACCCAACACCGGTCCTATCTGGGATAAAATTGAGGCCGATTTTACGGCTGCCATGGCTGGATTGCCTAAAACCCAGCCACAAGTAGGCCGTGCCAATTATTATGCTGCCGAAGCATTTCTGGCTAAGGCATATATGTTTGATCATCAATATGCCAAAGCATTGCCATTGTTAACGGATTTGATGAATAATGGAACAACAGCATCTGGTGCGAAATATGCCTTAGGTGCCTATAAGGATAATTTTAATGCCTTAACAAAAAACAATGCTGAATCTGTGTTTGCTGCCCAGAATACTGTTGCTGATGGTTCCAATGGACAGAACGATAACGGATCTGATGTATTAAACTTCCCCGGTGGCGGCCCTTATACCAGCTGTTGCGGGTTCTACCAGCCATCTTATAACTTAGCCAACGCATTCAAGGTAGATGACACTGGCTTACCGATGTTTCAGATTGATGCTGCTACCGGTTTCCCTAAGTATAATGTTGTAAATCTGAAAAATGATCATGGCCTTGCTGCAACAGATCCGTTCACGCCTACTACCGAGGCTATTGATCCGCGTTTAGATTGGACTGTAGGCCGCAGAGGCATCCCATACTTAGATTGGGGATTGTGTGGTGGCGAATCCTGGTCACGCGGGGATATTATCCCTTACAACCCGATCAAAAACGTATTTTATCGTTCAGCCCAGGCTTCAACCTCTGACAATTACGGCACCTGGGCAAATAGCCAGGGTAGTGCAATCAACATTAACCTAATCCGTTTTGCTGATGTAATTTTATGGCATGCAGAATGTGAAGTAGAAGCCGGCAACCTGCAGGCTGCCGAAAGCGATGTAAATATGGTAAGGGCAAGGGCTGCAAACCCAAGCGGTTGGGTACATACTTATATTGACAATAGCAATCCTTCACAGGGCTTTACCAATACACCGGCAGCTAACTATAAGGTGGGTTTATATAATGGCCAGTTCACAGCTAATGGCCAGGCTTATGCCCGCCAGGCGGTATGGACAGAAAGGCAGCTTGAATTTGGTATGGAAGGCCATCGCTTCTTTGACTTGCAACGCTATGATAGTGCTTATGGCGGCCCTGCGGGTGCTAGTTATATGGCTAAGGTATTAAACGCTTACATTAAAGCAGATACCCGCATCTCTAACCCTGTATTGAACGGTTCTACATTTACAGCCGGTAAAAATGAAATTTATCCTATTCCGCAAAATGAGATTGACTTACAAAAGGGTTCATTGAAACAAAATACTGGGTATTAATTATTCTAATCTTAGCTTATTAAATAGGAGAAGATATTTTTATCTTCTCCTATTTTTTTATAGGGGTATATGGAGTTTAAAGTAGCTTTAAAAAAGATTTGAAGTTAATTGTTGTCTTTTCTTAATCTCTTGGTTTAGAAACATTAAAAAAACAATAGTCAGTTTAAACAATTTCAATATCTAAATCAAACTAAACTGTGTAAAAATCAATTCGTAAATATGTGTTATTTAAGCTGGAATTAATTGTACCTTTAAAGTAAGATATCAAATCTACTTCTAACCGATTATTTTTTTAACTTCTTTAAATTATAAATTATGAAAAAGAATTTGATTTTTTCGCTATTAGCTGGAATTATCCTTATTGGTATACTTTCCTTTACAGTTTTCAAAAAAACGAATAGTTTATTTGCAAATAAATATCATAAAAGTAGTAATTGTACTGGAACACTAACTGGTATAAGTTCTACAAGATCTGGTAGCTATGTAACTATTACGTGGACTTATTCAGGTAATCCATCATCATTTAATTATGGTGGTTATTATCAAAACAATACACCTTTTCCAACAGGAAATACTACTTCAACGTCAATTACTATACCGTACAATACTGGAGGTAGAATAGGTATTGCAGCAGTATGTTCAGATGGTTCTACAACTGGAAATGGTGTTAATACCCTTTTTTAATTATTATAAGAATCTGAGATTTGTTATCTTAAAAAGGCGGAAATATCCGCCTTTTTATTTGTTAATTTTTTTGATATAATGTAAGTGAAGAAGCTTTTATTCTTATCAAATAAAGAATAAAAATACTTATAAAGTAAAAACATAAGAATTCCAAACAAAATATTAAAGTCTATAAGCTTTTTAATATAATTCATGAAGTTCCTGAAATACACACTGTTCTTTATTTCTTCGTTTATCCTGCTTTCCTGTAAAAAAGCAACCCTATTTCAAACGATCCCCTCCTCCCACTCCGGTATCCATTTCTCCAATAACATCACCGAAAACGATTCCATCAACCCCATAACCCTTTTAAATATCTATAACGGTGGCGGTGTGGGTGTCGGTGATTTTAACAATGATGGTTTACAAGATTTGTATTTTACAGGTAATGCAGTATCCAACAAGTTGTACCTGAATAAAGGCGATATGCAATTTGAGGATGTTACCGCTAAAGCAGGGGTAGGCGGTAAAGGAGGCTGGGGACGCGGTGTTGCAGTTGTTGACCTAAACAATGATGGTTTGCTGGATATTTATGTATGCAATACTTTGTTAAAAGATTCTATAAAAAGGACTAACCTGCTTTACATCAACCAGGGGCCGGACAAAGACGGGATTCCCCGGTTTAAGGAAATGGCGAAAGAATATGGTTTAAATAAGCATGTACATTCTACCATGGCCTCATTTTTTGATTATGATAATGATGGCGACCTGGATATGTATTTAACCGTTAATGAAGCTATCGCCAATGATAACCAAAGTACGTTCAGGCCGGTCATCAAAGATGGAAGCCACCGGAGCACGGGAAAATTATTCCAAAATGAATGGGATCCGGTTTTAAAACACCCAGTGTTCAAGGATGTTTCCAAAGAAGCAGGGATCCTAACAGAGGGATACGGACACGGAACCAGTATAGTGGATATTAACCGCGACGGCTGGAAAGATATTTATGTAACCAACGATTTTTTGACCAGTGATATTTTATATATCAATAACCACGACGGTACTTTTACGGACAAGTCTAAAGAATACTTTAAACATACTTCCGCCAACGCTATGGGCCAGGATGTTGAGGATTTAAACAATGACGGGCTGGCCGATATTTTTTCGTTGGATATGGATCCGGAGGATAATTTCCGAAAAAAAATGATGCTGAGTTCCAACAGTTATCAAACTCTTCAGAATTTTGACAAGTATGATTACCAACGGCAATACGTCCACAATACGTTGCAATTGAACCAAGGGCCGCGTGTCGGTCAGAATGATTCCATCGGTGATCCTGCTTTTAGCGAAGTGTCGTTTTTAAGCGGTGTTGAACAAACGGATTGGAGCTGGTGCCCTTTAATTACTGACTTTGACAACGATGGTTTGCGCGACATTGTTATTACAAACGGATACCCGCGCGATGTAACCGATCATGATTTTATAGCTTTCAGGGAACAGTCTTTTGCAATTGCTTCGACTAAGCAGATCTTGGATCAAATCCCAATTGTGAAAATTTCAAATTATGCTTTTAAAAATACCAATGGACTGCAATTTGAAGATGTAACAAAAAACTGGGGACTTGATGTTCCGACTTTCAGTAACGGCGCTGCTTATGCAGACTTGGACAATGACGGCGATATGGACATGATCATCAATAATATCAATGATGAAGCATTAATTTACAAAAATACATCTCGGGAAAAGGACAAATCCAACAATAATTTTCTGAACATCCAATTTCATGGAGGCGATCAGAATAAAAATGGTATTGGCGCTTTTGCAGATATTTATTACAACCATGGCAAACACCAGGTTTATGAGAATACCCCTTTTAGGGGATATTTATCCACTTTGCAAAATATGGCTCATTTTGGCTTGGGAAAAACAACACAACTTGATTCGGTAGTGGTCCGATGGCAGAACGGCAAAAAGCAAACTTTGCAAAAAGTAAAAGCAGATCAATTGTTGAAAGTAAACATCGCCCAGGCACATGATGCTTACACTTTTGATCAGCCCAAAATAAACACACAATCTTTGTTTAAAGAAGTAACCCAATCGTTAGGGATAAAATATAAGCATCAGGAAGAAGATTTTGTAGATTTTAATATTCAAAAGTTGCTGCCCCATAAATTTTCGGAATATACGCCTGCTTTGGCCGTTGGAGATGTGAACGGAGATGGTTTAGAGGATATGGTTTCAGGCGGAAACGCTAAATTTCCTGCACAAATATTATTGCAGCAAAGTAGCGGAAAGTTTACCCAGCAAAATTTGTATCCGGCTTCAACCGATATAAAAAATAACTTTAAAGATGAAGGTTTGCTACTATTTGATGCTGACGGTGATGGCGACCTCGACTTATATGCAGCAAGCGGTGGTTATGAAGCGCAACCCGGGTCTGGCATTTACCAAGACCGGTTTTATTTGAATGATGGCAAAGGCAATTTTACATTGGTAAAAGAAGCATTGCCTATTAATTCGACCAGCAAATTGTGCGTGAGGGCGGTGGATTATAACAAAGACGGCAAATTGGATTTGTTTGTTTCCGGCAGGGTTGATCCCTGGAATTATCCAAAACCTGTTTCCAGTTTTATCTTCAGGAACGACAGTAAGAATGGTGTAATCAAGTTTACGGACGTAACTAATTCAGTTGCCAAAGATTTGAAAAATATTGGTTTGGTTTGCGATGCACTTTTTACAGATTTTGACAATGATGGCTGGCCGGATCTGATTTTGGCGGGCGAATGGATGCCAATTACGTTTTTAAAAAATGAGCATGGTGTTTACAAAAATATTACCGGTAAAAGCAGCATGGCCGACAAACCGGGCTGGTGGAACACGATTACTGCCGGTGATTTTAACCACGATGGTAAAACGGATTACATTGTTGGCAACACGGGTTTGAACACGTTTTACAAGGCTTCGGAAAAATATCCGGTTTACATCACCGCAAAGGATTTTGACAATAATGGCAGTTATGATGCATTTCCGTCTTTGTTTTTGAAAGATGTGAACGGCGTTCCGCAGGAATTTCCGGCGCAAACACGAGACGATATCGTCAAACAGATGATCAGTATGCGAATGAAATTTCAAAATTATAAATCTTACGCAACTGCTACGATGGATTCCGTGATAACGCCGGAAATGCGAAAAGGTGCTTTGCGTTTAAAGGTCAATACTTTACAGTCTTGCTATTTACGCAATGACGGCAACGGGAAATTTACGATGAGCAACCTGCCAGTGGAAGCCCAAATGTCAGAATTGTGTGGGATGACAGTAGATGATTTTGACGGAGATGGAAATTTAGATGTAATTATTAGCGGGAACGATTATGGTACAGAAGTGAATACCGGCCGCTATGATGCTTTTAACGGGTTGATGTTGAAGGGCGACGGCAAAGGGAACTTCAAACCGCAAAGTATTTTGCAAAGCGGTATTTACATTCCCGGAAATGGAAAAGCGTTGGTCAAACTGACTGGTGCAGGCGGAAAATACCTCCTTGCTGCCAGTCAAAATAAAGATATAATAAAGGTTTTTGAGCTGAAAAGGCCGGTTCGGTCCGTAAAATTACAACCCTTGGATATGTTTGCAACCATCCAATACAAAAACGGAAAAACAGCCCGGCAGGAGTTTTATTATGGCGAATCCTTTTTATCGCAATCGGGCAGGTTTTTTAAGATTGATCAAAACATGTCGGCAGTTTCCATCACCGATAATTTTGGCCGCAGCAGGAATATTTTGTTGAACTGACCGTTAGCGATTGAACCGTTTTTTTTAACCCAAAAAAAATCAGCAATTTAAACCCTGTCGTTGTAAAATCCTTTTAAATTTGATCCTGATTTTTAGATACTTCTTTTACCATGCAAAAATAAGTGCCGTAAAAGAAGCATCCGTATTTCCCGGCCTGGATTATAAACCTGGTCTTTCTTAAGATTGAAACATGCTTTATCTGATCAATTGTAATATGCGGTTTTTAAATTTTGCTGTTCTTTTTATAGGTATTTTAACCTTTTCAGCCTGTAAAAAAAATCAAAAAGCAGCAAAATACGATGCTGAACTCATCAACCAAAATGAAAACACTTTAACCAAAGTGATTATTTACGATGGTTTCACACCTCCCGTGGCCAGCAGGATTTACAGTTATACTGCGTTGGCGGCCTATGAAGCAATGCGCTATGCCGATCCGAAACAGAACAGTCTCATCATCCAGTTAAAAGGTTTTTCCAATCCGCCTGTCCCGCAAAAAGGGAAAGATTATAACTACGCTTTGGCGGCCACAAAAGCATTTTTTAACGTAGCCAATAAGGTAACTTTCTCTGTGGACACGCTAAAAAAGTACGAAAACAGCATTTTTAATTCTTTTAAAGACCAGTTGGATGATTCTACTTATGCCCGCTCAATGGCTTTTGGAGAGCTTGTTGCAAAAGTAGTTTTGAAAAGGGCAACAGGTGACAATTACCTAAAATCCCGTGGTAAACCAAGGTATCTGGGCAATAACGGCAAGGCACAATGGCGGCCAACACCCCCGGATTATCTGGATGGCGTAGAGTTTTGCTGGGGCGATATGAAACCTTTTGGTGTGCTGTCTTCCGCTCAGTTTCGCCTGCCGCCGCCCCCAACTTACAGCGCGGAAAAGAACAGTGTTTTTTTTAAACAGGCAGATGAAGTGTATCAGTCCAACAAAAACCTTTCGGACGAGCAGGAAAAAATTGCACGCTTTTGGGACGATAATCCCTTTGCGATACAACATGCAGGGCACGCTATGTTTGCCAATAAAAAGATAACACCTGGCGGCCATTGGATGGGCATCACCACCATTGCTTGCCGAAAAGCAAATTTTGATGCGGTAAAAACAGCTCAGGCATACGCGCTTACGGCAATCACTTTGTATGATTCATTCATTTGCAGTTGGGAAACAAAATATAAATATAATTACGAAAGGCCGGTTTCGATAATCAATGAGTCTATCGACCATAACTGGCTTCCGTTGCTGCAAACGCCGCCTTTTCCGGAATATCCTGCCGGCCATGCCTCTATCAGCGGTGCTACGGCAACTGTGCTTACCCATGTTTTTGGTGAAAACTTTGCTTTTGAAGATACCACCGAAGTAAGATATATCGGCTTAAAACGCCACTTTAATTCGTTTTTAGAAGCTGCCGATGAAACCGCACTTAGTCGTTTTTACGGTGGGATCCATTTTAAAAACAGTACAATAACAGGTTCTGAGCAAGGTAAAAAAATAGGGGAATTTATCTGGACGAAATTAAAGCTGACAAAATAGTTTAACAATCTATGTTTAAATCCTATAAAACCGTTTTTTGCATCTGCAATCTTTTGCTGGTTACAAGTTTAATTTCAATTGGTTCTGTTTTTAATAGTTGCAAAAATAAAAGCAATTCCACCTATCAGTTCACAGGCGATACGCTAAAAGATGGCAAACAATTAGTACAGTTGCATTGCAAAGGCTGCCACGAACTTACACCAGTAAATGCCTTGACAAAAG